>WNGI01006375.1_pt1 | contig 16909 bp, 21 predicted proteins | sample 5400621 | NCBI WGS metagenome assembly WNGI01 (sample SAMN13153374, study PRJNA577476) | soil metagenome | isolation source: 20 cm soil or saprolite under Garry oak tree replicate 1 | place: USA:California | collected 2016-06-15 | reverse complement strand
TTTGCCGGGGCCGTCCTTGCGCTACTCGCGCAGGCGCGCGTCGCGCCCAAGGACCTTTCATTTATCGCGTCGCACGGCCAGACGATCTGGCATGAGCCGGGGCGCGCGACCTTCCAGCTCGGCGACGCGGCGGTGCTGGCGGAGCGGGTCGGCGTGCGCGTGGTGAGCGACTTCCGCGCACGCGACGTGGCCGCGGGAGGGCAGGGGGCGCCGCTCGTGCCGCTCGCCGACGTGATGTTGTTCGGCCACGACCAGCGCGGCCGCTGGCTGCTCAACATCGGCGGAATGGCGAATGTCACGTGGGTGCCGCGGCGCGGCGTGCCCGACGGCGCGTTCGCCTTCGACACGGGCCCCGGGGTTGCGGTGATCGACGCGATCACCCGGCGCGTCGATCCCGACGCGACGTTCGACGCGGGTGGCGAGCGCGCGCGCCGCGGCCGTCCGGTGGCGAAGCTCCTCGACGAGCTGCTGGCGGATGCGTATTTCGATCAGCCGCCGCCCAAGAGCACGGGCCGCGAGCGGTTCGGGATCGAGTACGCCGACAAGCTGCTCGCGCGCGTGCGCAAAGCGGGCGGCTCGGACAACGACGCGGTGGCGACGGCGACCGCGCTCACGGCCGAGTCGATTGGTCGCGCCATCGCGCGGTGGGGAAAGGATGACAAGGCCGAGGTCGTCATCTCGGGCGGGGGCGCGAAGAATCCCGCGCTCGTGGAGCGGTTGGCCGCGAAGATCCAGCCCCGTCCGGTCGTGCTCTTCGATCAGATCTTCTTCGACGGCGAAGCCAAAGAGGCCGTCGCGTTCGCTTTCTTGGGTCATCAAACAGTGATGGGGAAGGCAGGCAATCTTCCGGCGGCAACCGGGGCGCGCGGCCCGCGCATTCTGGGGCATATCACTCCGGCATGACGCCGCGCGCGCGCCTCGTCTGCCCGGCGCTGCGCTGGCGGCGCGGCTCCTTCAAGTCCGAACGCACCAAGATCGAGCAGGCGCTGGCCGCGGGCGTCGGTGGCTTCATTCTCTTTGGCGGCACCCGCGCTGCCGTGGCCGCGCTCACGAGCGCGCTGCGGGACACTGCGGGCCGGCCACTGTTGCTCGGCTCTGATTTCGAGCGCGGGCCCGGCCAACAGGTGCGTGGCCTCACCGAGCTGCCGCCACCCGCGGCCCTCGGCTATCTCAACGATCTCGACGCGACCTACGTGTGCGGGCAGATCACCGGGACAGAGGCGCGCGCGGTAGGCCTGACGTGGGTCTTCGCGCCGGTGTGCGATCTCGACGTCGAGCCGCGCAACCCCATCGTGCAGACGCGTTCGTTTGGCGCCGATCCGGCGCTCGTCGGGTCGCACGCGGCGGCGTGGATCAAAGGGTGTCAGGAGCACGGCGTGATGGCCTGTGCCAAGCACTATCCGGGACACGGCCGCACCACGACCGATTCGCACGAAGGTCTCCCCGTGGTGACGGGATCAGCTGCCGAGCTGCGGGCCGAGGCGGCGCCGTTTGCGCGGGCGGTGCAGGCGGGTGTCGCGAGTGTGATGCCGGCGCATGTCGCGTATCCTGGCTGGGACCCCTCCGGCTCGGCCGCGACGTTCTCGAAACCGATTCTCGATTATTTGCGGACGACGCTCGCATTCGACGGGCTCGTCGTCACGGACGCCTTTATCATGGCCGGCGCAACGGCTGCAGCTCCGGAGGGTGTCGCGGCGGTGGCGGCGGTCAATGCCGGCTGTGACATGTTGCTGTATCCGACGGACTGGGCCGGCGTGGTGCGCGAGCTCGAGCGCGTCGATCCGGATCGAGCGGAGCACGCGCTGGCGCGCTATGGGGCCGCGGTCGATCCCGGGGCCTGGCCCCGGGGTACCTCTACGCTGGATGAAGCGGAACTCGTGGAGCACCAGAGGTTCGCGGATAGGTTGGCCGATCGGGCGGTGCATCTGGTGCGCGGCGAGCGGCCACAGCTTGGCAAGACGATGAGCGTATCGGTCGTCGATGATGACGTCGGTGGGCCTTACACGATCCCGCCACGAGACGTGTTCGCCAAGACGCTAACCGCGCAGGGTGCACGGTTTCCCAGGCACCCGACACCAGACACCAGGCACCTGCTTCTTGTCTACGCGGAGCCGAGATCGTGGAAGGGGCGCGGTGATCTGGGACCGGTGTCACTCGCGAGGCTCGAGCGGCTTGTGTCCGGGGCGTCGCTGGTGATTCTGTTCGCACATCCGCGGCTGGTCAGTCAGATCCCCGGTGACGTGCCGGTGCTGTGCGCGTGGCATGGGCAGTCGTTGATGCAGCGGGCGGCGGCGCGCTGGGTTGCTACGAAGGTGTGAGAGGAAAACATCATGAACGACAGCCAACGCTGGACCAGTGCCCCGTACTTCATCGTCGATGATGTGGTCAGCACCGCGAACTATTACCGGGACAAGCTGGGCTTCCACTATGAACGTTTGTGGAACGACCCACCGTCGTTTTGCATGGTCAAGCGCAGCGGCGTCATCATCATGTTGTCGCAACTGGATACTGCCGGGGTGATGCGCCCGAATCATGTCGCTGATCCGGAGGGCGGGGCGTGGGACACGTACATCTGGATCGACGATGCTGATGCGCTCTATGCTGAATTGAAGGCGCGCGGCGTGAAGATCGCGCGTACCATCGGTGACCGGCACTATGGGTGCCGCGATTTCGACATCGAGGATTGCAACGGATACCGCATCTGTTTTGGTCGGGTCCTGTAGGCCCATTCACTCGTGAAACGACTCATCGAAACCACCGATCGGTCCCTTATCGAAGCGCTTCGTCTCGCTCTCGAGACAGAAGAGATCGATGTGCGCGTTCTCGAGACTGGAGCCAGCAGTCTCCCGTTCACGCCCACGATTGTCACCGTGATTCACGACGAGGATTGGGATCGCGCCCGCGAAGTGCTTCGATCACTGCAGCAGGAGCCGATGCCGTATCAGACCCGGGCGCCGCGGCTCCGACGCCATGCTCGGGTTGCCTTGTTCGTGCTACTCTCCCTGGTGGCGATCCTCTGTCTGTGCTTCGCCTGACGGCCAGCGGCGTCGGTGCGTAGAATTCCATTAGGCGCTCGGCCCTTGTGGTCCTCATCTGCGAGTGAACTATGTGGCTTCTGGTGGCGCTAGGCCTAGCCGTCGCATTCCGAATCCTCTATCCGGTTCTCAAGGCACGACGAGATCCTATCAGCAAGGCGCTGGTTCCTGTCTCTCTTGACAGGTGCCGGCTGCGTTGCAGTGGTGATCGTAGCCGGACGGATCGGCGAGCACGCGCTGAATCTCAGCACAGCGAGTTATGTCGCAACGGGTGTCATGGTCGTCTTCGCTATGTTCGCTCTGCTTGCCGTCATTCGCGGCCTTGCCGACCTCGTGCGTGCTCCGTTCGCCAAGGCCACAACAGCTTCCGAAACCTCCGGCCCGCGGAGTGGCTAGACATTCAGCCTGACGCATCCCGTTAGGAGGATCGTATGCCAACTCGTCTCCGGTTCCTCTATTCAGGCCTCGCATTCATTCTGCTCGTCATTCCGGCGACACAGATCTACCGGGAGCTCTCGAGGCGCCCGGACATCTGGTGGACACCGCTACCGCTGGCGACCTCGCTAGCCCAGAGCCGAGACCGCGTGGAGGTCTACGCGCGCGGCAAGCCGCTCGACGCTCTCCTGGAGGCAGGACAGTTGAGGGTCGCCGACCAGGCCGGGTCGACTGCACTGGGTGCCAATGAGATCACCGTCCGATTCAACAACTGGGATCGCGTGCGAGCCGAGCGAGTGCCGATGCTGCTCCTCGACGCAGGAGCCTTTGGAGTCGCGCTGGCCATTCTCTTTGTGATCGCGACCGGACGGCTCGCGTACCGACCGGAGAAGGAGGCGGTTGCCGCCTGACACCGGGGTCGCGCGACGTCGCGACGGTTTGTTATTCCCAGGCATCACATGGGCAAACTCACCAGGAAACGCCGGATGATTCGCCGCTTTACCTCGACGATGTGGCTGGCGCGGGTAACGGGTCTTGTGAGCTTGGGCACGCTCGCGTGCATGCGTGCGCATCCAGCGGACCTCGCGGTTGTGCCGGGACTCCCGGTTCGCCTCGCCGAGAGCCAGTGGCCCGACACAATCATCTATCAACGTTCAATCACCCGCGCCGGCCAGGACAGCACGGCAGGCACGCGCACCGTGGTGCTGCGCGTGGTCGATGCAGACCGTGCCCGCCTTCTCGAGGTTGAGCAGCGCTTTCCCGGTGGGGGCGGAGAGATCGTCGACACCGCGGTTGCGGACCTCCACTCCCTGCGCGCTGTGGCTCACCGCTCGCATCAACCGACACGCATCATGCGCTTCACCTTCGCGGGCAACGACGCCGCAGGAACGGTCGCGTCGGTCGGCACGCCACACGACTCGGTAGCCCAGGTTCGCCAGCCACTTGGCGGGCCGATCTTCGACTCCAACGTGATCGATCTCGTCGTCGCGGCGCTCCCCCTCCGCGCAGGGTTCACGGCGGAGCTGCCGTTCTTCATGTACGAGCGGGGCGGCCGCGTCCCCATGCCGGTCACGGTGCGTGAGCGTGCCACCGTCGCATTCCACCAGCTCGGACGACGCGACGTGTGGGTCGTGACGGTCGGCGTCCCCGGAGCTCCCGCGACTGTCTGGGTGGACACGCAGACCCACGCCGTGCTGCGGGTCCGCTACACCATTGACGCACGCGCGCTGAGCTTCACGGACGAGCGAGTGACACCCCTGCGTCTCTGAGTATTAGTCTATATCCATGAATTCCTTCTCTTCGGATCCGGCCTAGCACATGAAATGGATCGCGGTTTCGATTGTGCTGATCTCGATCGGTTGCATGCGACCGCCGAGTACAACGGTCGCCGACCTGCCGATCGCGCTACCGTGTACGGCACTCAGTAACGGCGCAGCCGTTTGGACCGACAGCCTACCGATTGTCAGCGATTCCTCTCTTCAGCGTATGGTTGGGGGTGGCTTGGCACTGCACTATCCCGAGGATCTCAGGCTCGCCAGCCGTACCGGCATGGTGAGAGCACGGTTCGTCATCGACACGCTCGGAGCTGTGGTGCCAGGGTCCAGTATTATCGAAGCATCCAGCGACGAACGATTTGCTCGCGCGGTCTGCCAGGCGTTGCCCACGCTCAAGTTCGCTCCCGTCATTGTCGATGGGCACAAAGCCATAGCGGGGCTCGTCCACGTGCCGTTCACGTTTCGTGTGGATCGATGACCCTTCGCAATCCCGACGCCGCGCAAGCGGGTGGCTACGTCCTCGGGCTCGCCGGCGTCCTCGTTGCTGTTGGCCTCCTCTTTCATCCAGTTCCCTCGGGCGGATTCGAAGAACGCGCCTCCGTCCTTGCCAACACACCCTGGTGGGGGCCGATTCATATCGCGATTGCGGCCGGGTTCGTGCTGTGCGTGCTCGGCAGTCTCCTCATCCTCGTTGCCGGGGGAGACCTCACGCACCCATGGCCCGCTGCCTTGAGCTGGGGTGCCATGGCGGTGGGCATGGTGTTCTTCACTGGTGTGGCGCTGATCAACGGCTGGGTCATGCATTACCTCACGGCGCATGGTGCGCCGACCTCTGTGCCGCTCTTGTACGACGCCTGCTGCTTGGCTATGGCTGGCTCGGCAATCCGCTCTTTCTTGCAGGGCTGACCGGCGTCGCCCTTCTCGAGCTGCGGTATCACGCCGTCGGCATGCCGGCCCCGCTCGCCTGGGCAGGACTGGTGGTAGTCGTGTTGTCTTGGGGTCGAGGCATCGGGTCGGCGACCGGCCTCTACTTTCTCGAACCGCTGATCTTCGCCAATGTGCCGGCATTCTTATGGCTCGCCTACTACGGGCTCCGAGTTGCCCGCGGTGTGCGTGTAGATTAAGGAATGAAATTCGTTCTCGTCATCTACAACGACCCCTCGCTCGCCGATGCGCTGCCCCAGGCCGAAACCGATCAAATGATGCGCGATTGTCTCTCGCACGCCGACGAGCTGCGCCGCGACGGGCGTCTGACCGAATCTCAGATGCTCGAAGGCGCCGAAGCCGCGAAATCAGTCCGAATCCGTAACGGCCGCACCAAAGTCACCGACGGGCCGTTCAGTGAAGCCAAAGAGGTCCTCGGAGGGTTCAACCTGATCGAAGCGGCAGACATGAACGAGGCCGTCGAGATCGCGAAGGAGTTCCCCTGGGTCCGCACGGGCTGCGTCGAGGTTCGTATGCGTCGGGTCGCACTTGTCTTCGTGCTGTGCGCGGCGCCGAGCCTCGCGGCTCAGACACCCGCGCCGTATCAGATCACGCACACATTCGTCCTGGGAGGCGACGGCCGCTGGGACTACGTCATCCCCGATCCACCGCGGCACCGCGTGTTCATCGCGCGGCAAGATCGCGTCATGGTCGTGGACGAGAACGATGGGAAGCTGCTCGGCGAGATCCATGATATTCACGGGGCCCACGGCGTGGCGCTCGCGGAGGCGTCGCATCACGGCTTCGCGACCTCGGGCAACGACAGCGCGGTCGTCATGTTCGATCCGACCACGCTCCAGGTGCTCGGCCGCATTCCCGCCGCCGAGGACGCCGATGCGATCGTCTACGACGCGGTGTCGAACCGCGTGTTCACGTTCAATGGTGATGCCCACTCGTCTACGGTCGTAGATCCCGGACCCGGGCGACTCGTCACCAATATCCCGCTGGGCGGCAAACCGGAGTCGGGTGTTGCCGCGGGCAACGGCAAGCTCTACGTCAACATCGTCGACAACGGCGAGGTGGTGGAGATCGACGGGAAATCACTCACGGTCACTCGCCGCTGGTCGACGGCGCCCTGCCAACAGCCGGTCGCCATGGCCATCGATACGACGCATCACCGTCTGTTCAGCGGCTGTCGCAGCGGCGTGTTGGCGGTCTCCGATTACCAGGCCGCTCGCGTCGTCGCGACCGCGCCGATCGGCGCCGGCGTGGACGGTGCCGCGTTCGATCCCGCCACGGGCGACGTCTTCGCATCGAACCTGGATGGGACGCTGACGGTCGTCCATGAGGATAGTCCCGACCAGTACCATGTCGTGCAAAACGTTCAGACCGCACCGGGCGGCCGCAACATGGGCCTCGATCCCACGACGCATCGGGTCTACGTCGTCTCGGCGAAGTTCGGGCCCGTGCCGACGGACTCGACCGCCGCGAACCCGAGACGCCGTCCGCCCGTCGTTCCGGGTTCGTTCATGCTGATGGTGGTGGAGCACACGACCGCGTCGCATTGAGGGAGCGGGCACCAATCAGGGCGGGCCTACGTCGCCTCCCAGATCGTTGGGTTCGTGATTCTTATCCTCCTGGGGCTTTCCGAACGTCCAGTTGACGCTCAGCAGGAGCCCGCGGATCACGCGCCTGCGGTCCGACACCTGGTAGAATCGTGGATCGATCGTCGTATTGCTCTCGCGCGACGTGTTGAACGGGTCGATCGCACGCAGCGTCACGCTCAGCCTGTCTTCCATGAGCTTCTTGCGTGCGGCAAGCGTGAACCGCGTGCGGCTGGCGTTCCGGCCCTGCTCGACCGTCATCGGTGCCTGATACGACACCAGCGCCTGGAGATCGAAGGTATTCGTGGCTCGGAACGTGGCGTTGATCCGGGCCGTCCATCCGAAGGTCGTGGCCGAAAGACCCGGCCCGAGATTCGATGCGTTGCTGACCTGCCGGAACGCGCTCGCCCCCGCGAACCCGCTGAGTCGACCACCGCTTCTGGCGATCGTGAAGTCGGCGCCATACGCGTCGCTGGTCGAGACGTTGGCAAACGTCCGCGTCATGACGCCCGCCGCGTCGAGTGTCCGGATCGTTCTGACGGCGTCGACCGTGTGCCGGAAGAAGGGCGTGAGCTGGAGGGTCAGGCGGTCAGCCGTGCGTTGCAATCCCAACTCGAGCGCGTGGATATACTCCGGCTTCAGGTAGGGGTTGCCGCGCGAGATATTGAGCGGGTCTAGATAGTGCGCCGTCGGGTCGAGTAGATCGGTGTCGTCGGGGCGGCGGATGCGCGTCGAATAGCTGAGCTTCACCTGATGCGTGTCATCGATGTTGTAGGCGATGAGGCCGCTTGGAAAGACACTGTTGTACGGGTTTTCATAGGTGGCCCCGGTCGTGAGCAGGTGAAACTGCGTCGTGGCGTGCTCGACGCGGATGCCGCCCTGGACCAGGAACTTGCCGCGTTGCGCGTCGAGGATGCCGTACGCGGCGTTCACGGCCTGGCGGTAGGTGAAATCGCTGATGCGCGTGGAGTCGGGTGCCCACGCGGCCTGCGCGGTATCGAACACCTGCGTGTCCAGCGTCGTGTGAAAGCGTTGTAGCGATCCGCGGTACCCCATTTCCAGCCGCAACACCTTCGAGAGCGGCCGAACGTAATCCAGCCTGAGCGAGTTCTCGTCGGGGTGCTCCCAATTGGTCTGCCGCTCGAGTGCCGACGTGTCGCTCGGCGTCCCGTCGAGCGCCAGGTCGCGTGCGATGATCCCGGTGGGCCCGCCTTCCTGCGCACGCACGACGCGTAGCTCGCTCGACAGCTTGTGGCCTTTCGTGGCGAAGCCGTGCTTGTATGCGAGCGTCGCTTCGAAGTTGAACTCGTGGTTCGTACCGCGAGTGAACCGGTCGCTCAGTCCCGTCAGCGCGCGCGCCGAGTCCAGGTCGCGGTACAGCAGACCGTAGGTCTCCGCCTCGTTGCGCGTGCTGTAGTCCATGTCGGCGGAGAGCTCGTCACGCTTGCCGAGCTGGTAGCCCGCGCTCCCAGTCAGCGTGTGCGCCAACGGGATCTGCGTGCGCAGCCCGGCCTCCTCCAGATATGTCAACGGGCTTTGGTAGTTGTTCTCGCGGAAGATCGTGTCACGGCGGGGGCGGTTGTCCCGCAGGAAACCGTAGCTGCCGAACAGCGAGAGTGGTCCGCGCTCGTAGCCGAGGTTGCCGCCGACGTCGACGTGGCCGGTGGTCCCACCCCCAACGGTGAGCCCGCCGCTCCGCCCTTCATCGGGCGCCTGCTTGAGGACGATGTTGATGATTCCCGCGTCGCCCTCCGGGTTCTCGCGTGCCGAGGGGTTGGGGATGACTTCCACCTTGTCGACCATGTCGGCCGGCACCTGCGCGAGGAAGTTGCCGAGCTGCGCCGGCTTCAATGGGCTGGGTCGGCCGTTGATCTGGAGCACTACACCGGCGTTGCCGCGCAGGCTCACGATGTTGTCGATGTCCACGTCCACGGCCGGCACGTTACGCAGCACGTCCAGCGCCGTGCCGCCGCGGGTGGTCGGCATGTCGCGCACGACGTAGATGTTGCGATCGGGGGCGAGCTCCACGTCCTGCTTCTGTCCGGTGATCTGGAGTGGCTGCAATACGACCACCGCGGCGGTCAGCGTCACCGTGCCGATGTCCACGCTTGGCGATGCAGGACCGATCTCGACCGCAACCTCCCGCGGGGCGTAGCCGAGGGCGAGGATGCGGACGCGATAGGATCCTGGTTGCAGTCCCTGCAGACGGAAATTGCCCGCTGTATCCGTGGACGTCTGCGCCGCCGCGGCCGCCACCTTGGCCGTACCGATCGGTGCCTTGGTGGCGGCGTTGATGACGTGGCCGCGGATTTCGCCGGTGGAGGCGGGAATGTCCTGCGCTGCGGCCCGGAAGGGGACCGCGAGGACGATCGCTGTCGCGAGCGCGACGGACGGCCGGAGGGCCTGCATGGTCGTAAAAGGTAAATGGCGCACCTGACAGCTTGCTTACGAGCCAACCCCGTTCGACGTTATCCTGGAGCTATGCGCTGCCTGTGCCTCGTCTTCCTCGTTTCGCTGGGGTGTCAGCCACCCCAACGGCCGTCGTCCACCAAAGACCTCATTGGTCTGTGGCGAAGCCAGGGTGACAAAGAATTGCACGAGCCGTGCATGAAGGCCTCCATGGAGTTCCAGAACGACGGGACGATGTTGGTCAACAGTGGCAAGCAGATGCTCACCGGCACGTACTCGGTGGACTCCGGACCTTCGCGGCTGGTCGTGCAACAACACAACATGCGCTCAAACGGCGAGCCGAACTGTCAGGGCATTCCTGCGGATTACGTGCTGCAGCACTACCTCAATAGGTTCTATGCGGATGTGCACGGCGACACGCTTCGCATCTACACGGCGCCGGAAGGCTCGGGGGCCTTTCTGACGGCGATCCGAGTCCGCTAGGAACCGCGAGGACCACGAGCTAGTCCTGTGGACGAAGATTCGAAGCGAGGCGCGTGGGCGGGGCAACTCGGCGGTCTGATCGTCATCGTGGCCTTGATCCTCTGGTTCGTTCAGATGCGGAAGGCACCGACCAACCTGCTGCAGCGACGTGATTGCGAGCGCGCCTACGAGGCAGCGCACACCGCGTCCGATACCGCCGCGGTCGATCGACGCCGCCCGGTGCTCGGCCAATCGACTGATACGCTCACCTGTGGGACGTTTCGCAGGTCGGGTCGGCTCCCTTAGGAACGGCCGAATGGACGAGATCGAACAGCCGGAAGCGGGCCAGCAGCACCTCCTGGGAGAGCTGCAGGTATGGAAGCATTCGCTTCCGGCTTCAGGCACCGCCGTGAGCCCTCCGCACACGCACCACCCCAATCCGCTCGTCATCGGCGACTCTGTAATCGCATCGGTGTTCTCTCCGGGAACCATTTGCTCGGTCTATAGGGCATCAGGTCAAGCGCGGTGGTCATACGAAGTCGACGGATACGCCGGAGCGCAGGTCGTCTATGCCGATAGCGGGATCTTCGCTAAGTCGAGTAGAACTCTGTATTGCCTGGACGCCGCGCGTGGCACGCTGCATTGGTCGTTCTCCCCCATGGAAAAAGGTCGAGAGACGATCTACTCGGCGCCGACCTATCATCGCGGCCGCGTCTTTATCGGCGATCGCGCCGGGATGTTTCATTGCCTCGATGCGTCGTCCGGCAAGCCGCTGTGGAGCCGGAAGCTCTCGCCACGCGACAACAACCAGGTGAACGCCACAGCGGCGATTCGAGATGAAATCGTCGTGACGGGTTGTAACGCTGCCGTCATCGTCGCCTACGACATCGCGACCGGCGGTATGGTTTGGGAACAATCAATCGACGGACCATGCATTTCGGAGGTTCTGTCTCAAGGCGATACGGTCTTCGCCACGACCAGCAATTCGATCTATGGGCTCGATGCTTCGACGGGGAAGATCGATTTCCACAAGCACTGGCCCTCGCTGAACATCCGGGCGCTCGCACTCTGCGGTGACTCTCTCATCGCCGCGCTCAATCCTGTGATGGGGATGACGCGACGAAAGCGAAACGACCCTCCTGCTGATTTGCCGAGGATGGTGGCATTCAGAGGAGAGTCGCAGCTCTTCGACATCGAAGCTGCGGAGTTCGTCGTCGGAATTCGATTTCACGAGGACTCTGGGTTGCTGTACGAGTCTCGGATCGGCGGACTGGGAATCATCGATCCTGCCACGGGACGGCGGCTCCACAACATCTATACCGACGACAGCCTGTTCAATTGCGGGCTGGTGGATATCGACGACGGCCAGATCTATGCGATGGGGAGCGATCTGGAGGGGGCGATCTACTGCCTGCGCTCTCCGGTTGCTCGAGCTGGCACAGCGTGACCTTGGAATTCCGCTGCAAGGCGTTGCTCTTCGATCTCGACGGGGTGCTCGTCGATTCTCGCTCCGTCGTGGAGCGCACGTGGCGTCGCTGGGCCGAGCGCCATCAGATAGATCCCGCTCCCTTTCTCCAGATCGCCCACGGCCGCCGGGCGCGCGATACGTTGCGCATGGTGGTGCCGAGTCTCGCCACGGACGCCGAGGTCGACTGGCTCGACACGGCCGAGCTCGCGGACCGCGAGGAGCTGCCCGCCGTTCCGGGTGCACCCCGATTCCTGTCCGTGCTCCCGTCCGATCGCTGGGCTGTTGTCACGTCGTGCGGAGTTGACCTCGCCCGGCAACGCCTCGGCTCCGCTGGAGTGCCGGTGCCCGATGTGCTGATCGTGGCCGAAGAGGTGAAGTACGGTAAGCCGGCGCCCGACGGTTATCTCCTGGGTGCGAAGCGGCTCGGCATCGACCCCGCGGCATGCCTGGTCTTCGAGGATGCGCCGGCGGGGATCGTGGCGGCCCGTGCCGCGGGGACGCGGGTGATAGGGCTGACCACGACGCATCGGCCCGGCGACCTATCGGGGGTAGACGCAACGATCGCCGATTTCAGAGGTATTGATATCCATCCTGAACACGACGCGTTCGTCGTCACACTCCCGAGCCAGCGAACTCTGTGAACGGCTACAACTTTACCGATCGCGTCCGTAAGGTGCTGCAGATGGCGCGTGAAGAAGCCGCTCGGCTGCAGCATGAGTACGTCGGCACCGAGCACATTCTCCTTGGACTATTACATGAAGGGGGAGGCGTGGCCGCTGCCGCGCTCACGAATCTGAAAGTCGATTTCGAGGCGGTGGCGGCGAACGTCTACGACACGGTCAAAAAGGGAAACAACGAGAGTCGATCCCTGGATTTGCCGTATACCTCCAGAGCAAAAAAGGTTCTCGAATTGTCGATGAGTGAAGCACGCGAGCTGAATCACACGTACGTCGGGACAGAGCATTTGCTCCTGGGCGTGCTGCGGGAGAAGAAGGGAATTGCTGCTCAGGCGTTAATCGACGCCGGCATAACGCTCGAGATGGCCCGCGCAGAGGTACTTCGTCTGCTAGGTGGTGATCAGCTCGCCAGAGAGCACTACGAGGATCCGGATGCGGTCGATCAGCGATTCAAGACCGCCATTGCGCTCGCGGAGCTTCATCACCTGCGGTTTGGGAGCTATCCTGATTCCCTCGACGATCTGGAGTTTTTGGGCGCGCAGGATCGTCATACGCTCCTGAAGGGCCTTCGGTATGAGAAACTGCCGGACGGATATGCGCTCGACATTGTGACTCCAAAGGGCGAGAAGCCCAGGTTGCGCTATCCACCAGATTTCTGGAAAGGTCTCGGGATTCGACGCACCAACGTCGATCGCTCCGGCACCTGATGGCCTACGATCGCCCCGCAGTCGCGGCCTACTTCGATCAACTGGCTGACGGAGAATGGCAGCGCTTCGATAAGTACGCGCTGGGCGCGATTCACGAACACATCCATAATCTCTATCTCGAGCGCTTCGTTCCGCGCGGATCGCGTGTGCTCGAAATCGGCGCTGGCCCCGGGCGGTTCACGCAAACGCTCCATCGCCTCGGCTGCCGCATCGTGGTCGCGGACATCTCGGATGTGCAGCTCGCTCTCAATCGTCGCTATGGATCCGAAAACGGTTTTGCGAACAGCGTCGAGGCCTACGAGAAGCTGGACATCTGCGATCTCACAGCTCTGCCCAACGCTGGTTTCGATGTCGTCGTCGCGTATGGTGGTCCCTTGAGTTACGTCTTTGAGCGGCGGGACGACGCCGTCGAGTCTTGTCGCAGGGTGCTGAAGCCCGGAGGCGTCTTGCTCGCGAGCGTGATGTCGCTGTGGGGCACACTTCATCGACATCTGGCGGCGCTGAAAGATTTGCCGCTGTCGAGCACTGCAAACATCGTCGAGACGGGCGATTTGACTCCCGAAAACGATCCGACCTCACCGCACAAATGTCATTTGTTCCGCTCCGCCGAGTTGGCGAATCTCATGGAGCGTCACGGATTCACGGTCGAGGCGCTGGCGGCGTCGAACGCGCTCAGCACGAACCTGGAGCCGGTGCTGCTGGAGTTACGCCAACAGCCCGATCGCTGGCAGGCACTGCTCGACCTCGAGGCCCAGGCGACGGCACAACCCGGCTACGTCGATGGGGGAACACATCTGATCGTAGCGGGGCGATCGGGGCCGTTGAATCGCTGACGCCACCGCATGTAGATTGTTTCGTACTGCAGGACTATGGGCCTGCGCCTCCAATCAGTCCCTGTCGGACATCGGGCCGACGTCAGATCCCAAATCGCAGGAGGCACTATGTCCGACTTCTCCGAAGTCTCCCTCTTGGTCGCGTTCACCGACTTCACTCGTTTTGCCGCCCAGACCGAGCGACTGGACGACGCTGAGGTGGCGCGCGTGATGGACGCGTATTATGAGCTGGCCGGGCGTACGGTTGCCGCGGCCGGCGGTCGCGTCGTCAAGTTCATCGGGGACGCCACGCTTGCCGTGTTTCCCGCCGAGGTGGTCGATGGTGGGGTCCTGGCGCTGTTGGAGCTCAAGGACGCGGCCGACCGCCTCATGGCGGAACGCGGCTGGGAGTCCCGGCTCACCGTCAAGGCGCATTTCGGGCCGGTCGTCGCGGGTCCGTTCGGCGTGGCGTCGGACAAGCGGTACGATATTCTCGGGAAGACCGTAAATGTGACCGCTCGGCTCGACGCGAGCGGGGTGGCGCTGTCTGTCGAGGCGTTCCGGCAACTGGGACCCGACGTGCGACAGCGCTTCAAGAAGCATACGCCGCCAGTGACATATATTCGGGTGGAAGACCCTCATCGTCCCGGTCGCGCGATGCGCCGGTAAACGGAGACCATGACCGACGAGTTCAAAGCCAAGCTGCAGGCACTGCTTCAGGCGCACGCCGCGCAAGCGGCCAAACATCAGCCCGGCGACAAGACGCCGCACGATCAATCGGATCGGCGGATGTGCGGCGAGCGGCTGCACTCCGTCGTGCGTCCCGTGCTCGAGGGGCTCATCGCGGAGCTCAAGAGTGCCGGGCACGAAGCGTCCGTTCGCGAGCACATCGAGCGGGACGACGCCTATCCCAGCGTGGCCCTGTCCTTCACACCCCGCAGCGGCCTCGCCTCGGCGCTCATCTTCCGCTACGACCCGCGGCACGGGATCGTCGTCCATCGAGAGGTCAAGCACGCTCCGTGGAAAGGGCGGCCGCCCACCGGCACGGGCGATCGACTCGGCACCATCGGCATCGCCGCGGTCTCGGAAGCGTGGGTCGAAACCAAGAGCCTGAGCTTCATCGAGGCCGTCTTAAAGGCGAACTAGGGGGATCCATGGAGTCTGCCCCGCCTGTTGCCGGCGCTCGTGGTGCCCGCATCCTGCATGCCGCGCTGGTGATCGGGTCCATCCTGGTTGGCATCGTTTTCTTCTTCGTCGTTCGACTCAACGGCCCGGCGTTGCGTGACGTACCACTCGCCGGCTATCTGACCGCAGGGCTAGGCCTGGCGAATCTGGCTGTTGCCATCGGTTTCTTCCGACCGAGAATTCCTCAGCGTCGCATGGACCAGGGGCCCGACGAGTATTGGATGGCGAACGAGGCCCGCGGAGCTGCCGTCGTCCTGTGGGCGATGGTCGAAGCAGCGGGTCTGATTGCGTGGGTCGGCTATTACTTGACTGGCCGGGCCGTGCCGGCGGCCGTCGCGGCACTCGCTGTCGTCACGCTCATCACGCTGCGCCCGTCCCGCATCGAGGGCGACGGAGTTTCCTGACGATGGCGTCCGCCCCGACGCACATTGTGGCGGCAGGCGCTATCGATGCTAAGCGCATCCTCGTCATCGGCAGCGGGGGATCCGGCAAGACCACGTTTGCGCGACGCCTCGCGGAGCGAACGAAACTTCCGCTGATTCATCTCGACGCGCTGTATTGGCGCACCGGGTGGGATCCCACCCCGGCCGCCGAGTGGCGGACGAAGATCGACGAGCTTGTGCGCCGAGAGACCTGGATCATGGATGGCAATTATGGCGGGACGCTGGATATTCGACTCGCGGCTTGCGATACGATCGTGTTTCTCGATATGGCGCGACTCGTTTGTCTGTGGCGAGTGTTAAGACGACAGCTGCAGCATGGCGGCGAGAATCGCGCCGAGTTGCCGGCCGGATGCCCGGAGCGTCTTTCCGGGAGTTTGTGAAATGGATCTGGACGTATCCGGCGCGCCGGCGTGGGTCGATTCTGCGGCGCCTGAAGGAGCTCGAGCCTCACAAGCACGTTCATGTCCTGCGTACGTCAGAGGAGATGGACCGATTCCTGGACAGCGTCTCTGATGCGTAGAGGGACCAAGGTCACGCGATGGAACGACGCGAGCTGATTCAGTGGCTGGTCGCGACCGCGGGACTCCGCGCGCTGGACGGCCTTGCACCAGCCGACCTGCTCGCGCTTGGGCGCGACGTTCACCGTCACACCACGCCGCACGCCGCCGGCCGTACACTCACTGCGCATGCCGAGCAAACCGTCGCGATCGCGGCGGAACGCATCATCCCGGCGACCGAGACGCCGGGGGCCACCGATGCCGGTGTCAGTGCGTTCATCGAGAAGATGTTGACGGATTGGCACACGCCCGCGGAGCGGGAGCGGTTCCTCGCCGGACTACAGGACCTCGACGCGCGCTGCCGCGCTCGCGCGTCGCGAGATTTCGTCGCCTGCAGCGAGGCTGATCAAGTCGCCGTCCTCACCGCGCTCGACGCCGCGCATGAAGAATGGTTCGACCGGCTCAAGTACCTCACCGTGTACGGCTACTGTACGTCCGAAGTCGGTCAGCGCGCGCTCGGGCTCTTCCCATTGCCATGGCGCTATGACGGTTGCGCCCCGGTCGATGCCGCCCACTGACTTCGACGCCATCGTCGTGGGGTCGGGAATGACCGGCGGCTGGGCGGCGAAGGAGCTGACCGAGCTCGGTCTCCGCACGCTGGTGCTCGAGGCCGGGCGGCCGATCACGCCTGAGCAGGACTACGTGGAGCACAAGCCGTCCTGGGAGATGCCGTTCCGCGGTCTGGGCGATCGGCGCGCCACCGCGTCGCGCCAGCCGATTCAAGGCCACTCCGTGTCGTTCGACGAAATGAGTCACGTCTTCTGGACCGATGACGTCGACAACCCGTACTCGACGCCGGCCGACCGTCCGTTCTACTGGTTTCGCGCGCGCCAGGTCGGCGGCAAGTCGATCATCTGGGGACGCCAGGTCTACCGCATGAGCGACCTCGACTTCGAGGCGAACCTGCGCGAGGGCAT
>WNGI01002139.1_pt1 | contig 16912 bp, 20 predicted proteins | sample 5400621 | NCBI WGS metagenome assembly WNGI01 (sample SAMN13153374, study PRJNA577476) | soil metagenome | isolation source: 20 cm soil or saprolite under Garry oak tree replicate 1 | place: USA:California | collected 2016-06-15 | reverse complement strand
ACTTGCGCCCGGTGGATCTCCTCGTGCTCCGCCCGTCGCAGGACTTGGCCAAGTTGGCCGCGGACTGCGAGTCGCGTCTGCCTCGTGGGCTCCGATTCCTGACCCGCGGCCTGGGCACCCACGAGACATCGAGGCCTGCTTTGCTCAGCCTCCTGATGTTTCTGCCGGAGTACCTCCAGCCATTGATTCGGATCGGGGAGTCGGACGTCGAGGCCCGCCTGGATGAGATCGCGGCGTTCGTAACGGACTGACAAAAGGCATGGTGTTCGTGTCGCGCTCACGATACTCGGCACGGCCTACCTCGCGGCGCTGGTCGGCGCCGTGGTCGCTCTGGTCACCGCCGCGACGGCGATCCTCTATCTGTTCGCGTACACTCCGCTCAAGCAGCGGACGGCGCTCTGCACGCTGGTAGGCGCGGTGTCCGGCGCGCTCCCGCCCCGGGCCGCGCGGTCTTCCGGTCATGACCTCGGCCGGCGCGCGCATCCGCGCACCTCACGCGGCCGTCCCAATGGTCGAGAGAGCCGAACGAGGTGGTGGACCATGATCTGGAGCCCGAGGATCCGACAGTGGCTCGGGCAGTGGGTCGGGGCGGCGATCGTCATCGCGCTCGCCGGCGGCCTGTTCTGGATGGCAATGGAAGCACGCTGAGAGGGCGGGCGGCGCTTCGCCCGCGGCGCGAGAACGATCCTTGTCACCGAGCACGAATGGGCGTCGAGACGTCTTGCGATCGTATCGTGCGCGCCTACACCATCAATAACGCGCGCATCACGTTCGAAGAAGAGCTCAAGGGCTCCATCGAGCCCGGCAAGCTCGCCGATCTCGTCATTCTCTCGGCCGATTACCTGACCGTCCCGGAGAGCGAGATCCAGCGGCTCACGGCGCTCGCCACCATGATCGGCGGGAAGTTGGTCTATATCGACCCGGCGGCGCGCGCCGAGCTGGCGCGTTGCGCTAGCGCGACCATCTTGATTTACGATTCCTCAACAGATCAGTACATCTATGCGTGGAGGACCGACAAGAGGGTCACGACCGATCATCGTTGTCGCCGTCGTGAAAGAATGCCTATGCAGGACTCGGCTCGTCCGTCAACTGCTCCGGCTGTAACCATCGGAAGAAGCGCTTGCGGGTCGCGGAACTTCAGCGGACGTGGATCTCGGCGACTCGGACGGCAACGACAAGCGTTTCCCCGGATTCCTCGACGCGGACCACGTCGCCCGTCATGTCGATGGGCGTGTAGTCGCCAGCGACGTGACGGAACACCACCCGCAGGGTCAACACCTGGCCGTAGACGAACCGATGGGTGGATTCGAAGCGGACGCCGTCCTCACTAACGTCGATGGTCGTCCCGGTTCCGTGCGCGGATTCGATCGGAAGCTGCACGTAGTACCGCGGCGTCCGGCGGCGTTCAGGGCCGACGTACGGGGGTGGCGGTACCCGGCCCGAACGAGAACGAAACCGGTGCATTTGTCGGGTAGGACCCTGCGGGCCTTGAGCAAAAAGTCGACCAAAGGCCGCCGCCGTGGGCATTCCCGCCTCGACAAAGATTCGGATCGGCTGAGTGGTGATCATTACCGTCTTCAACACTTGGGATACCGGGGAGCTGCCGCCGGATTGTCCTAACTCACGACGATGCGGTCATCGTCGACGTCCCGAGATGATCGGGCGTTGCGTCGAAGATGTCGACCGGGAGCCTGCCGTCGTCAGCAAGCCGCTGTCGGCGGGCGGCCTATGACGGACGATCAATTGATCCTCTTAGCCGTCCTGCCTATATTCCGTGCGCCAACCGAGGGAGATCGGGCTCCCAGCTCGAGGACGGATCGGCCTGGGAGGGGTCGATGGAACTCACGCGACAGGATCCTCTTCGCTCGGGAATCATGCTCGGAGGTGGTGCGGCACTCATTCTCAGGCGACGGTGGTTCGTCGCCATGAGCTTCACGTTCGCGCTCGCCTCCGTCGCCCACGCCGCCAATGGTGATCCGCGCCTCGTTCAAGGGGTCCTCGAGTGGCCGACCAAGCTGACCGCCGAGCCGTTCGTGGTGATCCGCACGGAGGACGGGAGGTGGTATTACGTCGAAATCAAGAGTGCGAGGCGTCTGGAGCCGACCTCGCTGACCGTCGGCGCGCGCGTCGCTGTGCTTGGCACCGAAGCGGCGCGACCGCACGAGATCACGGCGCTCGCGTTCGGCTCAGGAGACGTCGCCGCTCTTGCGCTCGCGCTCATGCCTCACACGAGCCCCCCGACACCGTCGTCGGCCTCCGGCCCCGCGACGACCGCAGAGTTGCTTGGCCCAGTCAAGCCCCCAGCAGCAGAGCCACCGAAGAGCGCCGCCAAGGCAGGACCGGCTCCGGTAGCGGCCGCGCCAGCGACGACTGTCCAGCCTGAGCCGGGGCCGCCAGCCCATCTCAGGGTCGGCGAGCCGCGAAAGGAGCAACTGACCCCGGTCAAGACGATGACCCCATCGGAACCGAAACCCTCTGCCGGCGCGTCGGCCCGTTCGACTGACATATCGCGTTGGTCGGAACTCCGGGGCACGGTACACGCCGTCGGCGACCACGAGGTCGTGGTGCGCGTCGACGACGGACAACTCGTCCCCGCGGATCTCTCCGGCCTCCGCGGCGTGGCGGTCGCGCTCAAGCCCGGGTCGCCGATCGTCGTGTACGGCACGCGTGATGGGGAGAAGTTCCAGGCCATCGGGCTCATCCAGCAGGAAATCCGACCGCTGGTGAAGCCCGTTGCTGCACCACAGCGCCACTGACGTCGCGCATCATCCGCGATACGCTCCTGATCCTCGCGGTGTTCCTGGGCGCGTTTATGGGAACGACCTTCGCCTATTCCGTGATAGTCAGCTTCTTCCCGAGGCTACTTGACTGATGACGCGTGCCGCTGCGCGATCATCCCTTCTTCCTAACGATGTAGTCGTCGGGTCCCTATTGCGGTGGAAATCTGAGACGACACAGCTTCCGGCACTTGCGTCATTCAATGAGTTGATCCGCCCGCAGCAGCAGCGATTGGGGAATCTTCAGGCCCAGCGCTTTGGCGGTCTTCAGGTTAATGACCAATTCGAGGCGCGCAATCTGCTCGACGGGGAGATCAGCCGGCTTCGTTCCCTTGAGAAGCCTGTCTACCAGCCTTGCCGCATCAATCCGGCCTACCGAGAAATAGTTCGCCCCGTAGGAAAACAGCGCACCCTGCTCCGCCCATTCTTTTCGATGACCAGGGATCGGGAGGCGTCTCTCGGCCGCGAGATGGATGACGAGCGACGGGAATTTCGTGACGAGGCCGGAGACAACAACGATCGCTTGGATGTTCTCGCGTCTCACAGGCATGAAGACCCGTTCGATGTCACCTTGCGTCACCGCGGCCCGCTCGACCAATCGGAGCTTGAGCGCCGTGGCGGCAGCTCGTAGGGCAGTCAGCTCTTGGAGCGCCGTGTGATCGGTAGGATCAAATAAGAGCAGGAGCCGATCGAGGTTGGGTACCACCTCTTTCAGAAGCTCCACTCGCTTTCCCGGGACATCGCCAAAAATGCCTGTAATGTTTCCGCCGGGATGAGCGAGGCTCTGCACGAACCCCTCACCGACTGGATCGGTGAGCACGTGGAGAAACAGGATGGGGACTTCCGACGTTGCTGCCTTTGCGGCACGGACGGTTTGATTCTCGAACGCCACAATCACGTCCACCTTCTCGCGGACGAAATTCCCGCGCGGTCCCTTGAGCGGCACTTTCATCTGGCAGGTTACGAAAGTCCCAGCGCAGATTTTTGCTCTCTTCATACCCCAGCTCCTTCAAGCCTTCTCGCAATCCATGCAAGGCCGGCGGAACGTGGTCGAGACCTACGTGAAATAGCCCGATCCGCCACACCCTCCCCGGCTGCTGCGCTCTTGCGGCGAGCGGCGCGGCGAGAACGCCAACACGTATCGTCCTGAGGAGGGTTCGTCGGTTCACTGGATTACTTCGTCGGCTCGTATCGACAGAGACGGCGGGACAAGTGAGACCGAGGCGCCTTCGCGGTCTGCAGGTTATGGTCAACTGCTCTCATCACGGCCCTTGCTAGCCGAACGTCCCAGGGCAGGTCCTGAAAAGCTCAGCGTGGCGTCAGTGAGAAGTCAAAGGCATTCAAAAGATTGTTTGCGGCAGCGTCTCGGCTACCCAGGGGCGCGAGGTTCCATCGGGTTTCGATGAGCTTCAAGATTGAAACGGTCTCATAGGGCGTGTGATCGACGAAGCCGCGTTTGGCGTAGGGCGAGATGATGATCGCCGGAACGCGGACGCCGGGGCCCCAGCGATCGCCTCGCGGTGGCGGAACATGGTCCCAGCGTCCCCGCCTTCGTCGTAGGTGATGATGATGACGCTGTTCTTCCAGACGGCGCTATCCTGCACGGCCTTGACCAGGGTGGCGACGTACTGCTGACCTCGCAGCAAATCGGCATAACCTGGGTGTTCGTTGTGAGCACCGATCGGCTTGACGAAAGCCACGGCTGGCACGTTACCCGTCCGGAGGGCAGCGAAGAGGTCCTCGATGTCCTTCAAGTGCTCCACTCTGGTGGCCGTCCCTTCGGCGTACGGGGCGAAGTAGTTGAAGGGCTGGTGATGAAACTGAAAGAGCGCATCGGGACGTCCGGCCACCGCGTCGTTCCAACCCTCCGAGTACCAGGCCCAGGAGATGCCCTCGATGTCCCCGGTCTTCTGGTCAGCCGGAACATACCGGGCCGCATCGTACGGAGCGACCGGTAGATTGGCCGGGAATCGCGGGTCGGGGACCGGCGGCTGCTTTGACGTATCGAGCGGCTGAGGAAGTGTCGTGTAGGGCCTGCCGTCCTGCTTCACCTGCCTGATCCGTTCGCCCGCGTTCGCCAGACCATCGGCCCCGGGAAACTTCCCATACAAGCTGTCGAAGCTCCAGTTCTCCTGATAGATCACGATGACGTGGTGGAGCTTTTCGAGCCCTGCAAGCTGCGCCGCCCCGCGTGAATCTGCGGACATTGAAGTGCAACCAGTAACGACCAGCAGGGCCACGAGGAGTGATTGGACTGACGTTGTCATGACGCTCTCCGAAGGTCGGTCTCGGGTCGAACGGACAAGGGGATGCGTCATGCCGCGACCGCTGTGTGCTGGCTGAGCACGGTGGCGATCTTCCGCCAGCCGTCGATCCTGCGCAACTTGATCTGCCCGCTCGCCACGAGGCTGAACAGCAGGACCAGCGCTGCGTCTTCGCTCGGCAGCGAGCCTTGCGTCTTCACGCGACGTCGGAATTCCTCGTGGAGTCGCCCAATCGTGTTCGTCGTTCGTAACGTCTTCCACTGCACCTTGGGGAAGCTGAAGAATGTGAGAAGCTCGTCGCCGCCTTCCCGCAGGCTCGCCACCACGCCCGCGCAGCGCTTGGCCCACGTGCGCTCGAAGGTCGCGTAGGCGGCGCGGGCCGCCTCGGCATTAGCCGCGTAGACGATGCGATGGAAGTCGCCCCGAATCTCGGGATCACCGCTTCGTTGACTTCCGGCATTCTCCGCTGATAGCGCGGGACGATCGTCGACGTCCATTCTTTCGCGCCGGCGCCTCTGAAGAGGGTAGCGCGAGGCAACGCGAGCGCAACCGGGCCGGTCGGTCCCGTGAGCGTGCGGCAGTCGGATATACTTCAGTCGTCTGATTCGCTTCGTTGGTTCATTGTGAAGCAACATGCGCGTCAGACCGCGTTTCGGTGCTCCTTCCGGGTTCTGGGCGCGCCCTAAGTCGGCGGAAGACGTACATTGGGGCGCCCGATGGCGCAGAAACTCCTCGTCGGTGGTCTCTCCTTTTCACGGGAATGTCGAGCAGCGCCAGGAGGGGGCGTCAACAGCGGCTCCAGCGTCCGGTCCAATGTCAGTAGTTTGGCGGCCACTCGTTCACGAATTTCCCGCTGGTCGTCGCGCTCCTGGATGCTCAGATATGCCTTCAGCAGCTCGATGAGACGTCGACCTCTTCCTCGACCGGCTGGCAGGCGACGCCTACTCCGGCGGGATAGCAGGCACCCGAAAATGCCCAACTCAACCGCCGCGCCGCCTCTGCGCAGCGTACGTACGCAAGAACCCGTATCCCGGAAAGACCCCGGCGTGCTCTGCCCCGTCTGCAGGGCGACACCGGCGCCCTCGAGAGCGGGGCGGCCGCCAGACCGTCTGTAGCGCCCGGTGCCGAGCACGGCGATGGCGAGAGGCCCAGGCCGGTCAGCTCGCGGAGCGCGAGCAGAAGGTCCGCGCCCTGCTCCTGACTGCCCAGGAGAGCCTCGAGGCGGCGGTCGCCAAACTGAACGGAGGTGACCTATGAGCCGATGGGCGGTCACTCTGACGCTCGCCCTCCTCCTCGCCGGCTGCTCCACCGTCTGGATGCCCGGCGTGGACGACGCGCAGGTCAGGCAGGATGCGGCAGCGTGTCGGGCGGAGGCCTTCTATGTCCCGATGGCGCCCCAGAGCACCTTCGTCGGGGCTTACCCGTTCGACCCGGCCAACCCAACCCTAGGCTGGAGCGACGCCGCGCGCCAGAACCAAGTCGAGGAGGCGTGCATGGAAGAGAAGGGGAACAAGAAGCGATAGGCTTTTTCTACAGGAAGATCGAGGCGGCGTACCGGCGACGTGGATCTCTTCCTCGAGCACGAGCCACTTGCCCGGGCCGAGCAGGCGAAGGTGCACGGCTGGGAGGAGGCAGCCGGCGTCTACACGCTGCGGCTTCGTGGACGGGACGTAATCGCATACAAACGTCGTTGACATGCCGTGCGCTTGACAATATTCCCAGGGGGAATATAAGAGTGTCACCTCAGAGACTCGGAACGGTGATTCGGAAGCTGCGGGAGGAGCAACGAATGACGCAGGAGCAGCTGGCGCGCAAGAGCAGCGTCACGCAGGGCTATATCGCCAAGCTGGAGCTCGGGATGAAGAAGAATCCGTCCCTGCCGACGATCAAGAAGCTAGCCCGCGCCCTCGGCGTGCCGGTAACGGAGCTGCTGGAGTAGGGAGGAGACTTTTATGGCAACGGAGGAAGCCCGGCACGTCGCTCGTGACATCGTCGTCGCGTGGCTACAGAGGACTGAAGTTAAAGAAGGCGCCGAGGCGGGAAAGTTCCTGGGGAAGGTCTATCAAGACGTCGTGCACGCCGTGGAAGAAACGACGAAGAGCCAGTTCAAGTAGGAGAAACAAGACGCCCGGGCGCGGCTGACACCGCCCCGGGCTGTGGCCCATGCACCCCTGCCCCCTGTGAAGGGAGGAGACGATGAGCAAGACGAGAGTAGCACCAGCCCGCCCCACCACGAAAGCACTCACGCTGGCCGACGTGACGATCACCTGGAAGGACGACACCGGGCTCGCGCGGACGCTCCACGGCCAGGACGTCGCCGCGCTGATCCGGCGCCGGCTCTTCTTCGCCCAGGACGCGGGGGAGACGCCGCTCTGGCAGTGTCGGCTGCGCGGCCTGTCGGCCCTCATGTTCCCCGAGGCCGGCATCAGCATCTACGAGGAAGACGGACGCGCCCTCGTGGCCGATCTGCTCGCGGACGCCGCTGCCGGTGTGGCGGCGGAGGCAATGGATCTGCGGAAGCTCGCGGCCGCCTTCACGATCAGCCGGAAGGGACGGCGGTCGTGAGCGCGCTCGTCGAGCTCCACAAGGAGGCTGGCGCCCTGGCCCGGCCGCGCCTCACGTTGGAGCGGCTCACGCACGGCTTCCTTGCGTGGGCCGAGGCGCACAACTGGCCGGACACGTCGATCGAGTCGTACCGGGGTCGATACCACTCCCGCTCGGCGGCCTCGACATCAGCACAACGAACGACGTGAGTAGGATCAGCGAGTTACACGCCAGGTAGTTGGGGGCCAGCCCCTCCCGTTGGGGCCACCACGAACTTGCAGAAATTAACCCCGCGATAAGGCCGCTCGCTTCTGAGGCGCAGCCGACTCCAAAGATCGGACTTCTTTCGATAGGAATGGACCCCGTCAAACCTAATCCCGTCCGGATCCAACTCCTGAAGCAGCTGGGAAAACTCGGCTACGTCCAAGGACGGAATGTCGCCTTTGAGCGGCGGTTCGCCGGCGGACGACCTGAACTTCTAGCGGAGTTCGTCGCAGATCTTGCGGCGCGCCGGGTTGACGCGGTCGTCGCGACGAGCGAGATGAGAGTATCGCCGCGAAGCGGGGCCTGCGGAGGCGCCAAGCCCGGCGATCTTCCGATCGAACAGCCGACGAAGTTCGAGCCCATCATCAACTTCGAGACCGCGAAAGCCTTGGGCCTTACGATCCCGCCGTCGCTGCTGCTGCGAGCGGACCAGGTGATTGAATGATCTGACATACAATTTGGCCGCGATGCCGTCTGCGGCCAGCGGTGACCGGAAATCGATGCGCTGGGTGACGTTCGATTGCTTCGGCACGCTCGTCGACTGGAACTCGGGCTTCGCGGCGATCCTCAGGCCGCTGGTCGGCGACAGGACGCCGCGGGTGATGGATACGTACCACCAGTTCGAGCGGCTCCTCGAGCAGGAAACCCCGCATCGGCTGTACAAGGACGTTCTCGCGACCGGCCTGCGGCGCGCGGCGGAGGACGTCGGGATCCCGCTCTCCGAAAGCCAGGCCCGCACGCTGCCGCAGCGATGGGGAACGATGTCGGTTTTCGGGGACGTCGAGCCGATGCTGGCGGCGCTACGTGCTGACGGCCATCGGCTCGCCATTCTCACGAACTGCGATGAGGACCTGTTCGGCGAGACACAGCGCTCCTTCCGGGCGCCGTTCGACCTCGTGGTGACGGCGGAGCGCGTGCGAGACTACAAGCCGTCGCCGACCCATTTCCACCACTTCCGGCGCGCGTCCGGCGCCAGGCTCGGCGAGTGGGTCCACGTCGCCAACAGTTGGTTCCACGACATCACGCCCGCGCGCGAACTCGGCATCCCGCGCGTCTGGCTCGACCGTGACGACACCGGCCAGGATCCCGCGGACGCGTGCGCGCGCGTTCGCTCGGCCGCCGACGTCCCGGACGCCGTCCGGCGCTTGTTCCGGCCATGAGGCGCGCGATGGTGCTCGCGGCCGCCTTCTCGAAGCCGGGAATGTCAGAGGAGTGGTGTTCACACCGAAGGAGCGACCGATGAAATGTCGCCGAGCAACATCGACGTGGTTGCGAGCGCTCGCCCTTGGCGTCCTCACCCTCGTCGTCGCCAAGGCGGAGGCTCAGGGGCCGATCAAGATCGGGATGATCGCGCCGCTCAGCGGACCGTTCGCGCAGATCGGCAAGGACATGGTGACGGGGACCGAGCTCTACCTCGACGAGGTGGGCCGGCAGGCGGCGGGGCGCAAGATCGAGCTACTCGTCGAGGACGACGAGGGGAACCCCGCGGTCGGGGTGACCAAGGTGAGGAAGCTCGTCGAGGGCGACAAGGTACACCTCGTCACGGGCGGGCTGCTGGCGTCGACCGGGTACGCGATCCAGCCGTACGTGGACGCGCAGAGGATCCCCACGACCTACCCGGTGATGGCCGGCGACGACATGACCCAGCGCAAGCCAGCCAAGTGGGTGGTGCGGACCGGGTTCTCGTCGAGCCAGTCGCATCATCCGTTCGGCGAGTGGGCGGCCACGCAGCTCAAGTACAAGCGGGTCGCGGCGGTCGCGGCGGACTACGCGTTCGGCTGGGAGAGCCTCGGCGGCTTCCAGAAGACGTTCGAGGACGCGGGCGGCCAGATCGTCCAGAAGCTCTGGGTGCCGCTGAACACGACCGACTTCGCTCCGTTCATCGCCCAGATCCGCCGCGACGCGGACGCGGTGTGGGTGCTCTTCACCGGACGGACGGCGATCCAGTTCGTCAAGCAGTACCAGGAGGCGGGGCTCAAGGCGCGGATCCCGCTGATCGGCGGCGGGAGCACGGTCGACGAGGCGATCCTGCCGAGCATGGGCGACGAGGCGCTCGGGTTCCTCAGCCCGCTGCACTACAGCGCCGCCCTCGACACGCCGGCCAACAAGCGGTTCATCGCGGCGTTCGAGCGGAAGGCCACCCGCGTGGCCTCGCCCAACGGCGAGACGTGCTACACGAACGCGCGCTGGATCGTGGAGGCGATCAAGGCTATCGGCGGCAAGGTCGAGGATCGTGAGGCGTTCCTCGGCGCGCTGCGCAACGTCAAGCTCGGGGAGACCCCGCGCGGCCCGGTGACCGTCGACCGCTTCGGCAACACCGTGCAGAACATCTACATGCGGAAGGTCGAGCGGGTGGGCGGCAAGCTCCAGAACACGGTGGTCCACACCTTCCCGGCGGTGAGCCAGTTCTGGAAGTACAACCCCGAGGAGTTCCTGAACCAGCCCGTCTACTCGCGCGAGTTTCCGCCTTGCAAGCACTGCTGAGGATCGCATGAGGTTGCCGCGCGAGCGCTTCGATTTCTCGCCGATCGCCACGCGTCCGCGCTGGAAGCTGCCGCGGGGCGCGCGCGTCGCGGTGTGGATCCTGATGTCGGTCGAGGAATGGGACATCGAGCGCCCGATGCCGCGCACGCTGAACACCGGGCCGCAGGGCGTGGCGGCGATCCCGGACGTGCCGAACTGGGCGTGGCACGAGTACGGCATGCGTGTGGGGTTCTGGCGGCTGCTCGACTCATTGACCAAGCGACGGCTGCGCGCGACAGCCGCGGTCAACGCGAATGTCTGCCGCACCTACGAGCCGGTGGCCCGCGCGATGGTCGAAGCCGGCTGGGAGCTCGCGGGCCACGGCGTCATCCAGGCGTCGATGCACGCGGTGCCCGACCAGCGCGGCGCGATCCGGACGACGATGCAGATGCTGCGCGACTTCACCGGCAAGAAGCCCAAGGGCTGGCTCGGGCCTGGCCTCGCCGAAACGTGGGAGACGCCCGATCTCCTGGCCGAGGAAGGGTTCGAGTACGTCGCCGACTGGGTGTGCGATGACCAGCCGTTCGCGCTCAAGACCCGCGCGGGCCGGCTCGTGTCGGTCCCCTACACGACCGAGCTCGGCGATCTGCCGATGATCGTGGTCCAGCACCGGTCGACGCGCGAGTGGATCGACGGCCTGCGCGCCCAGTTCGATCGCCTGTGGGCCGAGGGTGCGCGCCAGCCGCGCGTGCTCGGTATCGGCCTTCACCCCTACATCGCCGGGACCGCGCAGCGCATCGGCCCGCTCGAGGCGCTACTCGAATACATGCGCAGGAAAAAGGGCGTCTGGTTCGCTACCGGCGAAGAGATCTACGACTGGTGGAGCCGGGCGTCTTGATCTCGCGAGCGAGCGTCGCACGCGCAACTTCCTCGCCGTCCTTGAAGACGGATCGGCGTGGGGGCTGCGTGCGCAGGGCCTCATGGATCGACGGGGCGTCGATCACGACGAGGTCGGCGTGCCGGCCCGGGGCGATGCCGTAATCGTCGAGACGCGCGGCGCGCGCGGCGTTGGTCGTGACCATGTCGAACACCTGCTCGAGCTCGTGCGGCAGCGTGAGCTGGGCAGTGTGCGCCATCATCAGAGCGACCTCGAGCTGGTCCGGCTTGCCGAACGGATAGTACGGGTCGTTGACGTCGTCCTGGGAGGAGACGACGTTCACGCCGCGCGCCAGCATCTCCTTGACCCGCGCGATCCCGCGCCGGCGCGGCTCGCGGTCGATGCGTCCCGAGCACACGAGGTTGATGTGCGCATTGACCGAGATCGTGACGCCAGCCGTCGCCACCATGTCGATGACCTTGGCGGCGTAGACGTCGTTGTAGGCCGCCATCGCCCCGCAATGGCTCGCCGTGACTCGGCCCTGGAAGCCGTCGCGCATGGTCTTCCAGGCGAGGTACTCGAGGCTCCGCGAGTTCGGGTCGTCCGTGTCGTCGACGAGCATATGAATGTCGAGGTCGTGACGCCGAGCCAGCGTGAAGCAGATGTCGATGTGCTCCCGGGCATCGGCATCGGTGTACTCGTACCAGGGCAGCCCTCCCACGACGTCGCAGCCCTGCTTGATGGCTTCGTCGAGCAGTTCGGCCGTGCCGGGATCGCGCAGGATTCCCTCCTGGGGAAAGGCCACGACCTGGATCTGGCAGAGACCGCGGAAGCGCTCGCGGGCGAGGAGCAGGCCCTGAGCGGCGCGCAGGCCGCCGATCGTGCCCACGTCGGCGAAGAGCCGGAAGAACGTGGTTCCGTTCTGGACACCCGCCTCGAGGACCCGGCCGGCGCGCCGCGCCACCTCCTCGGGGTCGTACTCGCGCTTGAAGTCGTTGGTGATCTCGATCGCTTCGGGGAGCGTTCCCGACACGTTCGGACGCATTCGCTCGCCGAGCAAGGCCTTGTCGGCGTGGAGATGGAGATTCACGAAGCCGGGCGACACGAGACAGCCAGCGGCGTCGATCTCCCTGGCTGCCGTGGCGGCCGAGCGCGGTCCCACAGCCTCGATCCGATCCCCGGTCAGCGCGATGTCGACGATCTCCGTCGAACCACGAACGCGAGCGTTCCGGATGACCACGTCCACGGCGACGGCTAGGCTCGCTCGAGGATGTGGAGTCCGCGCGTACGGTCGACGAGGTAGATCAGGCCGCGGGCGTCGAAGCAGACGTCGTTGGACTGGACGCGTTCGGCTCCCGCGGGGACGTCGGGCACGAACGACGCGACTTCGCGCGGGGCATGCGGGTTCTTGATGTCCACGATCCTGAGACCGTACGAGAACCACGCCACCGGGATCTCCGTTCCCCGGATCTCCTCCGCCGGCTGGTGGCATCCCGTGTACTCGGGTTGCGGGGAACCGTCGACGTCGTCCACCTGAAAGCTGGCGAAGGGCACCGGGCGCGACTCATCCGTGATGTCGACGAGCCAGAGGAACGAAGGGGGCGCCGGCCCGAGTCGCCTCACGTCCTCGTCGGCGACCAGGAGCACGCGGCGGCCGAGCAGCGAAAACGGTATCGGCAGCGCCGTGTGGGTCGGCGACGAGAACGGCGGGCTCCAGTCGAGACCCGACACGAGCCGGGGCTTGGCCATCTGCTCGATGTCGAGGATCACGAACCCTCCGTGCCAATAGCTCACGTAGAGACGATTGCCGAGGCGCATCGGATGGTGGCAACGATGGTCCACGCCCTTCCACGCAGGGACCTCCCCTCCCGCCGCCCACTGGCCAGGCATCCACCAGCGCCCGACCTCCTCCGGCCGCGCGGGATCCTGGACGTCGAGGATCATGACGATGTTGCCGCGGTAGCCGTCGATCTCCGGCGACCCGTAGGCGTAGCGGCCGTCGAAGGTGAAGCGATGCATGCCGCGCGCGGCCCACGTGGTGATCTTCCTCGGGGCGCTCGGGCGCGAGACGTCATAGATGTCGTAGCCCCCCGGGAAATCCGGCGGTGGCGGCCCTGGTGGGTACACCTCCCGGTTCACGAGCATCACGTCGTTCTCGACTCGCACCTTGTGAGAGTGCATGCCGTCGGGAATCGTGATCTCGGCGAGCTTGCGCGGCCGCGCCGGATCGCTCACGTCCACGATCGTCGTCCCGTGCGGCGCGGCGATGTGGGCGATGTACGCGACGTGACCCCGAACGACGACCTGACCACCGCCCGCACAGTCGAAGTAGCCGACCTGCTCGATGCCGTTGGCGTCGCTCACTCGTCGTCTCCTGAGGCCGAGGATGGACGGCCTCATCGGCCGCGCGCCCAGTAGTGGTATCACGACTGCCCAGCTCGCGGAAGCCGCGCCGGCGCATTTGATTTGCCGTACTCGGCGTAGCGAGAATCGGGAGCTCGACCTCTACACGCCGAAGAGCGCGAGAAAAGCGAGCTCGAGAGAGCCTTATACCGATTTCGCGCTCGATCGCCTCGCGCGCGACGAACATGGTCCCGGCGCGACGGGAAACGGCGAACACGGCCGCCAGCTCAACTGGATGTCCGATCGAAGAGAACAGCTTCGCCCTGAGCAGGCTGTAGAGCAGCGCGATCATGCAACCGCACAGCGGGATCAAAACAAGTAGATGAAGGGCCTTAAAATTGTCCTGGAACCAGGTGCGCACCCCCGATGACTTGTTCGCTTCCCCCCAGCCCTTGCAGACCCCTCGAAGGGAAGCAGGGGAGACTCACCCGACATCGAATCCCGTTCGTCCCCTCTCCTCAGCGCACGAGTACACGCCGACAGTATCGAAGTGCTCGTCGCATCATCTTACTGACTCGTGGAGCGTTCCAGTCAACGAGGAGGCGCTACGCGGGAGGCGGACTGATGCAGTGAAACGAGTCCCATGACTTGACCGTGTTGGTTTCAGCGAGCGGGCTCACGTCCACCCATCACTCGGGTCGCGTGCCGCTCCATGGGTGCCATCCTATCAGCGGTCTGGGCGCGTCGCAGCCGATGTGAATGTAACGCATATAGCACATGTAGATACATTGACCGTGAATCCGATACCCTGTAGCCCGCATCTGAAAGCGCAAGGAATTCTTGATCCCGAGGCGCGTCGGGCCGGATGACGCTGGGCGCCGGGCGGCAACAGGAGCTCGTCGTGCGTCGCTCGGCGGAACGAGAACAACCAGGGAGACGTAGAGACATGGGAAAGCTCGACAGCAAAATCGCGCTCGTGACGGGCGGCAGTAGCGGGCTGGCGACGGCGAAGCAGTTGGTCGGCGAGGGCGCGTACGTGTTCATCACTGGACGGCGTGATCCAGAGCTGGCGGCGGCAGTCAAGGAGATCGGTAACAACGTCACCGGTGTGCGGGGCGACGTTTCGAACCTCGGCGATCTCGATCGCCTCTTCGCCCAGATTCAGCGGGAGAAGGGGCGGCTCGACCTCCTGTTCGCGAATGCGGGCGTCGCGAGATACGCGCCCCTCGGCAAGATCACCGAAGAGCTCTACGACTCGATCTTCGACATCAACGTGAAGGGGCTGCTCTTCACCGTGCAGAAGGCGCTTCCGCTGATGCCGGACGGCGCGTCGATCATCCTCAACGCGTCGATCGTCGGCAGCAAGGGATTCTCGGCCAATAGCGTGTACAGCGCCACGAAGGCCGCCGTTCGCTCGTTCGCGCGGACGTGGACGACCGAACTGAAGGATCGCCGCATCCGGGTGAATGCGGTGAGCCCTGGCCCCATCGATACGCCGGGACTCAACGAGCTGCTCGCCTCCTCTGAGACAGGCCAGCAGCGCGCGAAGATGATCGCCGCTACAGTGCCACTCGGCCGCCTCGGCCGAGCCGACGAGATTGCAAAGGCCGTGGCGTTCCTCGCCTCAGACGACAGCGGCTACGTCACGGGAATCGAGTTGTTCGTGGATGGCGGGGTCGCACAAGTGTAGAAGGAGACGACAGCATGCCCGTCGCTAAAATCCATGTCCTCGAAGGACGCTACGATGACGCTCGCCTCGGAAGGGTCTCGAACGCGGTTCAACAAGGCCTGATCAGCGCCTTGGGAGTACCGCCGGACGATTTCTTTCAGATCATCCATGTCTTGCCTTCGACGCAGTTTCGTCACACGGGCTCGTTCCTCGGACTCGAGTATTCGGATGACCTCATTCTGCTGGAGATCACGTTCATCGCAGGCCGTCCGAAGGAGAAGCGGCTGGGCCTGTTGAAGGCCTTGAACGACGCCGTGGTGACGGCCGCGAAGATCTCCCCAGACGATCTCGTGATCACGCTCTACGAGACGCCGGGCGAGAATATTTCGTTCGGCCGCGGTCTCGCTCAACGCGTCGACATCTCGGACAAGGAGAAGGTGGCGACATGACAACATCGCGTGGGCGAGAGATCGTTCTCGCGGCTCGACCGAAGGGCAAGCCCGAGTTGACCGACTTCCGCCTGGAGGAGACGGCCATCCCGACACCGGCAGCCGGGCAGCTTCTGCTCGGGGTGCAATTCCTCTCCCTCGACCCGTATATGCGCGGCCGTATGAACGACGGTAAGTCGTATGCCAAGCCACTCGAGATCGGCGAGGTGATGACCGGGGAAACCGTGGCGCATGTGCTCGTCTCGAACAATTCCGCGTATGTCAAAGGTGACGCCGTCCTGGCGCGAACAGGATGGCGGACGCACGCGCTCTCGGACGGCACGGGCCTTCGCAAGCTCGATCCGGCCGCTGCACCGGTCACGACCAGTCTCGGCGTGCTCGGAATGCCGGGGTTCACCGCGTACGGCGGCCTGCGCGTGATCGGCAAGCCGCAGCCCGGAGAAACCGCGGTCGTCGCCGCGGCCAGCGGTCCGGTCGGGTCACTCGTCGGACAGCTCGCACAGCTCGCCGGCGCGAGAGCGGTCGGCATCGCCGGCGGCCCGCAGAAATGCGCCTTCGTGAAGAACGAGCTTGGGTTCGACGCCGCAGTTGATCAGCGGGCGGCGGATTTTCCGGCGCGACTGGCGGCGACCTGTCCAGACGGCATCGATATCTACTTCGAGAACGTCGGCGGAGCCATCTGGGAAACCGTCCTGCCTTTGCTCAACGATTTTGCGCGCGTTCCTGTCTCTGGGCTCATTGCGCAGTACAACGGCGTACCAGAAGGCGACGGCATCGACCGACTACCCGCCACCATGCGGCAGATTCTCTCGAAGAGGCTGACCGTACGTGGCTTCATCAACTACGACTTTGCCGCCGAACACTATTCCGACTTCCTGCGCGAGGTTGGTGCAGGCATCGCCGCGGGTCGCATTCGCTACCGCGAGGACATCGTCGACGGTCTCGAAAACGCGCCAGGCGCTTTCATCGGAATGCTGGAGGGACGCAACTTCGGCAAGCTGATCGTTCGAGTGGCCGCCTAGATCCTGAGGTGCTCGCGCGACCGGCTGCAGGCGCGCCTGGGCACCGAGGGAAAGCGGTGAGGAGAGTCGCATGACTGAACTGCACGCGGTGCTCGACGCCCTCGCACCCTTCGGAGTTGCGCATCTAGACGGTGACGCCGGAGAAGATCTGGGCGGCGATTCAGGCGGTGCCGAGGTCCCGGCCATAAGAGCGCTTGGCTGCCCTAGCGCACCAAGATCCACGTCGCCATTGACAGTATC
>WNGI01002136.1_pt1 | contig 16914 bp, 16 predicted proteins | sample 5400621 | NCBI WGS metagenome assembly WNGI01 (sample SAMN13153374, study PRJNA577476) | soil metagenome | isolation source: 20 cm soil or saprolite under Garry oak tree replicate 1 | place: USA:California | collected 2016-06-15 | reverse complement strand
GCGATGGGCGCATTTGAACCGTTCGATCTGGCCAAGCCGATTCAGATGTACTACGTCGTGCTGGTCCTGCTGATGTTGACGTTTGGATTCCTGCGCCTCCTGTTGCGCTCGCCGTTCGGCCGCGCGTTGCAGGGAATCCGTTCGAACGAACATCGGATGCGTTCGCTCGGTTTTCACGTCTTCGCGTACAAGCTCACGAGCTTCACGCTCGCGGGCGCATTGGCGGGACTCGCCGGTTACCTGTCCGCCGCCCAATACGGTTTTGTCAATCCGGAAATCTTGTCCTGGCATCAATCGGGCAATGTGCTGCTGATGGTGATCCTCGGTGGATCGGGTACGCCGTTCGGTCCCATCGGAGGCGCCTTCGTTCTCGTGCTGCTGGAGGAATGGTTCTCGCAACTCACCCAACACTGGCAGCTTTTGCTTGGAGCGGCGATCGTGCTTCTCGTGCTGTTCCTGCCGGGCGGTCTGGGCAATCTCTACGGACGCATTCGGCGTGTTCGTCCCGCTCGAGCTGATCCATGAGCGCCGCGGGGCCCCGGCCTCCTTGGATCTGCGACGAGAATCGTTGCAGCAACAGTCGGCCTCATGTGACGACTCACATTGGCCGTCGATCCCCGCCTTGCGGGGCCCCTCGCCGGCTGCTCGCGTCACTGCCCCGCGGCGCGAATTACTCCCCCTCAGGGGGCAGCGCAGCGGCCTCATTGGCCACTGAGGCCGCAAGCGTGGGGGTCCAATGACGCAAGCTGTTTTGGGCGCCCGTGCGTTGACGCGCCGCTTCGGTGGCCTGGTTGCCAACGACGCCGTGAGCCTCGATCTAGCACACGGCGAACTCCACGCGTTGCTCGGTCCGAATGGTGCCGGCAAATCGACGCTGATCAATCTCTTGTCGGGCGATCTCGCGGCGAGCTCGGGCAGCATCGTGTTCAAGGGCCACGAGATCTCACATTACCGCGTCGACCAGCGCTCACGGCTTGGCATCGGCCGCAGCTATCAGAAGACCAATATCTTCCCGGGCTTCACGGTGTTGGAGAATTGCCGCCTCGCCGCGCAATCGCGGTTTCCGCGTGCACTCGCGCTGTTCGCCATCGCCGATGCCGATCCCTCTTCGTGCGAGCGGGCGCATCGCGCGCTCGCGCTCGCGGGCATTGCGGAACACGCGAAACGACCCGCGGGCACGCTGAGCCACGGTGCGCAGCGACAGCTCGAAGTCGCGATGGTTCTCGCGACCCAACCCGAGGTACTGTTGCTCGACGAACCGCTCGCCGGCATGGGTGCGGATGAATCGGTACGGATGGTCGAGCTTTTGCGAAGTCTCGCCGACGATCATGCGATTCTGCTCGTCGAGCACGACATGGACGCCGTTTTTGCGCTCGCGGACAGGATCACGGTGATGGTGAACGGTCAGGTGCTCGAATCGGGTCCGCCGGCGCAGATCCGCGCGAGCGCCGCCGTGCAGCAAGCGTACCTCGGCCACGAGGAGCACGGTCTTGACTAACGCGCTGCTCGAAGCGCGCGGACTGAACGCGTATTACGGCGCGAGCCACGTTCTGCATGGCATCGATTTCCACGTGAACGAGGGAGAGTCGGTCGGCCTGATGGGTCGTAATGGCATGGGGAAAACGACACTGTTGAAGACCTTGCTCGGCCTCATCTCGCCGCGCGGTGGCGAGGTACGGTTGCGCGGAACGCCGGTCACCGGCATCGCGGCGTGGCAGATTGCGCGACGCGGCGTTGCATTGGTGCCGGAGGGACGCGGGATCTTTCCGAATCTCGACGTGCGCGAGAATCTGCTGATGGCGGCGCGCCCCAGCCCGCAAGGTCGCCGCGATTGGACCTACGAGCGGGTGCTGGCGACGTTTCCACGGCTTGCCGAACGCCTGCGCCAGAGCGGCGCGCAACTGTCGGGCGGCGAGCAGCAGATGCTGACGATCGGTCGCGCGCTTCTTACCAATCCGAATTTGCTGATTCTCGACGAGGCGACCGAGGGCCTCGCCCCGATGATCGCGCGCGAAATCTGGCGCATCCTTCGCGAGATCCGCGCGAGCGGCATTGCAACGGTGATCGTTGACAAGAACTACGCCGCCGTCACGGCACTCACCGATCGCAATGTCGTGCTGGTGAAGGGTCGAGTGGTGATGGAAACAGACAGTGGCTCGGTGCGCGCGAACCCGGCAACGTTGCAACGGTATCTCGGCGTCTGAGGCCTTCGCATATGCCGTTCGTCACAGCCGGTGGCCATCGTCTCGAATATGAGCGCATCGAAGTCGGCGGCCACGATCGTCCGACGCTCGTGCTGCTCCACGAAGGACTGGGCTCGATCGCGATGTGGCGTGACTTCCCGCACTTGCTCGCGCATGCCACCGTGAGTCGCGTCATCGTCTATTCACGCTACGGCTACGGCAGCTCGGATCCGCTGCGAGAACCGCGAAACGTTCGTTACATGCACGACGAAGCGCTTGTCGTATTGCCCGAACTGCTCGACGCGCTCTCGATCGTGAATCCGGTTCTCGTCGGACACAGCGATGGCGGCTCGATCGCGCTCATTCATGCCGGCGGCAGCGGTCGAACGGTGGCGGGCGTCGTCGTGATGGCGCCGCACGTGCTTGTCGAAGATATTTCGGTTGCGAGCATTGCGGCGGCGCGCGACGCGTACGAAACGACCGATCTGCCTTCGCGCCTCGGACGCTATCACGCCGGCGTCGACCGCGCGTTTTGGGGCTGGAACGACATCTGGCTCCATCCTGATTTCCGCGCGTGGAACATCGAGGAATACCTGCCGCGCATTCAATGTCCGGTGCTAGCGATTCAAGGTGAGGACGATGAGTACGGAACCATGGAGCAGCTCGCTCGGATCACGGCCGGCGCGCGCGATGTCGAGTTGCTCAAGCTCGAAGACTGCCGACATTCTCCGCATCGCGACCAACCCGAAGCGGTGCTCGAAGCGGTTTCGCGTTTCGTCGATCGCGTCACCGGTCGTTGATCGTCAACGCCAACGGACTTGATGCCCGGCGGCCGCGCCGTAATTGCCCTCCCTTCGAACGCGACTTGGTGCGTCGTGCGCGACGTCTCGAGCATGCTTTGTTGTTAAGCTGCCGACATCGTCGAGCGTTTTCGCCGACCTTCTTGAGAACCCGTCGATGAAATTCGCCGATTTTCGGTCGGGGCAAACGATTGTTCATGGTCCCGCCGTACTCTCCGAAGCGGACATCCTTGCGTTCGCGCGCGATTACGACCCGCAGTGGTTTCACATCGATCGCGAGCGTGCGCAAAAGAGCCGCTGGCAGGGATTGATTGCGAGCGGTTGGCAAACGTGCGGCATTGCGATGCGCCTCGCGAATGAGGCTGCGCTCGCCGATTCGGAATCGTTCGGTTCGCCTGGTCTCGATTACCTGAAGTGGCTCGAGCCCGTGCGGCCCGGCGACGCGCTCACGCTGCACGCGCATGTGATCGACGTGCGTCGATCGAAAAATAATCGTGATCTCGGCATCCTGCGCTGGCGCTGGCAACTCATCAATCAACGTGACGTCGCGGTACTCGAACTTGTCGTGACGAGCCTGTTCGACCTCGCGGGCTCGGGTCCCTAATGCACATCGATCTTCCTGCACTGATCCAGGCTTACGGCTATCCGCTCACGTTCATCGGCTCGCTGTTCGAGGGCGAAACGATCGTTACGCTCGCGGGACTTGCCATCCATCGCGGGCACCTTTACTGGCCCGCGGTGCTGGTGCTCGCCGCGGGGGGCGGAACCGTGGGCGACACGATCTATTTCGCGCTGGGACGTCGCTATGGATCCGACATACTCGCGCGCTGGCCGTCATTCTCGCCGGCCATCGAGCGCGTGAATCGTCTCGTTCACCGGAATCCGGCGTTCGCGGTGATCACGGTGCGCTTTCTCTACGGCATGCGTATTGCCGGACCAATCGTGATCGGCTCGAGCCGCCTAACCTGGCCGCGCTATCTAGCACTCAACATCACGGGAGCGGTCGTATGGGCTGCGTGTTGGCTTGCTGTCGGTTACGCGTTCGGCGCGGCGGCGGAGCAGGTTGTCGGCAACCTCGCCAAGATCGAACGCGAGCTGTTTTTGACGGTTCTGATTGTGGCGCTCGGCATCGCCATCGCGCTTAAGCTTCGCGCTCGGACCGCGCGAAGTCCTCACTGAAATCTCACGGTCTGCCGGCCCATGCGACGCTCTTTCGGTCACGTGCGAGCGCGCGCGAGATGCCCCGCGTCCAAAGCGGTGCATACATCGAAATATCGCACCGCTTTGGTGGATCGACGGAGAATGTAATGAGTCGATAGCGTGGGTTGGACGGCCCAATTCGGCTTTTGAATCCTTGCGTTAATCGATGATGACGCGCATTGGCATGCGTCATGCAACGTTTCACCCCGGCACCATTGCGACGCGTTGGCACTCACCAATACGGCGCCCGTCATCGGCCTTGCGGTCGTCACTTACTCGTCAATCGGGGAGCATCTTATGCAACGTAGAGGTTTCTTGCAGCACGTCGCGCTGTCAGTGGCGCTGGCTTGCGCAGGTTTTAGCGCCGGCGCTTCGGCAGCTGATACCGTCAAAGTCGGCGTGCTTCATTCCTTGTCCGGCACGATGGCCATCAGCGAAACGGTCCTCAAGGATGTTGCATTGATGACCTTCGACGAAATCAACGCAAGCGGCGGCGTGATGGGAAAGAAGATCGATGCCGTCGTCGTCGATCCCGCGTCGAATTGGCCGTTGTTTGCCGAAAAGGCGCGGCAACTGATTACGCAGGACAAGGTCGCCGTCGTGTTCGGATGCTGGACGTCGGTATCGCGCAAGTCGGTGTTGCCCGTGTTCGAGGAAACGAACGGCCTCTTGTTCTATCCGGTGCAATACGAAGGTGAAGAGCTGTCGAAGAATGTGTTCTACACCGGCGCCGCCCCGAATCAGCAAGCGATTCCGGCGGTCGAGTACTTGATGAGCAAGGAAGGCGGCGGCGCCAAGCGGTGGGTGTTGCTGGGAACGGACTACGTCTACCCGCGCACGACGAACAAGATCTTGCGCGCGTTCCTGAAATCGAAAGGCGTCGACGAGAAGGACATCGACGAGAAGTACACGCCGTTCGGCCATTCCGACTATCAAACGATCGTCGCCGACGTCAAGAAATTCGCCGGCGGCGGCAAGACCGCCGTCATTTCGACGATCAACGGCGACTCGAACGTGCCGTTCTACAAGGAGCTCGGCAACCAAGGGTTGAAAGCGACCGACGTTCCGGTTGTCGCATTCTCAGTTGGCGAAGAGGAGCTCCGCGGCGTCGATACCAAACCGCTGGTCGGGCATCTGGCCGCATGGAACTATTTCATGTCGCTCAAGAACCCCGAAAACGAAGCGTTCAAGAAGAAATGGGCAGCGTACGCAAAGGCGAAGAAGCTGCCCGGCGCGGACAAGCCGCTGACCAACGATCCGATGGAAGCGACGTACATCGGCATCCACATGTGGAAGCAGGCAGTCGAGAAGGCGAAGAGCTTCGATCCCGATAAGGTCATCGCCGCGATGGGCGGGCAGTCGTTCAAGGCGCCGGATGGGTTTACCGTGAAGATGGACGAAAAGAATCATCATCTGCACAAGCCCGTGTTCATCGGCGAAGTGAAAGCGGACGGTCAGTTCAACGTGGTCTGGAAGACCAAAGGACCAATCAAAGCGCAACCGTGGAGTCCGTTCATCGCCGGCAACGACCAGAAGAAGGACGAGCCGGAGAAGAAGTGACGCATCTGTCCAATCGCGGCCCGCAGGACGGGCCGCGATTGGAAACAAATGCGTCATCCCGAGGAGCGGTGCGACGAGGGATCGCGAGTCTCCCAGCAGCAAGTCCCTCGCTTTGCTCGGGATGACCGAAATGGCAACGCATCGATTCACGCTTAACGCTTTTTTGCGTTGCTTCGCGTTGCTGGCGTCGATTTTTGTCGCGACGCACGCCGGCGGCGCCGTATCTCCTGAAACGATCCGCGATCTCGCCCTCGGCGAGGGTGACGCGCGAGCGGCCGCGATCGCTGCAATCGTGGCAAGCGGCGATCCTTCGGCGCTGTCATTGTTGCAATCGATGCAGGACGGCGACGTCAAAACGGCCGGCGACGACCACGTTTATCTAATCAAGGCTGAAGAAGCGGTCGATCTGTTGACGGGAAAGACCGTCAAGCCGGCGCCGGACAATCTCGACGATCTCGTCATCAATAATCGGCTGCGACGCGAGCTCGGCATGGCAATCGCTGCGCTCAGGCTCTCGTTCCCGGAGCGCGCCGCGCGTCTAGCCGCCGCCAGGGAGCTGCAAGGCGGTGCCGACGAGATCACGCTGCCCGCTATTTCCGCAGCGCTCGCCAAGGAGACCGACCCGGAGATCAAGAGCATTCTTGCGCTGACGCAGGCGTCGGTACAGTTGTCGAGCAACGACCAAGCGACGCGACTTGCTGCCGTGCGCGCGCTCGCGCAAAGCGACAGCGGCAGCGTGAAGACGTTATTGCTCGCGTTGCTCGAGCGAAAAGGCGGCGAGTATGTCGAGCGCGACGCTGAGCTGCGTGCGGAAGCGGAGCGATCGCTCCGTGCGGTCGAACAGCGACTTTCCACCGGCGAGATGGTTGCGCGCGTTTTCAGCGGAATCTCGCTGGGGACGATCCTGTTGCTGGCCGCGCTCGGCCTCGCGATTACGTACGGCTTGATGGGCGTCATCAACATGGCGCATGGCGAGCTGATCATGATCGGCGCCTATGCGACGTATGTCGTGCAGAACGTCTTCCGGCAGCATTTTCCAGGCGCGTTCGACGCCTATCTCCTTTGCGCGATTCCCGTTGCGTTCGCTGTTTCGGGCGTTGTCGGCATGGTTCTCGAGCGCACGGTGATTCGGTTCTTGTACGGGCGGCCGCTCGAAACGTTGCTCGCGACCTGGGGCCTATCGCTGATCCTGATTCAATCGGTGCGCACGATCTTCGGCGCGCAAAACGTCCAGGTAGAGAATCCATCGTGGATGTCCGGCGGTGTCGAAATCATGACCAACGTCGTGCTGCCGTGGAGTCGCATCGCGATCATCGCGTTCGCCGCCGGCGTGCTGGCGCTGATGTGGGTCCTACTTTCCCGCACTCGTCTCGGCTTGTTTGTGCGCGCCGTCACGCAGAACCGAGGCATGGCGAGCTCGCTCGGAGTTCCCACCGTACGCGTGGATATGCTTGCGTTTGGACTCGGCTCAGGCATCGCCGGCTTATCGGGCTGCGCGCTGTCGCAGATCGGCAACGTGGGCCCTGACCTCGGACAGAGCTATATCGTCGATTCGTTCATGGTTGTCGTGCTGGGCGGTGTCGGTCAACTGGCGGGCACTGTCTATGCCGCGCTCGGCCTTGGCGTCGTCAACAAATTCCTCGAGGCGTGGCAAGGCGCGGTATTGGCGAAAATCGCCGTGCTGGTCTTCATCATCATCTTCATTCAAAAGCGGCCGCAGGGGATGTTTGCGCTGAAGGGCCGCACGGTTGAAGCGTGATATGCCCGCCGCGTTTGTGCCGCTAAACCTCTCGGTGAAGGCGGCGCGTCTCTCTCGCTTTCCATCGCATCTGTTGTGGATCGCGGTTGGGGTCGCGGCGATCGTCCTGTTCGTCGTGTTTCCGGTGTGCAACCTCATCGTGCCGGCGAATAGCGCGCTACATATCTCCGACTACACGGTCACGCTGCTCGGCAAGATCATGTGCTACGCGATTGTCGCGCTGGCGATGGATCTGATCTGGGGCTACACGGGCATTCTGTCGCTCGGCCACGGACTGTTCTTCGCGCTCGGCGGTTACGCGATGGGGATGTACTTGATGCGCTCGATCGGACATGAGGGTGTCTATCAAAGCGACTTGCCCGATTTCATGGTGTTTCTCGATTGGAAAGCGTATCCGTGGTACTGGAGCTTGACGCAGCACTTCTGGTACTGCGCGCTCCTGGTCGTGCTCGTCCCCGGTTTATTGGCATTCGTGTTCGGCTACTTCGCGTTCCGGTCACGGATCAAGGGCGTTTACTTCTCGATCATCACGCAGGCGCTGACGTACGCGGCCATGCTGTTCTTCTTCCGCAACGACACCGGCTTCGGCGGCAACAACGGTTTCACCGATTTCAAGCGCATTCTTGGATTCTCGATTACCGCACCGACGACGCGCATGGCGTTGTTTGCGATCACCGGTGCTGTGTTGCTCGGCTTCCTGATGCTCGGCCGCGCTATCGTGCATTCGAAGCTCGGCCGCGTTCTCACCGCCATTCGCGACGCCGAGACGCGCGTGATGTTCTCCGGTTACAACCCGCTTTACTTCAAGCTCTTCGTGTGGACGCTTTCGGCGGTCGTTTGCGGCATCGCCGGCGCGCTGTACGTGCCGCAAGTCGGCATCATCAATCCGAGCGAGATGTCACCGGCGAACTCGATCGAAATCGCAATCTGGACAGCGGTCGGCGGTCGCGGTACGTTGATCGGTCCCGTGCTGGGCGCAGCGCTCGTCAATCTCGGCAAGAGCTGGTTCACGCAGGCGCTGCCCGAATACTGGCTCTACGTGCTGGGGCTTTTGTTCATCCTCGTGACGTTGTTCCTTCCGCGTGGCGTCGCGGGGCTGTGGCTGCGGACGCCGACCGATACGAGTACGCCGCGCTTCGCATTGCGACGCGAATCAGGCGAGGGCGACGCGTGAGCGCAGCCGCAAGCGTGGGGGCCCATCCGTGAGCGCCGGTCTTTTGCCGAGCAGCGTGGGCGATTTGAGCGGCGGGGTGGGCACCGGCCGTGTGATGCAGGAGGGTGTCGATGTCAGCCATCGCGGCATTCTTTATCTCGAGTCGATCTCGGTCAGCTTCGACGGCTTCAAGGCGCTGAACGATTTGTCGTTGACGATCGACGCCGGCGAGCTGCGTTGCGTCATCGGTCCAAACGGCGCCGGTAAGACGACGATGATGGATGTGATCACCGGCAAGACGCGTCCCGACGCCGGCACTGCGTTCTTCGGGCAGACGATCGATCTCACGCGGCTCTCCGAACCTGAAATCGCCGATCGCGGCATCGGCCGCAAGTTTCAGAAGCCGACGGTATTCGAGCAACACACGGTGTTCGAAAATCTCGAGCTCGCTCGCAAGGCGAACAAGCGCGTCTGGCCGACGTTGACGGCGAAGCTCGATTCCGCGGCACACGGGCGCATCCTGACGATTCTCGACACGATCAAGCTCACCGCCGAAGCGAAGCGTCCGGCAGGATTGTTGTCGCACGGGCAAAAGCAATGGCTCGAGATCGGCATGTTGCTGATGCAGGAGCCGCAGCTTCTGCTGCTGGACGAACCGGTCGCGGGGATGACCGACGACGAGACTCTGCGGAGCGCCGAGCTCTTTCAATCGCTTGCCGGCGACTACACGCTCGTCGTCGTCGAGCACGACATGGATTTCGTCGCGCGCATTGCAGACCGCGTCACCGTGTTGCACGAGGGGCGCGTCATTGCCGAGGGGTCGATGCAGCAAGTGCAGCAGGATGAACAAGTCATTGAAGTCTTTCTCGGCAGATAGATGAGGACCCCCACGCTTGCCGCTACGCGGCTTCGCTGCCCCCCGAGGGGGCGCAATTCGCGCCTTGGGACGGCCCTTCGGCGCGAATGACTACCCCCACGCTCGCTTCGTTCGCGGCGGGAGGCTGACGATGCTCTCCATCGCGCATTTGAATCAGTATTACGGCGGCAGCCATATCCTGCGCGACGTCGGTTTCGAGGTGCCCGACGGCAAATGTACGGCGCTGCTCGGCCGCAACGGCGTTGGCAAGACGACGCTGCTCAAATGCCTGATGGGTCTCCTGCCGATCCGCTCCGGTGAGATCCGATTGCGCGACACGAATATCGCGTCGTTGCCGCCGTATGCGCGCGCTGCACTCGGCATCGGCTACGTGCCGCAGGGCCGCGAGATCTTTCCGCGTCTGACGGTGGGCGAAAATCTCGAAATGGGACTTGCCACGCAGAGGAAATCGGCCGGCGTGCCATCGTTCATCTTCGAGATGTTTCCGGTGCTGAAGGACATGTTAGGGCGCCGCGGCGGCGATTTGTCCGGCGGCCAGCAGCAGCAGCTCGCGATCGGCCGAGCGCTCGCGATGCGGCCCAAAATTCTGATTCTGGACGAGCCGACGGAAGGCATTCAGCCGTCGATCATCAAGGACATCGAACGCGCAATTCGCAAGCTGACATCAGGCGGCGAGATGGCGATCCTGCTCGTCGAGCAGTACTACGATTTCGCGAAATCGCTCGCCGATCGGTATGTCGTCATGTCGCGCGGCGAAGTCGTTGCCAAAGGCGATGGCGCCAACATGGACGTCGACAACGTTCATCGATTCCTTGCGGTGTAGCCTTCCAGCGCGCGCTCGAGCATGGCGATCCGCGCATCTTGCGCGGCAATCCGCGTTTCCAGCGACTTTATTTCTTCGTGGAGCGCCTTAATAGCCGCCAACGTAGGATTTTCCGGATCGCCAGTCTGCGCCTTCACATTGTCGGCGACTGCGCTCGTCGCGCCGAATCCCTGTGCGATTGGACCGGTCTCGACACGCGGCGGCTCCGCGCGACTTCCGCTCCACTCGACGCCCGGCGAGCGCATCACGCCGTTCTGAGTATCCAGGGCCACGACGGGCTGAAAATCGCCGGTCGGCATCGCCCGAACTTGATCCGCCGACTGTGCCGATTGGCCAAACTCGTTTTGTGCCACTGCCGCTGGAATCGTCGCCTGCAATAGCACGATCGCGATCCACTGAATGGCGTTGCCCATAACCTTTTCCTCAAACGCGAAATGGCGAATCGAGGATGGCGCGCCGGGACGTTCTGTTTGCAGGAAACGCTCGGGACGGTCAAGCCGCGATTGCCCGTTACGTTAGGGCGATCGCGCGGGTGTCGGCAGACGCCGGCGACTGATTCAGGAGTAGGCGTTTTCTGACGGAACCCGAAATGCAACGAGCTCGTGCTACGCCTGATTCTGGTGTCCGACAGTATGGGCGAGCGGATCGATGTGGTCGAAGTAGGCGCGAAGCCTCAGGAGCTCGGAGCGCACATCCTGCGGAAAGCCCTGGCGGCCGCCGCGCCGATCGATCAAGAGATCGAACATGTATTCGCGAAACTGCGCTGGGTCGTGCCATGACTGCGCCAACATGTTCGCAATGCGCGGATATTGCTGGAGTAGCGCGAGGGGTCTTATTTCCCGTGGCAGTCCCGCGATCCATTTGAACGTCGCCGGGAAAGGTTGATTGTTCGGCGCAGCTTTGCGTAGGAAGGTCGCCTCATTGTCGGCGACTGTCGGTTTAGCCTCCGTCCCCGCAGATGTCGAATTCTCCCCCCGTCGCGCCACGGCGCTGACGTTGACTTCGCTTGCGACGCCTTTGTGCAGCGTTCGATAGACGGACATGTCGTTTACAAGTGTGCCGCTGTGCGGCAATTCCCTCGTTGCAGGAGCATTCGCCTACCAATGGTGCAATTTGCAAGCCAGCGGCGATGAACGTATCTGTGCGTTACAGAAAAAAATAGGAATCATGGCACGCGGCGTTGCTCCAGCAACGCGTTCATTCGTCTAACCTCAACGATCAGCTCGCGAAGCAACGGCTTCGTGCCGAACAGCGCGAACGGCAGGATGATCCACAAGATGGCGAGGATGATCCCAAATGCGACGATGGCGAGCCATACGAATGGCGCCGCAGTACCGAAAATGTCCATTGACGTTCTCCCATCCAACGAAACTTTGGATTACGGTGACCGCGGATGGTTTCGAATGGGTGGGCCCGCCTGGGATCGAACCAGGGACCAAACGATTATGAGTCGTCTGCTCTGACCGACTGAGCTACGGGCCCGCATGCGTACACGCGTCGGATAGAAGAAACCACACGACAAGGCCGCGGCCGCGGTACGCGAGGGCGGCGCGATTATAGCCGATGCGCGGCGGCGGCCCGCCTTCGCACAACGTTACAATTTTTCATGCATCACTATCTGCGGCCGCTCCTCGCACCGCGCTCCGTAGCACTCGTCGGCGCATCCGAGCGGCCGGGCTCGCTCGGACGCATCGTGTACGAGAACCTGCTCGCCGGCGAGTTCGCGGGCGAGCTTTATGCCATCAATCCCAATCATCAGCGCATTTTCGGGCGACCAGCGTTCGCATCACTTGACGCGATCGGCGCCGGGGTCGATCTCGCGGTTATCGCTTCGCCGCCGGAAACGGTTGCCGGGATTCTTGCGCAAGGCGCGTTGGCGCCGAAGTCTGCGATTCTGATGACCGCGCCGCCGGGCAACGATCGCATCGAAACGGTCGCGTGGACACGCAAAATCGTCGCAATCTCACGCAAACGGAAGATACGTGTTGTCGGACCCGGCGCACTCGGCGTCATCCGCACCGATATCGGATTGAATGCGACGTATTGCGCGCCGCCTGCGCTGCGAGGACGCCTCGCGCTGGTCGCGCAGTCCGGCGCGGTCAGTGCGGCGATGCTCGATTTCGCGGCGCCGATGGGAATTGGATTCTCGTCGGTGATATCGCTTGGCGGCGGCATCGGGGTCGGTTTCGGCGAGCTGCTCGATTTTCTGTTGCTCGACTCCGCGACCGACGGCATCCTGCTCTACATCGAGGACGCCGGAGATGCGCGCGCATTCTTGTCCGCCTTGCGAGCGGCCGCGCGTACCAAGCCGGTCGTTGCGCTGAAGGCGGGGCGTTCTCTCGACCCGAAGCGCGAACCATCCCACGATGCCGTCTTCGATGCAGCATTGCGACGTGCAGGGACGGTGCGCGTGCAAACGTACGCCCAGCTTTTTGCCGCAGCACGGATCCTGGCTGTCGGCCGCATTCCGCAAGGCAATCGCTTGGCGATCGTGTCGAACGGACATGGACCCGCGCTACTCGCCGCCGATAGCGCGTCTGAGCATGGCGTTGCGCTCGCAAAATTCACGTCTGCAACTATTTCCGCACTCGATGCACTGCTGCCGCAAACATGCGCGCGTACGAATCCGATCGATGTGCGCGGCAACGCGTCGCCTGCCAAGCTCGCTGCGGTGGTCGATGCGGCGCTCGCGGATCCGAACGTCGACGCCGTGCTCGCGATTCACGTCGCGCGCCCCGTTACGGGCGCCACCGATTCGGCGCGTGCCGTGGCGGACGTTGCCCGCAAATCGACGAAGCCGGTGTTCGGTGCGTGGCTCGGTGCGCTCGACCGACGCGAAGTCGACGCTGCCCTCGACGCAGGCGCGATCGCCAATTTTTTCACGCCCGAAAATGCCGTGGAAGCCATCGCATTCCTCGCCGCGTATCGTTCCAACCAACGCTGGTTGCTCGAGGTTCCGCCGTCGCAATCGATGCCGGAGCTTCCGGATTTTGCCGCGGCCGAGCGGATACGTGAACGCTCCGAGCAAAAAAGGACCTCGCTTCTCGATACCGCGGACTTGGCTCAATTGCTCGCAGCATTCGGCATTACGATGCCGCGGAGCATCGTCGTGGAGACGCTCACGGAAGCGCAGACTGCCGCAGCGCAAGTCCGTTTCCCGGTCACGCTGATGCTGGATTCCGATACTCACCGCGTGACATCGTTACGCGGTCTTCGGACGCGGGACGCGCTGGCGAAGGCTTGGGCGGCCATCCATCTCGAGGGTCCAACGCGTGAACGCATGTCGTCGGCCCCGCGCGTGGTCATTCGCCGGCACATCAATCGCAATGGCGCGAGCACGTTCGCAATCGGCGTTGCCGTCGATCGCATATTCGGGCCTGTCGTCACGTTGGGTGCCGGCGCGCATATGCCGCAAGCCACGCGCGCCCTGATGTTGCCGCCGCTCAATCAGCAACTCGCCATCGATCTCATGCATGCGGCGTTGGCGTCGATTCGACCAGATGGGATGGCAAGCGAGTCCGAGCAACAGGCATTGCAGCGCGTCTTGCTGCAAGTTTCGACACTGGTTTGTGCGCTTCCCTGGGTGCGCATGCTGGAACTCGATCCCGTCGTCGTCATCGATGGGCACGCACAGGTGCTGAATGCTCGCATCGTCGTCGATGCCAAGAAGAAGCCGACACCGGGTTATCGCCACATGGCGATTCATCCCTATCCCGTCGAGCTTGTCGGGTCGATTACGTTGCAGGACGGAACAACTCTCCCGGCACGTCCGATCATGCCGGAGGACGCCGAACGCGAGCGAGCGTTCGTGCATCGACTGTCCGACGAATCGCGCTATTTTCGTTTCTTCTACCAGCTTCACGAATTGACGCCAGCGATGCTCGCGCGCTTCACGCAAGTCGACTACGACCGCGAGCTGGCACTTGTCGTGTTGGAGCCCACCCCGAAAGGCGAACAAATTATCGCGGTAGCGCGCTATGTCGCCAATCCGGATCGCGAAAGCGCGGAGTTCGCGATCGTCGTCGGCGATGAATGGCAGAATCGAGGTGTCGCGCGGAAGTTGATGGAGCGCTTGATCGCCGCAGCGAAAACGCGCGGCCTTGTGCGTTTGCAGGGGACCGTCTTGCGCACGAACCAAAAGATGCTCCGCTTTACGACCGCGCTGGGCTTTCAGGTGCTGGACGATCCGGAAGACTCCGAGCAAGTGATCGTCGAGCTTCGACTGTGATGCATTCCGCTAGAATGCCCCGATGAAGATCCTGTTTGCGACCGATGGGTCGGCGCACGCGCTCGCGGCGCTCAAGACGCTGATCGACCATCTCGGCTGGTTTCGCGACCAAGTCGACTTGACGCTGATCAATGTCCATCCCGCATTACCCTATCGCCGTGCGGCCGGCTGGGCAGGCAAGGATGCGATCGCCAAGTATTACGAAGAAGAAAGCGACGCAGCGCTCAAGCCATCGGTAGACGAGCTGGCGCGTCGCGGTATTCCGCATACGGCCGCCAAGCGCGTCGGCGAACCCGCACCGGTAATCGTCAAGGCTGCGCACGAGGGCGCATTCGACCTGATCGCGATGGGAACGCAGGGCCACACGGCACTTGCCACGCTGATGCTTGGCTCGGTTTCCGCCAAGGTGTTGGCCGGGTCTGCCGTTCCCGTGCTGCTGCTGCGCTGACGGAAGCTGTGCCAAAACATTCCATCGATATTTCGGCGCTTCGATGGAAACCATTCGCACCGACATTCCCGCGCGACTCGACCGCTTGCCGTGGAGCCGCTTTCATTGGCTTGTCGTGTTTGCGCTCGGCGCGAGCTGGGCGATCGATGGACTCGAAGTCACGCTGACCGGCGCGGTCAGCGGCATCCTGCAGCATCCCGACACGCTGCACCTCGATAGCGAAGAAATCGGCGGGCTCGGCTCGTTTTATCTCGCCGGCGCGGTGGTCGGCGCATTGATCTGCGGACATCTAACCGATCGGCACGGCCGCGCGAAGCTTTTTTTTGCGACGCTCGCGGTCTATCTCATCGGTACGCTGGCGACCGCATTCGCATGGAACTTCACCAGCATGGCGCTCTGCCGAATCGTAACGGGCTTCGGCATCGGCGGCGAATACGCGGCCATCAACTCCGCCATCGACGAGCTGATTCCCGCACGCGTTCGCGGCCAGGTCAATCTCGGAATCAATGGCAGCTACTGGATCGGCACCGCGCTCGGTTCGGTGGCAACGCTGTGGCTGCTCGATCCGAACATTTTTCCGATCGACATCGGTTGGCGTGCGGGATTCTTCATCGGTGCGCTGCTCGGCTTTGTCGTGCTGCTGGCGCGCCGCTACGTGCCGGAGAGCCCGCGATGGTTGACGATTCACGGCCAGCACGACAAGGCGATGGGAATCATCGCCGCCATCGAAGCACGCATCATCGAGGGCGGCAAAGCAGCGCGCGTGCCGCCTGACGAGTTTCTCGTTATTCATCCGCGAATGCATATCGGGTTCGGCGTCATCGTCCGAACGCTCGTCCGCGATTATCCTCGCCGCGCCGTACTGGGGCTCGTGCTGATCGCGTCGCAGGCGTTTCTCTACAACGCGATCTTTTTTACGTATGCGCTCGTGCTGACGCGGTTTTATGCGGTGCCCGCCGCGGAGACGGGGCTGTACCTTTTACCGTTCGCGCTCGGGAATTTCGCAGGTCCGCTATTGCTCGGCCGATGGTTTGACCGCTTCGGCCGCCGCGCGATGATTGCCGCAACGTATGTCATCAGTGCGGTGCTGTTGTGGGGCACCGGATTGTTGTTCGCGCGTGGCGTTCTTTCGGCGCAGGAGCAAACGTTTCTCTGGTGCGTCATTTTCTTTTTCGCGTCAGCCGCCGCGAGCTCCGCCTATCTAACGATCAGCGAAATCTTTCCGTTAGAGCTTCGCGCGCTCGCGATAGCGCTGTTTTACGCTGCGGGAACTGCGATTGGCGGAGTCGCGGCGCCGTGGCTTTTCGGAATTTTGATTGGAAGCGGATCGCGTGCTGCAGTGTCCAACGGCTATGCGCTCGGCGCCGTGCTGATGCTGCTCGCCGCGGCCGTCGAGGCCTGGCTCGGCGTCGACGCCGAGCGCAAGTCGCTCGAACGAATTGCGCCGCCGCTCTCGACGCGCGTCGGATGACGCGCTCTTTTCACCACGATCAAGGAGACGCTCATGGCCATGACAATCACTTCCCCGGTGTTTCGGCACGAAGGCGCGATTCCTGCGCGTCACACCTGCGAGGGCGACGATGTGTCACCGCCGCTGATGCTCGGCGGCGTGCCGACTGCGGCGAAGAGCCTCGCGCTGATCGTCGATGATCCCGATGCGCCCGATCCCGCCGCGCCGAAGAAGGTGTGGGTCCATTGGGTTCTCTATAACCTTCCGCCGACAACGAAAGAATTACCGGAAGGGGTTCGCGCGGATGCGCTGCCCGCGGGAACGCGCGTAGGCAAGAACGACTGGGGAAACGCCGGATACGGCGGCCCTTGTCCACCGATCGGACGGCACCGCTATTTCCACAAGCTGTACGCGCTCGATACGGTGCTTGAGG
>WNGI01007614.1_pt1 | contig 16916 bp, 18 predicted proteins | sample 5400621 | NCBI WGS metagenome assembly WNGI01 (sample SAMN13153374, study PRJNA577476) | soil metagenome | isolation source: 20 cm soil or saprolite under Garry oak tree replicate 1 | place: USA:California | collected 2016-06-15 | reverse complement strand
TACCAGGTGACCAGCGCGCCAGCAACCTGGAGGAGAACGGCGAGTGTCAGAGTGAGAAGTCTCACCGCTCGAAGACCTAACCGGATGCCTAGGAGGGCGCCTTGTCCTCGGACATCCAACGGTCGATGTCGCGGGCGTATGAAACGACGCCCTCGGGGAACCAGAGCGCGATCTCGGAAGCGGCCGTCTCAGGGGCGTCGCTCGCGTGCACGAGATTGCGCAGCCCGACGAGCGCGTAGTCGCCCCGGATCGATCCCTCGGTGGCCTCGTGCGGACGTGTCGAGCCGACCATCGAACGGACGACTGCGATCGCGTTCGGTCCCTCGGCCACGACCGGCGAGGCGGTGATCACCTTCACGAGGTCGTCGTAGAAGAACTTTCCCTTGTGCACCGCATAGTGCTTCTCGGCCATCGCTCGATCGACTTTCAGTAGGCGCAGCGCCGCAAAACGCAGGCCTCGCTTCTCGAACCGCGACAGGAGCTCGAACGCGATACCGCGCTGGATCGCATCGGGCTTGAGCACTACGAGCGTGCGCTCTGCGCTCAGGAGGCGATCCGGATGGCCAGCTCTTCACCCACGGGCGGCGCGATCGCGGCAAGGGCGGCACGCGGCCCGATCGCCGCGACGTACGCGAGCTCGGGTCTGAGGTACTCGCGAGCGACGCGCTGGATGTCGGCCGGTCCGATGCCGTCGATGATGGCGCTGACCTCTTCCACGGTGCGCACGCGGCCGAGGAAGAGCTCCTGCCCCGCGAGCCATGCCGATACCCCGCGCGTGTCTTCGAGCCGAAGCTCGAGCCGGCCTTTCGCGAAATCGCGGACCCGCTCGAGCTCACGGTCCGGCACCTGCTCATCACGCAGCCGCGCGATCTCGCGGAGAATCGCGGCGAGCACCTCGGCACCGTTCTGCGGTGCGAACCCCGCGTACACCACCAGATGCCCGGCATCGACGTAGTTGGCGTCGTAGCTATGTACGTCGTACGCGAGACCCCGCTTTTCGCGGAGCTCGAGGAAGAGGCGACTCGACATCCCCTCGCCGAGGACGGCGTTCAGCATGTCGACGATGAACTTGTCCGGATGGTCCGTGTGGACGGCCCGCCATCCGACGCAGAGATTGGTCTGCTCGGCGCGCTTGCCCACCAGCTTGGCGCGCACCTTTCCGGGGCGCGGCGCTGGGTTCATTCGCGGGGGCTCGCGGGGCGCGAGCGCTCCGAGCGCACCCTCGACCGCGGTGATCGCCTCGTCCGCGCGGAGCGGACCAGCGAGCGCGACGACCGTCCGCGAGGGCGCGTAACCGCGTTCGATGAACCCGCGAAGCGCGTCGGCGGTCATCCCGAGGACGACCTCTTCGCGGCCCGCCACCTCCCAGCCCAGCGGATGCTTCGGATAGAGCAGCTCGTCGAGGAGCGTGTGCACGCGGTCCTGCGGCTGATCGCGATACATGCGGAGCTCCTCGACGATCACGCGTCGCTCCGATTCGACGTCGGTCGGGCGCAGCATCGGTGCGCGGATCATGTCCGCCACCACGTCGAGCGCGACGAGATAGTGGCGCGCCGGCACGCGCGACCAGAAAACCGTGACCTCCTTATCGGTGGAGGCGTTCACCACTCCCCCGCGGCTCTCGATCTCCTGACTGATGTCGGCGGCGGTCGGTCGCTTCGCCGTCCCCTTGAAGACCATGTGCTCGAGGAAATGGCTCGTGCCTGCGTCGCTCTTGCTCTCGACGCGCGATCCGACCCCCACGTAGACGGCCATCGAGACCGATCGTGTCTCGGGCATCTCCGCGACGAGGACACGCATGCCGTTGGGGAGCGTGACGCGGCGGTGCTCCAACGGGTTGAACGCTACCAGCGATCGGATGGCTTCGCCCCCGAGCCCGCGAGGTCCGTTTCGATCAGCGGCAGAAGACCATCGTCATATACAGCGCGTCCGGACCGCTCACCGCGCCGATCCCCACGCGGCGAAACGCGGGATTCATGATGTTCGTGCGGTGGTTGATTGGCTCCCAAGGCTCGGCCATGAACTCGATATGAAGCGCATCGATGTTGCCATTCCAGATCTTCCCGGTGTTCTCGCCGTACCAACCCGTTCCGCACGCGGGCACGTCGCGCGAGTGAGCCGTGCCGTCGGGCCCATCGTGATAGACGTAACGCACCTGCGCTTCGGCGGCGCTGTGCGCGCGAGCGGCCACCGCGGCGCCGCTATCGATCACGAGCTCGGTGAGTCCCGCCCTTGCCCGTGACGCGTTCATCAGCTCGAGCATCCGCACCTCCGCGGAGGCTGTCGTCACCGTGATGATCGGTGCGAGCGGACGCGGCGCCGGTGGGCGAGTTGCCGGGGGCGCCGGACTCGGCTCGGGCGTCGGCTGCGGCTCCTGGACCTGCTCGGGTTCGGGATCCTGCGTCACCGGCGGTTCCGCAGTGGAATCCGCCACCGTGATCACGAGGTCGTCGCTCGGGCTGGGCGGGGTCGTCGCCTGGCCGCGATCGATGTCGCGCGGAGCCCGTGCTGCGCCCCGGGCCAGCAGCTCGGCGCGGGCCGGCTCCGGGTCGACGCTCGCCAGGGGGCCCGCCGGCTTCGAGGCGGCCGTCTCCGGTCTGACCAGGAAGCTCGCCAGCACCAAGCCCGCGAGCATCAGATAGAGGCCCGCGCGAGCTCCAAGGTTCAGTGGGGCACGCTCCTCACGACTCGGCGATGCTGAAGGCACCGGACGAGATAACGAAGCTGGCGCCCGCACGTCGCGCGGCGGCCAGATGTTCCCGCTCGGCCGCGGCCGGGTCGAGGGCGCCCTCGGCCGCGGCGACGAAGGGCCCATGCTCGTCGGCGGTGAAGTAAGACACGAGCGGCCGGTCCGCAAAGGCGCCCAGGCGGGCGACGATGTCGAGGCCCGGAGCCCCAGGTTTCACCACGACCGCGTCCGCACCGTCGGCCATGTCCCGGCGCGCCCGGGCTACGGCGCCGCCCGCATCGTCAGCGCCGATCAGCGGGACCGCACGCTCCGTGATCGGGATGGCGTGCACCGCCGCGCGGTGGGTCACGTACAGCGCGCTCTCCAGCTTCACGACCGCCGCGACGGGCACGTCGTCGCGCCCCGCCGCGCCGAGCGCGGTGCGAAGCGCGCGCACGGATCCGTCGAGCATCCCGGACGGGATGAGTAGGTCAGCGCCGGCATCCGCGTGAACGCGAGCGATCGCCGCGAGCCTCTCGAGCGTCGCGTTCACGTCCGCGCCGCCCGCGCCAAAGAGCACGCACTGCCCGTGCGCGGTGTACGCGCAGACGCACACATCGGTCGCCACGGCGAGCTCGGGCACGGCTTCCTTCACCGCACGGATCGCTCGCGGCACGACGTGGTCGGGCTCGCTCGCGAGCATCGCGTGTTCGTCCTTGCGATCGGAGACCCCGAAGACGAGAAGCCCGGCGAGACCCGCCGACGCGGCGACGCGCGCCTCGCGCACGACCTCGGTGAGCGACAACCGCTCGAGCCACGGCGCGACATCGACCTTTTCGCGGTCCTCGACCGCACTCGAGACGATGACCGGGAGGATCGTCCGGTGGGCGAGCTCGGTCGCGCCGAGCGCGCGCGACCACACCGGATGCTCGGCGAGCCGCCCGCGGGTCAGAGTGGCCTCGCGCATGGCGGGATGGTACGCATGAAAGGGGATTGCGCGGAGATGCAAAGGGCTACCATTTCCGTCCGATGAGGGCTCGACCGGCCGCTCTCCTCGTGCTGGGGGTGGGATGCGTGCTCGCCGTTGGCGGCGCGGCGCTGGCCGCGGCGCCGGCCCGCCCGGATCGCGCGCTGGCGCTGATCACACCTGCCGCCGAGAACACCGGGGTCGCTTCCGTTGCGGCGCCGCAGGCGGCCCCGCTCGTCGAGGCCGCGCCGCTCGCTGCGCCCGGTCCCGAGCCGAAGGCCGCGCCGTCCTCCGCGGTGATCGCGGAGATGAACCACGTCTGGCAGTCCCTGAACAACTGCGGTCCAGCCTCGGTCGTGATGGCGCTATCGTCCTTCGGACTCGACGTCTCGCAGGAGACCGCGCGCCTGCCCCTACGCGGTCCGAACATCCTCTCCGGCATGGGCCCGCAGAAGGTCGACGGCTGGGTCAACGAGAACTTCGGGCTCCGGTCGGTGTGGCGCAACAACGGCACGAACGACCTGCTGCGCCGGCTCGTCGCGAACGGGTTCGCGCCGATGGTCACTCAGTGGATGCAGGACCCACGCGTCTCGCGCATCGCCCACTGGCGCGTCGTGCGCGGCTACGACGACGCGGCGGCGACGTTCTACGTGAACGATCCGATGCTCGGCCACATGGTGCCGCTCTCCTACCAGTGGTTCCAGAACAACTGGCAACCTTTCAGCTACCGCTACATGGTCATCTACGACCCGAAGGACGAAGCGCTGCTCAAGGCGATCGTCGGTGACGACTGGAACGACACGAGGATGCGCAAGAACTTTTACGAGCGCACGAAGACCGAGGCGTATGCGCAGGACAGCTCGGCGGCATGGCTCGCGTACGGGGAAGCCTCGTACGGCTACGGCAGCTTCAAGGAAGCTGTCGCGGCCTTCGAGCGTGGCATGGCGCTCGGTTCGGTCCAGGGCGTCTTCACCCTGCGCTCGAGCTATCCGCAGGCGCTGCGCGCGCTCGGCCGCCAGAGCGAAGCCGACGCGGTGGCGCAGAGACTCAGCACCTCGACATCGTCGTCGACCGTCACTTCACCACCCGATCCCTTCGCCCTCTACCTGGCCTTCGTGCGCGAGCACTCCGGCGACGAGGTGCAGCTCACGCCCTAGCGCGCGCGACCTCAGGGCGTGATCAGGTGCACGGGGTTCCCGCGGATGCCCACTTCCCAGGTGGTCGTGTCATTCCCGGCCTGGCTGATCTGGTATTCGATCTTCCACCAGGCTGGCTCCGTCTCGCCGGGAGGTGTGAGGCCACCGACGCCGTAGTTAGCGGGAAGCGGGATCTGGATCGTGACCCAGGAATTCTGGTAAAGGGACGAACCGCTGCTCGCGGTCTGCAGCTGCGTCACGCTGGTGCCGCTCTGGGATCCCGAGCCCCCGGCGGCCGTGTAGTTGAACGTCGCGTCGACATATCCGGACGGCGTCGGCTTCTTGATACGCAAGAACGCGGTCCCGCCCACATCGCCCGGGTCGAAGAGCCTGATCTCGAGCGTCTTTCCCGCATGGGACGCGGGTATCTGCGCGAGATAGAAGAGCGAGGTCGCGTTGTCCAGGTTGTTGTACACGCACATCCTGACGGTCCCGTACACGCGACCACCAGACGGGCCGTTCGCTCGGACCTCGATACCGAACATGTTCTCGGCGTTCGTGTTGACGTTGCCGGCCGCTGAGGTTGTGACCTGCATGCGGTAGGTCCCGGGCACGAGGCCGTTTGCCAGCCGGTACCAGTCGTTGTGATCGGGATCGTTCTGGCAATCGGCCGAGCCGGAGCCGTTGTAGCCGCCGTCGGAGTACGACTGGTTGCCGCGATACTCCGAGCTCCTGTCGATCTGATCCTCGTTCGAGAAGCGCGAACCGCTGTCCGTGACGAGGACATCGTCATCCGTCGTGTAGGGCGTTCCTTGCGTGTCCCAGAGTCGGTATGTCGTCGTCACCGGTGCGCCACCGGGGCCGATCCAGTGGTCCCCAGTGCCCAGATAGCTCCCCGATGGTCCATGTCCGACGGCGCAGAACGTGGCGTCGAAGAGCCACACCTCGCCCATCGAGGAGCCGCTTGGGATCTCGATCGTGTAGCTGTAGCCGTTGGGGTCGTACTGCGCGTTGGGGTTCGTGCCTCCGTCGTACTGCGGCGAGTACGCATCGCCGTTGCTGTGCTGGCCGCCGCGGGTGAGCACGCCGGCCCAGAAGCCCTGCGACGCAAGCGGCGGCCCATTGGAAGCGTCCGGCGCTTGGTGCACGGTCTTGGTCGTGCCGTCGCTCTGGAAGAGCTTGTAGATACCGAGATAGTCCTGCGGGCTTCCCATAGGCACCGGCAGGATGAACTCGGCACGCCCGTTCCGGCGCGCCGTGAACGAGGTGACACCGAAGAGGCGCGCGAACCACGTTGGCACAGGCGCGCGCACGGTCACGCCCAGGACCTTGTTGTTGACCATATCCGGCGCGGCGGTGACGGTGACGCCGCCGACACCGTCCGTGAAACCGTTCTTCGCGGCCTCGTTCTTAGCCGCGGTCACCGCGCCGCCTACGTTGGTGGGGAGGAACACCACGCCGGCGAGCGCGGCGGCATCGGCGGCGCGCTGCACGCGGATGAGGCTCAGCTCGTACCAGCCGATGTCCGCCACGAGACCGGCGAAGCCCAAGAGCAGCGTGAGCATGAGCGCGACGATGATGAGGGTCTGGCCGCCGTCCTCACGGCGGGCATCACTTCGAGACATTCATCGCCATCACGGTGCGATCTGAGATCGCGATCGAGGTGAAGTACGGAACGAGGAAGCTGATCGGCGTGCGCGCGCGATAGGTGTAGCGCACGGTGACACCGACCGAGTCGACCGGCTGGATGTTGGTGCGCGAGCACGGCTGCCACGTCTGGCTCTGCTGGCGGAAGTCGAGCGCTTGACCATCGATCACCGGGCCACCATTGAGCTGATATGTCCAAACGTTCACCTGCCCGGCGGTCTCCTGCCCGCTGGCGGTCGCCTTCCATATCCGGATCTCGGTGACGTCGGCCAGCGTGACCCTGGCGCCCGCTCCCATGAGCACCCGTTCGACCGCGGCGACGATGTTCGCATCGACGGTCGCGGCGTTCGGAGATTGGCCTGCCGAGCAGCCCAGGGTGCCGCCTCCGTTGACGAGCGCTCCGCCGAGCCGTGCGCCTTCGCGTGTCGCGGATGACATGGTCATCGCCGAGCTAAGAAGGTTCGCGAGCTCGACCAGACCGAACACCAGGAGGATGAGGATCGGCGCCAGGACCAGCGCGAACTCGACCGTCCCCTGGCCTGCCTCCTTGTCGACGAATCGCCGCCTCACAGCTGTGGCTCCGCGCGGTTGATGGTGCTTTCCGTGAACGTGACGCCAGTCCCCGTCATGCGAGCGAAGGACGTCAGCCAGCGGTGCTGGTAGGTCACGCGGACCCCGATCGTGTCGACGCTGGTGTGGGAGCCGCCACAGCCGGCGAGAACGTCGCAGCGCGCGCTTTCCGGGTATCCCGCGCTCGTCAAGCTGTAGGGCACCGTGATCGTCGTGCCGTCGCCGTAATCGCACGTCGTCGAGCCGGCCCGGTCATACACGTTCACGTTCGCGCCGATCTGGTCCCCGTTCCGGTCGGACCAGTAGATCTGGACCTGTTGCAGCTTGACGGCGGCGGCCGGCGACACGATGTCGCTCTCGATTCGACTGAGGACGACGCAGTCCGTGCCCTGCAGGCTGCCGCCTTCGGCAGCCAGCATCGAGGCGTCCCGGCTGGCGAACAGCACGGTATTCCTCGAGTTCCACACGAATGAGAACTCGATGATGCCGAGCACGAGCAAGAGAAGCAGCGGAAGCAGCAGCGCGAATTCGACAAGGGCCTGTCCCTGCTCCTCTCTCCTGGGAGACACGCTGTGGAGTTTTGCGCGACGGTGTCCGCGCCGGGAAGCGGACCGGCCGCCCGACCTTTTGGTCAGGACCATTGGGGCAAGCGGACCAGTACCAAACCCGCGCCGACGACGTCGCGATCGGCCTCGCAAGCTCGTTCTGCCTGGGCGGTGACGGCTCTCCGGACAAGGGGATCGATCCAGGACAAGCGGTCTACTCGATTCGGGAGCCGGCGGAGAGTCATCACCGGCGCAAACCCATGGCGTCGGCGATCGACGGGGCTGATCCGGCGGACACAGGCAGGGCGGTCTTCTTTTTCGCGTTAAGGCGGCGAGCCTGGATCTCATTTCTGGAACGCATCCTGCAGCGCCCAGGCAGGAGCACGCTCGGTAGGAGTGGAGACAAACGCCCTCCCGCCGAACGCGCCTACAAATCCGGAGGAGCCACATGAGACGCACCGTCCTCGCGCTCGCGATTGCGGCTGGACTGGCGATCGGCACCGTCGTGCCGGTGTCCGCCCTCGGAGAAACACCCATAACGCTGAACTGCAGCGACGGCACCAGCACCAACCTCACCTTGGACGCGGACGCGCTCGCCAGCCTTACCCAGGCGGTGCAAGCCATGCTCGACTACCCCGCGGGGCTCACCTGCACGATTGTCCAGAACCCGCTCGGCGTGTCCTTCGGCAGCATCGCTTTGGCGGGCTCACCTGGAAAGAACTCCTTCATCGTCGCCGGCGGCCGCTGGCAGGTGTCGTGCTTGTTGTCCGGCGGCGGGGTCCCACCAGCGCTCATCGAGGGCGGGGTCGTGGCCCGCGTTCCGGGTGCCTGGTATTCGCTGAGCAGCAGCAGGTCCTCGTCGACATTGCAAGCCGTCGACGAGTTCTTCTGGGTGAACATCGCGGTGAATGTTCACCAGAAAGATGGGAGCTTCTTCGGTTCACTGAACGAGACGATCCCCGAAAACCAGTCTTGCTTCGGTACCCCGGTGGGTCAGAGCCACTTCGGCTCGGAAGGCCCGGACCAAGTCATCTGCATGACGCAGCCAATGCAGGACATGAATGGGAACTGGACCACGTTCGTCACTGCGAAGGTGATCAAGACCTCTGGGCAGGTGGACTTCCTGAACGTGACGGCCGGCGAGTTCGTGCATTTCGGATTCCTGGATAGCGGAAATCCTCCAGGACAGAGCAATACCTACGACAAGACCGACCATCTCAACGGTCAGCCGGTGCTTCCTCATTCGGACACCGTGGCCAGCTGCATGGGTCAGATCGCCCCCGACCCCGTCTTCAACCTCGGGACGAACGACCCAACCCCGCTCACGGCCAGTCCGTTCAAGCAATACGGAAACATCAATATTCATCCCTGAGCCTTAGTTCAAACGATCTGAAGACATGGGAGAGCGGTCGGCAGCGGCCGCTCTCTCGCTTTGTTGAGGTGGCTCTCAGGACGGCGTGATGAGATGCACCGGATTGCCGCGGACGTTCACTTCCCAGGTCGTGACGTCCGCGCCCGAGCCAAGGGTGTTGTATTCGACCTTCCACCAGCCCGGACCCGGCTCTCCGGGCGGCGTCGGTGCCGTGTAGCTCGACGGGATGGCGACCAGGATCGTCACCCACTGGTTGTTGTAGTAGCTCGTGGTCGAGCTCGAGGTCGTCAGGACGGTCGTCGGACCGCCGCTCGTCGGTGCTCCACCCGAGCTGCCGGTGGCCGTCCACGTGAAGGACGCGTACGTGAACCCCGTCGCGGTAGGGATACGGATCTTCATGCTCGTGCTGGTGATGTCACCCGGATCGAACAATTTGATCTCGAGCGTCTTGCCAGCGTGCGCGGCCTCCACCTGCGCGAGGTAGAAGACCGACGTGTTTGCGACCGCCATCGTCGCGCACATGCGGCTCTGCCCGTAGACGCGTCCGCCGGGACCGGACGTCGAAGCCACCTGGATCCCGAAGCCGTTGACGGCGTTCTCGTTGTTCGCGCCGCTGCTCGTCACCACCTGCAGGCGGTACTGACCTTCGCTGATTCCGCTCGCTAGCTGCCACCAGCGGTTGTGGTAGGGGCTCGACTGGCAATCGCTGGAGCCGGCGCCACCGTACCCCGGACCGTAGATCCCGTTGCCCTTATATAGAGGGCCCCTGTCGACGGCGTTGGAGTTCGCGAAGAGAGCTCCGCTCGTCGCGACGAGCGTGTCGTCCGATGGAGCGTAAGGAGTGCCGTTCATGTCCCAGAGGTTGTAGACAGCTGTGATTCCGATCCCCCCGGTCGCACCAGGGAGCCAGTAGTCGCCGACCCCCAAACGGCGAACGCTGGAGGTCGCGCCACCGGTCGCGCAGAACATCGGATCGAAGAGATAGACGCTGCCGCCCGTCGTGCCCGTCGGGAAGTCGACGATGTACGAGTAGCCGTTCGCGTCGAAGCCCGTGTTCAGCGTCGGGTTGCCGTTGAAGAAGGTGGAATAGGCGTCGCCGCTCGTCCGGTCGGTACCGCGCGCCTCGACGCCGCCGAAGAACGGCGTTCCCGCAGAGCACGTTGACCCCGTAGTAGTCCTGCGGGCTTCCCATGGGCACGGGAAGGACGAACTCGGCGCGCGCGTTGCGCTGTGCCGTGAACGACGCGACGCCGAAGAGACGGGCGAAGAACGTCCGCACTGGAGAGCTGATGTTCACGTTGAGGACCGCGGCGTTCAGCGCCTCGGGCGTGGCCGTCACCGTGACTCCGCTGGCACCGTTCGGGAATCCGTTCTTGGCCGCCTCGTTTTGCGCGGCGGTCACCGCACCGCCCACGTTGCCCGGCAGGTACACGACTCCCGCGAGCGCCGCCGCGTCCGCGGCGCGCTGGAGCCGGACCATGTTCAGCTCGTACCAACCGATATCGGCGACCAGTCCGAGGAAGCCGAAGAGCGCGGTCAGCGACAGGGCCACGATCACCAGGGTCTGCCCGCGATCGTCGCCCCAGCTAGCGCGTGGCATTTTCGGACATCACCGTGCGCTCGGTGATCGTGAATTGATTAAAGACCGGGAGGAGGAAGCGGAGCGGCGTTCGGGCGCGATAGGTGTAGGTGACGGTCACGCCAACGGAATCCGCGGGTGAGACGTTGTTCCGCGTGCACGGCAGCCAAGGCTGGCTCCCCTGCACGAAGTCGAGGTTGCTGCCGTCGATCACGGGCCCGCCGTTCAGCTGGTATGTCCAGACGTTCACGAGACCAGAGGTCTCGCTCCCGCCCGACGTCGACTTCCAGATGCGGATCTCGTTGACGTCCGAGAGCGTGACGCGCGTCCCGGTCCCGGTGAGCACGCGCTCGACCGCGGCGACGATGTTCGGATCGACGGTCGCGGCGTTCGGAGACTGGCCGCTGCTGCAGCCAAGCGCACCGCCGCCGTTGACCAATGCCCCTCCGATGCGTGCGCCCTCGCGGCTCGCGGCGGACATCGTCATCGCGTCGGTCATCAGGCCCGCGAGCTCGATGAGGCCGAACACGATGATCAGGAGGAGCGGCGCCAGGACCAGAGCCAACTCGGTCGTGCTCTGCCCGCCGTCGGTCCGCGCGAACGCTCTCATAGCTGTGGCTCGACCCGCGTCGCGGTCGTCTCGGCGAACATGACCCCCGAGCCGGCCAGCCTGACGAAGGAGGTGATCCAGCGATGCTGATATGTGATCCGGACTCCGACCGTATCGAGACCGGTGTGTGGTCCTCCGCAGCCGGCAAGGACGTCGCAGCGAGTCGCCTCCAGGTATCCACCGGTCGTGAGCGTGTACGGCACCGTGATCGGCGTTCCGCCGATGTCGCAGGTCGTCGAGCCGGACCGGTCGTAAGCGTTCGTATACGAACCGATCTGGTCCCCGTTCTTGTCGGACCAATAGATCAGAACCTGCTGGATCCTGATCGCCCTCGCGGGCGAGACGACGTCGCGTTCGATCCGCTGAAGCACCAGGCAGTCCGTGCCGGTGAGGCTTCCGCCTTCGGCGGCGAGCATCGAGCCGTCGCGGCTCGCGAACTGCACCGTGTTCCGCGAGTTCCAGACGAACGAGAACTCGATCACGCCGAGGATGAGAAGGAGCAGCAGAGGAAGCACAAGCGCGAACTCCACGAGCGCCTGCCCGAGCTCCTCCCTGCGTCGGAAAAGCATTAGAGGTGACGCTAGTCAGCAAGGCTGAATCCGACCTGAACGAGGGCGGGACCTTAGAAGGAGGTCGTTCGGCCTAGACGTCCGCCTCCGTCGTCTCGCCTGTCTCGAACCGATACCCGGTCCTTCGCACGGTTCGTATCTCGACACCGCCACCAGCGGCGGCCAGCTTTTGGCGGAGTCTCGCCACGAGGACCTCTGTCACATTCGAAGACACGTCAGTGGCCGCCCGCCACGGCAGCCGATCGAGCGCGGCCCGCTGCGCCACCGAGGGGTACGCGCGCGCGAGCGTGGAGAGGATCGCGCGCTCGCCCGCAGTCAGATCGAGGGCCCTTGTACCTATCCAAGCATCTCCGCCGATAAGGTGGACACGGAGCGGCCCGATGCGACGGACGAGCCGATCGCCGCGCCGGCGGCGGAGCAGCGCGTGCACGCGCGCGAAGAGCTCTTCAGGCTCCGACGGTCTCACGAGGCAGTCGTCGCAGCCCAGCTCGAGCAGCCTCACCTTCGTCGCAACGTCGTGGCTTCCCGTGAGCGCAAGGATCGGGATGTCTTCGGTGGCCGGCAGCTCGCGCAGTCGTCTGCACACGGCTGTCCCCGGTCCTTCCTCGAAAAGCAGATCGAGGATCACGACATCCGGAGTAGCTTCGGATGCGTGGCGAACGGCGTCGTCCTCGCTGCGCGCTTCGTGAACAAGGAAACCGGCGCTAAACAGATGGCGCACGACCGCGCCGCTCGTCGCGGGATCTTCGGCGAGGACGAGCGCGGATATGGCCGTGATCGCTGCCAACGCCACCTCCCGGCGGTCCTCCGTGGCAGGACTGAACCGAACGTGAACGGAGGCTAGGCTCGCGACCGCTGCCGGAAGTTGCAGGCGCGGATCATCGCGCGCCCTTGCGCGTTAACGCGACCGAGTCGCCGCGAGGCGAGTGGTCTCTGCGAGGCGCGTGCCGGCTTCGTCGAGCACAGCTTCGGTCTTGCAGAAGGTAAAGCGGATGAGGTGCTGCCCAAGCTCCTTGCGCGAGAAGAACGACGAGCCCGGGACTCCCGCCACGCCGACCTCCGAGATGAGCCAGCGCGCGAAGAGGGTGTCGTCATCGAATCCGAAGGGACGGATGTCGCAGAGCACGTAGTACGCGCCCTCCGGCGTATTCGGAGCGAAGCCCGCGGCCTGCAGCGCGCGCACCAGGACATCGCGGCGGGCGCGGTAATCGACCGCCAGCCGCTGGTAATAAGGACGGCCGAGCGCGAGTGCCGCGGCGACCGCCTCCTGCAGCGGCGCCGGCGCGCCGACGGTCACGAAGTCATGCACCTTACGGATGCCGGCGGTGAGCTCGGGCGGGGCGACGATCCAGCCGACACGCCACCCCGTAACCGAGAAGGTCTTGCTCGCACCCGAGATGGTCACCGTCCGCTCGGCCATCCCATCGAGCGTCGCGATCGGAATGTGCGCGCCTGAATACTTGATGTGCTCGTAGATCTCGTCGGTGACCGCGATGGCATCGTGGTCGCGGCAGAGCGATGCGATCGTCTCGAGCTCCTCTCGGGTGAACACCCGTCCGGTGGGGTTGTTGGGAGAGTTCACGATGATCGCTTTGGTGCGAGACGAGAACGCACGGCGGAGCTCGTCGGGATCGAACGTGAAGTCCGGTGGTCGGAGCGGAACGAAGATCGGCGTCGCGCCGCAGATCGCGGCATCGGGACCGTAGTTCTCGTAGAAGGGCTCGAGCACGACGACCTCGTCGCCGGGATCGACGATCGCCAGGAGCGTCGAGACCATCGCCTCGGTCGAGCCGCACGTGACCGTGAGCATCGTCTCAGGGTCAACGCGCATGCCGTACAGGTCGGCATATGTGTGTGCGAGTGCGTCACGCAGCGACTTGGCGCCCCAGGTGATCGCGTACTGGTTGATGTCCGCGTCGATGGCGCGTTTCGCGGCCTCCTTGACCTCCGCCGGCGCGGGGAAGTTCGGGAAGCCCTGCGCGAGGTTGATGCCGCCGTGGACCGCGTTGAGGCGCGTCATCTCCCGGATCACCGACTCGGTGAAGCCGACGGTCCGCACGGCAAGGCGCTCTCGCGTGACGCGCATCAGTACCCGGCCTCGAAGTCCACGCGGTTGATGAGCGGCTCGCCCGCCTTGTACCGGCGCAGGTTCTCCGCGAAGAGCGCGAGGGTTCGCTCCCCGACGCGCGGCGACGATCCCGAATGGTGTGGCGTGATGATCACGTTGTCGAAGCCCCAGAGCGGACTCTCAGGAGGCAGCGGCTCCGTCGTGAAGACGTCCAGCGCCGCTCCGGCGATACGCTTCTCGCGAAGCGCCTGGATCATCGCCGGTTCGTCCACGATCGCCCCGCGAGCGATGTTCACGATCCACGCTGTCGGCTTCATCCGTGCGATCACCTCGGCGGACACCGCGCCCTGCGTTGCCGGAGTGAGTGGCGCGGTGATCGCGAGGTAGTCGGCCTCAGCGACGACGTCGCCGAGGTCATCTGCCGCCACGACGCGACTGATCCCGGGCGTTGGCGGCGACGAACGCCGGCGCACACCGATCACGCGCATGCCCAGGGCGCTCGCGATCCTCGCCACCTCTCCCCCGATGCTGCCCATGCCGTACACGACGATGGTGGCGTCCCGCAGCTCCTGGTGAGCCTGATCCTTCCACTCGCGCACGCGCTGGCTGTCGCGATAGCGATGCAGCTGCCGAGAGGCGGCGAACACGAATGCCATTAGGTGCTCAGCGATCTGGATGTCGTACGAGCCGCTGTTGTTCGTCAGCACGATGCCGCGTTTGGCGAGCTCCGGTAAAGGCATGTTCTCGACGCCGGCCGAGACCGTGTGGTACCAGCGAAGGCTCGGCGTCGCGTCGAGCAGCTGCCGCACGCGCCGCGGGTTGTTCCCGCTGAACGCGACCTCGGCCTCGGCGGCCGCGGTCAGGCCTTTTTCGTCGGCGATCGCGATGACCCGGTCATCGGGGAAGCGCGCGACGACCGCCTCGGGCGACGTCGAAAACGCTGACCACACGACGATTTTCGTCACTGGTAGACGCACTCCTCTGGCTCGAGCCCCGTCCGTGCCCTCGCGGCGAGCTCGTGCGCCCGGAATCGCAGCTGCTCCGAGGGACGCATCGCGTCCGCATACTACGGACCTCTCGTGTTCGCTCTCTCCGGGACGTTGCTCAACGCCGCGACCGTTCTCGTCGGCGGAGTGATCGGGACCGTGCTCGGCGATCGGCTTCCGGAGCGGATCCGAGAGAACGTCGTGCGCGGGGTCGGGCTCTTCGCCCTCGCGATGGGCGCGAAGTTCGCGATCGACACGACCAATCTGCTCTACATGCTCGGTAGCATGCTGCTCGGCGGCATCGTCGGGTCGCTGTGGGGCGTCGATCGCCGACTGAACGCTCTGGGGGATGCGCTGCAACAGCGCTTCGCCCGAGGCAGCTCGAGCACGGTGGCTGAGGCGTTCGTGACGGCCTCCATAGTTTTCTGCGTCGGTCCGCTGACCTTCCTCGGCTCGATCCGGAACGGCTTGAATGGCGACGCGAGCCTCCTCTCCGTGAAGAGCGTGCTCGACGGCTTCACGGCGATCGCGCTCTCGGCGACGCTCGGCTGGGGAGTGCTGCTGACCATCCCGCTCATCCTCGTGTACCAGGGCGGGCTGGCCCTCGGCGCCTCACTCTTCAGCGGGCTGGTCTCCGATCTTCAGCTCCGCGAGATGAGTGCGGTCGGCGGGTTGCTGATCATGGGAGTCGGTCTCAAACTCTTGAACATCCGGGACGTCAAGGTCGCGGATTTCCTTCCAGCGATCGTCGTGTCGCCACTCTTCGTCGTGGCGTTCGGAAAAGTGTTGGAGGTCCTCGGGCAGTGAGCGCGAGAAAGACGCCGATCGAGCTTCGCAGCGACACCTTTACGCTCCCCACCTCGGCGATGCGGCGCGCGATGGCGGAGGCCGAGGTCGGCGACGATCAATACGGCGAAGATCCGACGGTCAACAGGCTTGAGAAGCGCGCGGCGGACGTCGTCGGGAAGGAGGCGGCGGTCTACGTCGCGAGCGGGATGCTCGGCAACCTCTGTGGCGTCCTCTCGCAGACCGAGCGCGGTGACGAGGTGATCCTTGGTGACCTAGCGCACATCTATCAGAACGAGATGGGCGCTTCATTCGTCCTCGGGTCGCTCCAGCCACGCCTCGTCCCGAACCGGGATGGACTGCCCAGCCTGGAGGACATCGAGGCCGCGATCCGCCCGCAGGGAATGTTCCCGCGCACAGCGCTCGTCTGCCTCGAGAACTCGCACAACAACTGCGGTGGCTCGGTGATCACCGCCGCGCAGACGCAGGCGGTCGCCGACCTCGCGCATCGGCAGGGCATGCGCGTGCATCTTGACGGCGCGAGGATCTTCAACGCGGCGGCGGCGCTCGGTGTCGACGCGCGCGCGCTCTGCGAGCCGGCTGACACCGTCCAGTTCTGCTTCTCCAAGGGTCTCTCCGCGCCGGTCGGATCGATCCTGTGCGGGACGGCGGAGACCGTCGCCAAGGCGCGTCGGGTGCGGAAACTGCTCGGCGGGGCGATGCGCCAGGCCGGAGTGATCGCCGCCGCGGCGCTGGTCGCGCTCGAGGAGATGCGCGACCGGCTCGTCGATGATCACCGCAACGCCAAGGCCCTGGCCCAGGGCCTCACGCGCATTCGCGGCGTGCGCATCGACGCGGACCGCGTCGTGACGAACATCGTCTCGTTCGAGATCGATCCGGAGTGGATGGATGCGGCCGCGTTCGCCAAGTCGTGCGCGGAACGAGGTCTGCGGATATCGCGTTATCTGGGAAACTCGCCACGACTGCGCGCGGTCACGCACTACGGCATCGAGCGGTCGGAGATTGAAGACGCGCTCGCGATCATCGAAGAGGTGATGTCCAAAGCGCGCACACCGGTAGCCGCCGCGGACTAGCGCGCTAACTACTTCATCTGGCGCAGTACCCGTGGCCGTATCGGGCTGGTACCAACGGGTGAATTTCCGGGTGAATTCCTGGCTTGGTCGCTCGTTAAACTGCCGAATCAGTGGGTAGGTTCTTCCGTCTGCTCGCCTGCCGTGAAGAGCTCGGTCAATCGATGATCGAGCTCGCGCTGCTGCTACCGGTCATGGTCTTCGGTCTGATCGGCGGAGCTGACCTCGCCCGCGCGTACGCGCTCCAGCTCGCCGTCCAGAACGGCGCCCGTGCCGGCGCGGAGAGCTACGCGATCGACTTCACGCCGACCGCAGCCGAGGC
>WNGI01007121.1_pt1 | contig 16920 bp, 13 predicted proteins | sample 5400621 | NCBI WGS metagenome assembly WNGI01 (sample SAMN13153374, study PRJNA577476) | soil metagenome | isolation source: 20 cm soil or saprolite under Garry oak tree replicate 1 | place: USA:California | collected 2016-06-15 | reverse complement strand
CGGCGGGTCGAGCCGCAAGGATCCACGGTGAGCATCGTGCCGTACGTGCAGCCGACGCTGTTTCTCGTCGCCGGCAACAACGTCGCCGACCACGTGCAGTTCGCGCTCGGCCTGGGCGCCGATTTTCGCCTGAGCCGCCGCTTCGACGCCCGCCTCAGCGCGGGGCTGGGCGACGACGAGGGCGTGTCAATCGGCGCCGTGTGGGTGCACTAGAGAGACACAGCATTGACTCGCCGGGCCGCGGTTCCTACCCTTGGCTCGGCTGGTTTGACGGCGCCCGTGGTGCGCGAGTGAACTGAGCCGCGGATCACTCGCGGCGTCCCGAGGACATGAGCAACGTCCTTGTTCGTCGAAACCAAGATGCGGAGAGGGACTCTATGAAGCACGCAATGTTGACGCTGGGATTGGCGGTCTGTCTGGCGACGCCCGCCGCAGCGCAGTGGCTGGGAATGCCTGTCTGGAACAGCCCCAAAGGGGGGACGGGGGTCACGATCAGCGGTGACTACGGGAAGCCCAACGACGCGTACGGGGGAGGCAACGCGTGGGGAGGCCACGCCTCGCTCGGCATCGGCACGATCACGCTGACAGCCGGTGTCTCGTCCCTCAAGACGGACATCGATCCCCTGCGGGTCACGTCGTGGGGCGGCAACGCCGCGTTCCGGCTGATCGGCGGCAGCCTGCTACCGTTCTCGCTGAACCTGCAAGCGGGCGCGGTCCGGACGAGTGCCGTGGAGGGCCAAAAGCAGACCCACGTCATCGGCGCCGTGGGGTTGTCCGTGCCGCTGCCGACGCCAGGCATCAGCATCGAGCCGTATTTCTCTCCGGGCTTCCGCCACCGCGACTTGGGCCCCAGCAACGGGTCCAGCACGGAGTTCGGTTACGTGTTCGGCGCCAACCTGAGCTTCGGCCTGCTCGGTGCCCACGTGGCGTACGATAACGAGAGGAAAAAGGGCGGCGGGAACGTGGGCGTGTTCGGGGTTGGCTTGCACGCGGATTTCCACCTGCCACTCGGCATGTGAGACGGATTTACGTTTGCTCAATCTCGCCGGACCGTGCGCCCTGGTCCCACACGGTTTTTCTCAGGCGTTGAGGGGGCACTTATGAAGCGCACAGCGTTGACACTCGGATTGGCATTGCTGGCCTCACCCGCCGCGGCCCAGTGGCTGGGCGAACCGATATGGAACCACCCAAACGCCGGGTCGGGCTTCACGATCTATGCGGATTACAGTCAGCCCAACAATGACGCGGGGGGCGGGACCACCTACGGTGGCCGCGTCGCGCTCGGGGCCGGTGTCTTCACATTGACGGGCGGCGTGTCGTCCTGGAAGTCCGACCTCGTGAGCGACCGCATCACCACCATCGGCGGTACGGCCGCGTTCCGGTTGGTCGGCGGCAGCCTCATCCCGATCGCCGTGAACCTGCTGCTCGGTGGCGGGCACAGCATGGACATCAAATCCACGACGACGGCCTTGCCGGTGCAGACCATGGGGGTCGCCGCGGTGGGGTTGAGCGTCCCCTTGCCCACGCCGGTCGTGCGCGTCGAGCCATTTGTCGCGCCGGGGATCCGGTATCACCACTATTCCAGCGCGGGGCCGGGCGCTCCGGACCACGAGATCAACTTCGGATGGGTGATCGGGGGCAACGTGGGGCTCGGCCCGATCGGGATTCACGTCGCCTACGACTCCGAGAAGTTCGACGACGGGAAGACACACAGCGTGTTCGGCATCGGCGCCAACATCGGGCTCCGGCCGTAGATCGGCCTGTAACCCCGGTTCACAACTCGGACGGAAGCCGCTACCTTTGGGGCGCGCCATTCCCCGGCGCGTCCCCGTCTGTTTCCAGGAGCTCTGTGATCCGTTTTCGCGTCTCGCGGGGGTCGGTCCTCGTGCTGGCCCTCACGTTGAGCGGCTGCGCGCTCACGCTGGACTCGTCCCATCTCGGTGTTCCGGTCGAACTCGCCGGGACGGCCCAGCGGCCGGACTCGGGCACACCGTTTCGCGTGACGAAGCACGCGATCTACATGGTCCTGGGCCTCGTGCAGGTGGCGCAACCCAATCTCGAGGACGTGCTGGCGGGGCAGGTCGGTGCCGGAGCGCGCATCACGAACTTGCGCGTCAAGGTGCGGAGCCGCTGGAGCGATCTGCTGGTGACGGGCCTGACGCTGGGGCTGGTCGTGCCCCGCTCGGTGACGTTCGAAGGAGTGGTGGTTGGACAGTAGGGCGAGCGACTAGCCCGCTACCAGCTTTTTCACCAATGCTGTCGTGCGCTCAGCCGCGCCGCGTCCCTCTCCCACCAGTTTCTTTCCCGCCGCGCCGGCCTTGGCGCGCGCCCCCGGGTCGTGGTGCCACACCAGCCACTGGGAGTGCAGCTGGTGGCGGCCGTCGGCGCTCAAGGCCACGGCGCCGCCGCGCTCGATCAACAATGTCGCGTCGCGGCTCATGTGCCAGTGGGGCCCCACCGCCACGGGCACGCCGAACACCGCCGGCTCGAGCACCGAATGCAGTCCCGCGCGGTGGTACCCGCCGCCCACGAACGCCACGTCCCCCAGCGCATACAGGTCGGCCAGGATTCCCACGCGGTCCACCACGATCACCGGTGCGGAGGATGTGGGCTCGACCTGTGACAGCCGGACGGGGCGCGGCAGGCCGACCCGCGCCGCGGCCTGCGCGATGCCGGCGAGGTGGTCGGGGTTGGGCTCGTGCGGCGCCAGGACGAGCCGCGCGCTGGGCACCTGCGCGAGCAGATCCACGAACGCGGGGAGGACCACCGCTTCATCAGCAGGCCAGGTAGACCCGGCGACGATGGTGAACGTGCCGGCCGGCGCGATGGCGAGACGCGCGAACGGGTCGCGCGAGCGGTCGAAGCGCTCCGCTCGCTCGGCCACGCTGTCGTATCGCGTGTCCCCGGTCACCTCGATCGCCTCATGGCGCGCGCCTAGCTGCTCGAGTCGCCGGCCGTCCTCTTCGCTGATCGTGCCGATGCGCTCGAGCGCGCGGTACGCCGGCTCCGCCCAACCGCGGGCCGGCCAGCGGAGGCGCGAGCTGTGCGGCGCGACGGTGGCGGAGATGAGGCCCAGCTTCACGCCGCGCTGCGCCGCTGCGAGCGTCAGCTCGGGCCAGACGTCGAGCTTCGAGAACACGAGCGCCGCGGGCTGGAGCGCGTCCAGTACGCTCCTCACGTCGGCCGGGCGGTCGAGCGGCAGGTAATCCGTGACGTCGACCGGCAGCGTGCGCGCCAGTCGCTCGGCGGACGGGGAGAAGAAGGTATAGGCGAGCTGCCAGTGCGGTGCCTCGGCGCGCACTGCTTCGAGCACCGGCTTGGCCTGGAGGCCCTCGCCCACCGACGGCGCATGCACCCACAGCAGCGGGCGCTTGGGATCGCGGTGCGCCCCCGCCCATGCGGCCAGGCGATCCGTCACGCCGCGACGCGCATCGAGACCGCGCGCCAGCTTCTTGTCGAAGCGCGCGGCGAAGGGCAGGGCCCGCTGCGCGAGCCCGATGCTCAGCCGGTATATGAAGGAAGGGCGCGCGCCCCCCATCAGCGCGCCCCGGACGCCGTCTTGCTCTGGTAGATCGAGTCCAGCACGGCCCGGAAGACCGTGACCGGTGCCGCGCCCTCGAGCAGGGCGCCCTCGATATAAAAGGTAGGAGTACTAGTGGCGCCCGAGCGCCGGGCGCGCTCGGCGTCCGCCCGGACGGCTGCGGCAGTGGCCCCGGACGTGACGCAGCGGGTCATCCCCGCGCGGTCGAGACCCGCCGAGTCGCCCAGCGCGAGCAGATACGCTCGGGGGGAGGGGAGCGCCGCCCACTGGGCTTGATGGCGGAATAGCAGGTCGTGCATCGGCCAGAACTGCTGCTGCCGCGCGGCGCACAACGCGACCTCCGCGGCGAATGCGGCGTTCTTGTGCACGCTGGACAGGGGCAGGTTGATGTAGACCAGCCGGACCTTGCCCGCCTCGATGTACTCACGCTCCAGCACCGGCATGGTGCCGAGGGCGAACTCGCGGCAGTAGGGACACTGGAAGTCCGACATCTCGTACACGGTCACGGGCGCGTCGGCGCGGCCCTTGGCCCGGGCGGCGAGCGGGTCGGGCGCTTGGCGGGGCCCCGGGCGGGGACCCGGCAGGACGACCAACCACGCGGCGGCAACGAGAAGCGTACGGAGCATGAGGGTTTTCTGGCGACCAACCATAGTCGGTCAGGGGTAGCGGCGCCACGGCGCCGACGTTCCGTAATGAAACGTATGTCAGGACCCGGTCCGCTCTGGCGCGTTCGGGTAAATGGTGATATAAAAGCGGCGTAGCCGTCGCCGTCACCGCGTGTTGAGCGCCCTCCCGCCGTCGTCGTCGTGCGAGCGCGCGGTTCGTTGAATGGACAATCGATGTTACGATCGCGCTGGGCCGTGCGGCAACGCGGTCGGGTAGGTGCAGTGCGTTGTTGGATTGCCGGACCGCCAAACAGGCGGCGCCGGTGCGTGTCACATTTCCTCGCAGGAGGGGACATGCAATTCACACCCCGTCGGTTCATTCCTTTCATTCTCAGCGCGTTTCTCGCGCTACCGGCCCTGCTCGCCGCGCAGGAACCGGTGACGATCACCGGCAAAGTCACGAGCGACGCAGGCCAGGCCCTCGGGCAGGTCGAAGTCGCGATTCCGGCCATGGGGCTTGGCGCCCTGAGCAAGGACGACGGTCGTTACACGATCGTCGTGCCGGGCGCCCGCGTGTCGGGTCAAACCGTTACGCTCGTGGCGCGGCGCCTGGGCTACAAATCCCAAAGTGCCCAGGTCACCCTCACCGCGGGCGGCGTGACGCACGACTTCGTGCTCGCGGCCAACCCGTTGCAGCTCGGCGAAGTGGTGGTGACCGGTGCCGGCACCTCGACCTCGGCCGAGAAGCTCGGCAACGTGCGCAACAACGTCTCGTCCGACCTGATCGTCAAGGCGAACGAGTCTAACATGGTCCAGGCGCTCGCCGGGAAAGCGCCCAACGTCACCGTGATTCAGCAGTCCGGCGACCCCGGGGCGGGTTCGTTCATCAACATCCGGGGCATCAACTCGATCCTCGGCTCGAACCAGCCGCTCTTCGTTGTCGATGGTGTGCCGCTGGACAACTCGACGTTCTCGACGTCGAACTTCAACGCGCCCGATGATGCGGGCGGGACGCTCTTCCCATTCGGCCAGACCGAAGGCACGGTTGCGACGAATCGGGCGGCCGACATCAACCCGAACGACGTCGAGTCGGTGGAGATTCTGAAGGGTCCGGCGGCGAGCGCCATCTACGGCGCGCGCGCGGCGGCAGGCGTGGTCCTCATCACCACCAAGTCCGGTCGCTCGGGGCCGACGCATTTCACGTTCAAGTCGTCCACCTCGTTCGACGACGTGAATCACACCTACCCGCTGCAGACCACGTACGGGCAGGGCACCAACATGATCCACGCCGACACCACGCCCGGTGGCGCATGCGATCAACCGGGCACGGGTTCGTGCGGCCGTTCGTGGGGCCCGTTGATCCCGGCGGGGAATCCCGTGTTCGACCATGCCAACGAGATTTACGACGTCGGGCACCTGCTCGACAACGGCTTCACCGTGTCGGGCGGCAACGACCGCACGACGTTCTACCTGTCGGGTGCCAACGCTTACCAGAAGGGCACCTTCGTCGGCCCGAACAACTACTACTCCCGCACGTCGGTGCGCTTCAAGGGGACCCACCGCATCATCGACAACCTGAAGATCGGTGGCGACCTGTCGTTTGCCGACACGCGCGCCAAGTACATCCAGCGCGGCAACAACACCAACGGCGTCCAGCTGGGTGACTTGCGGACACCGCCGGACTTCAACAATCAGCCGTTCGTGGTGGATTTCTCCACCGGCCCCCAGCAGCGCTCCTACCGGCTGCAGCACCCGACCCCCGCCTCGATCTTCGACGACAGAACGTTCGACAACCCGTTCTGGACGCTGTACCAGCACCAGAACACGTCCAACGTCGGTCGAGTGTACGGGAACGTGAACGCCGAATATCTGCCCACGGCCTGGTTGAAGGTGAACTACACGCTAGGGGCGGACTACACCGGCGACGAGCGGCTCGAAGGATGTCCCGTCAGCACCTCGGCCCCCTGCATCGAGGGCCGGGTGATCGAGGGGAAGATCGTCAACTACGTCATCGATCATAACCTCACGGCCACGGCGAACTTCACGATGGGCTCGTCCATGGGCGGGACGTTCACGCTGGGGCAGAACCTCAGCTCGCGCAACCAGCGTCAGTTGGGCACCGTGGGTCGGACTTTGATCGGTCAGCAGCCGTTCAAGTTGTTCAACACGGTGGGACAGGATCCGCCGCTCGACCAGGAGACGGTGATCCACGACGCGTCCTGGTTCGGCCAGGGCACGCTCGACATCAAGAGCCAGCTGTATCTCAGCGCGGCGTTGCGCAACGACGGGTCGTCCACGTTCGGACGGAGCAACTTGCGCAGCTGGTTCCCGAAGGGGAGCCTCGCCTGGGAGTTTACGAAAGCGATCGGCGAGCGGCCGTGGCTGTCGTACGGAAAAGCCCGGGTTGCCTACGGTGAGGCCGGTGTGGAGCCGTTGCCGTACTTCACCTCACAGACGTTCACCACCGCGATCGTTGGCGGGATCGCGCAGGGTACCGCCAACACCCCGACGCAAAACGGGCTCGGCGGCATGGTCACCCGCTCGGAGCTCAGGGCGTCGCAGTCGCTCAAGCCCGAGCGCTCCAAGGAATTCGAAGCCGGCGTGGATCTCGGGTTCTTCAAGGATCGCGCCGACGCGAGCATCACCTGGTACAACAAGAAGTCGCAGGACGTGATTCTGGCCCAACCGGTTGCCCCTTCGACGGGGTTCTCGTTTGAAGCCGCGAACGCCGCGACCATTCAGAACCGCGGCTGGGAGGCGTCGCTCAACGTGCGGCCGGTGCAGCAGGCCGATTTCGGTTGGGAGGTCGGGCTGCAGTGGGCGCGGAACCGCAACAAGGTATTGCAGCTCGCTCCGGGGCTGGACTTCATCCCGATCGGGGACTTCAACAACCAGATCGCGATGGTCGGCCAGCCGATCGGCGTATACCTGGGCAGCGGGTGGTTCCGCTGCGGTCTCTCGAGCGACGCGGCGACACCTGAGGCGGGCGGGCCCACGATGGGGACGCTCTGCGCGGGCAAGGCCAGAGGCACGATGTTCATCGGCAGTGACGGCTACCCGGTGCAGGACGCCGATCCGCGCCTCATTCAGGATCCGAACTACGATTGGACCGGCAGCGTGCGGTCGTCGTTCCGCTACCACAAGCTCCAGCTCTCCGGCTTATTCGACATCCGGCATGGCGGGCAAATCTGGAACGGCACGAAGGGCGCGCTGTGGAGCTACGGCACCCACCAGGACACGGAGCAACGGGCCGCCTGCAGTAACCGCAACGACCCGACCTCGTGCGTCGGTAACGTGAAGACGTTCGGCCAGGGCGGCTGGTATGACGGCCCCGTGGTCGGGCCGGGCGCTGGCACGGCGGTGGGGATCGGCGAGTATTGGTACCGCAACGTGGCCGCCTGTCCGTTCATCGGGATCGACGAGCCCTGCATCGAGGACGCCGGGTTCGTGAAGCTGCGCGAGGTCTCGGTCGCCTACACGCTGGATGCACCGTGGGTGCAGCGGTCGCTCGGCTTCTCGAGCATCGACATTCGGGTGTCGGGACGGAATCTGAAGACGTGGACGAACTACACGGGCTACGATCCCGAGACCAACCTCGGTGGAGCGATCTCGGCCAATGCGGGAGCCGGCGGCGTGGACTACTTCAATAGTCCGCAGACGCGCTCGTTCGTGTTCTCCATCACGCTCAACCACTAACCCCGAGGAGATCGACATATGCGTCGCAACACCAATGTCGCGCTCGTCTGTCTGGGGCTGCTTCTCGGGACTGCGAGCTGTGATAGTTTCCTGACGGGTAACAAGCTCTCCGAGAACCCGAACCTGCCGACGATCGCGACGATTCAGCCGCTGTTCGTGGGTATCCAGGCGGGGCAGTTCGCGTTCCAGGAGGGCACCGTCGCCATGATGATGTGCGAGTGGATGCAGGCCTGTGCGGGCGGTAACGGCCGCTTCGTCCAGCAGGCCGCTCAGTACGTGTTCAACGAAACCTCCAACATCGGTGCGAACGGGGGTGACTGGTTGTCTGCGTACGGCGGCGGTGGGCTGATCGATATCAAGACGATCGAAACACTCGCGCTTGGGGCGGGCGACTCGACCTGGCTCGGGATAGCGGAGATCTGGGACGCCTTCACTATCGGCACCATTACCGACATGTGGGGGGACGTTCCCTACTCCGAGATCGGGACCGCCCGGCAGCCGGTGCTCGACAATCAGATGACGCTCTACGCGAACATCCAGACCATCCTGGACAATGCCATCCGGCACCTGTCCAGCGGCGTCGGCGCCGGTCCCGGCGTCAGGGACCTGGTGTTCGGCGGGGACGCATCGCTGTGGATCCCCGTGGCCTGGACGCTCAAGGCCCGCTACTTCATGCACACCGCGGAGTCGCTCGGAACGCCGGCGTACACAGCGGCGATCGCCGCGGCGCTGAACGGGATCAGCGACCCGACGGGAGATGGGGACTTCCGGTCGTTCCACACGACCAAGAACTCCGAGCGCAACATGTGGGCGCAGTTCCAGTCCAGCTCGGGTTTCGGCACCGACCTCGAGGCTGGGAAAGCTCTGACGGACTACATGAACGCTCGGAACGACCCACGGCGGCCTGACTACTTCTGCCCGAACGCCGGCGGGGGGTACGGTGGCGACGACTACAATACGGTCGTCGACCCGGACTCGATCTCGTTGTTCGAGTGCCAGCCGGCGCGGTTCGCCGACAACGCGCGGATCCCCTACGTGACCTACGCGGAGAATGAGTTGATCCTCGCGGAGGCGTACAACAAGAACGCCAACGACGCGTTGGCGGCGACGCATTTGAACAACGCGTATGCGACCGTGCCTGGGCTCGCGTCGACCGCGGGCGCGGCCACCGGGGCTGTGTTGCTCGACTCGATCATGTTGGAGAAGTGGGTGTCGCTGTTCCAGAACATCGAGACGATCAACGATTATCGGCGGACGTGTATTCCCGACCTGACCCCGTCCACGAACTCGCAGGGGTTCGCGAACGTCCCCGGCCGCTTGTTCTACCCGCAGACCGAGCGGAATGCGAACCAGAACATCCCGGATCCGAGCGTGCAGCTCACGACGCACGCCTTCCGGAACCGGGCGGACGTGGCCGCGTGCACCAATAGCGCCGTTCCCTAATTAGGGGGGAGGCTGCGTGCCGGAGGCTGTTGCGGTATGATACGGGGGAGCGGATTCGCGATTGGGGTCCGCTCCCCCGGTTACTTCGGGCATTGAGACGGATAGAGGAGGAGAGCCATGCGCTCACACCCCGTTCTCCTGGTGGTCCTCGCGTTACTACTGGTGGGCTGTTACAACTACCTGCCGCTGGCGCAGTCGCACCTGACGCCGTCGACCTATGTGGCGGTGACGCTGACGGAGTCCGGCTCCGAGGAATTGGCGCCGTACCTGGGCCCGACCGTGATGATCGTGCGGGGCCGGATTGTCGGCCCTACGGACCGGGGCCTGGCGCTTTCGGTGGCATCGGTCGAGACGCGCCGGGGTAATATCTTGGAGTGGAAGGGGGAGATGGTGGTGGTACCCGCGGAGTTCGTGCGCGCGATCGAAGAGCGGCGCGCGGCGCGCGGCAAGACCGTCCTGCTCGCCGGCGTCTCGGTGGTCGGGTTCTTCACGGCCTATGCGGCCTTCGGGCCCGGCACGGACGGGTCCTCCTTGGCGGGCGGGTCCGGCGGGGCCGTCCCTCGGTGACGGCGAGCGGGCAAACGATCTCAGCACCATGACGACGAGCGACCTATGCGCCTAGCGATACTGGTTTCTGCAGCCTGCCTCACGGTGGCCTGCTATAGCTATAGCCCCCTCACCACGCCGAGCCTTGCACCCGGGACGTACGTCGCGGTGACGCTCACCGACGCCGGCTCTCAGGAGCTGGCACGCTACCTTGGGCCGACCGTGTCTGTGGTGCGCGGGCGGGTGCTCGACCGGACCGAGCAAGGGCTCGCCGTCGCGGTGTCGGCGGTGGAGCTACAGCGCGGGGACGCGCTGCCGTGGGCCGGGGAGCGCGTGGAGCTTCCATCGACTGCCATCGCAAAGGGACGAACGCTGCTCCTCGCGGGCGTCAGTGCGGGGAGCTTTGTCGCGACGACCCTGGCGTTCTCGCTGCTCGGCACAGCCGACCAGCCGAATGGCGCAGGCGGCCGTCCCGGGAAGCAATAGGTCCCTCAGAACACTCCGACGCTCGAGCGGCGCAGGTCCGTCTCGAGCGTCCATTCGATGTACTGCCCACGCTGCACGATGAGTCGCTCGGTGCGGGCGTACGCGTCGTTGCCGATCGCGTCCCCATAGAGCTCGATTTCCCGCCCCAGGCCGAGTAGCCGCACGGGCAGGAAGAACACGGTGGACGACGACCCCGTCACCGTCCCGACCCGCGTCTGCAGGCCGTCGTGCAGCACGTAGATCACCACGTCCAGATAGTTGTGATTGGTGACGCTGAGGGCGATTTCGCCCTCGGGGACGTCGCTGGCGGGCGAGGCAGGGGCCTTACTCCCCCGATTGAAGACGAAACAAGCGGGCGCGGCCAGGAGCAGGGCGGCGAGCGCCACCCGGAGGCGAAGGGTGCGGACGTTGCTCGGGGCCATGGTGTCCGCGAACCTAGCACGGGCGTGGGAGGCACGAAAGGACGCGCGCGGTCATGACAATTCCCGGACAGCCCTGCGCGACAGCTGTATCACGACGCGTTCCGTTTTGCAACGCAGACGAACTTGCGGCTCTCTAGCACGAGCGGCAGCTTAGCCGAGCCGTTCCACTCCTCCCTCACCGTCAAAGGAGAGTGGCCTATGCGCCACACCTGGTCTGTTGCACGTTGGTCTCGCCCTTCCGCCGTCTCACTCGGAGCGCGATGCAGATGTAGACGCCGGTAGGCCATTGCAGCTCGCCTACCGGATGCCTGGTCTACCGACTCACCGCGCCGCTCCGCGGGCGTTGCAGCGTGTACCCACGCCGGCCGGATCCCGTTCAAAGACCCTTTGGATGAGGACACGCTCCATGAACGTATTTCGCATTCGTCAATTGCTCGGCAGCGCGGCAGCGATCCTGCTGCTCGCGGCGGTGGTCGCCGAGCCGGTGCAGGCCCAGCAGGGCACAGTAGCTGGGCAAGTGACGGACAAGTCGAACCAGCAGCCGGTGTCGGGCGTCTCTGTGATCATCGTCGGCACCAGCCTGCAGGGACGCAGCGGCCGCGAGGGGCGCTTTACGATCACCAACGTGCCCCCGGGCAGGTACAACGTGCAGGTGCGGCTGATCGGGTACGCCACGACGACGCAGCCCGTGACCGTCGCCGGCGGTCAGACCGCGACCACCGATTTCTCCCTCGCCACCGCGGCGGTACCGCTCGACGCCATCGTCGTGTCGGCTACCGGGCAGGAGCAACTAAAGCGGGAGAGCGGGAGCAACATCGGCGGGTTCGACGCCGCGAAGATCGCACAGCAGGCCGTGCCCTCGAGTGCGGCGGACCTGCTCAATTCCCGCGTGCCGGGCGTGGAGGTCATGCAGAGCGGCGGCACCACCGGGACGGGGGCGCGCATCCGCATCCGCGGAGCCACGAGCCTCTCGCTCGCCAACGAGCCGATCCTCATGGTGGACGGCGTGCGTGTAGACAACACGGCGAACGGTGACGGCGCGTTGGACGCGGCGGGCGGCCAGAAGCCCTCGCGCCTGAACGACCTGAACCCGGAGGACTGGGAGGGCGTCGAAGTCGTGAAAGGGCCGTCGGCCGCGTCGCTGTACGGGACCGATGCGGCGAATGGCGTGATCCAGATCCGTACCAAGCAGGGACGGCCGGGGCCCACCAGGTGGACCGCGTTCACCGAGGGCGGGACGTTGAACGATAAGACCGCCTGGCCGACGAACTACTTTGCCCACGACGACGTGGGCAACTTCTGCTTCCCGTCCTTCATAGCCATAGCCCCTCTGCTGGCTCCTGCGGATCGCTGTAACACCGCGCAGGTCCAGGTCGACAGCTTCAATCCGCTCGAGCAAAACTCACCATTCCGGCAGGGGGTGCGCCAGCGTTACGGCGTGAGCGCCTCGGGCGGCACCGAGATTACGACCTTCTACGTGTCCGGGGACTTCCAGCGCGAGAAGGGCATCTACGAGACGAACGATCTCAAGAAGACGAGCCTGCGGGCCAACCTTCGCACCCAGCTCAGCCGGCTGATGGATATCTCGGTGTCCACCGGCTATGTGTCGAACCGGCTGGATCTCCCGCAGAACGACAACAACGTGTTCGGCATCCTGCCGAGCGGGTTGCTCGGGTCCGCGGACGGCACCGTCAAGGGCGGATACGGCTTTCTCACGCCGTTTGAGGCCACCCAGATCCATGCCGGACAGCGCATCGAGCGTTTCACCGGCGGCGTGAACCTCAGTTTCCGGCCCGTGAGCTTCCTGTCGATGCGGGGCACGTTGGGGTACGACGTGTCGAACCAGGGCGACGACTTCCTGGTTCCCCCCAACAAGGTCCCGTTCGATCCTTCATCGCTCGAGGGGAGTGCCTTCGAGTACCGTGCCCAGACTCGCGTTTACACCGCGAACTTTGCGACCACGGCGGTGTTCCGCGTGTCGCCGGTGGTGACGTCGAATACGACTCTGGGTCTGCAGTTCTCCAAAAACATCTTTGAGCAGGTCCAGGCGTCGGGGCGCAAGATCGTCGCCGGTACCAGCGGCCTCGGCGGCATCGTCGTGCCGTCCGTGAGCGACACGACCGCGCCGGCCGTGACGCTCGGTGGCTACGTGGAGGAGCAGGTCGGGATTCGCGACCGCCTGTATTTCACGGCCGCGCTGCGCGGCGACGACAACTCGGCCTTCGGCACCGACTTCAACTTCATCACCTACCCGAAGTTCTCAGGGTCGTGGGTGATCTCGGAAGAGCCGTTCTTCCCGCGCATGGGCTGGTTGAACAGCCTGCGGCTGCGGGCGGCATGGGGCCGGTCCGGGCGGGCCCCCGGCACGCTCGACGCCCAGCAGTTCTTCCGGGCCGTGGCCATCGCGTCGGGCGGCACGTCCGTGGCCGGTATCACCATTGGGGGAGCCGGCAACGTGCACCTGAAGCCGGAACGCACCCGGGAGATCGAGACCGGGTTCGACGCGGATTTCGTACGGCAGCGCGTGCACCTCGAGGCGACCTATTACGACAAGGACTCACGGGACGCGCTGGTGGCCGTGCCGATCGCCGGCTCGGTCGGCGTGAGTGATACCCGCCTGGACAATCTCGGGAGGGTGAACAACAAGGGGATCGAGCTGCTGGTCACGGCGCAGCTTGTGAACAAGCCGAATTTCAGCGTGAACATCACGGCGCAGGGTTGGGGCAACAAGAACCGCGTCCTGGCCACGGACACGAGCAACACGCCGATCATCTTCGGCCTGGGTGGCTCCACCCAGCGCCACCAGGTCGGCTACTCGGCGGGCGGGTACTGGGGCACGCCATACACGTTCCAAGACTTGAACGGCGATGGGCTGATCGACCCCTTCACCGAGATCACGCCGGGCGATTCCGACACCTTCCAGGGGTCGTCGGTTCCCACCCGCGGCGCGTCGTTCTCCACCGAAGTGAACTTCCTGGGGCACTTCCGTCTGTATGGTCTGCTCGACGGTCGCTGGGGTCACAAGCTGGACAACAGCACCGCGCAATTCCGCTGTCTGTTCGCCATCTGCCCCGAGTTCAACTTGCTTAGCACGTCCCTCAAGGACCAGGCGGCGGCGGACGCGGCGTTTTTCGACGGCTTCGAGACGGGGTACTTCCAGGACGCGGGCTTTCTGAAGCTGCGCGAGCTGTCGCTGACGTACATCGCCCCCACCGCGTGGGCGTCCCGCATCGGAGCGAGCTCGGTGAGCCTGACCCTGTCGGGTCGTAACCTCGCGACGTGGACCAAGTACAAGGGCCCGGACCCCGAGGTGAGTCAGAGCGGGCAGTTCAACTTCAGCGTCGCCGACTTCCTCACACAGCCGCCGGTGCGGTATTTCATCGGCCGCGTCAACGTGACCTTCTGAGCCCGAGGAGAACACCATGAAGCATTCAGCCAGACTACTCGCGCTCCTGGCGGTCGCGCTGCTGGTGCCACAAGCCGGCTGCAACGACCCGTTGCGCGTGTCGATTCCGTTCATTGTGCCGCCGGGCGCCCTGTCGGATTCGGCGGCACTCGAGACCGTCCGCGCCGGGGCGATCGGCGACTTCGCCATCGCCTACACCGGTGACCACCCCGACGGGTCGGGCGGCGTGGGAGAAGGGGTAGTCATGTACGGCGGCCTCCTGGCCGACGAGTGGGTCAATTCGGAGACGTTCCCCACCCGCATCGAGGTGGACGCCCGCACCATTCAGGTGACCAACGCCGACGTCGACCTCTGGTACCGCCTGCTGCATCGGGCGCGCCGGGCCGCCGAGGTCGCCGCCGCGCGCTTCGCGGCCGTGGCCCCGACCGACCCGGGTCATGCTGAAATGCTGATCCTCGCCGGATACACGTACATCTTCTTCGCCGAGACCTACTGCTCGGGCGTGCCGGTGAGCAAGCTGAACGATGACGGGTCCATCACCTACGGGCAGCCGCTCACGACCGCGGAGCTGCTCGATACGGCCGTCGCGCGGTTCGATGCGGCGCTCGCGGCGACGACCGATGCGGACCTGACGAGCTTCGCCAGCGTCGGCAAAGGGCGCGCGCTGGTCGACAGGGGACAGTTCGCCGCGGCGACGACGGCGGTGAGTGCTGTGCCGACCGCATTCGCGTACGTGAACGAGCACACCGAGAACACCGATCGCGAGAACAACGGAGCCTTCAACGGCAACGTCACAGACATCCGGTACGCGGCCGCCGACCGGGAGGGCGGGAACGGGTTCCCGTTCCGCTTTGTGCCGGATCCCCGCACGCAAGCGACACTCACCGTAACCGTCGACCCCCCCAACCCGCCGGATACGGCGAAGGGTTTCGACGGCGAGACCCCGCAGTGGAATCAGGTGCGTTACGGCGAGCGCAAGGCGCCGATCACGGTGGCGACGGGGGTGGAGGCGCGCTTGATCGAGGCGGAGGCCGCCCTGCAGGCGGGCGACACGGGTGCCGGCGGGACGTTCCTGGCGGCGCTCAACGACCCGCGCGCCAATCCGGGTGATCGCGTGTATTTCAACCCCAGCCCGGCCGTGGTCGGCGATCCCGTGACCGCGCCGGTCGGCGTGCTGCCGGACCTCACCACCACCGATATCACGAATGCGGGTGGGGCGGTCAACCTGCTGTTTGCCGAGCGGGCGCGCTGGCTATGGTTCACGGCGCACCGGCTGGGCGATTTGCGGCGGCTGGTTCGAGCCATCCCGCAGGGCGGGTACGGGCGCGCCGAGAATACGGTTTTCCCGGTTGGTCCCTACTTCAAGTCGGGGTCACCCCCCTACGGAACCGACGTGAACATCCCAGTGCCGGTCACGGAGCAGAATAACCCGAACTTCACGGCCTGCTTGGATCGGCTCCCGTAGCCGCGGAGAGTTGCCAGCGAGATGAGTTGGGGGAGGGAGCGACGTTGCTCCCTCCCTTGCTGTTTACGACCGGCCGTCCTTGGTCTTGATGACGATCACACCGCTCACGGAATTCGTCCCGTAATACGTGGTCCCCTCGATCCCGTCGTAGATATAGATCGCGAGGATCGAGTGAGCTTCGATGTCCTCGAGCGCCCGAAAATCCGGGATGCGCACGCCATCGACCAGAACGGCGGGTGAGTCGTCGAGCGACAGGCTCGCCCGGCCGCGTCGCCCCAGGCTCGCGGGGCGGCCGTTGCTGTCGTCGGTGGCCAGCAGCATCGGGGCGTGCTGCTTCAACACTTGCCACGCCGTGTGCGCCCCCGACTTCTCGATTTGCTCGGCAGTGATCAAGAAGGTGCCCGGAGGCAGGCGGTCCTTCGATGCCTGCTGCGCTGCCGGGCCGCAGCCGAGCAGGGGGAGGACCAGCAACGCGGCGAGTGCCTTCATGGAGGCCTCTCGGTTTCGAGTGCGACGGCGCGTCCGTGCAGCCGTATACTCACGTCCTCCGGAACGAGCGTCAAGGTATCGCGCGCGCTCACGCCCGAGTATCTTCTCGCGCGATGCTGCAACTCACGGCCCTGCTGCTCGTTGCCCAGATCCAGCTGCCGCCCCCGCGGGGCTACGTGAACGACTTCGCCGGGGTGCTGGACTCCGCTTCGGTGGCGCACATGGCAGCGGTGATCGCCGAGGTGCGGGAGAAGACGCGCGGCGAGATCGCCGTCGTGACCCTCTCCGAGATTGGTGACCGCCCGGCCGCGGACGTCGCGCTCGAGATCGGCCGGCGCTGGGCCGTCGGGGCGAAGGGAGAGGCGGGCGATCCCGCGAAGAATCTCGGCGTCGTCGTGCTGCTCGTGCCCAAGAAGAATCACCGCCCCGGCACGGGTCAGATTTTCATCGCCACCGGTCGCGGAGCCGAGGGATTCCTCACGGATGCGCGCGTGGGCCGGATTCGCGACGCCATGACGCCCTATCTTGCGCGTGAGGACTACGGGGCGGGGCTCGCGTACGGCGTGGACCTGATCGCCCAGGCGTTCGCCCAGGAGTTCGGCGTGACACTGGAGGCGACACCGCCCGCACCCGCACCTGAGCCCGCCGTGTGGATCCCGAGCGGGGGGGTGATCTTCTGGATCATCGTAGCACTGGTGCTCATCCTGTCCCGCCTGGCGCGGCGCCTAGGACGGGGCCGGCGCATCTGGTGGGCCGGTGGCGGCTGGAGCGGTGGTGGCTGGAGTGGTGGTGGCGGGGGCGGGGGCGGCGGTGGAGGGGGG
>WNGI01010259.1_pt1 | contig 16923 bp, 15 predicted proteins | sample 5400621 | NCBI WGS metagenome assembly WNGI01 (sample SAMN13153374, study PRJNA577476) | soil metagenome | isolation source: 20 cm soil or saprolite under Garry oak tree replicate 1 | place: USA:California | collected 2016-06-15 | reverse complement strand
GTCGCCGTGAGAGCCGCCGCGAATGCGGTGACGCTCACTCGACGCGGGCGAGTCCATTCGGGCAACGCACGCGGGGCGCCGCCATGTTCTGCTACACGATTCATTAGTCGCTCCTGTTAGATTGAGGGCATAACGATCAGGGGAAATCCTGAGCGTCGCGGAGCGTAGCGTGTGGGACCTCACGAGCCGGTCACGCGGTCCCTGCAAGGAACGTGATACTTCCCGGTAGAAGACTCAGCCGGGGCGGGTCCCGTAGCGGCCCGCTTCAGTGTGAACTCAACCGTCGTGCCAGTCCCTGCTCCCGAGAGGATGCGCACCGACTGGCCGTGTAGATCCATGATGCGCTTGACGATCGCAAGACCGAGGCCGGTCCGATCGCGATCGGAGTGATCTGGCGCGGAATAGAACCGATCGAAGATTTGCGACAGGTGCTGCGGGTCGATTCCTCTTCCCGTGTCGATCACGCGCACGCGGATGAGCGCCGGCGCGACCGACATCTCCATGCGTACGTGCCCGCCTGCTGGCGTGTATCGCAGGGCATTTTCAAGGAGATTCCCCATCACCCGCTCGATGAGCTCGATATCGGCCACGGCGAGAACACTCTCGATATCGAGCAGCGTGTGCAGCTCGACGCCGCCCTCCTGCGCTCGGATTCGAAAGCGCAACGCCACGTCCTGCAGAAGCTCCGCCACGACGAAGGGCTCAAGCTTCGGTGTGACGGTGCCGGATTCCAGTTTGGCGAGCTCGAACAGAGCGTCGATCAGCCGCCCGAGCTGATCCGTCTGCCGCAGGGCGACACTCAGGTGCGCACGCAAGTCGCCCTCCGCCAGCGTGACGTGCTTTACGAGCGCGGTCTCGATGTAGCCGCGCAGGGAGGCCAGAGGCGTGCGCAAATCGTGCGAGACGTTCGCAATCAGCTCCCGCCGCAGCTCATCCGTTGCCTTGAGGTCGCGGATCTGATGCTCAATCGTCTCTGACATTGTCCGGAAGCGATCCGCCAACGCACTGATCTCATCCCCAGGTGCGGTGTGAGCCGTAGGTCCGAGCGCGGTCGCGGGCAGCGCCATCGCCCACGCGTGCATCCGATGATCGAGCTCTCTGAGCCGCCGCGTCAGCGCGGTAAAGAGCACGCCGGCGATCAGCAAGGTCCCTGCGAGCACGAGAGCAAGCGCCGCAGCAGCGGTCCGAAGCGTATAGCTCCCCCGTAGACGAGCATCGATCGATTGCGCTGGCTGCCCACCGAGCACCACGTAGAGATATCCTTGGAGCCGTCCCCCGCTTTGGATGGCTGCGACCGAAAAGACGCGCCGCGCAGCAAGACTTGTCGGATCATCTCCATACAGCGGTCGGCTGTCCGGGAACCGGAGAAAAGCTTGGATCGGCTCGAGCCGCACCGAAGCCCGCCGGATGCGGTTGCGGGGTATCGCCGTGCTGAGCACGCGCCCGAACGGATCGAGGAGGTAGACCTCCGCAGACGGGTTGACGGTCATCGTGCGATGCGCCAGCTCGTGCAGAGCGGCTTCATTGACCTTGCCGCCCTCGAGGAGCGGCAGCTCTTTTACCACATACAGTGCTATTCCCGAGTTGAGTCGCTGGAGTACCTCGTCGGAGTAGCGGTCGCTGGTGCGGCTCAGCAGTAGCAGAAGCCCGATGGCAAGGCCGGCGAGCAGCAGCGCGAAGGCAATCGTGAGGCGTAGGTGAAGCGCCCTCATGAACCGGTCTTTGCCTGCTCCATTGCGCAGAATCGATAGCCGGCGCCCCAGACCGTCACGATATACCGAGGCCGCGTTGGATCGGGCTCGAGCTTCCCGCGCAAGCGGTTGATGTGGGAATTGACAGTGTGCTCAAAAGTGTCGTGGGTGGTCCCCCATACTTGATCGAGCAACTGTGCCCGCGTGAACACACGTGCAGGGTGCTGCATGAGATGAGCGAGCAGGTCAAACTCCTTCGCTGTCAGTTCCAGCACGTATCGCCCGCGCTTTGCGATCCGCCGATCAAGATCAATCTCCAGATCTCCGGCGCGCAAGCTCCTGAGCTGTACGGGGGATCGACGGGCGAGCTGCTCGACTCGCCTGAGAATGGCTTTCACCCGCGCCGCGAACTCAACGACGCTGAAGGGCTTGGCCAGATAGTCGTCGGCTCCAGTCTCAAGCCCAAGCACTCGATCCAGCTCGCTGGCGCGCGCGGTCAGCATCAGGATCGGCGTGTACATCGAGACCCGGAAGACGAAGATCCAGGACTAGGAGACTCCACGCGGTTCCGTCCAGGGCTCGCGCGAGGCCGGTGTGTCCGTCGTAACTCGTGTCGACCTCGCACCCCAGATCTTCGAGGTGCAGTGCCAGCAGCTGTGCAATGTCGCGCTCGTCCTCGACGACGAGGATCCGGCGAGAGTTCATGCTCATTCGACCCTCCACGGGGGCGCGATCCCTTCTCAGCACGTGCCCATGTGGAGCATAGGACCGGAGATGTCACGCATTTATCACACGAGGTTCACGCGGTCCGGGCGGCTCTTGCGCGAACGGCGGTCGATGAGCGAGGCTCACACAGTGTGGCTTCTACGCCTAATTCAAATCCAAGGAGACGGTGCTCGTGGGAACGCTGAAAGGCGTCTTCGAGGAGGCGCAGCAGAAACACAGAGTTCGGAATAGCGACCCCTAAGATCACTTCGATGATCACCGACCATCCGATTGCGCGAGTTGCTAAGACAAATCGGTCGGTCGTTTAGAGGCAGAACGTGGCAATAATCTCGCGATTCGTCCGGTCCATTCGGGGTGCCCGTCGCGACAATTCAATCGGCTCGTGGGACCGACGCGCGCCACGCAGAAGGTCCAGTTCCTATCATCTACGTCGGTCGGCACGAGTGTCGATCGTTTAGCGTGGGGCAATCATGAATGCGACAAACGTGAGGCCGATTTCGCCTCGGTGCAAGCTCGTTTTCTCCAGTGCTGCCCGACTGGCTGCGATTCTCTGCGTCCTCCCAGGGTTCGCGATGTATCCGGCCGCACTTCGGGCCCAAGAAGTGCGCACCATCACAGCGCAAGCCAAAGCTGCTATCGCCGCTCGACCTGAGACGCCGGCAGCGGGCGGGAGAGATGGCGATGTGACGATCATTGAGTTTCTCGACTATAACTGTCCGTTCTGCAAGAAGACCGCGCCTGAGTTGCAGAAGCTGCTTCGTGCCGACCCAAGGGTTCGAATTCTCTACAAAGAGTGGCCGATCTTTGGGGCCGTCTCGGAGTACGCCGCCCGATCGGCTCTCGCGGCAAACTGGCAGGGGAGATTTCTGGCAGCGCACATCGCACTAATCAGCGCACCGCAAGACCTGGACGAGACATCCCAAGTCGACTCCATATTGAAGAGCGCGGGCGTCAATCTAAAGCGGCTCGCTGACGACCGCAAGCTGCATTCCGCAGACATTGACGCCAGTCTCGCCCGAAACGCAGCCGAAGCCCGGGCCCTGGGGCTCAGAGGAACACCCGGCTTTTTTATTGGGCGCCAGCTCGTGCCTCGTTCTCTAACCTTGCAGCAGTTACAACAACTCACCGCCAGCGCGCGGGCCGCACCTTGACGCGACATCCGAAGGAGAATTGATAGCGGCGGAGGAATCTATCACCGAGGCTCGCGACGTTGCACCAGTTAACGCTGATGACGTCGGAGTGATGCCGAATGAAAGTTCGAGAGCTTCATGACGCCAGGTACTGAATGCGTGATTCGAGCTGCGGCGCCCGCAGACGCTGGAGCGATTGCAAGGTTGGCCGCCGAACTCGCCAGACATGTACGCGACCCCGACCCGCGGCTGTCGGGGGCATACCTCGAGGCTCAGCTTTTTTCAGCGGAGCCGTGGGCGCAGTGTCTGGTTGCCGAGGTGCGAGGTCTGGTTGCTGGTTATCTGACCTACTGCAAACAGCGTTGTCTTTATTTCTTTGTTCGGACTACAGGCACCCGTAATGGCGCAAAATGCGCCACAGTTGCCGACCGAGGCGCCTGCTGGCTTTGACACGCCGACCCTCGTCCAGAGTCCAGGCTCAAAGAGCTCGAGAGCGGTCATTCACCCGGTGTAGATTTTTGGAGCTGCCAGGTCTGCGAGCCTGGAGTGGATCGCTCGTTTCGCTATCGGTCGGGCGCAAGCGGTGCGCCGCCGCCTCACTGCTTTGCACGCTCGAACACGATGTCGCCCCCGAGCACGGTCATGTCCACCTGTGTGGTATGGATCGCGAGCAGCGGGGCCTCGAACAGGTTGCGGTCGAGCACGACCAGATCGGCAAGCTTGCCCGGTCCGAGTATGCCTCGCTCGGCCTCATCGTGCAGGAGAAAGGCCCCGGCGGCGGTGTAGGCAGTAATCGCCTGGGCGAGCGTGACGCTTTCGTTTGGAACGAGCGGGGCATCTTCCTTGCCTGCGGGGTCGACTCCGCCCGGATAGCGGTGAGTTACCGCCGTCTCGAGCCCATCGAGGGGCGAGACGCCGGTGACCGGCCAGTCGGAGCCCCACACCACAACCGCGCCCGCCTCAAACAATTCGCGTGCGGGGTACAGCCGCTTCACGCGCTCGGGGCCGAACATCCGAGGCGCAAACACGGTTTCCCACGGATCCGTGACGCTCCACAGGGGCGTCATGTTCGCGATCACGTGCAAAGAACGGAATCGTGCGATGTCGCCCGGGGCGATCAAGCACAGATGGGCAAGCGTGTGGCGGTTGTCACTGAGACCGTTGCGTCGCTGCGCCTCCGCAAAGGCATCGAGTGCTGCATGCACGGCCCCGTCGCCCTGGGTATGCATGTGCACCTGCAGTCGTGCGGCGTCCAAACGTGAGACGAGTTCGGCCAGCCGCTCCGGCGCGACGAAGAGCTTGCCGCGTCCCCAGCGAGCCGAGTCATCGCTGTAAGGTTCGAGCAGGGCGACAGTATGCGACCCGTAGGCCCCGTCCAAGAAGATTTTGACGCAGTTGGCCAGCAGCCGCGGTCCCTTCAGACTAGCGCGCCGTGCGAGGAATCTTTCGAGCTGTTCGGCATCGGGCTTCGCCGGATCGAACTCCTGACACAGATTCACTCGCATTCGCAGCTCCCCGCGCTGGTCGAGTGCCCGATACGCATCCGCGACTGCCGGGGTCGCATCGGCGTCCTCTAGCGCTGTAAACCCGAGCCGGGTCATGCTTGCGAGCGCAACTTGCAGGTTCTCCTCGAGTTCGCTGGCGGAGGGTTTCGGTACCGCTGTACTCATCAGATCCATCGCTGATTCCTGCAGCACACCGGTCGGCGTACCGGAAGAGGTCCGCTCGATACGGCCGTTCAGCGGATCCAGCGTGCGGGCTCCGACGTGGGCCGCGGCGAGGGCTCGGGAGTTGGCCCAGCCTTCGTGCCCGGAGTCGTTCTCCAGGAAGGCAGGCCGATCCGGAACGGCCGCATCCAAGAGCTCCCGGCTCGGCTGTCCGCTCGGCAGGAATACGGCTTCCGTCCAGCCGCTGCCCGTGATCCAGGGTCGGTCCCGATGGGCTTGGGCAAACTGGCGGATGCGCGCCAGCAGCTCGGCACGGTCGGTGATCCCATGCAGATCGAGCCCGTTCGCGGGGTTCGGAACGAACGCCGGATGCACGTGCGAATCCTGGAACGCCGGAATCAGCATGCGCCCGCCGAGATCTACGACCCGTGTCCCGGGCTGGACAAACCGCCGAGCGCCGGTCTCGTCGCCAACATAGGTGATGCGGTCGCCGACGACGACGAGGGCAGAAGCCCAGCTACGGGCCGGATCGACGGTGTAGATCGCCCCGTTGACGAAGACGAGGTTCGCGCCCGCCGGGGCCCCCGCCTGAGCTCGGGCGGGTGGTGCGGCAGAGGGCGCAAGCACCGCGGCAGCGGCCAAGGGGAGAAGAAACGGGCGCAGCGACTGATGCACTGTGTGCGATGGTACCACCGTACCCACGTGCGGGAGCATCACGACAAGCAGGGAGACCTTCGGGCCCAGGTGACACAAGCGATTGAAAGTCTGAAGACTGCCCTCGGTCGAGTTCGAAGTGGATCCCGCTGGAAACGTGCGCCACCGAACCAAGGTGACAAAGCTGGATATCAAAGGGCCAGATGGCCGGTCGGAGACAGAGACCGTTACAGAGGCGCTGGAGCGGCGACTCATTTCACGACGCGATTGATTGGCCTCGAACAAGATATGAATCACTTGTCCGCTTTCCACCCACCGCGCAAGAGCCTCGGCCTGATGCGGGATGACCTCTTCGGGTCAACACCGGCAGTTCACCGCGACACCCTGGACAGGCTCCGGCCCGCCGGGTAGGGTTCCCCTGCGCAGCCGACGCTGAACCAGAACAACATCAATTTTCTTCATCGACAGAGGCGGTGTGGTGTGGCGCTTGTCAGAGCGGTTGGACGGTGGGCACTCACCGGGCTGATGATCAACTGCACAATCGGTGGCGGAATTTTCGGCGTACCCGGCGAGTTGACTCGCCTGTTAGGCGCCGCCAGTCCACTGGCGATGATCGGTGGAGCAATTGTGCTCGCGGTCATCATCGCGTGCGCTGCCGAAGTCGCTTCTCAGTTCCCTGAACCCGGCGATACCTACCTGTACGTGCGACGGACGTTTGGGCGATTCGCCGGTTTACAGGCCGCGTGGTTTTATTTGCTTACGGTTGCCGGCGGTGCGGCGGCCATCGCCAATGTCTTCGCCTCGTATCTGGGAGGTGTTGTGCCGGCGCTCGCCGGCGGGTGGGCGCGCGCCGTTACGACGGCTGTCGTGATCGGCGTTCCGACCGCTATCAACTGTTTAGGCGTGCGCAGCGGCGCCGCTTTGAGCAGCGTGTTCGCCGTTGCCAAGCTTCTGCCCTTGCACTGCTGATCGTGCTGGGCGTGGCACACTCCAATCTACGCTCTGCATTCATGCCCAAGTGAAGGTCTGAGCAACTGCGTAACTGGATTCGTATCTCCGTTCACACCCAGAGAATCAACGAAGCGAACGATCGATGCACGCCAATAAGTGCTTCCTTGATTCACATAAGACGTAGACATGCATCGTCAAACAGCAATTTTTGTTGCATTCGCTGTGTTGAGCTTATCGGTTGTGTCCGCTTTTGCGCAAAACGGTCCTACCGGTACAGGGGGCGCGCGCCCCGCAGCCTTCGACATCGAAGCGCATCGCGGCGGGCGCGCGCTGCGCCCGGAGAACACGTTGCCATCCTTCGCCAATGCACTGTCGATGGGCGTCGACACGCTCGAACTCGACATGGGAGTCACCAAGGACGGCGTGATCGTTGTTTCGCACGAGCGCGGTCTCAATCCGGATCTCGCGCGCGCTCCCGACGGAAGCTACGTGCCCGCCCCCGGCATTCCGTACGTCAAGTTGACGCTTGCGGAAGTCAAGAAGTATGACGTTGGACAGATCCGTCCGGGCAGCGCTTATGCGGGGCGGTTCCCCGATCAGCTCGCGGTGCCAGGGACCCGGATACCGACACTCGCCGAGGTATTCGAACTGGTGCGCAGGTCGGGCGATCATCATGTGCGCCTCAACATCGAAACCAAGATCGATCCGAACCATCCGGACGAGTCGACCGAGCCGGAGCGCTTCGTCGCTCTGGTACTCGATCTGCTGCGCCGGGAAGACTTCGCCGGCCGCGTCATGATCGAATCCTTTGACTGGAGGACTTTGCAGCTGGTGCAAAAGCAGGCACCCGCAATCCCGACGGTCTACTTGACGCACCAACGTGAACCGGATGCCAATATCTATCTCGACAAGCCCTCACCGTGGACCGCGGGTTTCGATCCGCGCAAATACAGACGCTCCGTCCCGCGTGCTGTCAAGGCCGCCGGTGGTAAGATCTGGTCGCCGCTCTTCGAAGACGTCGACCGACGGTCGATCCGTGAGGCGCACGAGCTCGGGCTCACGATTGTGGTCTGGACCGTAAACCGCCCCGAGGACATGGTCCGCCTCATTGACATGGGTGTCGATGGCATCATCTCGGACCGCCCAGACGTGCTACGCGCCGTAGCTGGCAAGAAGGGCATCAAGTTACCGCGGTCATCACCGGTGTCGCCGTGAACGAAACGGCGGTACCAATTCTCGAAAGCGGAGCCTTCAAATATTCAAAGTGTTTGTCGGTAGCCTTTGACCTCGCGGTGTTGTGGAGAAAGCCAAGGGAGTGCCGCGGGCGAGTGCGGATGAGCGCCGGACGGCGCTCCGTGGTGGCTGATGCCCTCTCATGCGTCCGGCAACGCAGATGGAAAACCGATGGCCAAGGCTCGCTCGAAACGATTCGAGTGGTCGTGGGAATGTATCGAATCGTAAGACCACATCTGCGCTTTGACGAAGTATTGGCGTTGGAGCCGTGTACGACGTTCGGGTGATGCACGGAAACCTCACCGGCCCGGAGCACGAGGTTGCTGGCCTTGGATTCATCCACCGCGGCGTCGTCCATACCGGATCGCAACACGTTCGCAAACTCGGTCCGCGCCTTCAACTGCTGCAAGTCGAGGTGCTGTGTCCTCGTGGTGGCCAAAGCAGGACATTCTCGATTTCGGCAATGGGTGGGAAGCTGCCGGCAGCGGCCTTTCTGGAATCGGACGCCGCGCATTCCGCGCCCTATTCCGCGTCCACCTGCTCCACACAACCCGGCGCGGGACAGACCGTTCGCATGCATTAAGGGCGTCCAGTCGTCTTGATCCGGTCGCGCGCACCGCTCATGGGCGAGGGTGCAACACGAGCGGCGGCGCAATCGCATGGGCGGCGACCGCGTCGGCCGTGAATGGAAGGGTTAGCCAGAGCTTCTTCGAATACATTTCTGTCTGGTCCGCGTAGAACGGAGAGGCCGGATCGGACGACTGGGAATTGGCAAGGATCGCATCCGCCTCGGGCCCCCTTGGCCCGAAACTCACCACCTGTACGTAACTCGTCGCAGCTGTCGGGTTGGTGTAGCCCGCCTTGGGAATGAGCGCGACGTCCATGGCGTTGTAACTGGTCATGGTGGGGCCGCCGTGTAGCGGAATGCGGCGTCCGTTCCGTTCGACAAATTGCACCTGCCCAAGGGGGGCGTCGATCGGGATGCCCGCCCTGTCGAGCCGCGCCGACGCCTCCGCCAGTGCACCAAGCATCGCCTTCACCGTCGCCGGGTCGTCCGCCAGGCCGCGCGGCGTGCCTATTGGATCCTTGAGGTCGAATGGCGCTTTCCAGATGTGATCAGGATAGAGTCCTTCCTCGAGGGCTCGGTAGGCGAATTCGCAAAACAGCGGCGCGCCCACACTCGCTAGATCCTGGCGCCGGTCCCAGCGGCTCAGCACGTCGCAGGCGCGGATCAGATCAAAGCGCGTTCCGTCCTTCAGTTCGATCACAGGGGTTCGGCGGCAGGCCGCGACGAGGTCGTCCGCCAAGAGGTCAGCGGTCAGATTGCGGTCCCGGAATAACAGGGTCTCCAGCGTCCTCCGGTCGAACCGGTCTCCCGCCAAGCCATCGGCGCCGCTGATCCGCTCTTGAACGATCAGGTGCCCGGTCCTCTGCCGCTCCCGCTGCGGTCTGCGCTCTTGCCCGATGATTGGCGAGAAGCCTTCGAGCAGCTGCTTTGCGTTGGTCAGCCAATGGCTATCGTTGGAGTTGGTCACATAGTCCGTGCGGATCAGACTGGGCTTCAAGGATCCCGGCAGCACGCCGGGTTGGGGGGCGTCCGGATAGCGGCTCGGAAGGCATTCGGCGCGGCTTCCGTCGAGCGTCGCCGGCAGCCCAAGAAGCCGCTCAGTCCCTATCCGGCAAGCCTCGTACTTCGCCTTGTCCAAGGCGAGCGTCGGAGCCATGTCGGCGAAGAGCGCCTCGCCATGCGCATCCACCGCGATGGTGTTGACGAAGCTCGATCCGACCGAGCGCTTGAGATCGTCCCTCACGGCCTCGACCCCGCGCGCCTCGGCCAGCCTCAAGTCCTCGTCCAGCATCCGGACGTTGCCCCGGTTGGGATCGGCCAGCGCATAGACCTCGCTGCGCGTCCAGGGCGTGTGCGCATTGGCGATGACGGGTCCGAATTCAGTCATCCAGAAGACGTGCTCAGCCAGACCAACGCGGCCTTGGGCGTCGCGCGTCGGAACGCGCACGCTGCGGCGCTTCATCGGGATTGAGCTTCCATCGACGATGTAACGCGTCGGGTCGGCCGGATCGAGCTTTAACCGGTACAAGGCGGCATGCGCATCGCTGGAAGTCGTCCGCGTCCACGCAAGCGACTGGTTGAAGCCGATGATGATCGATGGAACGCCGTTCAGGGCCGCCCCCATGGCGTCGAACCGGTCAGGGATAGTGAGGTGAACCTCGACGAAGTGCTCAGGCCCGTCCCAGAAGTAGTGCGGATTGGCGAGCAGCAGGCCCGATCCGTTGGTCGTGAGCTCCCGGCCGATCGCGAGCGCGTTGCTGCCCAAAGCGGGCCTCAGAAGCGCTGCGGCGGGTGCGGACGCCTCGGCCTGCCGATCCGACCTCGGCGGCGCGGCCGCCAATAGGTCCGTGCGGTATTCCTCCGCTCCGTCCCGTATGGCGAAGGCGTAAATGCGCCGGATCACATCGTCCCCAGTGATGGGCTGGATCACGCCCTTCGCCCGGCAGGCTTCGGGCCGATTCTCCCACGGCAGGGAGGCGACGTACGCGTCGTAGCCGGCCGCGAAGCCGTCGACGAGCGCGCGCGCCCGCGACGACATCTCGGCCCGCGCCGCCCTGACCACCCAGCCGCCAATCAGGAAGCGCTGGACCAGATCCTCCTCCGCGTTGGGGACCGCGTCGGCTCCGGCGAAGGCCTTGAACGCTGCCGCCACGCTAGCCCAAGCCGCGCCAGTCCTGCGCGACCACATGCGGAATGCCATGCTCTGTGAGCGTGATCGCTACGCTTTGGCCCGCAGCGTATGAGGCCGCGCCGGCCGTCAGCGCAGCAATCAGGCCGCTGACCGCCACGAGACGCCGCTTCAAGCTCGCAACATAGCGCCTCATGACAATCCCCAACGCCCGGTTAGTTCCGGTTCGGATGCCGCCGGTGATCCTTCCGAGCCCTCCGATCTGATTGTGCCCTCCTCAAAGCTGCCGGTCACGAGCGTCTCCAAAGCATCTGAAAGAGGAGGTCGAGACAGTCAAGGCGCAGATGCGGCGACTGAAGCAGCTGGGCAAGTGTCGTTGCCCCATTTCCCTGACGGCTCGGGAAGAGGGTCACGCTGAATATGAAATGCCAAGGCGACATTCAGTCGCGCGATGTCGCCATCGTCAAGGCGGCCGATCTTCCGACCAAGGCGGGCGCGCCTAATCGTGACCGGCTTGTCAGCCATCACGTGCGACCGCGTGCGCAGACCGTTTCGAGTACTGGGTTCGACTGCTACTCGAAAGTCCTCAGCGTCGTCCCCCTCAGAAGTCATCTGGCAGACCACCACAGACGCATGCTCGGCAGGGAGCGCGTCAGTCTGCACAATCACCGCTGGGCGTGGTTTGCCGTAGTCCCCTGTAGCCGCAACAGTCACAACGTCGCCGCGCCTCATCGGTCATCGAACTCGGCGACGGCTTCGATCCACTTCAGCGCCTCGAGCTCGCGGGATCGGTCCAGCGCTGCGACTTGTCGAGCCACCCGTCGGCGCACCGTCCTAGATCGCGGGTCCGGCACGACTAAGCGGAGCTCCTTCAAGCCACGCGCACGCCGCCGTTCGCGCATGGCCTTCATTCGTGCAGCTGCTTGCACCATATGAATAACCCCTGGTGTCACGCGTTACAGCGTAACGCGTTACAGGCCAATGAGCAAGGAAGAGATTGACCCGGGAATTACCCGCTACGGAGCGACTAACCTGTATTGACTTAAATCGCTTCGCTGCCAAGTCCAAATCCTGCTGGCTTGTCGTCCTGGTCTTCTTTTGGAAGCAGTGCAAGACATAGATTCCCTCCGGTCGTGTCGCCAGATAAATGCAGCGGAAAATTCCCAACGATTCCCTGACACGAATCTCTCGCACCCCTGGTCCCACAGTAGACATGGGCTTCCAATCGTTAGGGTCCACACCTTCCTGCACATGCCCTAGCTGGTAGCCAATCTCACGTCGTGCCGAATGCATGAAGGCGTGAGTCCAGCATCTTGTGCCCCTCTCCCGGCAAGCGCTAAATGCGGGAACGGCAAACCCCGTCCAACCTAGCTCCTCGAAGAAGCACACCACTATCTGGAGGCGGGTAACGTGGGCAAGTCGCTAAGGCATAGTGGCGGGCGGCACGGATGCTACGCTAATCGCGACCTGGAGGATGATAGTGAAAGCAGTTCGATTGTACGACTACGGTGGTCCCGAAAACCTGAAGTATGAGGACGGTGTTCCCGAGCCAGCGTTGAGCGATGACTCTGTGCTGGTGGAGACCTCGGCGGCCAGCGTGAACCCTATTGATTGGAAGATACGATCGGGCGCACGGCAAATGGATTTCCCACTGAAGCTACCGGCTATTCTCGGCAGGGACGTGAGCGGGGTGGTCCGGGCGGTGGGACGCAACATTCGCACCTTCAAACCGGGTGATCGGGTGTTGGCATTTGCCGAGGCGACCTACGCTGAGCGGGTCGCGGTTGAAGGCTCGATCCTCACGCATGTACCGGAGGGGTTGAACTTGGTCGATTCCGCCGCGATACCGCTCATAGCGTTGACGGGTGATCAACTCGTACGGCTGGCAGCTCGGGCTCATCCTGGGCAGACGCTTCTTGTGAGCGGGGCGCTGGGAAGCGTCGGGCGGGCCGCCGTGCATACCGCTAAGAAGCTCGGGGTCAAGGTGATTGCGGGCGTCCGCGCTCGGCAGCTGGCGGAAGCGCGGACACTGGGAGTCTCCGATACGGTAGCCCTTGACGACGATTCCGCGATTGCCGCGCTTGCGATGGTGGACGGCGTTGCCGATACGGTAGGGGGCGAGACGGCCGCAAGACTATTTGGCAAAGTGAAGAACGGCGGACAGTTCGGCTACGCGTCGGTGTTTCCAGACGGCGTGTCCAAACTGAATCCGACAGTCACTGTCACTCGGGTGTTCGCGCGTCCCGATGCATCGAAAGTCCGAGAGTTTGCCGATGACATCCGTGATGGGACATTCCTACTACCGATCAGTCGCCGGATGCCACTTCGCGATGCGGGCGAGGCGCACGCATTGGCGCAAAGAGGTGGCGCAGGAAAGATCATACTTGTGTGCCGAGATTGATGAGTCGTCGGTAGCGCAGTGACGTCACGCCAACAAAGTAGCCGCTTGAGATAAGGCTGCAGCACGCGAGTGATCGTGCTGCAAAGCGGCCATCCGCGACGGGCCGCTCAGGGTCAACACCGGCCCAATGCGTGAATGACGCTGGCGCGGGTGATCACGGTGCCGGCTCATACGCGCCCAACCGATACCAAGCGGTCCCATCGCAGCGCGTGATTAGGATGGGTAACAAGACGGCGTCGAAGATCTAGCTGTCTAATTTCAGAAGAGAAGCTCCGTCGGTTGGAGTACTCCCGAGCATTCTAATCGATAACATACAGCATATTTATAATCTAACTCATGGAGGGTGCTTTGAGTGATTCTTGCACTCCGTGTCACTCTCAGCGTTTCGCCTCACTTGCGGGCGCGGTTCGCGTCGAGATTCCACGCGCCGGCGCCGGCTACGGATAGAAACAAGAAAATAAAGCAGTAGAGAACCGCCTCCTCTCCTCGGTTGAGAGCTGGCGTGAAGAAATGGCCTTGAGGTGCATGCGCCATGAAATACGCTACCGCCATCTCTCCGGACAGAATGAATGCTGCAGGCCGAGTGAATAGCCCAAGAAGTATCAACAGACTTCCCACGATTTCGAGCATTCCGGCAAAGCCAATGAGAGACAACGCAGGGAGCTGGTCGAAATCCGCGACATGCGGTACGTGGAGGAGCTTCGCGGTCCCGTGTTGCAGGAATAAAAATGCGGTGACGATGCGCAGTGTGGCCAGTCCTCGCGGAGTCCACGTATCAAAGAAACCCTTATCGAGTGCCATGGTTCATCTCCTGTCAAAGGGACTGCGAACAGAAGTTCCGCGAACGTCGCCGCGGTTTCTCCACGCACCCGGTCGCGCTGCAGTTCACACGCCATCTGGACCCAGCTTATCGGCTTTGCGCCGGCCTGCGCCACGCGCTTCAATGCCGCACGATGGGCCTCCAGCGAAGTGCCGCCAACTGCATCCACGACGGGATACACCTCATAGCCGTCACGAAGCGCATCGAGAGTTGGAAAAGTCAAAGCCAAACCCGCCACGGAAACGATATTGGTGACAAGGACGCGCCGATCCATCGATGCAACCGATGTAACCTGCACCGGCTGATAGCGCTGAATTCTCGGGTGTGAGCAGATGGTCTTTGGCCGGATCGCGAATAGGTTGACTTGTCGTGCGCGTCCCCCGGAATGCGAAGGTCTGCAGACTATCACTGGGCCGGCGCGACGAACAGGCGGTATGAATCTCGCGATATTCACGATCTTCCGCAGTGTGATTGGTCGCGAGGAGCAGCAATTGACCCGCGTGTCCAAAAGCGACGCGGTGACATACTGGCGGTCGACCGGCTCGCAGGGGCACCAATAGCCACGCCGCAACAGAGGATGACTTCATTATGGCCGAGACCGTTCGCGACGAAATTACCCAGCTGGCCGGATCAATTCGCGCCCTGGAACGACAGCTCGAGGTGGCCCTCGCCAAGCGACGCGTCGAGCTCAACTACGTGGTGCACGACGGCATCGTTCGTTTCGAGCACGTCATGATTACGAAGCACCGGCTCCTGGAAGCGCGGTTGTTGAGCTACATCTTGGGTGCGCGACCGGCTATGATTCTGACCGCACCGGTGATCTATGCACTTATCATTCCGGTGCTGCTGCTCGACTTGTTCGTCGCCGTGTACCAGACGGTGTGCTTCCCGGTGTATGGGATCCCACGCGTGCACCGGAGCGACTACCTGGCATTCGACCGCGAGCAACTCGCCTACCTCAACGCCATTGAAAAGCTCAATTGCGCGTACTGCGCCTATGCGAACGGTGTATTCGCGTACGTTCGGGAGGTCGCGTCCCGTACCGAGCAATACTGGTGCCCGATCAAGCACGCGCGACGTGTGCTCGGCGTCCACTCGCGCTATGGCAGCTTCGTGGACTACGGTGACGCTGACGCCTACCGGCATGAGCTGGAGCGTCTTCGGGCGGAGGCGCGGTCCGTGGAGCGGACCTGACCCCAGGCGCGGGCCGGAACTCTGCTTTTGCGCCTATGCGTAAAGTTACCCGCCCCGCTGGGGCGATACAGCACGATAGGCACGCAGTGCGAGCCCGAGCGGGCCAGCCACGCCCTATGCTGGGAGGTGAAAATTTTTATGCGCTGAACTGAAACCTCAGATACAAGCCAGCTATTTGGCTGCCTCGAGCAGAACGACGGCACCCTGGCCGCCGTCGGTGCAGATGCTTACGATGGCGCGTGATCCGGGCGGGCGAATGGACAATTCCTTCAGCGCCTGACTAATGATTCGGGCGCCCGTAGCGCCGAATGGATGTCCAAGTGCAACACTTCCGCCATTGGGGTTCAGGCGCTCGCGGGGGAACGCGCCAAATTTCGGCTCCACACCTACTTTGTTGCGCAGGAACTCGGGCGTCTCGAGTGCCTTGATATGGAAAAGCACCTGAGCGGCGAAAGCCTCATGGATCTCCCACAGATCAATGTCGGCATAGACGAGGCCGTTGCGGGCCAGCAGGCGAGGAATAGCGAAAGCCGGGGCCATGAGCAGCCCGTCCACGTGAAAGTCCACCGACGCGATTTCCCAGTCGATCAGTTTCGCCTTTGGAACGCCCGCCGGCAGCCTAGTGAGACCATCCGACGACGCCACCCAGAGGCTCGCAGCGCCATCAGTCAATGGGGAGGAATTCCCCGCCGTGAGGCTGCCGAGGCCGCTCGTGCGGTCGAATACCGGTGGCAGCCGAGCGAGTTTCTCGAGTGAGCTGTCCTTGCGCGGGATCGTGTCGCGCCGAAGATCCCCGACCGGGATCACGAGATCATCGAAGAAGCCCTTATCCCACGCGGCCGTCGCGCGCCGATGACCTTCTAGCGCCAGCTCATCCTGCTCGACGCGACCGATCTTCCACTCCTTCGCCGTGATCTCGGTGTGCTCTCCCATGCTCATCCCGCTCGTGCGGTTGGTCACGCTCGGTATGAACAGTCGAATGTCACCGAGCTTGAGGTCAGTGGCGTGGGCGACTTTCTGTCCAAGGGAGCGGGCTTGTTGGAATCTTCGGATCCAGTCAGAAAGGGACTGACCGAGACCCAGCTGAATCCGGCTCATGCTCTCGACACCACCCACGAGTGCTAGATTGCGGCTGACACCATCGATCATTCCCGCCGCCTCGATGGCCCCGATCATGCTCGTCGCGCAGGCCATCACCGTCGAAAACGCCGGTATCTTCGCGGGTGCACCAGCATCCATCCATATCTCGCGGGCGATGTTGCTCCAGGTCAAATTGGGGACGACCGTTCCCCAGACGCAAAAGTCCGGATGGGCATTGGCGAGCCCGCCGAGCATGTGCCCCACGACCGGCACTGACAGGGCGATGGCATCGAGCTTGCCGAGGGGCCCGTCGACCTTCGCGAACGGTGTCCTGACACCTGCGGCAAACCAGACCTCGGGATGCCTGCCGTTGCGTGCTGCCATTTGTAGAACCTCCCCGGTGTCGAGACGCATCAGGATGGGCTCGTCCGTCGCGCGACGGTACGCATTTCGTCAGTCATGGTGCCCCGTGCGTCTTTGACAAACCGGCTCATGCGAGCCCAACCGATACCAAGCGGTCCCACCCCAGCGCGCCATGGGCATGGGTAACTAATGACATGGACTCCCCCTGCTTCTTCGGCATCGGTGTGCCAGATTGAGGATTGCGGATCGCTCAATCACGAAGAGGGGGAGTCGTCATGCAGATTACACGAGTCGGGCTGGATCTGGCGAAGCGGGTG
>WNGI01002127.1_pt1 | contig 16927 bp, 17 predicted proteins | sample 5400621 | NCBI WGS metagenome assembly WNGI01 (sample SAMN13153374, study PRJNA577476) | soil metagenome | isolation source: 20 cm soil or saprolite under Garry oak tree replicate 1 | place: USA:California | collected 2016-06-15 | reverse complement strand
CGCAAAGGCGTATGCCTACGACGACCACGGTTCCGCGTGACGTCTTTACTTGACGGTGTTCAGCGTGACGCAGTTGCTTGACGTCTTTTTTCTTTTAGGGCCGATAGCTCAACTGGCAGAGCAACTGACTCTTAATCAGTAGGTTCTCGGTTCGATTCCGAGTCGGCCCATTCGACGGATTACGCGGGCAGCGTGAAGAAAAACGTCGCCCCTTCGTTCACCTTCCCCTCGGCCCAGATCCGCCCGCCGTGCCGCTGGATGATGCGCTGTGCGAGCGCCAGCCCGACGCCCGTGCCCTCGAACTCGTCGGGACGATGCAGCCGCTGGAACACGCCGAACAGCTTGCCCGTGTGCTGCATGTCGAACCCGACACCGTTATCCTTCACATAGTAGGTGACTTCCGCTCCGTCTTGCTGCGCGCCGATCTCGACCTTCGGATGTGCCCGGTTTGCGCTGAACTTGAAGGCGTTGCCGATCAGATTGATGAGCACGTTGCGGAGCAGCGCAGCATCCCCGCTGGTGGGGGGCAGGGGCGTTAGCACCACTTCCACGGCGACCGGGCCGTGGGTCTGACGCAGCTCCGACACCACGTTTTCGGTCAGCGCCCTGAGGTCGACGGGGGCCCTCGCGAGCGCCTGGCGTCCCACGCGGGAAAAGTCGAGCAGGGCGTCGATCAGCTCGCCTCCTAGCTTGGCACTGTCCCGGATCACCGTCAGGAGCCGCTTGCCCTCGGTGTCGAGCTGGGCGGCGTGGTCCTGGAACAGCGCCTGCGCGTAGCCGCTGATGGCGCGGAGCGGCGCCCGCAGATCGTGGGACACGGAGTAGCTGAACCGCTCGAGCTCCTGGTTCGATTGCGCGAGGGCCTGTTCGACGCGGCGCCGCTCCGTGAGATCGCGGGTCACCTTCGCAAACCCGATCAGGGTACCGTGTGCGTCGCGCATCGCGCTGACCACCGCGTTGGCCCAAAACCGCGTGCCGTCCTTGCGCACGCGCCACCCCTCGTCCTCGTGACGGCCGTCGCGCTCCGCCATCTCCAGCTCCCAGCGGGGCTTGCCCTGCGCTACGTCTTCAGGCGGATAGAACGTGGAGAAGTTCGCACCGATGATCTCGTGGGCCGGGTAGCCTTTGATGCGCTCGGCTCCGGCATTCCAGCTCGCGACGCGCCCGTCAGGGTCGAGCATGAAGACGGCATAGTTCTGGATGCTATCCACCAGGAGTTGGAAGGTGTGTTCGCTCCGACGGAGCGCGTCTTCTACGGCTTTGCGCTCCGTCAAGTCCCGGGTCACCTTGGCGAACCCGACCACTGCCCCCTCGTGATCCCGCACGGCCGTGATGATCACGTTGGCCCAGAATCGAGAGCCGTCCTTCCGCACCCGCCACCCTTCGTCTTCCACTCGCCCGTCGCGCGCGGCGAGCGCGAGCAGCCGCGCCGGCATCCCCGCGGCCACCGCCTCGGGAGGATAGAAGCGGGAGAAATGCTTCCCGACGATCTCGTCCTCCCGATAGCCCTTGATGCGCTCGGCTCCCGCGTTCCACGTCGAGACCCGACCCGCGCCATCCAGCCCGAAGATGGCGTAGTCTCGAACGCCCTCGACCAGCAAGCGGAAGCTGTCCACGCCTTCGTGGGAGGCGGCGACGGCCGGCCCTTCGCGCTTCACCTTCATCACCAGAAGTTTGGCAGGGCGTACATTCCAGGCAAGCCTCTCGCGACGACCCGTCCGTCGCGGCGCCGCAACACCGGAGGACCACGTGGAGCATGAAGGCGTGCAGCTGCGCGAACACGTGTCCCTCGCCCCCTACACCACACTCGGGCTCGGGGGGACGGCCCGCTACTTCGTCGAGTGCGGAACCGAGGGAGAGGTCCGTGCCGCGCTGGGGTATGCCTCAGAGCGCCTCCTGCCGGTGTACGTCCTGGGCGGCGGCAGCAACGTCGTTTTCCTCGACTCGGGGTTCCCCGGACTCGTCGTGCGTATCATCGTCGGCGGGACCGAGTTCCGCGACGGGCCGACCCCCGAGGTGCGCGCGGGCGCCGGCGTCGATTGGGACTCGCTGGTGCAGAGCGTGGTGGAACGGGGCTGGACGGGCGTCGAGTGCCTGTCGGGCATCCCGGGGACGGTGGGCGGCACGCCGATTCAGAACGTGGGCGCGTACGGGCAGGAGATCGCGGAGACGCTCGTGAGCGTCGCCTGTCTCGATCGGACGACGCTCGAGCGCCGAACGTTCCCGGCCCGGGACTGTGCCTTCGGCTATCGAGACAGCCGGTTCAAGCGCGCGGACCGGGGGCGCTATGTCGTGCTCGAGGTCACCCTGCGGTTGGCTCGCGACCAGAAGCCCCGTATCCGCTATCCGGAGCTGCAGCGCGCCGTGGCCGCGCTTGGCGGGCTGGACGCCGTTGCTCCGGACGCGGTCCGGCTTGTGCGCGAGGCCGTGCTCGCGCTGCGCCGCAGCAAGTCGATGGTGCTCGATCCGGCGGACCCCAACACGCGCTCGGTCGGCTCGTTCTTCACGAATCCGGTGCTGCCGGTCGACGCCTTCGCCGACCTCGAGAAGCGGTGGAAGGGAATTCCTTCGTTTCCAGCGGATGGGGGCGTCAAGGTGCCGGCCGCGTGGCTCGTCGAGCGGGCGGGATTCCCCAAGGGCTACCTGGGGAGCGGCGGCGGAGCCGGGATCTCGACCCGCCACGCACTGGCCCTGGTGAATCTCGGCGGCACGAGCGCGGACCTCCTGTCGCTGGCGGAGGAGGTGCGAGCCGGGGTGGAGAAGCAGTTCGGCATCCGGCTCGCCTACGAACCGGAAGTGGTGCGCGTCTCGGCCTGAGACATCTGGCGGGAGGAGCAAGCGGCGGCATATTCCCGGAATCCTTTCTCCCGCGGATTAATGCCATGCGCCACATACTTATGCATGCCGGGCTCGTGGCCGCGAGCCTCACGGTGGTCGCCTGCACTGAGTCCCCCGCGCCGACGGCGCTCCGCCCCAGCTTCGCGGCTGGCGGCCGTGGCCCATCCGTCATGGTCGTTGACGTGAGCCAGGACACGACGGCCCAGAACGAGACGCCGATCGCGGTGAATCCGACGAACCCCGGCAACTTGCTTACTGGCGCGAACGACTGGAACTACAACGACGGGGTGGCCTACAACGTGAGCGTCGACGGCGGGAAAACCTGGTCCGCCACGCTGCCGAACGGATTCATTCCGGGACTCACCCGTTACACGAACGATCCGAGCGTACCGGGCACGGGCGTCTACGACGCTGCGGGGGATCCGTACGTGGCTTACGGGCCCGAAGGCACGGCTTACTTCGTGGCTCAAGCGTTCAACTTCTTCACGCCCCCCTACCAGATCGCGCTGTACGTGAGCCGTTCGACGGACGGTGGGCGCGCGTGGTCCGAGCGTCCCGTCCAGGTCTCCGTGTGGGACAACAAGATTGGCAAATCCAAGGGGTCCAACGGTCAGTTCCCCGACCACGAGTCGATGACGGTCGACGCCGTCCCTGGGAGCCCGTACTACGGCTCCGTGTATGTCACGTGGGTGCAGTTCAACGGCAACGTTCACTCACCGGTTCAGGTCGCCTACTCGCGGGATGGTGCACGCACCTTCTCTTCACCCATTTCATTGACGAAGGGACCGATCCGGAACAACCAGGACGCCCGGATCGCGATCGCGCCGGACGGTACGCTGTACCTGACTTTCGACAACGGCATCCAGGGCGGGAAGGGTACGGCGAACTACGTGTCGGTGTCGCGGGACGGCGGAGCGACGTGGAGCGCCCCGACCCTGTTCTCGCTCTACCACAACGCGGTCTGCCTCTACCCGCCGTACTGTTTCAATATTTCGGGGGGAGCGTTCCGGGGGCCCGGTTCGTACCCGGCGCCGGCGTTCGACGCGACGCGGAACCGCATCGACGTCGTGTACTCGGATATCGACGTGGACGGCCGGGCGAAGGTGTTCTTCACCTCGGCCGCCGCCGATCGGGCGACCAGCGCCGCCGCGTGGTCGACCCCCAGCGTGATCGCCCCGGGAACTGGCGACCGCTTCGGCGCTGAGCTGTCCGCTGCGTCGGGTGGCCGGCTCGACGTCATGTTCGACGACCGAAGCTACAGCGGGAATGCGGTGGTGGACGTGACCTACGCGTGGAGCACGGACGGCGGCGCCACCTGGAACTCGACCCGCGTCACCAAGGCCGGCTTCGACGCCTCGCAGTACGGGGTGCCGTGCGGTTCGTGTGCCAACGGCATCCGCCCGTTCCTCGGGGACTACAACGGCATCGCGTCGCTCGTGGACGGCGCGGTGATGGCCTGGACGGGGGTGGCCCCGAAGACAGGGACGGCGAACGATAACCTGGAGATCTTCTTCGGGAGCGTGACGCCCTAGTCCGCCTTCCCCGCCACCTTCCCAATCGCGCTGATCAGGTCGTTGAAGTCGTACGGCTTCATGACGGCGGGCTGGCCGCACTCCTCGAGGAAGCGGCGCGTTTCGTCGCGCGCGCGGTCGCCCGTGACGAACACGAAGCGCTCGGCGAGCAGGGGACGCTGCTCGCGCAGCTGCTCGTACAGGGCCCGGCCGCCGAGTCGCGGCATCTGCAGGTCCGTCACGACCGCGTCGAAGCGGTCGCTTGCGGGCCCCAGCCGCTCGATCGCTTCGAGGCCGTTCTCGACCGCGACCACCTCGTGGCCTTCGCGCTCGAGCAGCAGGCGCATCGCCTGACGGTTCACCGCGTCATCGTCGACGACGAGGATACGCAGCTTGGGCAGCGACGGCGTGGCGGCGGTCGCGCGCGCCAGGGGCGCGAGCACGCTCTTGGGGAGCGTCACCACCACCTCGGCGCCGCCTCCGGGACGCGGGCGCAGTCGCAGCGTCCCTCCGGACGACTGGGCCAGCGCGCGCGCCAACGCGAATTCGATCTCGCCCCCGCCCGCGCTCTGCGTGAAGCGGAACGGCGTGACCAACCGCTGCTCGGCCTCGACCGAGAGCGGAAGCCCTGAGTCCCACATGGAGATCGTGAGCGACGGCCCGGTCTCGGTCACGGCGATGCGGAGCTCGCGCGGCGGCTGGCTGTCCCGCAGCCGGCGCAGCGCGAAGTCCACCAGCTTCATCAGCATCTCGGTGAGCTGCGCCATGGGACAGGCGACCATCGGGAGCTCGTGGGGAATGCTCCGCACCAGCTTCACGCCCAGCTCCCGGAGCGTGCCCTCCCGCTCGGCGAGCACGCCGTTCAGCACGATGGAGCAGTCCGATGGCTCGGCCGCTCCGATGGGGTGTTGCGCCAGCTCGAGGAAATGCTGCGTGATCTCGGCCGCCCGCCGCACCTCACCGTGCAGCATCATGAGCGCCCGCGCGCGCTCGGGGTCGAGCGGGCTGCCGTGCAGCAGGTCCGCCAGGGCTCCGATCGCCGCGAGGCGGTTGTTGAGCGCGTTCAGCACGTTCGCCGAACCCTCGTCGAGCACCACGTGCTGCACCTCGGGCGGGGCGAACCGTGCCGCGGGTGGTGGCGGGGCCACCGCCGGAGCGGCGGCGGCCCGGAGCCCCGCGCGATGACGGCCGATCAGGACGCCGATGAACGCGCCGATGAGCGCACCGAAGCCGAACGCAACCCAGAGCTCCATGACGCCACAATCTAGTGCACGCCGGCCTGGCGCGCGCGCTCCGGTTGACCCGCTCCGGCACGGATTCTACCTTTCCTCGCCTGCCCTGGTGGTGAAACTGGTAGACACACTGTCTTGAGGGGGCAGCGCCGCAAGGCATCCCGGTTCGAATCCGGGCCAGGGCATCCTCCCCAGTCCTCGTTTGCGACGGCCGGCGCTCGCCAGCGCTGGCCGTCCCGTTTGGGAGGGGGGGTGGCGAGGGTCAAGCGGGCGGGTGCGCGGGCTCCATCTCTACCCGGATGCCGCGCCACTTTCCCTGGCGGAACCGCAGGACGCTCAATCCACAGCGGGTCACGTGACCGAAGAGAATCGCCGTCCAGATGTCGGCGGGACGTAAGCCCTTCGTCGCCTGGAGCAGCGCGCAAAGGCCGAGCGGGACGACGATCTGGGATACGATCGAGATGTACAGCGGCGAGCGGGTGTCGCCCGTACCCTGGAGTCCCCCGGTGTACGTGAGCGCGACGGTGACGAACAGCCCGGACACGCTGAGGAACCCGAGCAGCTGCACCCCCAGGCCCACCACCACCGGGTCGGTCATGCCGAACAATCCGAGCAGGGAGCGCGGGATGGTGAGGAACAGCACGCCGATGGCCGCGGCAAGGGCGAGACCGAGGCCCGCGGCCACATGTACGCCCTGCACCGCGCGTTCGGGGCGGCGCGCTCCCAGGTTCTGACCCCCGACGGTCGCGGCGGCGCCCATCAAGCCCACCGAGGTCCAGGTGATGAAGGAGAACAGCTCCGTGTACCCCACCGCGTAGGCGGCCTGCGCTTGGGCGCTCTGGCCGAGCGAGCCGATGAACCGCAGCAGCAGCACGCCCGCCACGTTCATCGCGATCCCCTGCACGCCGGTGGGCAGGCCGAAGCGGAACAGCGCTCGGATCACGCTCCAGTCGGGTCGCCAGTCCATCCCCCGGTGCCACGTCACCGGCAGGCTTCCCGAGAAGAGCAGGTACCCGGCGACGCCGCTCATGGCGAGGCCCGCCACGGTGGTCCCGACCGCGGCGCCCGCGGTTCCCAGCTTGGGCAGGGGACCGAGGCCCGTGATGAACGCCACGTTGCACGCGATGTTCAAGACGGTGAGCAGCACGCCCAACCGCAGCGGTGTGCGCGCGTCGCCCGCCGCCCGCAGGGCCCCACCGACCATGAAGAAGAGCAGCATCCCGATGCTGCCCACAAACATGATCCGGAGGAACGGCAACGCCTCGGCGCGCACGGCGGGCGCGGCGTTCACCACGCCGAGGAGCGACGGCGCCAGCACCCACCCCAGCGGAGCCAGCACGAATCCCCACAGCGCCACCGCGGCGAGGAACGCCTGGTAGACGGTGCGATTGACCTTCTCCGGATCGTTGGCTCCGGCGAAGCGGGCCACGAGCACGCCCATCCCGCTGAACACCGACATGACGAACACGATCACGACGATGAAAATCTGAATCGCCACGCCGATCGCGGCGTTGCCGGCGTACCCCACGAAGTGACCCACCAGGGCGTGATCGACCATCCCCTGGAGCCCGCCGATGAGATTCTGCAGCATCGTGGGCCAGGCGAGCATCCAGACGGCGCGGGCGAGCGGCCCCTCGACGATGGAGCGGTCGAGCGGCTTACTTCCCCCGCTTGGCATCCAGGCTCCAGGGCCCCGGCCCCGCGGCGGAGAGGTAGAGCCAGATGAAGCAGAACAGGATGGCGGGGTGTCCTTGATTGAGCACCGGCCAAAAGCCCTGTGGGGCGTGGCCCAGGAAATACGCGACCGCCATCTCGCCCGCGAGGATGAAGGCCACGGGGCGGGTGAAGAGTCCGACGAGGAGGAACAGGCCGCCAAACGTCTCGAGGATGCTGGCAATGCCGGCCAGCGACATGATCGGCGCGGTGCCCCCGCCTGGCATGATGGCTGCCGGAAACGCGAACAGCTTGGCCGTCCCGAACTGCATGAAGAGAAAGGCGGCGACGATGCGGAGCACGCTGAGCAGGCGCGGGGTCCAGCTCGACCACTTCGCGACGAGGTTCGGTGCGGTCATGATGCGTGTGTCACTTTCTGTTCTCCTGGTTGAAAGGGATCCGACTCCCGGTGGACAACCACGAGCCCGCCAGAATCAGCACCAACCCGGCGACGGACATCGTCCCAAGATGCTCATCGAGCACCACGACGCCGAGCACGACTGCCACCAACGGGTTGATGTACGTAATGACGCTCGCCCGGCTCGGTCCGGCCTCGGCGATGAGCTGAAAGAACACGACGAGCCCCAGCGCGGTGCAGACGACGCCGAGCACGGCGATGGCCCAGAGCGCCGAAGCAGGGATCGTGTGCGGCGGCCACGCGAAAACCGCGGGGAGTAACACGACCGCGGACAGGCTCAGACTCGCGGCGACCGGCCCGAGCGGGTCGAGGTCGGCCAATCGGCGGCTCACGATGATGGGCGCCGTGGCGTACCCCAGGGTCGCGACGAGGACCAGGGCCGCACCCAGAACCTCGTCGGGCCGACCGGCGACCTCGACACCGAGCAGGGCGACGACCCCGCCGAACCCGATCACCAACCCGAACACCTGGAGTCCGGTCGGCTTGTCGGCGGGCGAGAGACGCACTGCCAGCAGCGCCACAAAGAGCGGCATCGTGGCGATGAGAATCGCGGTCAGCGACGAGGAGATGTAGCGCTCACCGATCGCGATGAGGACGAACGGCACGGCGATTTCGCAGGCGGCGTAGGCGGCGACCGCGCCGCCGCGTCCCCGCAGGCCGCGCAGCGCGCCGCGGTGCAGCGCCACGGGCAAGAGGAGCGCGGCGGCCAGCGCGACCCGCGCCCAGGCGACAAAGGCGGGCGGCACGCCGGCGTCCACGGCGACCCGAATGAAGAGGTACGGGACGCCCCAGACGCCCGAGCTCAGGGCGAAGAGCCACCAGGCACGGGAGGTCATGCCTCGCCGCACGTTCGACGTCGAACGAGGTGGGGTCAGATCGGCCGGGTCGCCGCGGCGCCAAGGACGGCTCGGCAGCGTGTCAGCAGACGAGCGTCTCCCAGCTGCTCCGTCCGCGCCGCGAACGCATCGGTGGGCCCGCGCCACATGAGCTCGTCCACATCCCGGAACAGGCGCGCGTCCGTCCGGAGCGTCGCCAGGTCCTTGAACAGCAACGCCCGGTCACGAGCGTCCCCCAGGACCGACGCGGGAAAGTCCTCGATCCTGCCGTATTGGTTCAGGAGCCGAGCCGCTGTGACTGCCCCGATCCTCGGAATGCCGGGGTAGCCGTCTGCCGCGTCGCCCACGAGCGCGAGGAAGTCGGGGATCAAGCTGGGCTCCACTCCGAACTTTTCGCGGACGCCCGCCGCATTGCGGATGTTTCGTCCCTTGCGGTCGACCTGCACGACGCGATCGCCGCGGACGCACTGGGCCAGGTCCTTGTCGGGGGTCCAGATGCAGACCCTCTCCACCCGCTCATCTCCCGAGGCGATCGCGGCCGCGGAGGCGAGCGCGTCGTCGGCCTCGAGGTCGGTCATCGGCCACACCGTCACGCCCATCGCGGTGAGTGCTTCCTCGAGCGGGTGGAATTGCGCGAGGAGCGCGCGCTCGACGCCATCCCCGGTCTTGTAGCCGGGCCAGAGTTGGTTGCGAAACGACTCGATGACGTGGTCGGTCGCGACGCCGAGGTGCGTGGCTCCCTGCTCGATCATCTCCAAGACCGAATGCAGCACGCCGACCACGGCGCCGAAGGGCTCATCCTCGCCCTTGGTGACGTGACGCCGGCCGTAAAACTGGCGGAACAGCTCGTACGTGCCGTCTACCAGATGAACGATCACGGCCCGCGCAGGCACGTGGTGGCGCGCTCGAGGAGCAAGGTGCGCTCGCGGGCGTTGCGGGTGAGCGACGCGGCGCGCTCGAACTCCGCGCGTGCCTCGGCGAAGCGGCCGAGCTTGGCGAGAAAATCGCCCCGCACGGTGGGCAGCAGATGGTAATTCGCAAGTGCGGGCTCGGACTGGAGCGCGTCGGCGATCTCGAGCCCTGCCGCCGGGCCGAATGCCATGGTGTACGCCACCGCGCGATTCACCTCCACGACGGGGGATTGCGTGAGCTGGGCCAGCGCGTCGTACAGCGCCGTGATGCGGGTCCAGTCCGTCTCCTCCGGCGTGCGGGCGCGCGCGTGACACGCGGCGATCGCAGCCTGGAGCGCGTAGGGACCGAGGGCGCCGGCGAGCTGCTCGGCGCGCTCCAGCGCCGCGAGGCCGCGCCGCACGAGGAGCTGGTCCCACCGCGTGCGATCCTGATCGGCCAGCAGGACCGGCTCACCCGCCGGTCCGACGCGGGCGCGCAGCCGCGACGCCTGGATCTCCAGCAGCCCCACGAGGCCATGGACCTCGGGCTCCTCGGGAACGAGCTCGGCCAGGATGCGGCCGAGCCGGAGCGCGTCCTCGCACAGCTCGGGCCGCACCCAATCGTCGCCGGCGGTCGCCGAGTAGCCCTCGTTGAAGACGAGATAGATGACCTCGAGCACCGACGCGAGGCGCGCGGTCAGCTCGACCCCGCGGGGGACTTCGAACGGGACGCGCGCCTCGCGCAGGGTCCGCTTGGCCCGGACGATCCGCTGGGCGACGGTCGACTCCGGCACGAGAAACGCCCGCGCGATCTCGTCGGTCGTGAGGCCCCCGAGCAGCCGCAGCGTGAGCGCCACGCGCGCCTCGGTCGAGAGCACCGGATGGCAGGCGATGAACATGAGACGCAGCAGGTCGTCGCCGATGGGATCGTCGATCGCGGCGTCGAGCTCCGAGGGCCCCGCGTCGCGACCGGCCTCGAGCTCGTGACCGAGCTGCTCGTGCTTACGATCGAGCATCTTGCCCCGCCGCAGCTGGTCGATCGCCCGATGCTTCGCCGTGGCCATGAGCCAGGCGCCCGGATTGTCGGGGACGCCGGACTCGGGCCAGCGTTCCAGCGCGGCGACGAGCGCGTCCTGTGCCAGATCCTCGGCCAGCCCGACGTCGCCGGTGATCCGCGTGAGCCCGGCGATCAGCTTGGCGGACTCGATGCGCCACACCGCGTCGATCGCGCCATGCGGGTCGGATGGCGTCACCGCGTGCGCTCATTCTGCGCGATGCGCGCCTTGACGAGCTTCCGCACCAGCGTCGTGGGGAGGGGCTTGTCGGGGGTGAAGCGGATGGTGCCCTTGGAGGTGTCGTACGGCGCCAGCTCCTGCTTGAGTGCGGTCGTGATGGCCGTGCTCATGAAGAGGCTGCAGTGATTCTTGAACGCGGCGTAGCCCACCAGCATGCCGTGGTGCTTGAACATCGGGATCCCGTAGCTGATGCCTTCGGTTGCCCCGGGCGCGGCGGCCTTGACGATCTTGCGCAGCTTTTGGAGCGCGGCCCGCGGGGCGGGTGGGACCGCCCTGAGGTAAGCGGCCACGGACGCGAATTTTTTCATGAGGCTAATCCGCCGGCAGGTCCGCCAGCTGGACGACCGGCCGGACCTCGACCGTGCCACGCCGGGCCATGGGAATCCGGGCGGCGATCGCGATCGCCTCGTCGATGTCGCTCGCGTCGATCAGGAAATAGCCGCCCAGCTGCTCCTTGGTCTCCGCGAAGGGACCGTCCGTCACCACGCGCTTGCCCCCACGGACCCGGACGCTGGTTGCCGTCGAGGTGGGCTGGAGTGGGGAGGCGGCCAGATACTGGCCGGCCCCAGCGAGTTGGTGCGCCAGCTGCGTAGACTCGCGGTAACACTGCTCCCGCTCGTCGGCGCTCAGGGCCTGTTCGTCCAGGTAGATCAAAAGCATGTATCGCACGTCCTCACCCCCTGTCCCCCTCTCCCTTCGGGAGAGGGGGGACTCACGACTACCCTCCGGCAATCGCCCCGATCACGAGGAAGGGCTCCGCCCCCTCAACGACCGCGTTGGGCAGCGGAGCGTCCGGCGGCTCGTGCGTCAGGTCCCGCTCGCAGGCGAAGAACCGCAGGAAGGGCCGCCGCCGCTCGGTGACGTGGTCGCGGATCGTGCCGCGCAGCATGGGATAGCGGGCCTCGAGCGCGTCCAGCACCGCGCCCCGCGTGACCGGCCCCCCCGCCGGGACGTCGAGCGTCACCTCGCCCTTCACCTGCGCCAGGGCCCGCAGGTGCGGCGGCAGCACCACGCGGATCATCGCAGCGTCTGGACCTCGACCGACAGTACGGCGGGCAGGTCACGGACGATCGGCGCCCAGCTGTCGCCGGCATCGGCCGACGCATACACCTGCCCGCCGCTCGTGCCGAAATACACGCCGCACGGCTCGAGCGAGTCGACGGCCATCGCATCGCGCAGCACGTTCACGTAACAGTCCTGTTGCGGCAGGCCTTTGGTCAGCGCCTCCCACTCGTTGCCGCCTTTTCGGCTGCGGTACACGCGCAGCTTCCCGTCGGGCACGTAATGCTCGGAGTCGCTCTTGATGGGGACGACGTAGATGGTCTCCGGCTCGTGGGCGTGCACGTCGATCACGAACCCGAAGTCGGTGGGCAGGTTGCCGCTCACCTCCCGCCACGAGTCGCCGGCGTCGTCCGACCGCATCACGTCCCAATGCTTCTGCATGAACAGCACGTTGGGGCGCGAGCGGTGCAGCGCGATGCGGTGCACGCAATGGCCGACTTCGGCCTTCGGGTCGGGGATGTACTGCGAGTGCAGGCCCTGGTTGATCGGCTTCCAGCTGGCGCCGCCGTCGTCCGAGCGGAACGCGCCCGCCGCCGAGATGGCGACGTACATCCGCTTCGCGTTCTTCGGGTCGAGCAGCACCGTGTGGAGGCACATCCCGCCGGCGCCCGGCTGCCACTTGGGCCCCGTGCCGTGGCCGCGCAGTCCGGGGAGCTCTTGCCACGTCTTGCCGCCGTCACTCGAGCGGAACAGCCCCGCGTCTTCCACGCCGGCGTACACGGCGTCCGGATTCGTGAGCGACGGCTCGAGGTGCCAGACCCGCTTGAACTCCCAGGGGTGCTGTGTGCCGTCGTACCACTGGTGCGTGGTGAGGGGCTTGCCGGTTTCGGGCGAGGCATCGTAGACAAACTTGTTGCTCTCACCGGCGGGCATGCCGTCCGGCGTCTTGGTCATGCCACCGCCGGGCGTCTCCCACGTCTTGCCGCCGTCGCAGGAGCGCTGGATGATCTGTCCGAACCATCCGCTCGTTTGCGACGCGTACAACCGGTTCGGATCCGCGGGCGATCCGTTCATGTGATAGATCTCCCACCCCGCGAAGTGCGGACCGCTCACGTTCCATTGCTTGCGCTTGCCGTCCCCCGTCAGGATGAACGCACCCTTGCGGGTACCCACCAGAACCCGAACGCCGCTCATGACCGACTCCTTTCGTGACGTGCCCGACAAATGACGGCAGACAATTTACACCGTCCCGACGTCATGGGGATTAGCGCCCCGCGGCCTTCTGGACGTCGGGTGGGAAGTCCGAGATCTCCTGCACCTGGCGCACTTCGATGATGTCGCCGTCCAGCATGGGGGCGCGCTTGGCCCATTCGATCGCTTCGGCCCGGGACTTGACCTGGATCATCCAGTAGCCGCCGAGCACCTCCTTCGCCTCGGTGAACGGGCCGTCGGTCACTTTGGTCTTGCCGCCGCCGAAGCTGACGCGGGCGCCCTTGGCTGGGGGGTGCAGCCCGTCGAGCCCGAGCAGCACGCCGGCCTTGGTGAGAGACTCGTTGTACTTGGTCATCTTGGCGACGAGGTCCGCCGGGGGGGCGAAGTCGGCCGCCGCCTTCTCGTACCCATTGGGGATCACCAGCATCATGAATCGCATGGTCCTCGGTTCCTTCCGGTTTCGGGTTCGTGCCGGGGCCATCCCGGTCCTATGGAAGCGTCGAATGAGGGGTTCGGGAATCGACAGATCCTTCGCGCCTTCGGCGCTCAGGATGACACAGCCGCTGCCGACTCCGGTCCTGCTTCTAGGCCTACCGGCGGGGAACTGCTGATAGGTCAACGAGATACCTTCCCAGTAACAAACTCCCCAGGTGGATAATGAGTCGTCCCACAAGAGCACCATTTTGGATCCGTTTTTGGTCTTGACAGACGACAATATGACACCAGATTAGCGACCATAAGGGCCCTCGATTGACGCGGCAACGCCGCGCGGGAAACTCTATGGTCGGGGAGGTGTCGCCGTGTCGCGACTGAGCGTGATCCCGCTATCGCAGGCGTTCCAAGGATTCTGGACTGACCTCGGCCTGGACTTGCACGCCGCGATCGACGTCGTCGGCCCCGCCGAAGCCGTCACCTCGTCACCCGAGACGGTGGCGGTGATCGTGGCGGCCGGGGGCGTCGAACGGGACGCAACGCAGTGGCTCGAGACCCACCGGGTCCGCCCGGGCCTGCCCGCCCTGGTGGTGGGCACCGATCCCGGGCGGCGTATGGCGATGCAGCTCGTGGCGCGTGGGGCGAGCGACTATTTCGCACTGCCGGACGATCTCGAGATCTTCCGCACCGCCGTCGCCGCCGCCGTGAGCGGGGGACGGGCGCGCGGCGCGGCGGTCTCGAACGGGCGCGAGCACACGTTCGCGGGGATCGTGGGCGAGAGCGAGGCCATCAAGAAAGTGCTGGTCCGGGCCGCCCGCCTCCTGCCGCACCGGAACGCCAGCGCCCTCATCGCCGGCGAGACGGGGACCGGGAAAGAGCTGCTCGCGCGGGCGCTGCACGCGGGGGGACCGCGCCGTGACGGCCCGTTCGTCGCGATCAACTGCTCGGCCCTCCCGGAGCACCTGATCGAGTCGGAGTTGTTCGGTCACGAGCGCGGCTCGTTCACCGACGCCCATGCGGCGAAGCCGGGGCTGTTCGAGGTGGCGCACGCCGGCACCCTGTTCCTCGACGAGATCGGCGACCTCCCGCTCGCCCTCCAGGCCAAGCTGCTGCGCGCGCTGGAGGACAAGGAGATCCGGCGGGTCGGGGGCACGAAATCGCGAACCGTGGACGTCCGCATTGTCGCCGCCACCAACGACCAGCTGTCGGACCGCGTGCAGGAAGGCAGTTTCCGGGAAGATCTCTTCTTTCGATTGAGCACCGTCATGCTCAACTTGCCGCCGCTGCGGGAGCGTGGTGACGACCTGTTCCTGATCGCGCAGGCGCTGCTCGCGCAGCTCGCCAGAGAGCATGGTCTGGCCGCGCCGCCGCTCACGGCCGACCTGCACCCCCGCCTGCGGGCCCATCCCTGGCCCGGGAACATCCGCGAGCTCAAGAACGCCCTGGAGCGAGCGCTGCTCCTGTCGCCCCCGGGCGAGCTCTCGGCCGACGAGCTGCTGCCGCCCGCGGCGCCGCGAGTGCGGCGGGACGGACCGATTCCGTTCCCCGCGCCGCTGCTCACGATCACCACCGCTGCCGCACAGGCGACGGTGCAGCTGTGCGGCGGCAATCGCAGCGAGTCGGCTCGCCGGCTCGGCATCTCTCCCCGACGCCTGCGGCGCCTGCTGACCGGCGGCGATGACCTGGGCCTCGATCTCGAGGAAGATGACCAGCCGGAGCCGAGATGGCGCGGCCGGTTCGCCCAGCCGCCGACGCATGGCCTCGTGCGACCCGAGTAGGCGGCGCCTGCTCCGGGGCGTATCGACCCACACGTAGGGACAAAACGGCCCTCCCCGCAGGCGCGTCTGCGGCGGCTCACACTCGCAAGTCCCGACACATCAACGACAGAGTCTCGCGTCGGCGCACGGAACGGTTCCTGCACTAGGGCGGCGTGCGTCCTGCCCCGTCACCAACTGAGAGCGTCCATGAGGCCCGACCGTCTCCCGCTCGCCGCGCTGCTCGTCGCCGTCACTGCCGCTGCCCTGAGCTGCGCGGATCACAGCACCACGGGCCCGACGGCCGGCCCGGAAGCCAGTGCGATCGCTCGGAGCGGCGCGCCCGTCCTCCATGCGTCGAAGAAGGCCGGTGGCGGGGGGAGCGGGGGGAGCGGGGGCGTCGACTCCTGCTCGACGGTCCTCGTCGGCATCATCAGACAGACGGTCGGGCCGGCGGGCGGTGTCGTGGCGCTCGGCCCGGCCCGCTTGACCATCCCGCCAGGGGCGCTCAGCGCGGTGGTGACGATTCAGGCGAAGATTCCAGCCGGGTATTCCGGGAACTACGTCCAGTTCAAGCCCGATGGTCTCGTCTTCCAGCAACCCGCATCGCTGCGGATGAGCTACTCGAACTGCAGCCTGGTCAACGCCACGCAGCTCAAGGTCGCCCAGGTCACCGACGGGCTGCAGATCATCCAGTACGTGCCGTCCACGAACGACCTGGGCGGCCTCACGGTCACGGGCCAGCTCCAGCATTTCTCCAACTACGCCGTCGCCTGGTAGGACTCACCATGGACTCGGAGACTCGCATGTCCGTTCGCCGTTCCCTGATCCGGCTCGCGCTTGCCGCCTGCGCCACCGCGGCAGCTGTGAGCTGCGGGGACCCTTCGCCGGTCGGCGTCGACCTGCAGGCGCCTGTCTTCCAGCAAGGGAGCAGATGGAGCGTACCCGAGACGAAGGGGTCCGGTCTGGTCGCGTGTTCGCAGACGTACGATTCCGTGACGCAGGTGATCGGACCCGCGGGGGGGCTCATCGCGGTCGGCCGCCATTTTCTGTGGGTCGATTCGATGGCGCTCAGCGACACGGTACGCATCACGGCCGTGGCGCCGGCGGACACCGTGCGATGGGTCCGCTTTCACCCCGACGGGCTCCAGTTCCGGACCAACGGCGCCGGCTGGTCGGCGCTGCTCTATACGAGCTTCAAGGACTGCGGCGTGCCGACGGCCGATACACTCCGGATCGCGCAGGTCACCGACTCGCTGAACATCATTCGCTACCTGGTCCCCCCCGACTCGACCTGGATCAGAGTCAGAAAGAAGGCCTGGAGTAAGGGGAATCAGTACGTGGCCGGAGTGCTGCATCATTTCTCCCAATACGCCGTTTCTTGGTAGGAATCAACATGGACTCCACGAATCGCACCTTCGTTCGGCGTTGGTTGATCCCGCTCGCGCTGCTCACCTGGGGCTGCGGCGACCCATTGGCTGTTGCAGTCGATCCGGCGACGCCGGCCCTGCTGATTGCCGTGTCGAAACCGCCGTCAGGCGGGTCAGGCGGGTCAGGTAGCCTGGTCGTGTGCAGCAAGCTTCCCTACGACTCCGTCACCAAGGTGATCGGACCGGCGGGAGGCGTGATTGCGGTCGGCCCCCACTTTCTGTGGGTGGATTCGCTGGCGCTCCCGTCCCCGGTGACGATCACCGCTGTGGCGCCATCGGACCATGTGCGCCGCATTCGCCTCAAGCCCGATGGCCTCGTCTTCCAGAAGACGGCGTTTCTCGTGACGAGCTACGCGAACTGCAA
>WNGI01002126.1_pt1 | contig 16930 bp, 9 predicted proteins | sample 5400621 | NCBI WGS metagenome assembly WNGI01 (sample SAMN13153374, study PRJNA577476) | soil metagenome | isolation source: 20 cm soil or saprolite under Garry oak tree replicate 1 | place: USA:California | collected 2016-06-15 | reverse complement strand
GGTCCTGGGGCCGGAGCTCGGGCGGATTGAGGAAGTAAGCGATATACAGGCGCACGCTGAGATCGCCGCGGCGGCGCATTTCGTCGAAAAGATCGAGTTCTTCGAAATCCTGGCCGGCGCTGTGGACCCGCGTGATGCCGTGTTGGTTCGCCCATCGCATGCCCGCGCGCAGCGCCAAAAGCTTTTCGGCGCGAGACGGCTTGGGAATAATCTTGGCGACCAGGTCCTGAGCCGACTCTTTTAACGCACCGGTGGCCTCACCCGTTTGGGGGTCGCGAACAATCGTGCCGTTGGGCGGATCCGCAGTATCGCGGGTGATCCCGGCCAGCATAAGGGCCTTGGAATTGACCCAGTAGGTATGTTCGTCATAGCCTTCGAGGAATACCGGGCGATTGGGGAAGACTTCATCCAGATATTTCTTGTGCGGGAGGGCCTCGGGACCGAACATGGCGTAATTCCATCCGCGGCCAAGAATCCAGTCATCCCCAGGATGTTCGAGGGCATATTGGCGCAATCGTTTTTGAATCTCCGCGGGGTCTTTTGCGCCTTCCAGATGCACCCGGCCGAGACGCAAAGAGCCGTCCATAAAGTGGATGTGACAATCGACGAAACCCGGGAGGACAAGTTTTCCGCCGGCGTTGATGACTTTTGTGCCCATGCCACGACGGCGCTCGATTTCCGGGTCGTCACCGACAGCGGTGATCTTGCCGTGGCGAATGGCCACGGCCTGGGCCCACGGCTGCTTGGGGTTTTCGGTGTAAACGTGACCATGAACGACGATGATATCCGCCGGTTCGACGATCCGGCCTTGCGGGCGCGCCATCCCAGCAGCACCGAGCAACAGGGGGAGCGACTGAAGAACGACGCGAAACGCTCGAACTTTCATGGGCACCTAGTCCTCGGAATCAGAATGTTGGCGGCGTGTTGATCCACAGCAGCCAAGTTTCCGTCCGTCCGGGATTCTTCCAGCGGTGCGGAAGGGAACTTTCGAAATACAGGCTGTCGCCGGACTTCAAATGATAATGCTCCTTGGCGCCGAGCCAGATCTCAAAATTTCCGCGCAGGACATGCAGGAATTCCTCGCCTTCGTGCGAGTAGGATGCACCGCTGCTGCCACCAGGTTTGATGCGAAAAAGATGCGGCTCCATCACGGTGTTTCCCCAAGCCAGCAGCTCCATGCGCACGTCCGGTGTGGTCTCCAGGATCTTTCGCTGGTTTGCGCGCACCAGGCGCGGATTATCGCCGGCGGTTTCGAAGAATGAAAGAATGCTGGTACGGTAGAAGCGGGCGATGCGGCGCAGCGTGGCGATCGAGGAACGCATCTGGCCGCGTTCGAGGCCGCTGAGAAAACCGACCGAGACGCCCGTGGCGCGAGCCACCTCGGCTAGCGAAAGGTCGCGGCGGGTCCGCAAGCGGCGGAAACGCTGCCCGGGAAGGAGCGAGCTTTCCCTGGGAGCAGGGACAACTCCCTGGCGTTTGAGCACGTGAACGATGGCGGCGGGATTGAGGCCGCGGACCCGGCGCAGGAAAATGGCGCGTTGCAGCAGGCGCACATCGGATTCGCTAAAGAGACGGTAGCGGCTCGCGGTCCGCTCGGGCGAGAGCAGGCCCAAGGCCTCCCAGGCGCGCAACGCCGAGGAGGAAATACCCACGCGGCGGGCCACTTCGCTGATGCGCAACGGGCGCGGCGGCTTGCGCGCGGCCGATGCGCTCGATAAATTCTTTCTGCTTGACACCGGTCCCGGCTTTCTCTAAGTTTACAAGATTATAGTAAGGTTCGAGGGGCACGGCAACTACGAAGAATTGCTGTTCAAAAATTCTTCACGGCATAGGGGTGAGTTCATGAAGGTTGACGCACGATTCCGGCAACTGCGTTCCTGGTGTTGCCTCAGCATGCTATTCGCAACCGTCTTGGCGATGGCCTTATGCTTGGCCGTGCCGCCGGCCCGCGCGCAGAGCACCGGCGGCCGCATCCGCGGCACGGTGATGGACCCGAGCGGCGGCGCGGTACCGGCCGCCACCGTGCAGCTGATCAACGAGGGCACCCACGCCACGCGCGAAGCACTGTCCGGCGCGAATGGCGAATACATTTTCATTGAAGTGCCGGTCGGCAGTTACGAAGTCGATCTCACCCTCGAAGGTTTCAAGAAATATGTCCGTAAGGGAATAGCGCTGGACCTTAACCAAGTTCTCACTCTGGACATCGCCCTGCAGCTGGGCGGTTCGACCGATGTCGTCGAAGTCACCGGCGCGCCTCCCGTCGTCGATACCACCTCGACTCAGCTTGGCGCCGTCGTGAACGAGCGCTCTTCTACGCAACTGCCTCTAAATCAACGCGATGTCTATCAACTGCTCCAGCTGCAACCGGGAGTGCAATCCCAGCTAGGCAACGACCTGTTCTACGGATCGGATAGGGCCGGGGTGGTCACCGTGAATGGTGGCCGCGGCCGCTCCAACAACTACACCGTGAACGGCGGCGACGGCAACGATCTATTCGCCAACCTGCCCGCTGTAGAACCCTCACCGGACAGTATTGAAGAGTTTCGCGTCATCTCCAATTCCTTTGATGCGGAATACGGCCGGAACTCTGGAGCGGTCGTCAACGTGGTCACCAAGTCCGGCACCAACAATGTACATGGCGGCTTTTACGAGTTCTTGCGCAACGATCACTTGAATACCCATCCCTTCACATTCACTCCCTCTCCTAAGCCGGCTTTCAAACAAAACCAGTTTGGGGGCACTCTCGGAGGGCCCATCAAGAAGGACAAAACCTTCTTTTTCGCCTCCTATGAGGGCCGGCGAATTGTGCAGGGGATTGTCTCTCAACCCGTTACCGTACCCACGGCCGCCCAGGTCGGCGGCGACTTTTTTGGCGGGGGCGCCACACCATTTCAGGGTACGCTGGCCGACGCCACGGTGGCGGGTGTTTTGAACGACCGCCCGGGATGCGCTCAAGCAGTCGGGGCACAGGGCGGCGCACCCATAGCCGTCGGCAACAAGTATGGCGGAACCTATGATGCCAACGGCAATTTAACCTCGCCCGGTATTTTCACTAACTTCAACACCGGAGTGGATAACCAAATTCCCGCAGCTTGTTTTGATCCGGTGGCACTGAGCTTGCTTCAATACGTACCCGGCGCAGGGGGAAGCGCATCCACGGTAGTCACAGTTCCAAAGAAGAGAGACCGGGGCGATCAATTTCAAATCAAGATCGATCACGCTTTTAATAACAATCAGAAAACCGCCCTCTACTACTATTTTGATGACGACAATACCCTCGATCCGTTCGCCAAATTTCAAGCCGAGGGAGCTCCGCTCGGAAACTTCCCGGGCATTTACGCAACGCGCACGCAGCAAATAAACGCCAGCCACTCCTCGACAATCGGCTCCCGGTCCGTCAACGAGCTCCGCTTTACCCTTTTCCGTGAGGGCCAGCTCAAATTTGATAGTCCGACCAAGACGAATGCCATTCAGGCCTCCTGTGGTACCGGAGCGGCGGCGGCGTTTTGTTTTACCGGCGTGAGCGATTCCGCCACTTTGAACGCCGCCTGCGCCGCCGGAGCCGCGAGCCCTGCGGACTGCGGGATCCATTCCGGACTAGGCTCCAAGATAGAAGGCGTGCCGTTTATTCAAGTGAACGGCGGCTTCTCCATCGGAAATAACGCGGGAGGCCAATTGCCGCAGGTCGGCAACACCTTCGAGGTCAGCGACAACTTCAGCAAGATCGTCGGGAACCATAGTTTCAAATTTGGCGGCGATGTGCGCTACCAGAAGTTCGATCAACTGTTGTATTTCGACGTCAATGGCTGGATGACGTTTAATTCCACAACTGCTGGGCCCACCGGGAGTGACTTAGGATCCGATAGCGCCTACCCCGATTATTTCCTGGGATTGGCGAACAGCTACATCCAAGGCTCGGCGCAGCACGAACTGGTGCGCAGCAAATCCACGTATCTTTTTGCGCAGGATAGCTGGAAGATCAAATCCAACCTGACGCTCAACTACGGTGTGCGTTGGGAGATGAATACGCCGCTCTCTGACATCGGCCAGAAAGTTCAGACCTTTCACCCGGGGCAGCGCTCGACCGTCTATCCTTGTAGCCTGGACCCCAGCAATCCTCTTTTCGCAACGTTTGGAGCCGGAGAGGCCGGATGCGACGCCGCCGGCGTCACTCCCGTGGGGTTGGTTGTTCCGGGTGACAAAGGCGTTCCCAAGGGCTTGACGAACACGTACTACAAAGGCTTTGCCCCGCGACTCGGGCTAAACTGGAGCCCGGGCTGGCATGATGGGTTGCTGGCCAAATTGACCGGCGGTCCCAGCAAAACCAGCGTCAGCATGGGATATGGCATCTTTTATAATCCCATCGAGCAGTTGGTCCTCGAGCAGTTCAGCGCCGAGCCGCCCTTCGGTGGTAGCAACTTCATCGGCTCCTCGTTCCTTCAGATGCCCTACGTGGACCAGACCGGCGCGGCCTTTGCCAATCCATTTACCGGGATTCTGAATCCCCAACGAGGTCAACCGATCGACTGGTCCAACTTCGCCGGCAGTGTTTATTTTGGACAATTTCCGCCGCATATGCGGCCTCAATATCAGGACCAATACAACTTGACGATCAAGCGCGAACTGCCCGGCAATACCCTCCTCCAAGTGGCTTATGTCGGCTCACAGGGCCACCGCTTGCTGGCCACTTATGAGGTTAGCCCGGGGGCCCCGCAAACTTGCAACGCCATCGCCGCCATCGCCGCTGCCAATCCCGGAAACGTGCTCACGGCGTCGGGAGGGAGCGAGACCACCTGTAGTTCTTTCGGCGAAGACAGTCCCTACTTCATCCTTCCTGGCGCGCAAATTCCGACCGGAGGTCTTTATCTTCCTTACGGTCCAAGCGGGCCGACCACACTCGCTGCCGGGTCGGTAGTTGGTTCCCAGGGCATCACCTTGGTGGGGTTGCGCCGCTATTCATCTCCTCTTTGCGATCCTTTGACGGGCCAGCAGTGTCCGGCCACAGGCGTGCCGCCATTCTCCGGGATATTCAGCGAGGACACCATTGCCCATTCGAACTACAACTCCCTGCAGGCGCTCTTCGAAAAGCGCTTCTCTCATGGCCTGCAGTTTCAGGCCTCCTATACGTTCAGCAAGTCTCTAGACAACGCCTCGAGCTTCGAAAGTGCCTTGAATCCTCTCAACTTCAACGCCACCTATGGCTTGTCCAACTACGATGCCCGGCATCGTTTCGTTTTCAACTATGTATGGGACTTGCCGGTGCCGAAATTTGATGGTTTTAAAGGCCAGCTTCTGGATGGCTGGGAAGTATCGGGAATTCTGAGTTTCCAGACCGGCTTCCCGGTGCGCATCACTTCACAGGATGATGTCGAGCAACTGGACACCACATTTGACTTTGAGGCGCCGGGCCAGCCGAACTTCGCGAGCGCCTTCAAAACAGTTAACCCCCGGAACACCGTCTGTGCGGCCTTCACCGGTCCACTGGCACAGCTCGTTGATCCCACGCTCCCCGCTTGCCAGCCTGTTTCCGGTTATGCCTTCGATCCCAATTTGTTCACCAACTCTACGGTTGCTCCGGGAACCATCGGCAACGCCCCGCGCTCCATTTGCTGCGGTCCCGGAATCAACAATTGGGACATGAGTTTTGCCAAGAACACCAGATTTGGAGAGAGATGGCAAATGGAGTTCCGGGCCGACGTCTTTAACATCTGGAACCACGCGCAGTTCTACACCGTGGACGGCAACATTTCCAATCAGGGCGGGACGTTTGGCCAGGTTTTCCACGTCCGCGATCCGCGATTGCTGCAGTTCGCGCTGAAGTTTCACTTCTAGCGCAAACTGGAAACAAAGATTTCTTTGGCGCGCTCCGCGAGGGCGTCGCCTTCCGACGTTCAAGAAAAATGCGAGTCCAGCACCAGCTTCAAGAGATTTTGCTCGCACAAACTGACCGCAGGGAACAGTCCTGCAACCACGGAGTACTCCCATGCACGACGCACTACGGAAAGAAATCGCCACCTACGAAAAGCGCACCAGGAAATCGGCGGTAGCTCACCAGCGTGCTCTCGAACGAATCCCGCTCGGTGTAGCCAGCAATTATCGCCACTACGAGCCTTATCCGATTTTTGTGCAGGACGGGAAGGGCAGCCGGATTCACGACGTCGACGGCAACGAATACATTGATCACAACCTGTGTTTCGGAGCCTTGATGGCGGGGCATTGCCACCCTGCCGTGGTCCAGGCCGTCGAGCAAAAACTGCACCAGGGCACGACTTTCGGGATGCCGCATGAGCAGGAATGGGAACTTGCCGAAGAGATTTCGAAGCGTTATCCCGTCGAAATGGTGCGTTTCGGTTCCAGCGGGACGGAAGTCACCATGCACGCCTGCCGCCTCGCGCGCGCCGCGACCGGCCGCGACAAGATTGTGAAGTTCGAGGGCTCCTACCATGGTCTGCATGACACCGCGCTTGTCAGCGTCAAGCCCAAGGCGGAAGACTACGGGGATCCCGAGGCTCCCAGTTCCGTTCCTGGTGGCGGCGGCGTGCCGAAGTCCGCGCTTGAGAATGTTGTGGTCGCCAGCTTCAACAATCTGAAGAGCGTCGAAAACCGCTTCCAGCAGTATCCCGGACAAATCGCCGCCATTATTCTCGAGCCCATTCTGATGAACGTCGGTCTATGCCTCCCGCAACCTGGTTTTCTCCAAGGGCTGCGCGATATCTGCAACAAAAACGGCGCTTTGCTGATCTTCGATGAAGTGAAGACCGGCGCGAAGCTGGCCTGGGGCGGCGCCAGCGAATTTTTCGGGGTGCCGCCGGACCTGATCTGTCTGGCCAAGTCCATCGGCGGCGGCTTGCCGCTGGGGGCGTTCGGTGCAAGCCGCACAGTGATGGATCTGATCTCGCAGCACAAGGTCTTCCACGGCGGCACCTACAACACCAACCGCGTGGCCATGGCTGCTGGTCTCGCGACGTTCCGCGAAGTTCTTACGCGCGAGAACTATGCTCACGTCGGTAATCTCAGCAAGCAGCTCACCGAGGGCTATCGCGCCATCGTCAAGAAATGCGGCCTGCTGGCCTACGTCGCCAGCGCCGGCGTCAACGGCGCGTTGATGCTCTATCCGAAGGAGATTCAAAACTACCGCGACTGGACTAAGATCGACGTCGATCTATGGCGCCACTACTGGTTTGGCATGGTCAATCGAGGCGTGCTGGCGCAGCCCTATTGGTGGGACGAGCAGTGGACCATCTCCGTGCAGCATACCAAGGCGGATATCGACAAACACCTCGCGGTATTCGAAGAACTCGCACCGGCCCTTAGCAAGGCCCAGGGAGAGCGAGGCCTCGCTTTTGTCGGTGCGGCCGGACACTAGGCTCGGGTAGGGGAGTCGGAGGAGAAAGCCATTGGCGAACGAGGTCAGCCGAACGCCCGCGGCACCGGGAGCACCCCACTTGCGCCGCGTTCTGGGTCCGGGGGACCTCGTTTTGTTATTTGTTGTGGCCATCGTTAACCTCAATGTGGTTCCGACCATCGCCGCCAACGGCGGAGTAACGGTGTGGCTGTGGTCTTTGGCGTTGCTGCTGTTTTTCTGGCCGCAGGGCATCGCGGTCATCGAACTGGCGCACCGCTATCCCGGTGAGGGCGGCGTGTACCTCTGGGCCAAGAGGGTATTCGGCGACTTCCACGGTTTCCTCTCGGGCTGGTGCTACTGGACGAACAACTTATTCTACGTGCCAACGGTGCTCCTCTATTTCGTGGGCATCTCAGTTTATGTCGCGGGTCCGCGCGCCCGTACCTTGGCTGACAATCACTTGTTTGCGCTCGGCGCATCGATCGTGCTGCTGGTCCTCCTGGTGGCCCTGAATGTGCGCGGTTTGGGCGTCGGTAAGTGGATCAACAATCTGGGCGGGATCGGTACCTCGGTTACCGCCATCATGCTCATCGGCCTCGGACTTGTCGTGCTCTTTCGTTTTGGCACCACCATGACCGCCGCCGACTTTCGTATTACTGGCGACCTTCGTTTGATCGGATCGTTCGGGATCATCTGCTTCGGCCTGGTGGGACTGGAACTGGCTTCCATCATGGGTGACGAGATTCAGGATCCGGGGCGCACGCTTCCGGGAGCCGTTGGCTGGGGAGGTCTGCTGTCGGGTATTTTGTATGTCGGCGCAACTCTGACCTTGCTTCTGGCCGTGAGCAAACAGGATATCGGGGTCCTCCAGGGCGTCGTTCAAGCGGTCAGTCACATGGCCGAGCAAGTCCAGGTGCCCTGGATCGTCTCCCCCTTCGCCTTGGTACTCAGCATTTCCATTGCCGGAATCGCCTCGGCTTGGCTTTCTGGCTCGGCGCGGATTCCTTTCGTTGCCGGTCTCGATCTGTACTTGCCGGAGGGTTTGGGCAAGTTGCACAAGAGGTTTGCTACACCGTATGTCGCGCTGATTGTGCATGCCAGCTTTTCCGCGATCTTCCTGGCCATGAGTTTTGTCGGCGCCGGAGTGAAGGAAGCCTTTGTTACCATGCTGGACTTGGCCGTGGTATTGCAGCTTGTGCCTTTTCTCTATATGCATGGGGCGTTGCTGAAACTCGCTAAACAATCGCCCCCCGGCGAGGGGTATTACAGCAAGACCACGCTTGTCCTGGCGGGCAGCTGCGGACTCATCACCACCATCTTGGGAATCGGCGTGGCGTTCATTCCATCGCATCAAATCGAGTCCATAAGATTATTTGAAATCAAGATGGTCGCCGGGACTTTGTCGCTGGTCGGTCTGGCGGCGTTTTTCTTTTTTATCTACGGCAGGCGCAAGGCCGCGCGGAAACTGGCGGCAGCGCCGGCGCTTTGAATGGAATTTGGGAGGCAGCTATGCCGAGCAGTGTGAAAACCGTCGTGCCAGCCTATCAAAACTACATCAATGGACAGTGGGTCAAGAGTTCTTCCGGGGAGATGTTTCCTGTCTACGATCCTTCGACCGAAGAGGTAATTGCGCACGTGGCGGCGGCCACGGTAGCCGACGTCGATCACGCCGTGAAGGCCGCGCGAGCCGCGTTTGATACCGGACCCTGGCCGCAGACCAGCGCGGCCGAGCGGGGTCGCCTGCTGTACCGCCTGGCGGAGAAGATTCGAGCGAATGCTCAGCAGCTCGCCGAGCTGGAATGCCGCAATTCCGGCAAGCCCATTGTGGAAGCGGAGTACGACATCTCGGACGCCGCCACCTGCTTCGAATATTACGCCGGGCTGGCGACCAAAGTTCTCGGGCACGTTAATCCCGTGCCCGCCAACGCGCTGAGTTTCACGCTTCGTGAACCGGTCGGCGTCGCCGGACAGATTATTCCCTGGAACTACCCGCTGGTGATGGCCTCCTGGAAGCTCGCTCCCGCAATCGCCGCGGGTTGTACGTGCGTGCTTAAACCTGCCGAACAGACGCCCCTCACCGTGATGGAAGTCGCCAACTGGTTTGAAGAGCTGGGTCTGCCGCCCGGGGTCATCAATATTGTCAATGGGTTTGGCGAAACGACGGGAGCCGCACTTGTGGCGCATCCCGCGGTGGACAAGATGGCCTTCACGGGCAGCGCTGCGGTTGGCAAGGTAATTGTCAAGAGTGCGGCGGACACACTCAAGCGCGTCACGTTGGAGCTCGGAGGCAAGTCTCCCAATATTTTCTTCGCTGGTGCCGATTGGGAAGCTGCCGTTGACGGGGCGCTCTTCGGAGTGTTCATCAATCAAGGCGAAGTCTGCTCCGCAGGCAGCCGCATCCTGGTCGAAAAGAAAATCTACTCCAAATTCCTCGAAGCCATGACCGAGAAGGCCAAGCGCATCAAGCTGGGCGCGCCGCTGGAACGCGAAACGAAAATGGGGCCGCTGGTGAGCCAGGAGCAATACGAGCGCGTCAGCGCCTACCTCGAAATCGGCAAGAAGGAAGCAAAAGTGGCCATCGGCGGCGGGCGGCCGAAACAATTCGGCAAGGGCTACTATGTCGAGCCGACCATCTTCTATGACGTGGATAACAACGCGCGCATCGCTCGCGAAGAAATCTTCGGTCCCGTCGCTTCCGTGATTCCCTTCGAAGACGAGCCGGAGGCCATTCGCATCGCCAACGACACGCCCTACGGCCTCGCCGCGGCCGTCTGGACGCGCGACATTTTCAAAGCGTTCCGCGTGGTGAAGTCGCTCCGCGCCGGCGTCGTGTGGGTCAACCACATGCAGCCGACCTACGTTGAGGCGCCGTGGGGCGGCTACAAGCAGTCTGGCTTCGGCCGGGAGTTGGGCCCCTGGGGGCTTGAAGAATATCTCGAAACCAAACAGGTGTTCGTCAATCTCGACGAGACGCCCATCGGCTGGTATTAAATTTCAAAGCAAGGAAAACAAAAAATGGCTACCATTCAGATTCGCACGGAAATTCCGGGACCAAAGTCACGCGCTTTGATGGCGCGCCGCGCGGCCGCGATTCCACGCGGCCCTTCGAATGCCACCCCGGTCTTCGCCGCAAGTGCCGCGGGCGCGGCCATCGATGATGTCGACGGCAATCGCTATCTGGATTTCGCCGGCGGCATCGGCTGCCTTAACATCGGTCATCGCTCTCCGCGGGTGATCTCCGCGATCCGCGAGCAGCTCGAGAAGCACTTGCATCTATGCTTCGCCGTCACTCCCTACGAGAGCTACGTGGCCGTCGCGGAAAAACTCAATTCGCTGGCTCCCGGCAATTTCCCGAAAAAAACCATGCTGGTCAACTCTGGCGCCGAGGCTATCGAAAATTCCATCAAGATCGCGCGTGCCCATACCAAGCGCCCCGCGGTTATCTGTTTCGAAGATGCCTTCCACGGCCGGACGCTTCTGGCTATGTCGCTCACGAGCAAAACGCATCCCTACAAAGCCGGCTTCGAGCCCTTTGCCAGCGACATTTACCGTATTCCGTTTGCCTATCCCTACCGGGGCGAAATAGGAGCTACCGCGGAAACCTTCGCCCATTGCCTGGAAGACGCTTTCGAGCGTTCCGTCGCTCCGGAATCCGTCGCCGCGGTTATCGCCGAACCCGTTCTCGGCGAAGGCGGCTTCGTCGTTCCGCCGCGCGACTACTTCCAGTTGCTGCAAAATATCTGCCGCCAACACGGCATTCTCTTCATCGCCGACGAAGTGCAATCCGGTTTCGCCCGCACCGGCAAGTGGTTCGCCTCGGAACATTTCGGCATTGAGCCTGATTTGATCACCATGGCCAAATCGTTGGGCGGTGGCATGCCCATCGCCGCGGTGACCGGTCGCGCGGAGATCATGGACGCACCCGGCGTTGGATCTCTCGGTGGCACCTACTGCGGTCACCCCGCCTCGTGCGCCGCTGCGCTCGCCGCCATCGAGACGATTGAGAAAGACGGCCTGCTCGCGCGATCCACCGCCATCGGCAAGCATTTCGAACAGCGCGCCCAAGCCTGGCAGAAAAAATGGCCGCTCGTGGGAGATATTCGTGGCCTGGGCGGCATGTTCGCCATTGAATTGGTGCGCAACGCGCGGACGCGCGAGCCGGCGGACTCCGAGACCACGGAAGTCGCAAAGTTTTGCTACCAGCACGGCCTCATCACCATCACCGCCGGCACCTTCAACAATGTGATTCGCATCCTCGTTCCGCTGGTAGTCACCGACGAGCAGCTCGACGAAGGATGCAGTGTGATCGAAGCCGCGCTGGCCGCCGTCGCGGACCGCAAGCAGGCCGCGGTGTCGCTGGTCTAGCCGGCGCGGGTCCCGGCTCGTGTGAGCCACAGCTATCGATGCGGAATTTCCAGGAGGTTGATATCGAAGACACCGCGACAAAGCACGCGGACTATTTGTTAATGTCGTCCTTGGCTTCCAAGCGCTTCAGAAGCGGCTGAAGAAAGGGCTTGGTCGTCTCCGGGGCCCCATTGATTGCTTGTGTCATTTCCTTGGCTGCGGCGGTGAAGTCCCCAGTATTAGAAGAGATGCGGGCGAGCGCCAGGTGGCTGATCCAGTGGTTTCGGTCCTTCTGGGGAACCTGGGGATACAGTTCAAAGGCGCGCTTAGCATTGCCCTGGCGCTGGAGGCCGCGGGCATAGGAATAAAGCTGGATGGCGTTAGCTTTATCGAACGCCGCCGAAAGCACTTTGGCTGACTCTTCTTTTCGTCCCATGGCATCGAGGATTCGCGATTTTGTTTCATAGTTTTCAAATCGCGGTTCATTCTGGATCGAGGTGTCTTCCCACTTGAGCGCTTCTTCGAGGTTGTAGTTGTTGTCTAGGCACCATTGCGCCGCCTCGTCGTGTCCGGCCCAGCTGAATCCGCCAACACTCCGAAGCTCGTTCCTGATGCTTTGCAAAACAACGGCCTTCACGTCCACGGAGACATGGAAGGGAACGGCAAGCTTCTCCCATCTAAGAACTGCCGTTGCCGAATCTGGCTTGATGTCATCGAAGACATAGGTCAGCACCTCAAAGGATTCTGCGGCCTGCGGTTTCACGTTCACCCGCAGGGCATCCTCTTTTTCGTCGTAGCTGAAACTGCCCCAGGAAGTCGAGTTTTTCGAAAAAATCACCGTCCACTGATCTTTGTCCGGGATGGTGTGCAGGCCATACGTGCCGGCGGCAAGGGGTTTCCCTTCCACGGAAACATCGCTCGAAACAGTGAGGGTGGTATTCTCATTCGCGCCCGCCCGCCATACTTTCCCATAGGGCACGGTCTTGCCCCAGATCTCCCGCCCGCCGACTGCCGGCCGGTGATAGGTAATCGTGATATCTGTCAGTCCGATCCGTTGGGACACCGTGCCGCGCTGGCTGACGCGAGGAATGTTCAACTCCGTCGGCTGGCTTCCGTTTTTGAATTGCGCACCGGCATTCCCTGCCAAAACGCTGATTCCCACGACCAAGCCCAAAGCAAACTTCCACACCTTGCGCATCGTCCTATCTCCTCTCCCAAAAGAAACTCTAAGATGATCTCGCCGGACCCGCGCCGGCCCTTACACCCCCGTAGCGATAGACGTCCCCTCCGAACATGAGTGAGCAAAAAACATGCGGCCAGCGCTGTCGATCAGGTCAATTCACAATGGATTGAGAAGAATTTAACGGCAAATTCGCAAGACATAATGTCCAAGCCAAAAAATTCTCAACCTGTGCGGACATCCCATCTCGACGGGATATCCCTCAATAATCAGCGGCGCTTGGTTTTAGCTGGCATGCGTTCCGTCGGGGATTGAGGACGAGGTGGCACGAATCCGGTGCGCACGAACTTGCCGAGGCCGGAAGGAAGAAGCTGGAGAGGGCGTGGAAGTCGAAGTACAATATCAACGCGTCGGGCTCCTAGCTCAACTGGTTAGAGCAATCGGCTCATAATCGATTGGTTCCGGGTTCGAGTCCCGGGGAGCCCACTCGAAGTTCGAAGAATGTTGCCCGGGTGTAAATCCATTCATTCATGAAATCGGTGTCAAACGATTCCGAAAGCAAGTTGTGGATGACTCGGCCGTGGATGTCAACGTCAGGCCAACGGTTTTGTGGGATAATCGCGGTCATGAAAGCGACCATGGCCATATTTCCCCGAGCTTTTCTCGTCGTTTCGGCTTCTCTCGCACCTCTGCTGGCGCAAACGCCGGGCAGCCAGCAGCAGCCCGAGTTCATGCGGCAGGGTCAGCAATTGATGCGCGAAGGAAAGTTGGACGACGCGCTGGCGCTGTATCGCAGGACGCTGGAGGCCTCGCCGAATTCCCTTCCGGCCCACATCGCGGCGGGGAGTGTGCTCGACCTCCAGGGGCGAGGTGAGGAGGGCCGCAAGTATTTTGCCCGAGGGATCGAAGTTGCGGACACGCCCGAGCACAAGGCCATGGCGCAAAGGGCCATGGCCATGTCGTACGCCTTCGAGAGAAACTGCAAGAAAACCGTCGAGTACGAACAACAAGTCTTCGACATCTACGAAAGCGAGAAGAACTTTTTTCAGCAGGGCGAGATTGCCGACGAGGCCGCTCGCGTTTGCATTGAATCAGGGGATTTGGAGGCCGCATATCACTGGTATCAGCTCGGGCACGACACCGGCCTGAAGGAACCAGATATCAAACCGGCTCGCCAAGACCTTTGGGAGTTCCGTTGGGAGCACGCGCAGGCCCGCATCGCTGCCCGACGGGGGAATCAAGCCGAGGCACAAAAACACATCGCTGCGGCGAAGAGCGTGCTCGACAAGGGAACCAATCCGGAGCAGGCGCAGTTCCTTCCCTACCTTCAAGGCTATGTCGCATTCTATGCGGGAGATTACCAGGCGGCCCTCAAGGAACTGCTAAAGGCCAACCGGAACGACCCATTCATCCAATGCATGATTGGCCAGACCTACCAGAAGCTGGGCGAGAAAGACAAAGCCTTCGAGTACTACTCCAAGGCTTCAACAGCAATCGCGCACAATCCCGCCGCCGCGTATGCAGTACCGCTGGCCAGGAAGAATCTTACTTTGCTACCGAGCTAGATTTTTTGGCCCTCGGATTTGTGACGGAACGTTCGCTCCGGTTGGCTAGGTAGCAGCTCGGAGGCCCTTCGTGAAACTCCTGATCATGGCATTTTCTCTGATCTTGGTTCCCATCGCTGGTGCAATTCAAGCGAGCCCGCCCGAACAAGCTTCTACGCCAAGCATACAAGGCAAGGTCTTAGAGGAGCCGGAGGGGCCACCGATAAGGAAGGCAAACGTGCAGTTGTATGGACGAAAAAGGCCCACCGGCTCAAACTATTCGGCAATTAGCGATGTGCAAGGCCAGTTCACCATCGATGGCGTGCAACCTGGACAGTACGTCGTGGTCGTCGAACGCCCCGGATTTGTGCAGTCCAACCAACGAATAACCATTTCGGTCGAACCGGGGTCCGGCAAGAACGACTTGATCTTGCACATGCAACCTGCCGCCGTCATCACCGGGAAGATCCTAGACTTGGACGGAGACCCGATCGGTGGTGTTAGCGTCACAGCGACCAGGGCTGGCTCTATCGGAGGGGAACGGAATTCCCGCAACTACGGCAATGCAGCCACGAACGATCTTGGGGAATTCCGTATCTCCGACTTGCGAGCGGGACGCTATAAGATTACTGCCTCTCCCCCGCAAACGTCCCAACCGCCGGATCTAAAAGAGAACAAGAATGGGAAGGATCCATCGATATTCCTAACCACTCACTATCCGGGAGTTTTGGATGAGGACCAAGCTGTTGCCGTGGAGATTCATGCAGGGGGAGAAACACGGATTAATTTTGGCCTCCTGACCGGCCGGGCGTACCGCGTCAGCGGATCGGTAACGGGGGTCCCGAGCAAGGGCGGCATGACTCAGATCATGCTGCAAGCGAAGGGCCGTCGCGGCTTGCAGGGGGCTCCGCAAGGGCTTGGCGAGGGCGGCAGATTCGAATTTTCGAACGTCTTACCCGGGTCCTATGTGGCAAGGCTAATCATGGTCACATTTGAGGGCGGTCAGCCAGCCATACGGATGCTCCGCTTGGGTCAGCCGATCGAAGTTGGTAATGCTCACGTGGAGGGATTACGGCTGCAGCCAGAGGCCGGTGGGCAGGTTCGGGGAAAATTCAGCCTAGATACGGGCCAGAAATTCGATTGGACACAATTGAGCGTGACCCTCGTCTCTGCCGAGGAGCAAGGTGGCCAACTTGTAGGGGAAGGCGCGATGGACCTTCCGACAGGTTCCAATGTGAACAGTGACGGAACTTTTGAACTGAAGAACGTGCCCGGAGGCAATTACCAGCTGCTGGTCGTGGCCAGATCCAATGATCTGCCCGATTACATCACAAAATCGGTCAATCTCGACGGGCGGGATGTGGCCGATTCTGGTTTCCCGATTCTTCCCCAGACGTACCTGGACGTAGTAATCAGCGCAAACGGAGCGAGTATTACCGGGAAGGTTGTTGACGGCAACGGCCAGCCGATCGCGAATGCCACCGTTGTGGATGTTCCCACGGCAGAGCACCGAACGCGCTCGGATCTTTTCCAGCGAGACACTACTGATGAGAGCGGACATTTCCGCTTGCGCGGCCTAAATCCCGGCAAGTACACGGTGCTCGCCTTCGAAGAATTGCAGGAAGATGTTCGCCAGCCTGATTTCATGAAGTCCTACGGGACTCGCGGGGAGATTGTGCAACTGGACGAAGGTACACGAAAAAGCGTAGTTCTGAAACTGATCCCTTCAGGCGGTGAAGTGCCGTGAGCGGCGGAGTTTCGGACTAATCAAGTCGCGCTTCGATCCTTACATCAAGTGGTGGGCTTCGCCTGGTCCGAGCCTTCCGCAACTCCGACGACGATATCGGTGCTGTGCGTCGCCCCTACGGTGTGCAGGTCAGCCCAGAAGACGTCAGGCTTGGACACTGAGATCTCGTTTTCAGCGCCTTGGCGTACCACCGAGCAGGATAGGAAGGCGGTTTGGCGGGAACGCCGGATTGAATCCAAAGGACTTACGCTTATTTCTAGAGCAGCGTGTTTCGCAAGAACCACGCGCCTTCTCGGTTCGGCACGGGGGCACTCGCTATTCGAGAATGGGACGGGCCCTATTGAAAAAAAATTGCAAAATCTGCTTTAGTTCTATGGACAAATAGCTGGCTCCTTGCCATCATCCATACCCCTTTCGAAACCATTTTCTTTCCGTTCTCGTACGCAGCCTGTCGCTGGGAAAGGTAGAGGCTATGAACATGAGCAGCATCGACCAGGTATTGGTGATCTCTCCCGAAGCAGACCATCATCAAAAGATTAGCGGGGCAGTCGAGAGATGTGGTCTAGGCTCAATCTACTGCAGGGAATTCGTCGAAGCACGAAGCTTCCTGGCCCGACAGAAGTTTAGAGTTGTGTTTTGCCATGACACTCTGCCGGATGGCGATTTCCGGGGAGTGATCGCAGCAGTGAATCCCACCCCAGTCGTCGTACTATCCCGGTTCGCCGAATGGGACCACTATCTCACCGCTCTTCGCGCCGGAGCCTTTGATT
>WNGI01002125.1_pt1 | contig 16933 bp, 19 predicted proteins | sample 5400621 | NCBI WGS metagenome assembly WNGI01 (sample SAMN13153374, study PRJNA577476) | soil metagenome | isolation source: 20 cm soil or saprolite under Garry oak tree replicate 1 | place: USA:California | collected 2016-06-15 | reverse complement strand
CGGTCGTGGTCCCGAGCCGGCGCGAGCTGCCACGCGTCCACCGCGTCGCCTACAGCGCGTTTACGGACCCGTCTGGCGGCTCCCAAGATTCGTTTACGCTGGCGATTGCGCATCTCGAAAAGGGTGGTAGGGCTGTGCTCGATGCCGTGAGAGAGATTAGACCGCCGTTCTCCCCGGAGCAGGTCGTCGCCGAATACGCGGGGCTGTTGAAGGCCTACGGCGTCTCGAAGGTCCAGGGCGACAGGTATGCTGGCGAGTTTCCGCGCGAGTTGTTCCGTAAGCATGGTATCACGTACGAGCCGAGCGAGCGGACGAAGTCCGACATCTACCGCGAACTCCTCCCGCTGCTCAACGCGGCCCGATGCGAGCTGCTGGATTCGCCAAAGCTCAAGGCGCAGCTGATCGGGCTCGAGCGCCGGACGGCGCGCGGTACCGGAAAAGACAGCATCGATCATGGTCCAGGCGGGCACGACGACCTGTGCAACGCGGTCGCGGGTGCGCTGGTCGCCGTCGGTGGGCCGCGCAGCGGGACGCGCCTCCTATGGACCGACGGTGTGAACACGGTCGATTCGTGGGCTGAGCCAACGAACCCGATTCCGGCGTCATGGCTGCCGCCGCCGGAGTTGGACGAACACGGTAACTGAACTTGACGCGCTGGTGAGTGTTGGCACGTACAGGGGAAAATGAGCGGGGCGTCGGCGCCAGCCAGACGAGACTCGAACTGACGAGTTCCGGACTCCACTCCGCCCGCTCTACCCCAGCGCACCGTGGAGGGTGCGACCAAATGGCCAAAAAGAAATCGAAGCGGAAGACAAGCGCGAGGCTCGCGCGATTAGTCCGCAAGCTCCCAGCCGATCTACAGAGGGCGTTGCGTCAGATGCTCGCGTGGCTCACGAGCGATGAACCGGAGCGGTTAACGGAATGGTGGGTCGAGCACGGCGGCCCACTCGATACGTCAATCGCGCACGTTCGAGCGATCCGCGACGACTACGGTAGCAGGTTTGTGGAGCGCCAGACGCATGATCCGCGCCGGGGTCGCTTGAAGGTGGCTGCGGCGGATGTGCTTGCCGCGTTCGACAGCCGGCGTCCGCACTACACGTCGGATACGGCCGCTGCGGCGCACGTCGCGAAGCGCGAGACGTTCGTCGACTGGCGCGGCCGGAAGACAACGGTTACGAAGAGCATTGTCCTCGAGCGCGTGAAAGAGCGACGCGAAGGAAAGTCGAGGCGTCCAACGAGCTAAAGGTTGTACAGCATGGTGTCCAACGAACTTCGTTGGACAACCCTCTCCCCCACTACTCTCCGCACGACATAGGTCCGCCCGGTGATCGCCGCGACAGCGCGTAGCGCACCGGATTCGAGCGTGAACCAGCGACGCATGCGAGCGAGGCCATGGAGGACGAGTACGGAAACGGAGCAGCACGCGCTCCGCTTGTAGTCGCGGCACGCCTCGTAATGGCGGATTGGATTCGGAGCTTCCGCTGGACGTGCTGGGCGCATCCCACCTTCACGCAAGCGGTCTCGCGACGCTTCGCGCTGCGCGCTTGCAGGTGGTGGCTGCGCCAACTCTCGCGCGAGAGCTACGCCATCGTGGCGTTCGAGCGCGGCCCCTCCGGGCAGCTGATCCACTGCCACGCACTCGTCGGTGGGATTCCCCGCTCGCGGCTGTGTGAGCAGTTCGTTGGCGGGTTATGGCGACAGGGACGCATCGAGGTCGCGCCCTACGACAGGAAGCGGGACTACCCGAGCACGGTAGGGGGCGCGAGTTGGTATCTGACGAAGACGGGAAGCGATGCCGTGGAGATCCTTGGCAGTCCCGTCGTCTACCGGCCGCGGACGCGCGGCGGTAGGAATCGACCGTAGGGGCTCACGTGCGCCGTCGCAGGATCGCCTCCGCGAGTCGCCGGAACGGATCGCCCGCGTTCCGGATCTCATCTAGCTCTCTGTCGGTGGTCAGCAGGTCGGCGTCGATCACTCCATCCTCCAGCGCTTCGATGCAGGCCTTGAGGTCTTTCTCCGCATCGGTCGTGAGTCGGTCGTAATCGAATCCGGTCTCGTCTTTTGGTCGCTCCATGGATGCGTACTGCGTCAGCCGTCGCGTGCCGCCGAGAAACAAGACGAACGCCATTTGAACCCGCGTCCGGATCAGGGCGCTCGCTTCACCGGCGAGCGTCGCCATCTCGTCCAAACGGTGCTCGGCGACGTCTAGGTGCTTGCCGTAGTCCTGCGCGTGTTCTTCGAGCCAGATCGTGAGAGGACTGACCCCACGGCCATCGCGGTCGAGCCACGAACGAAGTTGCCGCCGGAGTTGAAACGCGATGGTGCTGATCCGGGACTCTACTTCCGTGACCCGTTGGCGCTTCTTGCGATTGTCACTGCGCCAGGTCGCCCCCGCGAACCACGCCACAGCCACGGCAGCTGCCGTCCCAACGATGGTGTTGAGCGTTTGCCACGAAAGCAGCGGAACGACCTGCGCCATCCCGCACGCACCAGCAGGCCACGGCATGGGATCAACCTGCGACATGGCGCACGCAGCAGCAAGCCCCGCTATCCAGCCGTCCAACGAACTTCGTTGGACGACTCCCGCCCGTGTGAGCGTTTCCACCATGACCAAGCGACCCGCGCGCAGCGCGCCAGCGGACTCGTCCATCGAACCGCATCCGGTCAACCTGGACGCGGCGCGATCTCCGGTGAAGACGAAGAGAACGACCGCCGGTGAGCAATCAGCGAAGCCGCAGCCCGGGCTTCCAGCGGCGCACAACGGTCGGCCGGTACGGAATTGCAAGTGCGTGTGCTGTACGACGCACCGTCGCTTGAATCGACAGGCGTTGAAGGACCACGCGCTCGCGGCGATTACGGACTTCATGGTGACCGGCACCGTGCGCGCGGGCCAGAATGCAACCGACGCACTGAAGCGCGTGCTCGGTCTCGACTAAAACTGAAAACGAAAGGGAGTAGCGACATGCTGAGCGACAAGAAGTTGAACGAAGGGCAGCCGCCGCAATGGATCAAGGTCTACGTGACGCCGGAGCAGTTCCGGCGGCTCGAGTTGGCATCAGACTACCCGCAGGCGGCCCGGCTCGAACCGAAGGACTGCGGCGGCGGGTCTATTGAGCCGTTCGCCGTCCTCAACGACGACCTGACAGTTCGCGTCGTGACCGTCACGTTCCCGTTCGGCCCGGCACTGCAGATGACGCGGGAGGAGAAGAAGCTGTGGGTGGCAGGGCGTCGCGCTTTTGACCGCGCCCTCACGCGAAAGGAGCAGGAGAGTAAGCGGGAGACGGCGAGGCAGGAGAAGGAGACCGCGCGGTACGAGGCCAAGCAGCAGCGCGAGCGGGAGCGCGAGCGTGCCGCGAAGGCCAAGAAAGGAACGTCCAAGTGAGCAACCAACAGTACGCAGCACCGATCGGTCCATACAGCATGAACGACGCGGACCTCGCGCGCTTGCGCGAGAAGCTAGCCGACGCCGAGCGCGTGGCCGCGCGGGCGACGGATTACACGACCCGGACGCGCGCCGAAGGTGACGTCCGGATCATCAAACGCGAGCTGAACGGCGCGGAGCTACAGCGGAAGGTCGAGGCGGCGCAGCAGCGCCTGAACACACCTGCCCCCGACGCGCACGCAGTGCTCCGTGAACTCGCCGTTGAGCAGGGCCAGTGCATGGCGCCGGTTCCGTACTTCGCGCGCGATGAGCAGAAAACGCAGGAGCGGGTGCCGCCGCAGCAAACACCCGCGCAAGAACTCGCGGACTTGAAGGCAAAGGCGGCGGCGCTGAAGGCGACTGCCGACGATCCCCAGGTCGGCTTCCAGGCCCGCATGAAAGCGAGCCTCGAGTGGAGCAAGGTCACCGGACGCATCCAGGAGCTAGAGGCGGCGACGGGTCCGACCGGGACAGCGGGCATGACCTTCGACGCGGTGGCGCAGATCGTCGAACAGGCGCGCAAGGACGGCGTGGTGGCGTCGTACAACATCGTGCGGCCGAAATAACGGTCGCAGCAGTTCGGCTCCGGGTGGAACTCCCGGCGAGGTCAGCGGGCACCTCGTCCCTTCACAAGCTCGAAGTCGTCGTCTGTGGTCGCGCCCAACACGACCCCAGCCCGGCGCAGCCAGCGACCGAGGGTCGGAGCGCATCCGTCGCGGACGTGTCAGGTTCGAGTCCTGATCGCTGGCGTAGTTTGTTTTTCCGCCTACAACCACGAAAGGACTGACACAATGACTTCCCAAGAAGTTCGTGACGCGATTGGTGAAGCGCCGTCCGCCGCTGAACGGCTGGCTGATTGCGAGGAGCAGTTGCGCGACGCCCAGGCCGCGCTGGTGACGGCTGAAACGGCGCTCGATATCCATGGCGTCGTCGCCGGCCAGAATACCGTGGCGGCGCTCCAACGGATGATCGCGACGCTCCGAACAAAGGTAGTGGTCGAACACGCGGCGGAGGCGCGCGCGGGCGCGCTCGATCTTGCCAAGCGGTGTCAGGAGCAGTACGACGCCGCGCTCGACGGCCTGATGCCAGACATCGAGCTGGCGCGGAAGGCGATCAAGGCGGTAACGGACCCGATCAAGAAGTGCGGAAAGAGTTGGAACAAGGCGGCACGCGCGCAGTTCGAGCTGCGGTTGGTTGAGATGCGGTTCGGGCTCGACGCCACGCCGCTCGATGTGTTGCCCGTGAGTCCAATCGACGCGCTGCAGGCGGTGGTTGGTGAGGAGATCGAGAAGGTGATTCGACTCTGCATCCCTCAGGCGTTGCCGACGACGCTCACGGTCGCGAGCGATTCGCCCGAGCAGGCGAAGGTGAAAGGAATGGTGGCCGCTGCCGAGTTCGTAGCGGCCTACGCGGGCGATTTGAAGCTCTCCAGCGCGCTGGTCGAGGCGTTCGAGAAAGCCGGTCCCCTGGGACCTGTACCGGCGAGCGCGCCAGCGCCGGGATCGTCGCTGACCGTCGAGGATGACGACCCGGCGTTCATCGGTACGACCCCGCCGTCGCTACCGCCTGGTGTGGTCCAGGGTGCGGTAGGCACGTTCGAGCCGTTTGCGCCGGAGACGCCGAAACAGAAGGCCGAGCGCGAGCAAAAGCGTCGTGCGAGTGCGCTGCGGCAGGCCGACGTGGCGCGCGAGCTTGGTGCCGAAGCCGTGCGGATTCACCGTGGGCTTCCTACGACGGGCAAGGTTCCGACTCATGGTATCGATGGTGATCGCGGCGGGGTGCGCTAACGATGGCGATGAAACAAGAGCAGGAGCGGCCGGCCGTGCCGGCGCGCAATCGCGGCGGCGAGACGGTCGAAACCGGAAACGGTCAGCGCATCTTCCTGCGCGCGGATCAGCGGCGCGTCGAGTTCGTCTCGGCGGAGACAATTGGGAAGGTCGTTGTGTCGCGGGACGCGATTCCTGATCTGATCGCGGCGCTCGAGCGCTTGCGCGCGTAGCATGGCCGTTACTCGCGTCGTCACCCACTACGGCCTACTGGCCGACAAAGTGTACGGGTTCGGGTACTTCGACGGCCTGGGCTCGCCGAACCGGGTCTCGCTCAATTGGCTCAAGTACGCGAGCGGGCTGACAGCCGGCGAGCAGACCGATCTCGCGAGCATCCTTTCGTTCATCAACGGGTACATCGGCGCCGAAGAAGCGCCGACCGGGTACCTCAAGCGCACGACCTGGCCGGTCATCACGACGAACGGCGCGGGCGATACGCCGACGGGCGCGGACAACCAAGCCGGACTGAGCGGCGCTATCGACGTGTCTACGACCAACGCGATCTGGCATGGCGAGCGCGGCAGCGTGTGGATTCGGGTCTACCGCGACGGCGTCAACCACACGCCGCTCTCGCCGAAGACAGACTTGTGGCGGTTCTCCACGTGGAGCAAGGCGCTCGCGGCGTTCAGCGCTCCGCAGCAGACGACGTTGAACTCATTCACCGCCGCGCTCGGCGCGTACATCGCGGCTGACTTGCCGCTACCGCCGTGGGACCCGTAACGCGCGACGGATGGACTTGACGGAGTAGTTATAGTTCTTGCTGCGGCGCGGCTCTTAGCGCCGATGCGTCCCCAGGCGGTCAAGCACCAGACTGTAAGCTCCGGGTGGCGTAGCACAAAGACCCACGAACTGCTGAACTGAGTTCGGGGGGTCTTTTTTTTTGTGCCCCAAACTTCGACGCACGTGGAGGGCGTCAATCATGAAAACCGACAAGACGACTACGGCGGCGAATAGCTGGCTGGCGGAGTGTGCGTTGCGCGAACTCCGAGAGAAACGACAACGCGTGCGCGGTATCCTCGATGCTCCCCGCCTCCTCGAATTAGACGAAGAGCGCGCGCTGGTTGATGAGTTGTCACGCCTCAATGCGACGATCGCACGCCGCGAGCAGGAAGTCCGCGTACACCGCCAGACCACGCGGGCGTTGTGAAAGGGCTATTGGTCGAGGTGGCGGAGCAGCCCGTGTCGTTTGGGCGTCGCATCGCGCTTCGCGGCGTCCAGGAACCAGACTGGGCGCTCAAATCCGAGCGGCGTGAACTCCTCGGCCGTGAGCGCGCGGACAGTTTTCCAAGAGATCCTGGCCTTCTTGAACAGCCTCTTCGCCTCCTTGGGCAGGTGGGTGGCGACGTACTCGCATGCCTTGCGGTAGCGGAACTTTCCTGCCCACCACCAATCAGATCGTCCAAGGTTCGCGAATCCCAACGCCTTGAGGTCGGCGACCAACAACCCCTTCAAGCGAGCCAGGCGAGCCGCGTCTGGCGCACGCTTACGCCGCGGTTCGTCGCTCCCGGCTTTGAGTTTCAATCGGTCGTGAAGGCTGGCATTGATCGATCCGTGGGTCACGTTTTCAAACGTATGCGCCGACGGTGCGGCTGTACAGCGTGAACATGGACCTCGACGCCGTGCTCGAACGGTTCGCCGAACTCGTGGCCGAGAAGTTGGCCGCGAAGGCGAGCGCGAACGGGAATGGAAACGGGCACGCGCCGGAGCCTGAAACGCTCCTCACGGCGACGGAGGCCGTGAAGCGGCTCGGCATGACGACGCGCTGGCTGTACGCGCACGCGGATACGCTGCCGTTCATCGTGCGGGTTGGACGCAGCGTCCGGTGCAGCGCCGCTGGGCTTGAGCGCTGGATCGCCAAGCGGCAGCGCGGGTCGGATGTTGGGGGTGCTGTCTTGGGAAGTGGAACCCTCAACAGGAGAGGCACCAAATGACTGACAAGGAACTCCTCAACACGCAGGACCAGAAGAGGCGCACGCGCGGTCTCGGGTCGTTGATCCTCCGGGGCCGTATCTGGCGGATTCGCTTCTACGTAAACGGTCGTCGCGTCGATCAGAGTAGCGGCTCCGAGAAGCAGTCCGTCGCGGCGAAGCTCTTGAAACAGCGCCTCGCGGAACTCGCGACAGGGCGGTTCGCCCCGAACGCGGACCGGGTCACGGTCGGCGAGCTGTTCACGATGTTGGCTGCGGATGGCGTGGCCAAGGGGAACCGCAGCCGGCGAAAGCTGACCCATCTGTGCGACGCGTTCGACGTGGTGGTAAAGACGGCGGAGGACGGTACGGTGAGCTATAACGGCGGCTGGAAGGCTGTAGCGCTCACCACCGACCGGATTCGGGCGTATGAGGCCGAGCGGTTGGGAAAGGGCGTAGCGCGGGCTACCGTGAACCAGGAGCTGGCGGCCTTGCGGCGGGCGTTCAATCTGGCGCTCGAAGCGGGACGGCTCGCGACGAAGCCGGTTATCAAGACGCCCGATCCAAAGAACGCGCGGAAGGGGTTCGTGACGGATCGGCAGTTCGAAGCGGTGCGCGGTGCCCTGCCCGACTCCCTACAAGGCGTATGGGCGTTCGCGTTCCTGACGGGCTGGCGGACGCGCTCGGAGATCCTGCCGCTTCAGTGGACCAACGTAGACTGGCGGCGCGGCGTGGTACGGATTGAGGACAGCAAGAACGGCGAGCCGAGAGAGTTCCCGTTTGCCGAGTACGGTCCGCTCAAGGCGGTGCTGACGGCGCAGAAGGCGACGACGCGAGGCCCGTACGTGTTCCACGACGGCGAGGGGAAACCCGTGATCTACGACCGCTGGAATGACGCGCGGCAGAAGGCGTGCACGGCGGTCGGGGTCGATGCCATCGCACACGATCTGCGACGAACGGCGGTGAGGAACCTCGAGCGTGCGGGTGTGTCGAGGTCGGTGGCGATGAGCCTGACGGGCCACAAGACGGAAGCCGTCTACCGCCGCTACGCGATCGTGGACTCGAGCGCACAGCGGGAAGGCGTGGCCAAGCTGGCCAAAGCGCAGGTCGGGTACAGTTCGGGTACAAACGAGCAGGAGGAGGCCCAGTGACCAACGGAGACCAGCACGCTAACTCGTTGCGGTATCAATGCCGAGGGCAGGACTCGAACCTGCACGGGAGTCGCCTCCCAAGGGATTTTAAGTCCCTTGCGTCTACCGATTTCGCCACCCCGGCCTGCATGAAACATACGCCGCTCGGTCAGGTCCGCTGGTCGACCTCCGATACCGACAGGGCGAGCACCCCCGCAACGAGCAACGTGCCGGCGAGGACCAGGAGCCCGCTCTCGAACCCCTGAGTGCGCTGCTTCAGGAAGCCCATGACCGTCGGCCCGACGAATCCACCGACGTTGCCCACCGAATTGATGAGGGCGATCCCGCCGGCCCCCGCAGTACCGGAGAGGAACATGGTCGGGAGGCTCCAGAACGGCCCCAACGTGCTCCAGATGCCGGCCGCCGCGACACACAGCGCGAGGAATGCGGGCAGCGGGTGTCTCTGCACGAGGGCGCCCAGCGTCAGACCTGCCGCCGCGGCGAAGGCGGAGAGCGCCACGTGGCGGCGCCGCTCCCCCGCGCGGTCCGAATGGCGGGCGATGACCACCATGCTGATCGAGGCCGCCAGGTACGGAAGCGCAGACACGAGGGAGGCGGCCGCGCTGCTCAGGCCGGAGAAGCTCTTGATGATCTGCGGCAGCCAGAACGCCACGCCGTAGAAGCTGATGATGATCGAGAAGTACAGGAGACACAGACGCCACACGCGCCCGTGCGTCAGCGCCTGCCACAACGAGAGCCGCTGGGTGCGCTCGAGCGCCTGCCGCTCCGTTGCGAGCGTTCCTTCGAGCCACTCCCGCTCCGACGCGCTCAGCCAGCGCGCGTGTGACGGCCGATCGGGCAGATAGAGGAACGTCGTCACGCCCAGCACCACAGCCGGCAGCCCTTCGACCAGGAAGAGCCACTGCCAGCCGGCGAGCCCGCCCGTTCCCTGGAGCCGCAGGAGCGCGGCCGAGATCGGCGCGCCGACCACGCCCGCGAGAGCGGTCGAGGTGAGGAAGAGGGCGAAGACTCGGGCGCGCTCCCGGGCCGGAAACCAATGCGTGAGATAGAAGATCATCCCGGGGAGAAAGCCCGCCTCCGCCACGCCGAGCAGGAAGCGCACCACGTAGAGCGTGGTCGGCGTCCCGACGAGCATCATGCCGCACGACAGGACTCCCCACGTCACCATGATCCGCGCCATCCAGCGGCGGGCTCCCACCCGGGCGAGGATCAGGTTGCTCGGGATCTCGAACGTCACGTAGCCGACGAAGAACATCGCGGCGCCGACGCCGTACGCCGCATCCGAGAGCCCGAGGTCCGCCTTCATCTCGAGCGCGGCGAAGGAAATGTTGAAGCGATCGAGGTAGTTCACGATGTAACAGAGAAACAGATACGGGATGAGCCGCGCCGTGACTTTGGTCGTGACGGCCGGCCACTCGCCGTCAACCAAGCCGATCGCCACGTGCCCCCCCCGACGGCCTCACCGCTGTGATCGACGGCTCGCGCCCGAAGGCGGTCGCGAACGCGCGCCGGATCTGCCCGGCGACCTTCGCCTCACCCCTCCCCGTTCGCCCATTCCCTTTGCCCAGCAGCACGAGCACGGCGCCGCCCCATCCGGCACCGGTGAGCCGCGCCCCGAGAGCGCCCGCCCGTCGCGCAGCGGCGACCACCAGGTCGAGCTCAGGCGCGCTGCACTCATAGAGCCGCCGACAGGATTCGTGCGACTCGTACAGCAGTTCGCCGAACCGCCGCACCTGACCGCGTGCCAACAGCTGCGCGCCGAACCGAGTGCGCGCCGTCTCGCCCACGACGTGCAGCGCGCGTGACCGCAGCGGCTCGGGAAGGAGGCGCTTCAGGCGTGGCAGCCAGCGCGCGGGCCAGCTTGCGAGCCAGACCAGCTCCGGCAGGTCGAGCTTGAGGCGCGCCACCGCCGCCTCGCACTCGGCGCGCCGCTCGTTCAACGCCCCCGCCGTGAGCTCGTGCCGCGTGCCCGTGTCCACGAGCAACAGGCGCCCCCGTATCGGGATGTGGCGCGCCGCGAGCGACGCGCACTCGAGCAGGAGGGCGTGGCCGGGCCGCGCCAGCGCGGCGCACATCTGGTCCATGATCCCGCAACCCACACCCACGTAATCGTGCTCGGCGCGAAACGCGACGCCGGCGAGCTGGCGGGGGGTGAGCCGAACCGAGGCGAGCAGGCTCAGCGCCTTCGCCGCCGCGACGGTCAGGGCCGCCGAGGAGGCGAGCCCCGCCCCGACGGGCACGTCGCTCGCGACGGCAACGCGAGCCCCGGCACCCGCCGGCGCGGCGCCGGCCGCGCCCAGCTCGCGCATCACACCGGCGAGGTACGCGCTCCACCCGGCGGCGCGTCCCTCGCGCCAATCGATGCGCGCCAGCTCCCCGTCGAGCGTCGAGATCAGCTCGAGCACGCCAGCGTCCGCGGGTCCGACGGCGACGGTGGTGCGCAGCGGCGTCGCCACCGGGAGCACGGGGCCACCGTTGTAGTCGGTGTGCTCGCCGATCAGGTTGACCCGACCGGGGGCCGAGGCCGCGGCGCGGGGCGCGACGCCGAAGGTCGCGCGGAACAGCGCTGACGCGTTGTGACGCATGGGTTTGACAAGGATTGGGGCCAATGCTACCGTTGGCCAGCCAATTCCACCACCTCTTCAAAGTCACCCGGAGCCACAACGTATGCGGGCGTGCGTCTGGTACGCGCTGGTGCTGTTTGCCGGGGTCCCGACCCTGCTAAGTGCGCAGGGCTTCGGCATCTACGAGCAAGGAACGTGCGCGATGGGACGCGCCGGCACCGGGGTGGCGGCGCCGTGCTCGGATGGCTCCGCGATGTTCTTCAACCCGGCGGGTCTCGCCGGGCTCACGGGCGCGCACGCCACGATCGGCGTCACGCTGATCGACATCCAAGGCGGCTTCACCGACGATGTGTTCCAGCAGCACACGGAGCTTGACGATCCGCTCATCGGAGTGCCGCAACTCTATATCTCGTATGGGGCTACATCCAAGCTTGGCATCGGCGTCGGGTTGTTCGCCCCCTACGGGCTCGAGACCAGGTGGCCGATGGCGTTCGATGGGCGGTTTGCGGGCTACAAGAACTTTCTGCGCTCGATTTACATCCAACCCACGCTCGCCTACCAGCTGACGCCGCGGCTGTCCCTGGGCGGCGGCCTCGACATCGTGCTCGGGAAGGTGGAATTGAACCAACGACTCGACCTTGCCCAAGCACCAGTACCGACCGCGCTTGGTGTCCCGGCGGGCACAGTCTTCGGGCAGTTCGGGATCGCGCCCGGGACGGATTTCGCCAACACCCACCTCGAGGCGACGAAGACGACCGTCGCGGCGCATTTCGGGGCGATTTTCAAGGCGAGCGACCAGCTCTCGTTCGGCGCGAACTTTCTCACCCAGGCGAAGTTCGAATACTCGGGCTCCGCCAGCTTCAATCAGGTGCTGACCGGCCTGGTCGTCCCGGCGAGCCTGACGGTCGGGGCACTCACGATTCCCGCCGGCACCCCGATCGATGTCCTCCTCGGCGCCCCCGTCACGAGCGGCGGTCTCGGCCTGTTCGACCCGGCGACGGGCGTGTTCAGAGCGCAGCCGGTCACCACGACGATCAGGAATCCCGCGCAGCTCGAGCTGGGCGTGGCCTACAAGCTGGCGAACGGCTGGACGCTGCTCGGCGATTACCAACTCACCTGGTGGAGCCAGTTCGACGAGCTCGACATCACGTTTCCCCAGGACGCCTCGGGTCTCTTGAGTCGCAAGCTGTTCGAGAACTACCAGAATACCAGCGGGTTCCGGTTCGGAGCGGAGTGGGCCAAGAGCGCGAAGTGGACGTTGCGGGGCGGGTACCTGCATCACGACGGTGCGGCTCCGGCCGAGACGGTGACGCCGCTCCTGCCCGAGGGCCAGCGCAACGAGTTCACGGCGGGCGCGACGGTGAAGCTCGCGAAGTCGCTGACGGCGGACCTTGCGTATCAGTTCGTCCGCCAAGGCGACCGGCGCGGCCGCACACGTGAGCCGATTTTCAACCAGGTGCCGACGACCGGGTTGAACAACGGCCTCTACACTCTCCATGCGCACCTCTTCGGGGTGTCGCTCGGCTACGCGTTCTAAGGGGGCCCGACGATGACGCACCGCCGTGTGATCCTCGCCGCCGGCATCAGCCTGGCGCTCGCCGCCGCGGCCTGTCATGAAGACGACTTGATCAGCCCGCCCATCCCTCCATACACGGGCGGCGCCATGTTCCAGCGCTACGTATCCATGGGGAACAGCGTTACCGCCGGCTTTCAGTCGGCGGGCATCGACAGCGTCACGCAGCTGCAGTCGTACGCGGCGCTGGTCGCGAGCGCGATGGGAACGCCCTACTACTACCCCGGCCTGAACTGGCCAGGTTGCCCGCCGCTATTCACCAACATCTTCACCGGCGCGCGGGTCGCGGGCGGCACAAGCACGACGTGCCTGTTCCGTAGCCCGAACATTCCTCCCTTCTTAACCAACGTCGCCGTCCCGGGCGCCGAAGTGATCGATGGCATCTCGAACTTCCCGACTCCCGGGACGAACTCGAATGCCCTGACGTTGCTGATGCTCGGCGGACGGACCCAGACGCAGGCCATGATGGCCGCGCACCCGACGTTCGTCAGCGTCTGGCTCGGGAACAACGATCTCCTGGGCGCGGCCCAGGCCGGGGATACGACGCTGGCGACCGACACGGCCGCCTTCCGGGTGCAGTACTCCGAGGTACTCGATTCCGTCGAAGCGACCGGTGCGCAAGGGGCGCTGCTCATCGCGGTCGGGTTCGGGCACCTGAGCAACAACGTCGTGCCGCCGCATTTCTCGCGCGGCTCCACGTGGTTCAACGTGGCGGCGAGCGGCGCGTTCGCGCCGGCGCCCTTCACGGTGGCTGCGAACTGCGCCTCCCCGGGTGGGGACGCGGTGCTGGTGAGTTTTGCGTACGGGTTCACCCTGCTCGCGCAAGCGCAGGCGGGCACGCCAACAACCCTCGACTGCACCGCTCCCCCCGTCAGCGTGGCCGTCGAGCTCGCGTTCTTCGCGCGGGTGCAGGCCGCGTACAACGCCGTCATCCAGAGCCAGGCGACGACGCGCGGGTGGGCCTACACCGACAGTCTGAACACGATGGCGGATTCCCTGGCGGCTATCCCGGGCCAGTTCGCGCCGTTCCCGAACATCGGGAACCCGCCGCCTGACTGCTCGACCAATACCTTCGGCCTCGCGTTCAGCTGCGACGGTATCCACCCGAGCGCCGCGACGCATCGCCTGATCGCCAGGAAACTGGTCCGGGCGATCAACCAGAAATACGGCTCGGCGATTCCCGCCGTGCCCTGAGCACGAACTCCCCTCGTGCGACGGGGTAGCGAACACGGCATCCGCCATCCGGCGGGTGCCGTTTTGCTGATGCGAACCCTGCGGATCGTCATCCTCCTCGTCAGCCCCGCCCTCACGGGCGGGGCCATGCTCGCTGCGCAGGCGGTCGAGCGCACCGACGTTGCGGCGCGCGGCGTGCTGCGCGTGACCTTCGATCCGCGCATCATGACCTGGAACGACCAGTTCACCGACGCCGGCCGCATGAAGCTCGGGGCCGGGCTCTCGGGAGACACGGTGGGCGGCCGCTACATCCCCGTGGTGGCACGGCTCGAGCAGAACGTGCGAGTCGCGAGCGGGCTCGCAGGGTTCGTGGCGAGCCTCGGCCCGGGACTGCTGAGCGTGCGGCAGGAACGGCGCACCTACCCTATCCGGGCCGAGCTCGGCCTCACCGATCGCCTCTCCGTGAGCCTCATGGTGCCGATGGTCCGCGTATCGACGCGGGCCTCGCTGCAGCGTTCCAACAGCGGTGCCAACCTCGGCGTGAATCCGCTCGTGGTGAACGCGCTGGGCGCGCGAGGCACCGACTCGGTTTTCTTCGCGCAATTCGATACGGCGCTGGCTCGGTTGGATCAACAGGTCACGGGATGTTCGGCTCCCCCGGCGCCGTGCGCGGCGCGGGACAGCTCGGCCCGCTGGCACTCGGTGCGCGATGCGCTCCACGGCTCCGTGTACGGCCTGGGGCAAACCGGCTCGCCCTTCCTGCCGCTCGACACCTCGGCCGCCGGCAAGGCCATCGACAGCAGCATCGCGCGAATCCAGCAAGGCCTCAGTGTCACGTTCGGGATCTCGGGATTCGACACCGCCGTTGCACTCGCGGCGGACACGCTCACGGGCCCCGTGTTCGAGCAGATACTGCTCAGCCCCGATCCGAACGGGTTCGGGTATGCCACCGTGCCGTTCCTGCGAAACTTCCACTACCGCGTGGGCGACGTAGAGCTCGCCGCAAAATATCGGCTCCTGGCCGGCACGCACTGCGCGGTCGCCGTACAAGCGCTGGTTCGCCTGCCGACCGGTGGAAGGGATTCGGCCAACGACCTGCTCAGGCAATTTGTCGGCGATCACCAGCTGGACCTCGAAGGGCAGCTGATACAGGAGCTGTCGGTGGGGCCGCTCTGGCTCAACGCGGCGGTCCGCGCCGGGATGCAGCGGCCGGGGACGCGCGTACGCCGGGTCGCGCCGTGGGACGCGTTTCTGGTGCCGGCCGCGGCCACGGCGGACTTGCGCTGGGATCCCGGGGACTACGTCGGCGTGGACGTGGCGCCGCTGGTGCGTCTCGCGCCGGAATTCGCCGCCGGGTTCACGGCGGGCTACTTCTCGAAGGCGCGCGATCACTACGCGTTTCAATCGCCCCAGGACTCGGTCGCGCTCGCCACGCGACTGGGATTGTCAACGCCAGCCAGCGTGCTCGACCAGGGTACGTCGCAACGGTGGCTGCGCCTCGGGTTCGCGGCGACCTACCACGCCCGGAACGTCGAGGGGGGATTCTCGATCGAGCAGACCGTCAGCGGCGCTGGGCTCGTCCCCGGGGCGACGGTGTATCGGCTGGTGCTGCGGGTGACGCGGAAGCTTTTCTGAGCAGCTCGGCAGCGTGACTGAGTGCGGTTTGCATGTCGGGACCACCGAGCATGCGGGCGAGCTCCCGCGCGCGCCCATCGCCGGTCACGACCTGCACGTCGCTCGTCGCAAGCCCGCCTCGCGCCCCTTTCGCCACGACCAGATGATGATTCGCGTAGGCCCCGATCTGCGGGAGATGCGTGATCACGAGCGCCTGGCGGCGCCCCGGCGCTGCCTGCGCCACCGTCGCCAGCGCCTGCCCCACCTGCCCACCGACCTCACCGCCGATCCCCTGGTCCACCTCGTCGAACACCAACGTCGAGACCGCGTCGTGCTGCGCGAGAACCACTTTCAGGGCGAGCATCAGCCGCGACAGCTCGCCGCCTGAGGCGACCTTGGCGATGGGACGAGCGTCCATTCCCACGTTCAACGTCACCTCGAATGACACGTCCTCGGCGCCATGTGCGTGGTGTGTGGTGCGCGGTTGCAGGCGCACCAAGAATCGGCCTCCCGGCATCCCGAGCGGCGGGAGCAACTCGTTCACGGCCTGCGCCAGGCGCGTGGCGCCCTGGGTCCGCTTGGCGGTGAGCGCCGCGCACGCGCGTGCGAAGTCCGCCGCGGCCGTTTCGCGCTGATCTGCGATCTGACGCAGGTCCAGGTCCGCGGTATCCAGCAGCTCGAGCTCGCGCGCGGACCGATCCCGGGTGGCGAGCACGTCGGGGAGTGTGGGACCGTACTTCTGGGTGAGGCGGGACAGGACGTCCCGTCGCGCCTCGACGGCCCCGAGCCGATTCGGGTCGCTCTCGATGGCGGCGGCGTAGGCTCGCGCCGCCTGGGTGAGCTCCGCGACGTGCGCGAACGCGCCGTCCAGGAGCTCCTGCCACCTGGCCACAGAGGGATCGAGACGGGTGAGGCCGGCGAACAGTTTAGCCGCGCGGGACAAGCCGGCCGTATCGAGCGCCTGCTCCAGCTCCCGGGACAGGCGCCCCAGCTCGTCGGCATGGGCGAGGCGCTTCGCCTCGACCTCCAGCGTCTCCACCTCGCCGCTCTGGGGCGCCGCGCGCTCGATTTCCTCGACCACATGCCGCAGGTAGTCCGCCTTGCGCCGCACGTCCTCGCGTCGGGCCGTGAGCTCCTCCTCGCGCCGCTCGAGCTCGCGCAGCCGCTCGTGCGCGTCGCGCACCGCCGTGCGCTCCACCGCGGCGTCGGCGTACGCATCGAGCATGTCGCGCTGGGCATCGGCCCGCAGCAGCGATTGGGTCTCGTGCTGACCGTGCAGGTCCACGAGGAGCGCGCCGAGCTGCGCCAGGACGCTGACCGTCGTGGGGCTGCCGTTGACCCAGGCGCGGGAGCGTCCCTCCCCCGTCACCTCACGCTTCAGAACGAGGCGAGCGTCCTCCACCTCAACCCCCAGGGCGGTGAGGGACGGTAGAAGACGGGAGAGGACGGTCGGGGCGAATTCGAACGCGCCTTCGATAACCGTCTTCGGTGCTCCCGGGCGAACCACGTCGCTCGATGCCCGCTCGCCGAGGAGCAGCGCGAGGGCGTCGACCAGCATGGACTTTCCGGCACCGGTCTCTCCCGTCAGGACGTTGAGGCCGGGGGCGAGGGGGAGCGTGACGTCGGCGATGACGGCGAGGTCGCGGACGCGCAGCTCCGTGAGCACTACTGCCGCTCGCGGTCGGAGAGGTCGCCCCACTGCAG
>WNGI01006626.1_pt1 | contig 16940 bp, 14 predicted proteins | sample 5400621 | NCBI WGS metagenome assembly WNGI01 (sample SAMN13153374, study PRJNA577476) | soil metagenome | isolation source: 20 cm soil or saprolite under Garry oak tree replicate 1 | place: USA:California | collected 2016-06-15 | reverse complement strand
CGACAAACATCGTCGCCAGCGCAATCGCGCCTGGGAGCGGCCCGAATAGCAGCCGGTAGCTGTGGAACATCCGGTCCATGATTCCGGCCCGCTCCATGACGTAGCCCATCAGCATGAAGAGCGGCAGCGAGACCAGCACGTCATTGTTCATCACGGCAAATGAGCGCTGGACCATCAGATCGAAGACCGTCCAGCCCATGCTCGGGAAACCGAAGAGAACTCCGAGCGCCATGAGCGTAAAAGCTACCGGGAAGCCGATGAAGATGGCGAAGATCATGATGCACATCATGATAATGCCCAGGATCGGTTCACTGATCATGACTTACCTCGAGTTGAATGGCCGTCGCGCTGCGAAACATGCGCTACGGCGCCTCCTGAACATCTTCGAACCGCTCGGGCCACTGACCGGTCCGGATGGCCACAATGCACCGCAGAACCTCGGCTACCCCTTGAAGCGCGATGAAAAAGCCGGCAACTGGAATGACCATCTTGAGGGGCCAGATGATCGGACCGCTCGGCGAAGAGATCGAGTGCTCGTTGAACCGGTAAGACATCTCCGCAAAGTAGTAGCCGGCCCACATCAGCGAGATGATGCCGGGGAAAAAAAACAGAAACCAAAGGCAGAGGTCCAACCACGCCTGGAATCGGATCGGGAACTTTCGGTAGAACATATCCGCCCGCACATGATTGTTCTGGGCAAGCGTATAGGCGCCGACCATCATGAACGTCGTGCCGTAGAGATAGAGGGCGGCGTCAAACGCCCAGTCAGTGGGAGCGCTGAAGAAGAACCGCATGGTTGGATCGTACGTCATGATCAGCATCAGGGGGATATTGAGCCAGGAAAAGGGAATGCCTACCCATGTACTGATCGTGTCGATCACTTTAATGGCTTTTTGCACTGCCGTCTCTGCCCGTTGGTTTAGATAAAGCTGCGGCGTCTACCGCGCATGCAGCAGACGCCGCGCACTTCATTAAACCACATGATTTCAATTACGGCTTCTTCGTAGGAGCCGCTGGTGCCTTCGCCGGCGCCTCTTTGGCAGCCGGTTTCGCTGCAGGGGCTGCTGCCTTGTTGAAAAAATGGTTATACGCGATCTCCTCGTCCACCATGATCTCCTGCCGCCAAGGCACGACTCGAGCTGCCCACTGCTTTTGGGATTCAAGGACCTTGACGAAGAATGGATTGTCCTTCGATTTCTCCGCGATCACCGTGTCCCAGGCCTTCATCTGGGCCTCGAGAACCGACTTGGGCGTCTTGACGACCTTAACTCCCTGCTTGGCCTTCATCTCTATGAGGTCCGTTGAGTTGCGGTCCATCATCTTCCAGGTGAAGTCGGCCGACTCGGCCATCGCCGCGTACTTGATGATCGCCTGGAGCTCTTTCGGCAGCGACTCGTACTTCTTTTTACTAATCAGCAACTCGAGGCACTCCATGGGCTGATGGTAGCTCTGTGCCATCATGACCTTGCGCACATCGGGGAAGCCAAGCATCCTATCCGACGTCGTGTTGTTGAACTCAGCTGCATCGATCAAATTGCGGTCGAGGGCCGCGACGATCTCGCCGCCCGGAAGGATGACGACTGACGCACCCATCGCCTTGAACAGATCGGCCGAAAGCCCGACGGTCCGGTATTTCATCCCTTTGAATTGCCCGGGGTTCGTGATTGGCGTCTTGAACCAGCCGAGGGGTTGGGTGGGCATCGGACCATGAAAGAATGAGACGACATCGAGCTTCAGGGTCTGCTGGATCAGCTCGTTGTAGAGTTCCTGACCGCCGCCGTGGTAGATCCAGCCCAGGAGCACCTCGGCGTCGAAGCCGAACGCGGGGCCTGTGCCGAAGAGGCTTGTAGCCACATTCTTGCCGAACCAGTACGCGGCCACTCCATGTCCCCCGTCGAGCGTCCCGCTGTGGATCGCGTCCATCAGGCTGAAGGCAGGGACGACGGCGCCGGCCGGCAGGATGTCGATCTTGAGCCGGCCACCTGCCATTTCCTCAACCTTTTTACCCCATGCAACAAAGATGTCGTGGAAAATATCCTTCGTCGGCCAGGTGCTTTGCATCTTAAACGTGATCGTCTGCTGCGCCTTGGCGATCATAGGGAAGCCGAGGGCCGCCGCGCCTCCCGCAGCAACCGCGGCCTTGAGGACGTTTCGGCGTGAGACTTTTTTCGTGTCTTGCTGCTGGCCTTCTATTTCATTAGACATGTATGTCTCCCTCCTAAAGACAGACTGGCTACCTGAGTCAGTCGCTTATATTACACTTCGCAGATTTTCGTCAATGCCAGATTTCAACAGCTAAATTCTGCGTGACGTGGGATCGTTGATCCTGATTTCAGGACTTCGATTTTTATGCCCTTGGGTTTGACACTTCGTTCTCGCCTCGGCTAGGCTTCATCACAGCCGGCCTTTTAATCATGAATCGAACTGATTTAATCCGGGAACTGCGCGCCGTCGTCGGCGCGCAATTTGTTCTTATCGAGAAGGAAGACGTCATCGTCTACGAGCAGGACGGCTCGATCTTTCAAGTCATGCCGGAAATCGTCGTGCTTCCGGGTGATGTTGAACAAGTTTCCGCCGTCGTAAAGCTTGCCAAGCAAGCCGCCGTGCCGATCGTGCCGCGCGGTTCCGGCACCGGGCTTGCCGGCGGCGCCGTGCCCGCCGAAGGCGGCATCGTTCTTTCACTGGCGCGACTCAATCGGATTCTAAAAATCGATCTCGAAAATCGCATCGCTATCGTCGAGCCGGGCGTGATCAACCTCGACGTGACGAGAGCTGTCGTTCAAGACGGTTTTTTCTACGCACCGGACCCCAGCAGCCAGGCGGCCTGTTCCATCGGCGGCAACGTGGCGAATAATTCCGGCGGGCCGCACACGCTCGCTTACGGCGTCACGACCAACCACATTCTCGGTGTCGAAGCCGTGCTCGACGACGGCGCCATCGTTTGGCTCGGCGGCGAAGTGCCCGACACTCCGGGTTACGATCTTTGCGGTGTATTTGTCGGCTCGGAAGGAACCCTGGGCGTGGTCACGAAAGTCGCGGTGAAACTGATGCAAACCCGCGAGTCGGTGCGCACGCTACTGGCCATTTTTGACGAGATGGATAACGCGACCCAGACCGTTGTCGACATTACCGCCGCCGGCATCATTCCGGCAGCGTTGGAAATGATGGATCGCACAACGATCGAAGCCATCGAGCGCGGCGCGCCGGTGGGCTTTCCGCGCGATGCGGAGGCGGTGCTGATCGTCGAAATTGAAGGCCTCACGGAGCACACCGACCGCTCGGTGTCGCTGGCGCGCGCGATTTGCCAACGCAACGGCGCGCGCGAAGTAAAGCTCGCGGCCGATGAAGCCGAGCGCCAGCGTCTATGGAAAGGTCGCAAGGGCGCCTTTGGCGCCATGGGCACGCTGGCGCCGAATTATTACGTTCAAGACGGCGTCGTGCCGCGCAGCAAGCTGCCGGAAATGATGCGTCGGATCGCCGCGATCAGCAAGGAATTCAACCTGCGCATCGCCAATGTGTTTCACGCCGGTGACGGCAATCTGCATCCGAATATTTTGTTCGACATGCGCGCACCCGGCGAGCTCGATCGGGTGATCGAAGCGGGCGCCGCCACGCTACGCGCCTGTATCGAGCTTGGCGGCAGCATCACCGGTGAGCACGGCGTCGGCTTGGAGAAGAAAGCTTACATCGGCTTGCTTTTCAACGAAGCCGATTTGGAAGCGATGGCGCGAGTGCGGCGCGTTTTCGACCCAGACAACAGGTTCAATCCGGCGAAACTCTTTCCAACACCAGCGAGCTGTGGCGAAATACGCCTGCAACCGGCACAAATTCCGGCGGGGTTGTGGATATGAAACTGTCTAGAGTTTCGAGTTCTGTGTCTCAGGTCTAGCAGATTTCTTCGCTCGTCAACTCTAGACCCGAGACTCTAGACTCACGAAAGGTCGCGATTGGAACTACTGCGCAACAAACCCGGGGACACCGCTACCACGAAGGTGCCCGCATTGGATCTCCCCGAGCTCTACCAGTGCGTGCACTGCGGGCTCTGCTTGAATCAGTGCCCGACTTATCGTGCTTTGCATCTCGAGCCCGAGTCGCCACGCGGCCGCATCCATCTGGTCAAAGCGGCCGCCGAAGGACGCATCGAGCTCAACGACCGTTTTAAAGAACACATCTATCTCTGCCTGCTCTGCCGCGCCTGCGAGACAGCGTGTCCGTCCGGCGTGCAATATGGTCGGATCGCCGAAACGGCACGCGAGCAGCTTGGCCCGCCGGGCTCACCATTTGCGCGCGCGGTGCTGAATTTTGTTTTCACCCGTTTGCTGCCTTATCCGCGCCGGCTGCGATTTGTCTTCACTCTGCTGCGCCTGTACCAACGCAGCGGTTTGCAGCGGATCGCGCGCTCTCTCCTACCGGGCAAATTGCGGGAAATGGATTCGATGCTGCCGACGGTCCCCGCAAAATTTTATTACCCCGTAACGAGTATCCTTCCCGCTATCGGCGAACGTCGCGCCAAGGTCGCCATGCTGAACGGTTGTGTCATGCCGCTGTTGTTCGGCGATGTCAATGAAGCCACCGTGCGCGTGCTGCGACGCAACGGCTGCGATGTCGTATTGCCGAAAAACCAGATCTGCTGCGGCGCGTTGAATATTCACAACGGCGAGAGCGCCGCCGCCAAGCAGATGGCGCGGCACAACATCGATGTCTCTCTGGAAGCCAACGTCGACGCGATCGTCGTCAACTCCGCCGGCTGCGGCGCGGCGATGAAAGAGTATGGCTACCTGTTGCGCGACGATCTCGCTTATCGTGACAAAGCCGCACGCTTTAGCTCTCTGGTTAAAGACACCGGAGAATATCTCGCCGGTATAGGACTTGTCGCTGGGCTTCGCCCCGTCGAGATGACGGTAACTTATCAGGACCCTTGCCATCTCGCGCACGGCCAGCGAGTTCGAGCACAACCGCGAACCTTGCTGCAGTCAATCCCGGGGCTGAAGCTCGTCGAAATGGACGGCGCCGATCGCTGCTGCGGCAGCGCGGGCATTTATAACTTGACCCACGCCGATATGTCGCAGCATCTGCTCAAAGAAAAAATGCAGGCGGTGACCGCGACGCATGTCGATGCGGTCGTCGCGCCCAATCCCGGCTGCATGCTGCAGCTGCGTTACGGCACGCAACGATTCGGACCCGACGTAAAAAGACCGCGCTTGCGGCGAAACCGACGCAGCGCCAAAATGAAATTGACTCCCGATCAGTTGGCGCAGCGATTGGCCGCCGAGGTGGGGCCCGACGCGGTCTCTCTTGACGCCGACCGACTCGCTACGCACAAGATCGACGGTAAACAGCCCGTACTGGTCTGCACGCCCGGGACGCGAGATCAGGTCAGCGCCGCGCTCCGCCTCTGCGCGGATGCGGCAGCAAGCGTAATCCCTTGGGGTGGCGGCACAGCCATGGCGCTTGGCAATCCGCCGCGTCAGGTTGATGTCGTGCTCAACACCGGCAGACTCAATGGCGTGATCGAACATGACCACGCCAATCTCACTGTCACGGTAGAAAGCGGGATCAGCTTGACTGCGCTGCAGCAACGGCTCGCAGACCAACGACAGTTCGGGCCCTTCGACCCGCCGTTTCCCGAACGGTCCAGCGTCGGCGGCATCGTTGCCGCCAATCTCAACGGATCACGGCGCGGTTGCTACGGCAGTGTGCGCGATTTAGTGATCGGCATGAAGGTGGCTCTCATCAACGGCGAACAAATCAAAGCCGGAGGCAAAGTCGTCAAGAACGTTGCGGGCTATGACATGTGCAAGCTATTCGTCGGCTCGCTCGGCACCCTGGGCATCATCACGGAGCTGACGTTACGGTTGGTGCCGCTGCCCGAGAGCGTGTCAACGGTAGTCGCCGCCGGAACGTTTTCACAAGCCGAGCAATTCATCCGCGAATTATTTCGTTCTCGGCTCTTGCCAACGGCGGTGATTTTGTCGAATGAGCGCGCCCACGAACCGTGGAGCGTCGCCATACGGAGTGAAGGCTTTGAGGAATCCGTCGCACGGTGCCGGCGCGACCTAGACACGCTCGCCGTTCAAGCCGGTATGAGCGCGCAACTCTTAAGCGCTGGCGAGCACGAAGAATTTTGGCGCGCCGTAAGGGATTTTCCGCTTCAAGACAAACGCTTGATTTATCGCATCACACTGCCACGCGCAGAGATTTGCGATTTCCTTCACCGCGCGCAAAACTGGCCTGATACCGAGACTACAACGGATAACGTAAACGGCACGATTTGGTTGGCCTGCGAACCGACAAAAGCATCGGTCCAGCGTTTTTCCGATCTCGCAACCTTGGCGCGCGCGCGCCGCGGCCACGCGATGATCTTTGCGGCGCCCGGCGATCTCAAGCAGGGATTTGCAAACATCAGTTCGACCCGAGAGGACTGCTCAATCCCGGCCGTTTCGTCGGCAGTCTGTGAAATTATGTCGAATTGTTATTCGCTTTGCGCAGCACTCGGAACTCTACGGTTAAAATAACCGAATCACCCAATCACTGAACCAATTGTCGATGCCGAACCCGGCGCTGCCGCGCACGGCAAAATAAATCGCCGCAGCGACAAAAACGAGGTTGTCGCGCAGGCCCACTTCGTGGGCGTGGTAGGATTGCCGGTCGAAGGAACGAAAATAGTTTTGCGCTTTTTCATCTTTGATCGCAGCTTTCACGACCGGCACCATCGCGGGCAAGACTTTCAGCCAGTGCCAATGCAGGCCGAAGGTCGGGATCAAGAAAATCACGATCATCACGGCGCAGATGGGCGTTTGAATTCCCGCGGCGACACCAAAGCCGCCGACGACCATTAGAAAAGTGGCAAGGAAGCCAAAAAAGGTCGCGCCTTTGGGAAATAGAATGCTCGCAGTCTGCACCGGATTGGGCCAGCGACGCACGTTGCTCAAACCGCTGATCAACATGCGCCAACCGAGAATCAAGCGCAGCAGCGCTTCGCTAAGGACAACCAGCGTTGAGTGTTCCAATGCTTGCTCCTCGACCAACACAAAAGAAATTTGCCGCAATATAATCGGCGCTGGTACCGCCGTCAATTCAGCCGTCGTCGTGCATTGGAACCCTACCCTTCCCCACGTGCCAACAATCTTGTCCGACACAACGCACCGTAATTGTCAAAGATTGTGCCATCGCTGGCAGAAGGTGGTTGTTTCCTAACGAGAATTTCTTTAATATGCGGCGGTTAGCAATCGCTTGTGCGTGGCACGATGGTTGCTCAACCCACCCTGGCAAAGGAGTTGGCGATGCCGCATTTAGGGAAACGGTTACTCTCGGTTACATTTGGACTTTTGGCATTTCTGCCAGCTACTCTGCTCGCGCAGCAAAATTTGTCTAGTCCGACCCCGTTCATCACTCCTACGGGCCTCGAACCTGCTGTAGAGTTCTGGAAAAAAATCTTTACGGAATACAGCGCTTCTCAACTGGTTTTTTTCGATCCCCTCGACATGAGCAGGGTCTATGAAGCGATCGACGTCGGCGAGGGGAACCGAACCGACACCTATATCGACGGTGAAAGAATGCGCATCGCTGCCGCCAACGGCGTCGATATCGAACGCGTCAAGGCGCAGCGCGGCGTCAAAGAACGAACCGCCGGGGGTATCAAGCGCTCCGGCCGTTACCTTGCACAGATCCAACAGATTTTCAGAGACGCTGGACTTCCGCCCGAACTCACCTATCTGCCAATCGTTGAATCGTCCTACGATATCAACGCGCGATCATCGGTCGGCGCCGCAGGCATATGGCAGTTCATGCTGAGAACCGGCAAGCAGTACATGCGAGTGGGCGGCGGCATCGACGAAAGAAGAGACCCCTTGGAGTCTTCCCGCGCCGCCGCGGCGTATCTGAAACAGGCGTATGACATGCTAGGCAGCTGGCCGTTGGCGATCACGTCCTACAACTTCGGCCCCGCCGGGATGGCGCGCGCCGTGGCGGACGTCGGTTCGGATCATTTGCCTGACTTGATTGAAAAATATAATCACCCCTATTGGGGTTTCGCGCCGAAACACTTCTACGCGGAATTTCTCGCCGCCGTGGAAATCGGCACGAATTTAAATCGCTATTTTCCCGGGCTCGATATGGACAGTCCGGTGGAAATTAAAGAAGTGGTCGTGAGCGGCAAAACTTCTTTGGCGTCGCTGATCAATACATCGGGCCTGAAGCGGGATGAGTTTTTTGGCTGGAACCCGGCCCTCAGTCCGACGACTCAGTTCGTGCCCGCCGGTTATCGGGTGAAACTTCCATCTGATAAATCGGTCACGCCGCTCGTCGTGGTAGCAAAAAACCCAACTCCCGAACCACGCCCTCGGGTGCAGGTCGTGCACCATCGCGTGAAACGGGGAGAGACCCTTTTCGAGATCGCCCGCCTCTACGGCGCATCCGTCGAAAGAATTCTCAAGGTCAATGGTCTACGTAAAGCGCATCTTCTAAAAGTCGGAACAACGCTACAGATTCCGAAGATATAACCAGTTATATATCCTTTCGATTTACTCCAGAGGGTCGAGCCATCGTGGCTCGACCCTCTTTTTTTGTCCTTGATTCCAGCATTCGCGGTTTCGCCGTTGTCCGGCGGAATTGAATAACCACGGCAAGCGACGTTGACAAGTTTTCTGCCGGCTGGATATAGTCAGCCGCGTGAGATTGAGGAAGCTGCGCACTGGGATTCAACCGCGGAATCAGTACAAACCAAAAATTGGCGTCGGTGTAATCGTTTTCTTCGTTCTGCAGTTTTGCGAGCCACTACCGGCTCAAGATGCCAAGAAGGTGCGCATGGCCTACTCTGCTTTCAGCGTCTCGTTCTTGAATATTTTCGTTGCGCGTGACGCCGGCTTGTTCAAGAAACAGGGACTCGATATCGAGCTGATCCAAATGGCGGGACCGTTACCCGTGGCTGCGCTTGCTAGTGGCGAGATCGATTACTTGACTGGCTATACAACCGGAATCGTTGCTACCGGCCAGGGCGCGCCGCTCAAAGGAATCATGATTTCCCTGCGCAAACCGCCCTTTTTTCTTGTCGCCGAGCCGAACATCCAGCGAGCGAGCGAACTCACGGGTAAAAGAATCGGCATTGACCGAATCGGCAGCTTGCAGCATCTCGTCGCTCGTTTGCTGCTCAAATCAAAAGGAACAGATCCGGAAAAAGCCATTTTCACTCAGACGGGTTCAGTGTCGAACACCGTGACTAGCCTCGGGCAGGGCGCGGTGTCGGCGGCGATATTGTCGGGGCCCCACAATGTGATCATGGCGCAAAAAGGCTTTCGTCAGATCGGCGCGGCGGATGATCTGCCGATGCAATTTCCCACCAGCGGGCTTGTCGTTAGCGAGACCAAGCTAAGAAGCGATGCCACGCGTATTAAGAGTGTGATCCGTGTCATGCTCGACGCCACCGCCTTTTGCCGCAAGGAAAGAAGTTGGGTCGTCAATTACATCAAAGATCGGTGGAAACTGGAGCAGAAAACGGCTGAGACCGTGTACGATCAGTGGCTTTCGATTCTGACCCACGACGGCAAGATCGGCGTCAGGGACATGCAGGAATACTTTGATCTCGCTTACAGTCAAAAGCAGATCCCGGCGCCCATCAATGTCGCCGCAGTGACAGATTATTCGCTGCTCGATCAAGTATTGGCGGGGAAATAATGTACGGCGTCTAGCGTTAGCTCGGGACGCTGAACTCTAGACGACACATTTCAAACGCGACAAAGGAGCAAGTATGGACGGCAAAGCATTGGTTGAATCGGTGAAGAAAGAAGTTATCGAACCTGGCATCGAGCGTTTGATGGACACGCAATATTTCACTGAACTGCGCCACGGCAAGCTCTCGGTCAAACGCATGCAAGGTTGGGCGATCCAGCACTATCTGCACAACAAGGCGATCCTTAAATCCTTCGCGCTCGGCATGGTGAAAAATGCTCAAGACCAGACGATGTTCGATTACTTCACGTATCAGCTCAACGAAGAACAGTCGCACCCGGACTTGGCGAAACGCTTCGGCCTCGCCTTGGGATTGAAAGAGGAAGACTTTGCCGATGCGACACAGATTTTTGAGTGTCAGATCCATTCGGCGCGCACGGTTTACAACACGCTCACGGGCATCCCGCCGCAGAACCGAGCTTCAGCGATGACCAGCGAGAGCATGGTATGCCGTTACTCCGAGGAGTTTCTCAATGCCGGGCGCAAGCATTACGGCCTCAGCGACCACGATCTGATTTTTTTCACCACCCACATGGTCGCCGACATCGAGCACACGGCGCAATCGGCGGATTTAATCGCGCGCATGGTCAAGACGCCTCGGGAAGAACGTCTGGTGCGCGAAAGCGCGAAGTACATGGTGCGCATCAAACTCGGCAAGTTCGACGGCATCTACCGCGAATATTCGTGAGCTTGAGCGCTCGCCGCTGAATTTTCCATTCATAAAACAGGAGAAAGCATGCCGATCTTAATTTACCTGATCACCGTCATATGCCTTGTCTTGGGCGGGAACGTACAAGCGCAATCGGATCTGTCTTCCCTGATGACCGGCGCTAAACAAGAGAAGGAAGTCGTTTGGTACACCACGACGTCCGCCGGCGACAATCAAGCCATCGTTGCGGGATTCACCAAGAAGTATCCGTTTCTCAAAGTCCAAGTGCTACGCTCCACGGGTGAAAAGCTGCGCCAGAGAGTTCTGACCGAGACGACCGCGGGTCAGTATTTCTCGGATGTCTTGAGCGTGAGCAGCATGGAAATGGGTCTGTTGAAATCGAGAAACCTGCTTCAGCCCTATGACGCTCCCGAAGCGGAAAGTTATCCCACCAATGCCAAAGATAAGGAAAAATCTTTTACAGCGATTTACGCGCGCAACTTCGTCATGGGCTACAACACGGCGATGATCGCGGAGAAGGATCGTCCCCGGGACTGGCCCGACCTGCTGGACTCGAAGTGGAAAGGTAAATTCGGCATCGACGAGGAAGAGTTCGAGTGGTACGGCACACTGATCGATTATTGGGGACGTGAACGGGCCGGTAAATACATGAAGGCGCTCGCAGCGCAGCAACCGACGTTGCGGCGCGGCCATAATCTTCTGGCCCAACTGCTGGCAGCCGGGGAATTTCCCGTCGCCATTGTTTTTCCTTTCGAAATCGAGCAGCTCAAGCGACGCGGCGCGCCGGTCGAATGGTCCAACAGCTCAGATCCGATCGTGACCTCAATTAATGTGGTGGCTCATTCTGTTAAGGCGCCGCATCCGAACGCAGCCAAAGTCCTTATTAACTATATTCTCTCCGAAGAAGGCCAGACGATCATCAAGAACGTCTCCCGTGTTCCTATACGTCCCGGCGTCAAACCGACCGTTGCCAAACTTGACCAGTCAACGCTAAAGATTCGCTACGTACCGTCGGACATGTACAGAAAAATCGCCGAGTACGAAAAGGAATTCAGAGATCTTTTCTGGAAGAAGTGAAAAGACAGCGGGGACTGGTCATCCCCAACCTTAGAAGGTGCAACGTAAGCACCGCTCTCGCGGCGATTACTCGCTGACTGCGGTCGCTTCGATTTCGAGCAAGTACTTTTCACCGGCGAACCCGTCGACGAAACTGAATTCGACTTCCGCAACGTCCATTTTGGGACCTTGGGCGAGAAGATTTCGGAGCACTTCAAGATTCCGGGTTCGATCAAGCAGAATTGAGAGCTTGACGACTTTACTCCAGCTTGCGCCTGACACCGCGAAGGCATTGGCGAGAGTCCGCAAAACATCCGGCACCTGTTCCTCGAGAGTCGGAGCATCCGACGTGAAGCCTGAGTAGAACAGCACGGATTCGTAACGTAGATAACACAGATAATTTCTCGCCGGCTCGAAATCGACGGGCCGGCGCTCGGCGCCTAAATTAATGGGCCGCATCGCCAGCAACTCCAAACCGGCAATTGCGTCGGAATCAAACCACTGCCGCGAAATGAAGCTCGAGCTTGCCGCCTTGCGATTCCCGGTGAGAATCTTCGACCGCGCCGCGGTCGCCAGCGTGCGCGCATCTTTGTCTCTGCCCCACACACGGATACGCGCCGTGTTATCGAGTGACAGACCATGCGATTTTAGCTCCGCCTCGAATTGCCGAAACAATTCATTCACCGAGCTATCCGGCGGCGCCCCGGCTTTTACCTCGCCGATGATTTCGACAAACTCAGCCCCTAACCAACTAAATAATTTCGTTTTCATGATGGCCCAGGTATACCTCAACTCAGATTCGCGTGAAAAGACTCTTCTGTAATGGGTTCCGTCGTAACTTGCCTTTCCGAGCCCATTTGACATATGTGAGTTCATTAACTGCAGTCATCGCATACAGTGAAAGGCAGCGTTAGCTTGGCTATGTTCCGCCGTTTGCTCAGCGCCGAAGGGCAGAGCCGCTCCGCCAAGACTGTGGAGGTTTTCGGTTGGCTGATTCTGCTCGAAGGAACCATCGTGCTGTTCGCGCCGCACTTTGCAATTTCGCTGCTGGGGATCGAAACCCTCACACCCGAAGCGAGAAACTACTTTCGGCTGGTGGGGCTCCTCGTCTGCGGCATCGGCATGCTGTACATCGCCAGCGGCCGACTAACTGCGGAAGGATTCGTTTTTGCCTCCATGCTCGACCGGCCGTTGGTGCCCTTTGCAATGGCCATTCTTTGGTATCTCGAAATCGTTGCTGGACCGCTGGCTTTGATTTTTTCGATACAGGACTTCGGCAGTTTTCTTTGGACGCTGTTCACATGGCGTGGCGAGCAGCAAAAAGTTTAGGGACGGAGATGTTAAGATGAGCAATCCAGTCATCGGTTTCATCGGTCTCGGCATCATGGGCAAGCCCATGGCGCGGAATTTACTGAAGGCCGGATATACGCTGGTCGTTCACAACCGCACCCGCCTGGGGGTGGATGAACTGGGTAAAGAAGGCGCAGAGGCCGCGGCAAATTCACGAGAAGTCGCAGCGCGCAGTGAAATCATCATCACAATGCTCCCTGATTCCCCGGACGTGGAACTCGTCTACGCCGGCGAGCAAGGGATTTTCGCCGGCGTCAAATCCGGCACTTTGCTGATCGACATGTCGAGCATCTCGCCGATCGTCGCGCGCAAGCTCGCGGCCGAGGCCGAGAAGCGCGGCTGCGACATGCTCGATGCGCCGGTGAGCGGCGGCGAAGCCGGCGCGATCGGCGCGTCCTTGTCGATCATGATCGGCGGTAAAGTCCCTGCCGTCGAGCGAGCGATGCCGATCTTTCAGACCCTGGGCAAGAACATCGTCCACGTCGGCGAAGCCGGCGCCGGCCAAGTAACGAAAGCCGCCAATCAGATGGTCGTCGGCACGACGATCGCGATCGTCGGCGAAGCTCTGGTGTTGGCCAAGAAAGCCGGCGTTGATCCGGCGAAAGTCCGCGCAGCGCTGTTGGGTGGCTTTGCTCAATCAAAAATACTTGAAGCGCACGGGCAGAAGATGCTCGATCGCAATTTCAAACCGGGCTTTCGCATTCGCTTGCACGAAAAAGACATGAAGATCGCACTCGCGACGGGATCGGAGTATGGCGTGCCATTAATGGTGACCGGAGTGGTCGGCCAAATGATGACCGCCATGAAAGGCATGGGCAACGGCGACCTCGATCATTCCGGTTTGGTGAAGCTCGTAGAGGAGTTGGCAAACGCTGAATTGAGCGCAAAACTATGAAGTCCGCAATGCGTAAGATTGACACGCTTAACCCGAGTCGAATAGTTTCTCCGTAAAACGAATCACCCCTTGGAGGAATTTATGGCAGGAACCGCCGCCAAACTCGTCGACGCCGATACCCATGTTTCTGAGAACGAACAGATGTGGGAGCATTTCGAGCGTGAGATGTATCACCGCCGGCCGGTGCTGATTTCGGTGCCGGAAAATACTCTCTATGGCGACCGCAACGCCATGTGGCTGATCGACGGCAACATTTTTCCCAAACCTGCCGGCAAAGGCGGCTTCGCGCTGATCACACCTTCAGCGGCCAAGAAACAGCAAACTCGCACGGATATCAGCGCAGGTTGCCGGGAAATCACCGATCCCGAAGCGCGGTTGCGCGACATGGACAAGTCGGGTTTCGACGTTCAGGTCATTTACCCGACGTTGTTTTTAATTTACCTAACCGACGACGTCGCCCTCGAAGTCGCGTTGTGCCGCGCTTACAATCGCTGGATGGCCGAGGCGTGCGCGAAAGGAAAAGATCGCTTGAAGTGGGTGGTGATTCCGCCGCTCCACTCCATGGAAGAATCGATCAAAGAATTGCGTTGGGCAAAAGAACATGGCGCCGTCGGAGTTTTCTTCCGCGGCATCGAGGGCACTCGAACGCTGGATGATCCGTATTTTTTTCCGGTCTATCAAGCAGCGAGTGAACTCGATCTGCCGATCTGCGTTCATCAAGGCTCCGGTTGCCCGACGTTGACCAACTTCTTCGACTTGGAGCGTAACCGCCAGTGGTCCCACTCGGCGATCCTGCCGCTGTTCGCCTTCAACGACATCGTCAACAACAGGATCCCTGAAAAGTTTCCCAAGCTCAGGATCGGCTTCATCGAAGCTTATGCGACTTGGGTGCCGTACCTTTTGCACTCCTTTAAAAGGCAATTCCGCGAGCAATGGAAATTCTCTTCGACCCAAGATCTTTTCCGCGAGTTTCGCATTTTTATCGCTTGTGAAACCAGCGAGAACCTTCCCGTCATCGTGGACTGCATCGGTGAGGATAATCTGGTGATCGGCTCGGACTACGGCCACAACGATCCCTTTGAACAACGCAACCTGCTGCCGACGCTCAATTCGTTGACCAACATACCGAAACGCATCGTCGACAAAATGGTGCGGGACAATCCCTGCCAGTTGTACGGTCTCTGACTTGAATACAGGCCACTGACCAGGTCAGTGATTGATGCACTATAACCGTTGCGAATACCTTGTCCCGAAAATATGTTTGCTAACTCCATCATCACTTCCCCCTTTGAAAAAGGGGGACTGAGGGGGATTTCGAAAACTGTGTGCTTGAGTAAATCCCCCCTTCCCCCCTTTTTTTTTGAGGGGATTAGGCAATTTAATGCTTCGATCGGTTCAAAAAACTTCTGGCTCAGGACTCTAGTCACTGTCGCGGCGTCATTCAAACTATTCGCCGCCGATGCGGCTGCCCTCGAGACCGTCAACATGGCTCTGAGCAACAAAAACTTTCAGATGATCCTCTATCCGATCGCGCAAGAGCGCGGCTACATGCAAGAAGAAGGCATCGATCTGCGCGTGATCCTCGCTCGCGCCGAGCTGAGCGTGCAGGCGACAATGGCGGGTAGCTTTCAGTTCAACATGGCCGGCACCATGGCAGTGGTGAACGTCATGAAGGGCGGTGCGCCGTTCAAAGTGATTCTCGCCACCAACGACAAAGTCCTATCCTGGATTTTGGGCAAACCGGAAATCACGAGCCTGAAAGAGCTCAAAGGGAAGCGTGTCGCCACCAGCGGCGTGGCCAATGTGACACTGATCATGGCCAAGCAAGTCATGCAAAAACACGGCATCGATCCCGATCGGGATATAAATTTCATCAATACCGGCGGCGGCAGCAACGGCGTTCGCGCCTTGATGGCGGGAGCGGTCGACGGCGTCGTCGCATCCACGGCGGAACGCTACATCGGAGTTCCCGCCGGCCTGAGAGAACTTTCGTTCATCGGCAATGAAGTGAAAAACTCGTGGGGCACGATGGCGACGACGGATCAACTGATCCAAGAAAAACCAAAGCTCGTAGCCGGTATGATAAAGGCTTCGTTGAAGGCGCTGCGCTTCATCCGCAAAGAACGCGACGCCACCATTGCGGTCGCCATGAAGTTCGCGGGCCTGGACAAAAATATCGCCTCGCGCATGTACGACGATCTCGTCGGCACCTTCAACCAGAATGGCCTAGTGGACGAAGAAACTCAGCGCAACGACATTGAAGTTATCCGGCAGATCTTGAAGACACCCGATACCATCCCGGTTCAGAGGGCCTACGACTTCCGCTTCGCCCGCGAAGCCGACCGCCAATTGACACAATCCGGCTGGCGACCCTAAAGAGGCCATGGAAAGCATGGGCAACGGCGATCTCAATCATTCCGGTCTGGTGAACTTCGTCGAGGAGTTAGCAAAGACCGAGCTGACGCAAACTAAATAGCCTTACCGCGTCTGAATCATGCGCGTCAGTTCACTTCGTTCAGAAAAAAGGCCGGCAAGCGTAACCCTTTAAACTCCAGTTGCCAATTTCTTGCGTTTATCCCGCACGTATATGGATATCCCCGGAGAGTCGGGAGAACGCCGTTCATCTATTTCGAAAAGCTGAGTGACTCTAACCAAGTCGCCAAGTTTCTTGTATCCATAGTTGCGGGGATCAAACTCCGGTGCCTGCTTTGCGATGTGTTGTCCAATCTGCCCTAAATACGCCCAGCCATCTTCACTCGCGGAGTGTTCAACGGCGTTTCTCAAAAGATTAACTAGCGTCGTATCCTGGTTCAGGTCCGTAGTGGTTTTCTTTGTTGGGGAGCCGGTCGGCTCATCCTCCCGAAGTATCTCGGTAAAGACAAACTTATCGCAAGCTCCGACAAATGCTTTGGGAGTCTTTTTTTCACCAAAGCCATACACGGCCAGACCCGCCTCTCGAATCCGCGATGCCAAACGCGTAAAGTCACTATCGCTCGAAACGATACAGAAGCCATCCATTTTCTCCGTGTAAAGCAAGTCCATCGCATCGATGATCAACGCACTATCGCTAGCGTTCTTTCCGACGGTATAGCGAAATTGTTGAATCGGCTGGACGGCATGTTCCAACAGAACATCCTTCCACCCTCTTAACAAAGTCGTCGTCCAGTCGCCGTAGATGCGCCTGACGCTAGCAACGCCGTATTTTGCGATCTCTGCCAACAGGGCATCAATGATCGAGGCTTG
>WNGI01002122.1_pt1 | contig 16940 bp, 15 predicted proteins | sample 5400621 | NCBI WGS metagenome assembly WNGI01 (sample SAMN13153374, study PRJNA577476) | soil metagenome | isolation source: 20 cm soil or saprolite under Garry oak tree replicate 1 | place: USA:California | collected 2016-06-15 | reverse complement strand
CGCCTTGGCAGGGTCGACGCCTTTGGGACAGACCACTGAACATTCACCGACGAACGAGCACTCCCAGATACCTTCTGCGTCACCGATCACGGGCTGCCTCTCCTTGAGACCCTCGTCGCGCGAGTCCAGGTTGTATCGCCGTCCGAGGGCGATCGCGGCCGGACCGAGGAACTCGTCGTTCAGCCCATACACGGGGCACGCCGCGTAGCACAGCATGCAGTTGATGCACTCGCTGAACTGCTTGAAGTCGTCGATCTGCTCATTCGTCTGGTAGTGCTCGCCGGCACCGAGCGGAAGCTCCTGCTTGCGGATGATCCACGGCTTGATCGACTTCAGCTTGTGCATGAAGTCGTCCATATCGATGACCAGGTCACGGATCAACGGGAAGTTGTTGAGCGGTTGGACCGTGATCGCACCTGGCCAGTAGTCGCGCAAGAATGCATTGCAAGTCAGCTTGGGCGTGCCGTTCACCATCATTCCGCAGCTGCCGCAGATGCCCATCCGGCATGACCAGCGGTAGCTGAGGCTGCCGTCGATGTCCGACTTGATGTAGTTCAGGGCGTCCAGGACGACCATGCTCTCGTCGTAGAACGGGATGTCGTAGGACTGCAGCCGGGGCTTCTCGTCCTTGTCGGGGTCGTATCGAGTCGCGCGGATGGTGATTCGTTTGTCGGGCATGTTCAGTATGTCCTCGCTTGCGGCTTGAAATTCGTGATGTGGACGTCGCGGTACTCGAGGCGCGGCCGCGCACTCTCTCGCCGGAATGCAAGCGTGTGCTTGAGGAACCTCGCATCGTCGCGCTCGGGAAAATCGCGCCGGGCGTGGGCGCCGCGGGACTCTTCGCGCGCGAGCGCTGAGACGGCGATGGTCTGCGAAACCTCGAGCATGAAATCCAGCTCCAGCGCCGCGAGCAGCTCGGTGTTGAACGTGCGGCTCGAGTCCTCGATCTTGACGCGCTCGAATCGGTCACGAAGGCCGCCGAGCTGCTCGATCAGCTTCTCCAGGCCCTCCTTGGTGCGGAAGACGCCGGCGCCGGCATCCATCTCGCGCTGCATCTCCTCGCGGATCGCGCCCATGCGCTCCTGACCATCCTTCTTTTCGAGGTAGCCCGCCTCGACCCGCCGCGCTTCGTCCCACAGCATCGCGTCGACCGGGTTCGCTGACACCGGTTTGGCGGAGGCGGCGTACTGCGCCGCATGCCGGCCGGCGGCGGCGCCGAAGACCAGGCACTCCGGCAATGAGTTGGAGCCGAGACGATTGCCCCCGTTCAGACCGACGTTCGCGCACTCTCCGGCTGCATAGAGGCCGAGGATCGGCGTCACGCCCGAGATGTCCGCGTCGACGCCACCCATCATGTAGTGCTGGACGGGGCGGACGGGGATCGGGTCCTTGACGATGTCGATGCCGACGAACTCGCGACCGAGCTCGCGCATGAAGGGCAGCTTGCGGTCGATCATCTTTTCGCCGAGGTGGCGGACATCGAGGTGCATGTACTTGCCGTGTGGGCCGTCGAATCCGCGACCGGCTTCGAATTCGGTGATCATCGAGCGGGAGATGATGTCGCGCGGCCCGAGCTCCATCTTGTTTGGCACGTAGCGCTTGAGGAAGCGCTCGCCTTCGTTGTTGAGCAGATAGCCTCCCTCTCCCCTCACGGCCTCCGTGATCAGGATGCCCGTGAAGGGCAGGCCAGTGGGATGGAACTGGACCATCTCCATGTCCTTGAGGCCGATGCCGGCGCGGTAGGCGAGCGCCATCCCGTCGCCGGTACAGATGTTGCCGTTCGTGGTGAAGGCGTAGACGCGGCCGAGTCCGCCGGTCGCGAGGATCACCGACTTCGCGGTGATCGCGTCGAAACGACCGGTGCGGATGTCGAGGGCCACCACGCCGACGCACCGGCTGTCCTCGATCAGCAGCCTGGTCACGAACGCCTCGTCGTGACGTGTGATCTGTGGGTATTTGAGGGACGTCTGGAAGACGGTATGGAGCATATGGAACCCGGACTTGTCGGCCGCGAAGCACGTCCGCCAGGTCGTCATGCCACCGAACGGGCGGACCGAGATCTTGCCGTCCGGGTCCCGGCTCCAGGGGCAGCCCCAATGCTCCATCTGGATGATCTCGACAGGAGCCTCGCGCACGAATGCCTCGACGACCTCCTGGTCGGCAAGGTAGTCGGAGCCTTTGATGGTGTCGAAGGCGTGCGTCTCGAACGAGTCCTCCGGGCGCATCACCGCCGCGGCGCCGCCCTCGGCGGACACGGTGTGGCTGCGCATCGGGTAAACCTTGGAGACCATCCCGACCCTTACCCTGGGATTGGCCTCGACAGCAGCTATCGCTGCCCTGAGGCCGGCGAGCCCTCCGCCGACTACCAGGACGTCATAGCTCTCGAAATCCACTTGCAACCTGATTCTATTGGGAGCCGTGAGCACGCCGTTCTGGACGCCGCCGCCCGAAAAGTACCCCGGGCCGTTGCCGGAGAAGGCGGACGTGCTCGTTATCGGCGGCGGGATTGCCGGTACCAGCCTGCTGTGGCATCTCGTCCGGCGCCGGATCGACGCCGTGCTGGTAGAGCGTCATCACATCGCGTGGGGCGCGAGCGGCCGCAACGCAGGTTTTCTGCTGGCCGGTGTGGCGTCGAGCTACGCGGAGGCGGTGCAGACATACGGACGGGAGAAGGCGCGCGAGGTCTGGGAGCTGACGAGCGAGAACCACGATCGAATGATCGAGGCGGCCCGCGGTCAGGAGATCGGATACCGCAGGCTCGGCACGGCCATCCTTCCCGATAGCGAGGAGGAGCGCGCGCTTCTGATCGAGTCGGAGCAGCTCCTCCAGGAGGACGGGTTCTCGGCCTGGTGGGACGGGACGCGGCTGGTCAACCCGCGGGACGGGGAGGTCGACCCGACGGCGCTGGTCGCGGCTATCGCGCGGCAGGCGAAGACGGGCGCGATTCGCGAGGGCGTCGAGGTGACCCGGCTTATCCTCCGGCGTCATGGCGTCACCGTCATAGCGGGTGACGTCGAGTGCGAGGCCGGAGCAGTCATCCTGGCGACCAATGGGTACACGTCGCAGCTGGCGCCGAGCGTGAAGATTCAGCCCACACGCGCCCAGATGCTCGCGACAGCGCCGGAGTCCAAAGCCATCGCGGATTTGCCCGTCTACTCGCACTACGGCTACCACTACTGGCGGCAGCTCGCGACCGGCGAGGTGCTGGTCGGCGGCTGGCGTGACACGTCCCTCGAGACGGAGAAGACCGACGACGGGGAGCCGACCGAGGAAATTCAGGAGCGTCTAGAGGACGCGGTCCGAAAGCTCGGCGCGATGGCCGAGGTCACTCATCGATGGGCGGGCACGATGGGCTTCACCGAATCGGGCCTGCCACTGGCGGGGCCGCTCGAGGGGATGCCCAACGTCTATATCTGCGCCGGGTTCACCGGGCACGGCATGGGATTCGCGTTCATGACCGCCAAGCAGGTCGCTGAGTCAATTTGAGGGCGCCGGCGTTCGGCGCCCTCAACCCAAGTCAAGGTCCGCTAGTCGCTGTCCGCTCCCGCCTTGGGGAGAAAGTACCGATCGAGGGTCCAGGCTGCCACCGAGTGGCCCAAGTCCTCGCCCACGATCACCGAATGGCGGTAGTGGAAACCAATCCACACGCGGGCATTGACGAGCTCGGAGTCGATTGCGGCACTGCTGGCGTAGGTCCGGGGCACCGGCGTGGTTCCAGTGACGGGCGCGCCGAAGATGGTGACGTTGATGTTCTGTGTGCCCAGCGCATCCGATATCACCTGGGCCAGCGAGAATTCAGGGGAGGCTTCGTTCCAGAAAGCCCAGCCAGTTGCGGCCCATGATGCCCTCGACCTGCGCCCGGTTGAAGTGGAGTCGCAGGCGCGCGGGCAGTTCCTTCAATTTGGCGAGGCTGTCCATCGGCGCCTGTCGGGAGTCGAAGCCACCATCGAGGTCGGTGCCGATCCCGATGGCTTCCGGCCCGCCCGCCGCCCGAGCGTGGCGGACCATGTGCTTCACGACGTCGTCCAGCGTCGCTCGGCCCTTGCTCCGCAGGTGGGCCTGGTAGAAGCTGACGCCGACGATGCCGCCTCGGCGAGCGATCTCGGCGACGGTCTGGTCGGTCAGCTGGCGGTCGCCCGGCACGATGGCCCGCGAGTTGGCGTGTGAAGCCATGATCGGACCGCGCCACATGGCGAAGGCGTCCGCGACGGCCTGGTCGGCCAGATGGCTGAGATCGAGGATGACTTTCTTGCGGCGCATCGCCTTCAGAAGCTGGCGACCCAGTTCGGTGAGGCCGCCGGGCGCGCCGGTGCCGCCCGCATAGCGCGTCCCTCCCCACGCCGGTCCGATGATCCGCACGCCGCGCTCGGTCCACGCGCCAAGCTGGCTGGGCGTCTCGATCGGGTCGGCCCCCTCCATGAGCAGGACCGCGGCGAGCCTGCCCTTCTTCCAGCCTCGGGCGTAGGCCGCGAGTGACCTGGCGTCGGGGATCAGCTCCAGGCCGCACGAGCGGTAGTAGTTGACCTGCGCGGTGGCCATGAGGTTCGCTTCGTGGGCGTTGTCGTAGACAAATCGCGTTCGCATCGCCCGGCCCGCCCGGGCCGGCGCGCAGTAGAGCGTCGCGAAGATCAAACCTACGTCGGCCGCGACCAGCGTGGGCCGGCTGATCAGGAAGCCGGGAGGCGGCGGCCCCAGAAAGCCGTGGCCACGGGACACCGCGCCCCAGGCGATGTCCAGGTGGGCATCGACGATCACTTGCGGAGAATAACGGCGGCCGAAACCCTGTATCTGGTAATAATGAAGTCCTTCAATATGAAAGACGTGGATTTCAAGCACACGATATCTCGGATCGGCTGGAAGCTGGAACCGGACGAGGACGGCCGCTTGTTCCACCCCGGCCTGCGAGCGATGTTCGACCCTCTCAAGATCGAGCTGGGCGCCATCGAAGCGCTCTCCGCTGTCCGCTTTGCGGGCCGCTCGGTGCACCTGCTGCAGGAGAGATGGGCCGAGCAGCACGGGCTCAGCGAGGGCCGGCTCGGCGTCCTGTTCCGGCTCTACCGCTGCGGCGATATGCCGTTGGGCGATCTCGCGAACGACCTCGACTCCACCCCTCGCAACATCACCGGCCTCGTCGACCACCTCGAGAAAGACGGGCTGGTCGAGCGCGTTCCCGACGCCACAGACAGGCGGTCCATCCACGCCCGCCTGACCGCGGCCGGCCGTGAGCGCATCGAATCGATCTGGCGCGCAGGCCTCGAGAGGCAGGTCGAGATGGTGGAAGGAATGAGCAAAGACGACCTGGCGCAGCTTCGACACCTGTGCCTGTTGCTGGTGGAGAACGCCAGGAAGGAGCTGGGCAAGTGATTTCTCAAGGACTCTCACGCCGGCGCGTGATTCTCGCGACGGCCGGCACCATGCTGGCCCTGCTGCTGGCGGCGCTCGACCAGACGATCGTCGGTACCGCGATCCCGCGGATCGTGGCCGACCTCAACGGCCTCGACCGCCTGGCCTGGGTGACGACGGCTTACCTGGTCACCTCGACGACCATGACCCCGATCGCCGGCAAGCTCGGCGACCTGTTCGGCCGCAAGCCGTTCCTGCTCGCCGGGATGATCGGTTTCGTCATCGCCTCCGCGTTTTGCGGCCTGGCCCAGGACATGAACCAGCTCATCGTGTTCCGGGGCATCCAGGGCTTGTTCGGCGGGGTGCTGTTCGCGACCGTCTTCACGGTCATCGGCGACCTCTTCCCGCCCGACCAGCGGGGCCGCACCGCCGGACTCTTCGGTGGTGTTTTCGGACTGTCCTCGATCGTCGGCCCAACCACCGGTGGATTCATCACCGACCACTTCAGCTGGCGCTGGGTGTTTGAGGTGAACATCCCGGTCGGCATCATCGCTGTGCTGGTCGTACTGGCCGGTCTGCCCTACGTCCGCTCCAAGGCTTCGTGGCGCGACATCGACTTCTGGGGCGCGGCGACGCTGGCCGCCGGCATCGTTCCACTATTGATCGCGCTCTCCATCACGCGCGACCACGCTTGGACCTCACCGCAGGTCACCGGCTTGCTCGCGATCGCTGCGGCGATGCTGGCGGCATTCGTGTTCGTCGAGTCGCGGGCGGAGCACCCGATCGTGCCGCTGCATCTGTTCAAGAACCCGACGTTCAGCGTCAGCATGATCGTGGGATTCATCACCGCGTTCGGGATGTTCGGCTCCATCCTCTTCACGCCGCTCGTCTTTCAGGGCGTGCTCGGCATCAGCGCCACCAACTCGGGCGCGTTGATCACCCCGATGATGTTTGGCCTGCTCGGGGCGAGCACCGCGACCGGCTTCATCATGCGGCGGATCAAGTACTACCGCTTCCTGGGCACGATCGGCGTCGTGGTCATGATCGCCGGCATGTGGATGCTTTCCCAGGTCACACCGTCCGTGCCAGAGTGGCGGGTCGTTGTCGACCTGATCGTGGTCGGCTCGGGGATCGGCATCACCTTCCCGCTGTACCTGACCGCGGTCCAGACGGCCCTGCCGCGCGAGTTTCTGGGGGTGGCCTCAAGCCAGATCCAGTTCTGGCGCAACCTCGGCGGCACCGTCGGCAGCGCGATCCTCGGCGCCGTGCTTGCGAACCGGCTGCCCGACTACCTCAGCACACGGCTGGCGGACCTGCACCTTCCGCCACTCGCGGGTGGCCTGCCTTCAGGCGGCGCCAACGCGATCCTCGACCCGACCCTGCTCGCCAAGCTGCCGCCGGCAGTCGTGGGGGCCATCCGCTTTGCCCTCTCCGACACGCTCCACGACATCTACCTCTTCGCCGGCGGAATCCTCGTCCTGGCCCTGGTCGCCACCTTCTTCATGAGGGAGGTACCCCTGACGGGGGCGCGTCGCGAGCTGGGCTTCGAGGCGCCTCCGGTCGAGCTCGATGAGGAAGAGAGGGAGCGGGCGGCCGTGCGCGCGTAAAGGCTTGTAAGGTTATGCCTCCAAATGTTCGCCAGGCGAGTTAGAATCGCCACCGCACGCCGAGGGTAGTCCGGCCGCCATCTGTCCGGGGGGCCTCAGCGCGAATTTAAGGGGAGGCCAGTTCGGTGACGGTGAGCTTCGTGGATAGGACGTTGACGTGTCGCGACTGTGGGCGGGAGTTCCTTTTTACGTCGGGGGAGCAGGAGTTCTACCAATCACGCGGGCTCCAGAACGAGCCGCGGCGCTGCCCGGAGTGCCGGGCCGCAAGGCGCCAGGCGGACGGCAACGGCGGCGGCCGCGCGAGGGTCATGCATGACGTGGTCTGCTCGAACTGCGGCAAGCCGACGCAGGTGCCGTTCGTGCCGACGGGGGCACGGCCCGTGTACTGCCTGGACTGTTTCCAGACCGTGGGTAGGCGCTAAGCGGGCCTCATCCGCGGCGGCTCCGGCGGCCCCATGCCCCGGCTCCCCTTGAATGGAGAGGACTTGGGTTACTGGCCCGTGAGCGGGGAATTGTTGGGCGATCCCAGGACGACCGCCATCTCGCCAAATGTCCTGTAGGCCGACTCGAACTGCGCCTTTGGGTGCCAGGCGCGTCCGAACCACGGATCGTTGACCAGCACTGCATCGCGTCTGACGCCGATGATCGTCACCGCGTGCTCGGTCAGCGTGTAGCGGACTGTCGCCCCGTCATACGCGACATACCGCGCCAGATCGACCTGGCGGTAGGTGTTGCTGATCCAGGCCACGACCGGGTGGCCGTCGAGGACCGCCTGGTAGACGTGCGCGGGCGGGACCGGAGCGCCGTAAAGGCCTGAACCCGCCTCGACCACATTGGCTCCGGCCAGCATCGCGGCCAGCGCAAGCGGCTGGTAGTAGACGCCGTAGCCCGTGTAGCGCTCGATGCGGCCATCGGGGCTGCCTACGAACCCGGCAGCCGGGTCTCCCCACAGCGTGGGGTGCCCGGCGGCGTCAAGTCTCGCCGGACGCGGATCGCGACTCATGTAATCGATCAGCTTCAGCTCGTCGACCGAGATGCCGTAATAGGACAGTGCCATCCTCAGCGCTGCCGCCTCGCACGACAGGTTGTGCACCTGGTGCGCCCACGGGACGTTGAGGACGCGCTCGGTCGGGACCGGCGCCGGCGCGGCTATCAGGAAGGTGGCCAGAATCGCGAACAGGCTCACTACGCCCACGCTTTTAGAACGACAAGCCCCGTCCCGCGGCTACGCCGGGCTCAGCGCCTTGCTTCGCCTACCTCGATGAGGTGGCCGTCCGGGTCGCGAATGTACGCCCTGATCTCGCGGCCATGATCTTTCGGCGCGGTCAGGAATTGCGCTCCCTTCGCCGACCAATCCTCATAGCTCCGCGCGATGTCTGCGACCCGGATGTTGAGAAACGCGCTGGTGCGATTCGGGTCGGGCGGTGTGGTGAGCGTGACGGTGGGCTTGTCGTCCGTCGGCCCCCCGCCGTTGTTGAGGATCAGCCAGGTGTTGGCCATCTTCACGATTACCGGGTCGCGCTCCAGCACCACCTTGGCGCCGAACACGTTCTTGTAGAACTCGCGGGATCGATCCTGATCCGACACCACCAGAAAGTGCGTAACGACGAAACCATCGGCCGGCGCGGGAAAGTCAGATTGCTCCATGACCATCCAATCTAGCTGCTAGGCGATCGCGATCGGCCGGACCGGCGAGCCTGTCGCCCCGCGCATCTTCAGCGGCAGGCAGACGAACACGAACTCATAGATCTTCGCGGCGGCGAGCTCCTCCAGGTTCAGGTTCTCGATGATCGGTATCCCGGCGCGGACGAGCAGGAGGATGTGCGCGGGCAGTGTGACCTTCAACTCGGGATCGGCCGGCCCCATGACGTCGAACGCCATGTTGTCGGCCCCCACCGCGGCCACCTTTTTTGCGGCGAGCCACTTCGATCCCGCCGCGCTCACGCCGGCGGCGTGGAGATACTCCTCGGGGTTGGACCAAAGCGAGCCATAGCCGGTCCGCACCAGAACCACGTCCCCAGGGCGAACCTCCGCCCGCGCGGCCTGCTCCAGCTCCGCGGGCGTGATCGCGTGCTCAGGGTCCAGCCGCCGCCCGCCCGCGACGTCGAGCAACACACCGCGCGCAACCAAGGGCGCCATCGTCTCGATGCCGAGCTTCCGGAACCCGACCGACGTCTGCACCCCTTCGTCGACATGGATGCCTCCGTGGAGTGTGAGGTTCTCGGCCTGATGGGCAAGTGCATCGATGTGAGTGCCCGAGTGCTCGGGCATGACGACGATGCCCGACGCGCCGGTACGCGCTTCAGGCGCGCCGCGTGCGTGATGACGATGGAGGAAGTAGTTGAAGCCCGGCTGATGCGCGGGGTGCGACGGCGCGCCCGCGTAGCGAAGCTGCTCGAGGTCGAAGACGCGGCCCTTCTCGATCGATTCGAGGAGGTCGGCGATCAATCCCTGTAGCGGTAGACGATGCGACCGCGGGTGAGGTCGTACGGTGAGAGCTCGACGCGGATGCGGTCGCCAGGGGTGATGCGGATGAAGTAGCGGCGCATGCGGCCGGCCGCATACGCGATCAGCTTGTGGCCGCCCTCGACCTCCACCTCGAACATAGCGTTCGGCAGCGCGAGCGAAACTACCGCGTCCATGACGACGGCTTGCTCTTTCGGATCGCCGTCGTCCCGGTCAGGCTTGCGTGCTTTCGTCGGACGCCGCGGGGCGCGACGGCCTTTGTTCTTACCCAAGACCAGTGAAGTCTAAGGACGTGGTGCGGACGCCGTGAGACGCTCCTCGATGTTGCTCGCGACGTCGGCGGGGAGACGGTCCGACGCGACCAGGCGACTGATCGTCTCGATCCAGCGGCGGTCCTTCTTCACCGCCCGCATCATGAGCTCGCATCCCGCATCGAGCTTGCCCTGCTGGGCCATGCCGAGTCCGCCCCAGAACGCGATCTCGACCATCTCGGGCGCGAGCGACAGCGCTTCTTGGAGCTTGGCGGCCGCGCTGGCTTGATCGCTGCCGTCGGCGCCGCGGTCGGCATCGTTGAGAGCCATGTAGGCGCGCTTCACCCGCAGCAGGCGGCGCAGCTCCGCGAGCGGGTCAGGCGCGTCTTCGACCCGGATCTCGATGACGCGGTCTTCCCACGAGCGGCCGGTAGGTTTGCCCGATACGACGAGCATCGCCGCCGACTGCTTGCCGCGGATGTCGCCACCCTCGGCCTCGGCCGCATCGAGCGCGGCCATCATGCGCTCGGCGAGCGGCTCCTTGCTGTTCGTGTAGGCCCCGAACATCGCGTCCCACACGGTGTCCTTCTCCATCAGGTTGGCCTGAACACTGAAACCTTCGCCGAGGCGATGCCCCGCGGCGGGGATGCACTTGCTGCCTGTATGAGTCGCGACGTTGCCCTGGGCGTCGACGAGTGCGACCTGCCGCGACTGCGGCTCGGAATCGCCGGCGAGCAGCGCTTTCAGCGCCTGCTCCGCGGTGTAACCGGCTCGCATGTAATCGATCCCCAGCGGACCGAAGCTGACGTTGACCATCGACTGCGTCGCCACAGCGCCCACGCCGGCGAGCGCCCAGGGGACCGTCGGGCCGACCTGGAAGTAGTGCGACTGGACGGCGACGCCGAACTCTCCGGTCTCTTTGTCGCGGGCGACGATCGAGTAGGTCAATGCGTGGTTATCGTAGTTGGCGTGAAGCAGGAGCACTACCAGCGACCCGATTGGTTCACCAAGCACGTCTTCAATCGCGTCGTCGCGACCCTCACGCGAATGGGCGTCAGCGTGTGGGGTTCGCGCGTGCTCCGGGTGCGAGGTCGCAAGTCCGGCGAGTGGCGCAGCTCGCCCGTGAACCTGTTAACGCATGAGGGCAGGCAATATCTCGTCGCGCCGCGCGGCCACACGCAGTGGGTGCGAAACATCCGCGTCTCGGGGACTGGGCAGCTGATGCTGGGGAGCAGGGCGCAGCCTTTCCACGCCACCGAAATCCCTGACGACCAAAAGGTTCCGTTGCTGCGCGACTACCTGAAGCGGTGGAAGTTCGAGGTTGGGATGTTCTTCGGCGGGGTAAGTGCGGAATCATCGGACGCCGAGCTCCGCCGGATCGCGCCTGACCATCCGGTCTTTCGAGTCGACCCGCCCGGTTGACGTTTCGCGACCGGTGATGTGGCGGGCGACGTATGCGGCGTCGCGGCCGATCCCCGGCAGCACGTCTGAGGTGAACGCGTACTGGAACTCCTGCCCCACGAAGTAGAGGCCCGGTTGGGAGGCGACCACGCCTCGGTACTGGATCGGCGCGCCCGAGGCTGCGAACGCGTCTGGAAGATTGATCCAGGAGAAGTCGGTCCGGAAACCCGTGCACCAGATCACGTTCGCGACATCGAGCGTCCGGCCGTCCGCGAGCAGAGGCAGCCCATTCCGAATGCCGGTCACCCTCGCAACCCTTTCGACTCCTGCCGCCTCGAGGTGTTTGACCTTCGTCCGGATCAATGGCGCCGCTTGGCCCTGCATCGTGGGAAGCACCTTCCGGCCGACCGGCGTGTCGAGCGTCAGGAGGTGGCTGGCGAGAAACAGGAAGACCGGCAGCACGAACGCCGCGGTCATGGCGCCGTGGGGCCCGGGCATCTCCCCGGACGGTGAGCCGGAAAGATATGCCTTGCGGCTGCGGCAGACCTCGTTTGCGATCTCGGCGCCCGAGTTGCCCAGCCCCACGACCAGGACCGCACCATCGTGAAGTTGTCCCGGGTTCTTGTAGAAGCTCGAGTGCATCTGGGTGACATCGGACGACAGCTCGGAGGCAAACGCCGGCACCTTTGGCGCCTGACTCGCCCCCGTCGCCACGACCATATTTGCCGCGCAAAAGGTTCCCGCGTTAGTAGTCACCTCGAACTCGTCTCCGATCCGCACGACGCGATCGACGGAAACCCCGGTGCGAACCGGCAGGTTGAACCTCGACGCGTAGGCAGCCATGTAGTCCGCGACCTGATCCTTGGTTGGAAACGAAAGCCGCGGCGCCGGAAAGCGCATCCCGGGAAGGCCGTCGTACTTGGCGGGTGTGAAGACGCGCAGTGAGTCCCAGCGCGTGCGCCACGCATCTCCGATACGAGGGTGCCTGTCGAGGATGACGAATGACCGGCCCTGCTTTGCCAGGTGGTAGCCGGTCGCCAGGCCTGACTGCCCGCCGCCGATAACGATCGTGTCGAATCTCGTTTCCATCGCTCGCCTCCTTGCTTGGTGGCGACGAACGTATGCCTCGACGAGGGCGCGACACATCGACCGAAATGTCCAATTTGTTGGTCGGGCGGAGTGGGTAGTTCTACGTACGCCCGGCTTGCAGCCCGTGCTCGTACGCGTAGGCGGTGGCGGCGGCCCGGGTCGAAACGCGGAGCTTCGTGAAGATGTTGCTCACGTGCCGCGCCACGGTCTTCTCACTGATGAAAAGCTCGGCGGCGATGGTGCGGTTCGACTTGCCAGCGGCGAGAAGGCGAATCACCTCGACCTCTCGCACTGAGAGCCCACCCGGAGTGGCAACGGGCGCTGTGGGGGCGCCAAGGCGGGCGAGGATCTTACGTGCCGAGTCGAGCTCCAGAGCTGCGGCGTCGCGGTCGCCAAGCGAATCGCAGGCTTGTCCGATCAACGCCTGCGTCCGCGCGACCTCGTAAGGGACGTCGAGCTCCCGCCACGTGGCAAGCGCCGAGCGAAGAGACCTGATGGCTTCACGGGGAGCGCCTTCGGCAAGCAGGACAGAACCCTCCGCCTGTTTCGCGCGAGCGCGCAGATACGGCGTACCGATCCTCTCAGCGACGGCGGAGAGCTCGGTTACCGCCTCACGCGCCGCACCCATGTCGCGCGCCGCCACCATCACCTCGATGAACGCGGGCAGCACAGCCCACCTGGCGGCAGGAACTCCCGCCTCGTCGAGCGCGCGCCGCACGGCGGTGGCGGCTGCCTCTGTCTTGCCCTTCGCGAGCCTGACCAGGGCCAGGCCGGGCTGGGGCGAACGACCCGACTCGTGGGCCTGGCGGTAAGCCACCTCAGCACTTACGAGGTCTCCGCGAAGGCGGTGCAGCTCTCCCAGCTGGTAGAACGCCTCGCCCGCCGCCGGTTGAACGTCAGGCGTCGTGAGCCGGTCGCGAGCCTTCTCGGCCTCGGCCATGGCGGAGGACCAATCTCCGTGCAGCTGTTTGATCTCCGACCGATAGACAAGGCAGTTGCCGCGAAACGGGACCATCCCGTGCTGTGACTCGCACCACTGGTCGAGCGCGGATGTCCATTCATGTGCGCGCTTCAGGTCGTAGATCTCGCGGCAGCTGTCGATGAGCGCGCAGTAGACGACCCCGGCGACTATTGGCGACAGCTCGCCCGACGTGACGGCCACCATGTTCTCGTCGAGCAGCGCGAGGCCGGCGGCGACCTCCCCCAAACCGATCAGCGACGATCCGCGCCCGAGACGTCCAAACGCCTGGAGGTCGGGGTCACCAAAACGAAATGCAATGTCGAGCACCTGCTGGAACATCTCGCTCGAGCGCTCAACCTCGCCCTGCATCAGCGTCCCCAGTGCAGCGGGCACGATCAGGTAACCCACCTCAACGCAATCGCGCTTTCCGTCATCGAGGAGCCGCCGGCAGCGCGCGAGCCAGCCTCCAGCCTGAGCATGGTCGCCGCGCTGCATGAGATTCATGACCAGGTTGCCCGCGCTGCGAACGGCCGGCAGGATCTCTCCACGTTTGAGATATGCGTTGTGAGCGCGTTGAAGAAGGTCCCCGGCTTCCTCATCTTTGCCCACGAGCTGGGCGGCGACGGCGAGCCGGTCGAGGTCCTCCGGCTCGTTCGCGCCCTGCAGGTGCTCGTACGCCTCCGACCAGTCGTTCCGGTCGTACGCGCGCCGCCCTGCCTCTAGATCAGCCGGCATCTCCGTATCTCAGGTGGCGTGGCTTGGAAGCGCGCCACCGTTCGATCCAGGTGCCCTGGATTTCGGGCTGCCGGTCTTCGGCCGCGAGCGTGCGCACAGCCTTCTCGACGCGGGCGGTGAACTCGCGTGTGCCCTCCTGCTTCTGCGGCGCCATCGGTTTGCCGATGCGGACCCTGACGGGTCCGGGCAGCGGTAGCTTCTGGCCGCGCGGCATCACGTTGTAGGCGCCGCGGATGTGCATCGGCACGACCGGCGTGCCGGTCTCTTTGGCGAGAAATCCCACGCCGGGCTTGAACTCCTGGATCCGGCCGTCCGGCGTGCGGCTGCCTTCCGGAAACAGCACGAGGTTCCAACCCGACTTGAGCAGCTGGCTCGAGCTGTGCAACTGGCCCTGCGCGCCACCCGTCCGGGAGAAGGGAAACGTGTTCAGGAACAGACTGACGATGTTGCCAAGGATCGGGTGCTTGAACCAGTAATCGGCGGCGGCGGCGACGACGGTGCGGTCACGGGCGGAGTCGGTGAGCGAGTGGAGGATGAGCGAAGTGTCGGCGTGGCTCGAGTGATTCGCCGCAAAGATCACCGGCCGCTCGAGCTCGCGTACCCACTCCCTGCCCTCGACCTTCGGGTGCACCATCGCCTGGGTGAACGGGAGGAGCAATGCGTGCTGGATGAGGTAGCGGATCGAACGCACCGGCTCTGCGCGCGCCCAGCCCAGATCGCTCGCCGGCGCCGGCACGACGGCGCCTTGCTCGGGCCACGTGTGCGGGCGAGGGGCGTTCCAGTGCCACGCGCGTCGCACGCGTGCCACGTCGCCGACCGCGCCGCCCGCCAACGCCGCGATCCGAGTCAGCGGCCCGTCGGAATACCAGGCCACTCAGCGAATCCGGCCGTTGATGTTCTTGCTCGTCGTCTGGCTGTCGTCGGATGGCGTGTTGGTCGCAATGACGGCGACCTCGTAGCGCTTGTTCTGCCAGAAGCCCACGAAGATCGACTCGCCTGCAAACGACACATATGCCTCGAGCGAGTTGTCGCCTAACCCCGTCGCGCTGCCCTGGGTCACGGTGCCGCCCGCGGCTTTGACGTCCGCCAGGTCGGAATCGCTGACGTGGAAGTCCTTGGCGGAGGTCTTGTAGCTCGCCTCGGCTGACGGCTGGTCCTTGAAGCGGACGACGAAGACGTACGTGACCTTGCCCTTCGGCGGCGTATCCGCGCTGAAGATCGCGCACTCCGACGAGTTCTGGGCGTAGGCCGCCACGTAGCCATCGTCGGCACCTGCCGCCTTCATCTGGTCCCAGTCCTTCTTGTCGGTCTCATACGTGGTGGGGTCGCTCTGCTGCTCAGCCTTGAGGTAGTCGTCCCACGAGCCGCTCTCCGGGCACCTGGTCATGCCAGAGAAATCCGAATCGTTGCCGGCGATGCTCTGGGCGGATGGAGATGCTGGCTGGGCCGTTCCCGGGGCCGCGCACGCAGCGAGGATGAAAACCGACGCGAGCAAGAGGACCCGTGTCACCTAGTCGACCTCGCAAAGCATTATCGGCGGCATTCGGAGGTGTGTCACCGTCGGGTAACGGCCGACGGTTTGCTCGGCCATCTCGAACGCGTCCTCCAGCGTGGTGGCGCACTTGAAGCCGAGGCGATGGACGACGTCGCGGTCCGCTCCGACGAAGATGACATCGCCCGCGTGGTCCATCGCGTGGGCTGCCCAAATCCAGGCATAGTGAGGATGGATGCCGTGGTAGGCGTGTGACTTGCGGTAGAGCTGCCGAAACCATGGGTCCTCGGCGAACCGCATCTCGTACTTTTTCTCGATCTCGATCGGGTCGGTGGTGTCGGCCAGGACCTCGTCGTAGTAGTCGATGTAGCTCGGGTGCTGGACCGCGTCGAACTCGTAGCGGCACGGATGGGTGAGGATCAGCACGCCGCCCTTTCGCAGTACGGGCTTGTTGCGGTAAAAGTTGAAGAGATACCCGAGGCCCATGCACACGACGAGGATCGGATTCATCGCCGAGTTGACGTTGTAGGGCCCGAGGTACGGCACGCCAAGGGTCACGATGTCGGTCTGACCCTCGACGTTGACCGTCAGCTGCTTGCGCACCGCGTCGAGCGTCTTGTCATGCACGGCGTCGACCTGCCCGGCCTGCACGGAGGTGAGCCCGTAAGGGGCACGCATTGCGTGGAAAACGTTGCGCTTGAAAGCGACCGGCGCGAGATCCGTCATCTGCTTGGTGGCGAGGAACATCGCCTGGTCCTGCGGGGTCCAATCTGTCTCGCGCTTCTGCATGAAGTTCGCGATCGCGGGAAACGCGTGGTTGTTCACGGTCGTCTCGATGTGGAAGACCCGTACGGTGTCTTCGATGATCTGACCCTGGCGGATGCACGAATGATGCAGCGCCGAATCGGGCGGGTTCATATACGAGCGCGACGCGAGCAGCGTCTTGGCGTTGTGATGCGCGCGGATGCTGCGGAACGAGGCGAGTCCGGTCGACATCGACTTGTGCCCGCCGTCCATCGGCACCAGGGTCAGGTTGATGTAAACGACCAGGTCTGACTCCGCAGCGCGGCGGTTGAGCGTGACCTCCTCAGCTTCCGCGGTCTTGCCGATGTAGACGTTGTTCTCGGTGTCCTCCCCGTCGTGCTGATAGAGGCGATCGGGGTGGAATGTGCTGAAGATGCGTTCACCGACGATGTGGCGCAGCTCGTCCTCCGTCATCCGCCGGTGCAGACCAAGCGCGGCGATGATGTGCAGATCATCGATGCCGGCCTCCGCCGCCATGTCGATGACCTCCTCCATCACCAATTGGCGCACGTCAGGCGCCGCCATCGGAGGCAAAGGCAGCGAGAGGTCGTCGAACGCGATCGTGAGCTTCATTCCGCGCCGCAGGAGTGACTTCAGCGGGTCGTCCTCGAGAGGTTTGGCCAGCGCGCGCTTGATCGCGCGCTCGGGGTGGGCGATCGGCTCGAGCGGGTCGGGCGGATAGACGATGCGCGACCCGAACGGCATCTTTTCCAGCCGGATTCCCTCGCCGAAGTGAAAGAGCACCGGCGGCGTGTTGCGGTCGACTTCGATGACTGCGCCAGGACGGGGCA
>WNGI01002811.1_pt1 | contig 16942 bp, 14 predicted proteins | sample 5400621 | NCBI WGS metagenome assembly WNGI01 (sample SAMN13153374, study PRJNA577476) | soil metagenome | isolation source: 20 cm soil or saprolite under Garry oak tree replicate 1 | place: USA:California | collected 2016-06-15 | reverse complement strand
AAAAAAAACCTCTACTGGCACACGCGACTAGGGAAAATCGAAATCGCAGAGGAAGTCTTCACCCAAGGCCGTGGCGGGCCGGAGATACGACCCTTTTGCGCATCGGCGGAAGTGCAGTGCCGTGGCTATTCGGAAGGCCTACAGCGAGCCATGACCGATTTTGGTGCCGAGAATGCCTTTGCCGGGGCGGCGGCGAAGCTGAAAGAGCATTACGGAATTGAAGTTCCGGTGAGCGCCGTGCGCGTGGTGACAGAGGAACACGGGGCGGCGATGCTGGCGCAAGAAAAGCAGAAAAGCGATTGGCCCGAGAGTGGGGGTGTGGCGGGCGTGCCGGTGCTGATTGCGGAAATCGACGGCAGCATGCTGCCGGTGGTAGAAACGGCGGAGCCGGGAGCCGGAGAAGCCCCGCAGGATCGTAGAAAGACTCGCCAAGTGAGCTGGAAGGAAGCCCGTCTGGCTCTGGCGCATCAACCGGGTTCGGTGACTCCCATTTTTGGCGCCACACTGGGAAGCGCGGAGGAAGCGGGAGAGCGATTGGCGGTCTGCGCCCTGCAGGCGGGAGCGGGCCGCCAGACCAAGATCCATGGGGTGGGGGATGGGGCGGTGTGGATTACCGAGCAGATGGAAGCCCAGTTTGGAGCGCAAGCCAACTATTTGGTCGATTTCCCTCATTTATGCGAGTACCTGTCGGCGGCCGCAGAGGTGACCGCCGCAAAGGATAAGTCGGCCTGGATGACGGAAAAGAAAAACTGGCTGAAAGACAATCGCTGGCCGGAGGTGCCTGGTGGAAGATGGAAAATCTAAAAAAGGTAATCGCTCTACGGGTGTTACGGGCGAACGGGGATTGGGAAGAATACTGGACCAACGTGCATCAGGAGGCTGCGTAAACTGACTCGCACTATCAATTGCACCCCCCACTTCTAACCTCGGACATCCAACTTCCGCCTTCATGCTACAATCCGCGCAACCGGTTACTCGGCCGAATTCCCTGTTCCATCGGAGGCACCGAATGCATCGCGGCGTCCTGACTCTGCTTAGGTTGGCTCTCGCTTTGGGACTCTCCCATCTCGCACTATCCGAGGCCGCTTTTGCGCAGGGGCATGCCGGGCACGCTGTCCCTGCAGAGGCCAAGACCGCCGTGCTCGTGACCGGCTACGGCAATTGGCACCATCCCGTTTCGACGAAGAACGCGCAGGCGCAGGCGTTCTTCGATCAGGGGCTGCGGCAGATTTACGCGTTCAACCATGATGAAGCGACCCGCTCGTTCGAGCGCGCGAGCGAGCTTGACCCCAAGCTAGCTATGGCGTTTTGGGGCCTCGCGGAAGCGGTGGGTCCAAATTATAACGATCCCGCGAGCGAAGACCGTTTCCTGCGGGCGCACGCGGCGATGGAGAAAGCGCAGGCACTCGCAGGCGACGCTTCCGATAGCGACCAGGCCTACATCGCGGCGCTGGCAAAGCGCTTCCCTGGCGATGCCAAATCGGATTTGCGCGCCGCGGCGGAACAGTATCGTGATGCGATGCGCGAAGTGATGAAGCGGTTTCCCGACGACCTTGATGCGGCGACGCTTTTCGCGGAGGCCGGAATGAATCTGCATCCGTGGGGCCTGTGGCGGACGGACGGAACGCCGGAAGAGGGCACGGAAGAAATTGTGGCGACGCTGGAGTCCGTGATTCGGCGCGAGCCCAATCACCTGGGCGCGATTCACTATTACATTCACTCGGTCGAGGCTTCCAACTCGCCCGAGCGCGCGCTCGCCGGCGCGAATCATCTGGCCGAGCTGGCGCCCGCCGCGGGACACATCGTGCACATGCCCGCGCACATCTACATCCGCACGGGCGACTACGAAGCGGCGTTGAAGACCAACCAGAAAGCCGCGCTTGCGGATCAGGCGTACATCAAGGGCGGCGCGGCCCCGGGCATCTACTCGATGATGTATTACAGCCACAACCTGCACTTCATCGCCATGGCAGCGGCGATGAACGGCAATTATGCCGAGTCACGGCGAGGCGCGCAGTTGCTGGCGGCAAACGTGGGGCCGCACGTGAAAGACACGCCGGGGCTCGGAGGCTTTATGACCGTGCCGATGGCGGTGGAAGTGCGCTTCCACCGGTGGAATGAAATTCTGAAAATGCCGCAGCCGGACCCGGCGATCGCAACCGTCACGGTGTTCTGGCATTTCGCGCGCGGGCTGGCACTGGCCGGCACGGGGGATGTGGATGGTGCCGCGGCAGAGCACAAGATGGTCGCGGAGGCGGAAGAAAAGACTTCGCCGGAGGCCATCTTTCAGATGCCCATCAACAATAAGACCAAGGACATTCTGAAGATTGCCGAGAACGTGCTGGGTGCGAAAATCTCACTCGCGAAAAACGATATGGACGCCACCGTGAACCAGTTGCGCGCCGCCGTCGCGGTCGAAGATGGCTTGAAATATGACGAGCCGAAGGATTGGTTCTATCCTGTGCGCGAATCGCTGGGCGCGGTGCTGCTGAAAATCGGCGATTACGCGGGAGCCGAGGAGGTTTTCCGCGCCGACCTGGAGCGCAATCCGCGCAATCCGCGGTCGCTTTTTGGGCTTGAGGAAGCGTTAAAGGCGCAGGACAAGGCTTACGACGCAGGGTTTGTCCGCAGACAGTTTGACGCAAGCTGGAAAGGCGCTACGCGGCCAACTGTCGACGACCTCGTCTAACCCCTTGAAAGGAGTCGCGAATCCAGGAGTCGAGAATCCCGAGACAAGGATAAGCGACTCGCGAAGGTGCCGCGCGGTTTGTCGGTGTTGAAGCGTGGCCTGCCGCAGCCGAGCAGGTTTTGTTGCGGGAGCTCCTGCACATGGACAATCCTTGCGGGACCGAAAATCGCTCAAGGCGGAATACCATGCCACAGAGTTTAGCGGGGATTTGCGGTCATGGACGCACGGTGTCCGGTGGTGATCGAAAAATAGTCGATCCACTGTTTGCGAATCCCTTCGGCTCGCTCGATCAGCTCGTGGCTTGGTTTTTTGCCGTGCTGAACGACGATCACCATTCCGGTGTTGAACTCCCGCTGCGATTTGTCCACGCCGGGCAGGCGCGGGCCTTCCGCTGCAATGACCCCCTGAATCGTCACTTTGCTTCGGTCCGCCTTGAAAATCGGGTGGCCATTCGCGTCTTTCCCCGCAGGAACCAGATTGCGCAGAATGAAAAAGTCGGGCACTTCCTCGGCAGAGATCAGCCCCATAAGGTAGAGGTCGAGATAGGACCATCCCGTGGCGGGCACGTAATAGTCGTCGTCAAATTGCGTGTAGGTGCCGTCAAAATTGTCTTGCCAGGCACCTCCTCCCATAATGGACGCTTCCGTAGGCCGGCGGTAGGGAAAAGCCACGGAGGCCTCTAACCCTCTCGCCCAGTGCACAGGTCCGAGCGGAATCGTCTCGCCGCCCAGTTTTGCCGACACGAACGCGGCCCAGCGATGGCCCATTTCGTGCGCGATTTGCGACATGGCGTACATGTACTGAGGCATCTTGCCGTCGGCCGAAATCTCGGCGAGTTGCTGCTCGTAGAAGGTGATGTCGCGATCGGTGCCTACGGGCGCGTCCGCGGGCGGCCGCTCCTGCATCTGATTCGAGCCGACATACACGGGTTGAACAAATCCCCATTGGAACCGACCCGGCGTGCAGTAGGACTCGAGGCCGCGCTGGTTCGCGCCGATCCCGGTGACGGCGCCTCCTACCGCACCGAGCGGCCCGTTGCTCGGAGTGCCCGCTTCCTGGTTATCGACGCGAAAGTCCGAGTAGTAGGCAAGGAAGTCGAACTTGTCGCCGAGGCTTTTGATCACCGTGCAACTCATATCGCGGGGATTGGGCAAAGCGTAGTAGTAGAAGGCCTCGTAGAGCACCGGGAAAGGCCCGTCCTCGGGCTTGAGAGAAGACAGATGTACCTCCGGAGTGTGCATGCCGGCGAGCCCCACCGTGCTGGCAGAGACCGTTGAAACGGGCTCCTGTGAACCGGCGGCGGAAGCATCGGCGGAAACGTAGATTTCCTTGGCTCCCCGCAAGGTGGATGGCAGGATTCCTTGAACAGAAATGGTGTTGCCGCTCGTCTCGACGCCGCGCGAAACACCTTCACCAAACGCAAAATACCGCGACGCGCCCCCGTCGGCGCGATTCCGTGGCGCGAAGCCGCGAATCGTCCAGACCGCATCGGCCTCGGCAAGAGCGCCGGCGGACTCCGTCCCAGGCGCGCGAGCGTAAAAGTAGACGCGATACGCAATCCCTGGTACGCCCGGATCTCCTCGGGGCAACACCGGACCAGCCGTTTCGAACGTGGCTTTCAGCAACACTCCTCCCACCACCGAAAGCTTTAACTTTTGGATGTCGAGATGCGCGGCAGAAGGGGCGTGCTTTGTGGTGGAAAGAGAGCTCACCGGTTTTTCTGCGTCCGGGGAGATCAGCGGGTAGATGCCGACGATGGCGTCCTTCGCCGCAAGCTGATCGTAAGACATTTCTATTGCGCCGTCTTTGTGCAGCACCGTCTGGAAACGATTGACCGTCTTCGTCCAGGTAAAGTCCTGGATGTTGCCAAACGGTTCGGTGACGTCCCAGCTCACCACCACACGATCGGCCAGCTCCTTCACGTAGCGGTCGCCCGACATTCGCGGCTTGAAAAACACGCAAATCGCGGGAACGGTGTTGACCAGATTGCCTGCCGCTTCACGCAAAGCATCGAAGCGTCCAATCGCAACGCCACCGGGATCCCGGGGCGCCGGGCCGGGACCCATCCGAGAGCCGGGTGGAATGTCTGGTTCGCCGAAACGAATCGATCCGGTGACGCCGACCGTGAACGCATGCCAGGTCATCCCGGAAAAAGGAAAAGAAAAGTTGTGCAGCGCGACCTGAGACTCAGTGATTTTCTGGCCGAGGCCGGGGTCCCACTCGAGCGGCAAGTTTTCCACGCGATATCCTTCGTGCGCGGGAGTGAAGCGAAGGGTATGCCGATCCAGGTCGAAGAGCGTCTCCCGGCCGAGCGCGCCTTCGTCCAGCTCCATCAAGATCAGATTCCCGGCGATGGAGACCTTAGCAATGGGCTTGCCAGGCTCCTCACGCTCTTGCGCATGTGCGCCGGCGGGCAGAAGGCAGATAAAAAGAAGGGGTAGTCGGAAAAGAAGGGCCCTACCACTCCTCACACACACGCTCCCTCGGCATAAGGTAAGCCTTAGGTATACAGCACGGAGGGTCGGGAAGGGAAGCCGGTCACTCATAGGCCAAGGAAGGCCTGGGCGGGCCTTCCTGCTGAGACATCCGCGAAAGAAATAGACAGGAAGCCTAACGCTGCGAGCTTGCGGCGTTCGAACCAGACGCACTTGCCGTGCCGCCGATGGCGTCGCCGTTGACAACGAGTTCAACGCGGCGATTGCGTTGGCGGCCTTCCGGTGTGTCGTTCGAAGCGACCGGCTGCGTCTTGCCGAAACCACGCGCAGTGATGGACGAACCGGGGACGCCCTGCTCGGCCAGAAAATCGCGCACGGAGTCGGCGCGCCGCTCAGAAAGCTGCTGATTGAATTCGTCGCCGCCAACGCTGTCGGTGTGACCTTCGATTTGAAGAGTCAGGCCGGAGTGCGCCAGCAAGATGCCGGAGATTTTTGCAAGCTTCTCGCGAGCGCCGGGCTTGAGCGTGAAGCTGCCGGTGTCAAAGAGCACGTCGGACATGTTCACGATGAGGCCGCGAGCGGAGTCGCGCGTTTGCAAAATGGAATTCAGTTGAGAGAGAAGCTGTACGCGGAGCTGGGCCTTTTCCTCTTCGGCTTGCGCGGCAGCCTGGCGCGCCTTTTCGGCGTCGGCTTCAGCGGCGGCTTTGTCGCGAGCGGCTTGCTCTGCTGCGGCTTGCGCAGCGGCTTTTTCGCCAGCCGCTTTCTGCGCTTCGGCTTCGGCGGCTTGCTGCTGAGCTAGCGCGGCAGCGCGAGCCTGGTCGGCTTCCGCTTTCTGACGCGCCGCTTCGGCGGCGGCTTTTTCCGCTTCCTGCTTCATCCGCAAAGCTTCTGCTTGCGCGGCTTCCGCCTGCTTGCGAGCCTGTTCCGCCTCGAGGCGGCGTTGTGCTTCGGCTGCGGCCTCGGCGCGGGCTTTGGCCTCGCGCTCCTCCGCGGCCTTCTTGTCCGCAGCAATCTTGGCTTGCGCGTCTTCCTCGGCCTTTTGCTTGATGGCCATGACGCGGGCTTCTTCCGCGGTGACCACCACCTCGCGAGCGGCAGCCGCGACGGCCTTCCGGTCGCTCCTATGAGCATAGGCCTCCTCGGCGGCGCGGAGCTGCTGCTCAGCCTTTGCGAGCGTGGCGGCGGCATATTTGTCGGCCAGGGCATTATGCGCAATGCGCACGGAATTGCGTGCTTCGAACAGTTCGAGCGGCGTCTTGCGGTCAATGCCGAAGATAGCGCCTTCGATCCTGGTGTTCGTCGAGGAATAGACGCCGCGGCCAACGAGTTCGTAGCTGGCGGCGATGTCTTCGACCCTGGTCATGGAGGTGTTGATGACATTCTCGAGGACCACGGTATTGCCGGGCTGGGTCACCGCAAAATACGGCTCGGCGGTGACGATCATGCCAAAGGTTTGCATATCGGTGATGGCTTTGACTTCGCCCGCGCCGCCCTTCAGCACCACTTCACCGAGATTCACCGCTCGTCCCTCGGGCGAAACAGCCCACAGAACATAGGTGAGGTATTCGAGACCGAATTTGGTGGCCTCGTCCAAGCCCACGAATTTCGCCTCGATCTCGACGCGGCTCCCTTTGTTCTGCACTTTGGCCTCGCCGCTGGCCTGCTCGAGCAGTTCGGTGCCTTGAAAGTCGATCTTCGCCGCGCCGCCGGTGCGGCGGTAGTTCACCGCTTTGGTGGTGCGCGAAACGCTCGCCGGGACGGCGCCCGGAACAGCCGCGGGCGCCTGACTGCGCGCGGGCGCAGCAAGCCCACCAAGAATCCCGGTCATGGTGAGAAGAGCTGGTGCGATTTTCACGTGACTCCCCTTTCGTGGGCGACACCCACCGGCGAGCCTCCTTATGGCGAGCGGAGCTATGGCCGGGTTTAAGGTGTTGGCGACGTACCGAGCTGTGGAAAAAACCTTTGGACATTACCGAGAGCAAGGTATGTCGTTTTGTATCTACAGGCTAGCAAAGTGTACGGCGGGGGGAAGGGGGCTTCGGGAATTCCTTGCGCAAACAATTACACTGGCCGAAAGGGCAACAAAGGCGGCAACCAAGAAACGCGGCGCCGGCAGAGCCAGCCGAGCGCAACGAAGCTAAGCCCAACAAACTGCGCAGTTTAGCGCCGAACTTCAGCGCCTTTACCCGATGCGCCGTAAGGCTCAGTTCCGGTCGGGCATGTTGCGAAATCCAGCCACAATGCAGGTATTCTTAGTGTGTTCAACGGTTTACCCCATGGGGTGAATATCCCCTAAGGTGCCCTAATGACCTGTTATGACCCTCGGATTTGGCAACAATTGGTATCAATTTTGGCCTGGAGCTTCGCTGCGAATTCCTCGATCCGCTGTCCTGTCGATTTGACCCACACGAGGGGTTTAACAGCCGAGAGCTGCCAGTCCGGGAAGCAGTAGCATGGAGCCGAGTCCCCGCCTGCTTCGCGTGCAATACTCCCCACATCATGCAGCATGCCCGCTCAGAAAACGAAATATGACGCCGCCCTGAATTTTGGGAGCTGGAAAAGCGCTCCCGACTTGGCGTAAATCTGGATAGAACCCCGCCCTTGACATGTTCTGGAGCGACCCGTCATGCACCAACTCTGGCAAAACCTCCGCTACTCCTTCCGCGCGCTGCGCAAAAATCCCGGTTTCACCGCAGTCGCAATTCTCTCTCTGGCCCTGGGCATTGGCGCCAATGTCTCCATCTTTACCCTCATCAATGCCTTGCTCCTTCGCGACCTTCCGGTCCCTCACCCGGAACGCCTCGTCGAACTCTCTCTTGTCCGCCAGGGTCACAAAATCACATTCTCCTATCCCATGTTCCGCGAACTCGACCGCGGCCAGCGTGTCTTCTCCGCATTGATCGCGTGGAGCGGTCCGTGGCTATCCAACGTGGAAGTCAACGGAGTGCTTGCACAAAGTCGCGTTTGCTCGGCTACGGGCAACTATTACTCGGAACTTGGTGTGGCCCCTCTCTTAGGCCGCCTGCTCACTTCAGAAGACGTTAATCCTCACGCCGGTTCAACGTCCCAGGTCGCCGTGATCGGCTACGAGTTCTGGCGACAACGTGTCGGCGGTGCCCACGATGTGATAGGGAAGCAGATCCGCATTGAAGGTCAACCTTTCACTGTCATCGGCGTCACTCGAAAGTGGTTCACCGGCATGACGCCCGGAGAACTACCCGAGGTCGCTATTCCTATTTCCGCCATCCCCCTCGTTGACTCCAACCTTGGTAGCCTTGACAACCGATCTTCACTCTGGGTTCGCATCACAGCGCGGCTAAAAGATGGCGTCACTCTTGCTCAAGCTCGCGCGCAACTCCAATCTTTTTGGCCCGCAGTTCTTTTGGCTACGGCTTCGACAGAAACTCCCGGTCTGCGCCGCCAGACGTTTCTTTCCATGGGTTTGGACGTCAGCCCCGTTCGAACCGGCGTCGCCGATATTCTTCGCGACCGATTTTCGCGTCCCCTTTATGTCCTTTCAGGGATCGTCGGACTCATTCTTCTGGTTGCTTGTTTGAATCTCGCGAATCTGATGCTGGCTCGCGCTGCTGCTCGCAGCCAAGAAATGAGCGTGCGTGTGGCTATTGGCGCGAGCCGCTGGGCCCTCGCGCAACAGGTACTCGCAGAGACCCTGTTGCTCTCCCTCATCGGGGCCCTGTTAGGGCTTGTCTTCGCCCTTTGGGGAAGCCGCCTTCTGGTGTTCCTTATGACCGGAGGAAACCTGGTCCCTGTAACACTCGATTTAGCGCCCGATCTCCGCGTACTCGCTCTTACGATTTCCGCGGCCCTTCTGACGGGAATTCTTTTTGGCCTCGCGCCCGCCTTGCGCGCGTCGTGCCAGGACCCTGCGTCTATCCTTCAACAAAGTGTGCGCAGCGTGGCCCGTGGAGCCGGCAAATTGGGCAAGACCCTGGTCGTCTCGCAAGTCGCCGTGTCCCTAGTCTTGCTTCTGGGCGCTGGACTCTTGGTGGGCACTTTCCAAAGATTACGTTCCCTCAATTTCGGTTTCGAGAAAGACAACCTGCTTGAAATTTTTCCCAACGCCAAACCCGGCGGGTTCCAAAACCTGAATATGAACAGTTACCACCAACAACTCGTCGAGCGAATCTCCAACCTACCCGGAGTGCGGTCGGCCAGCCTTTCCGACATTTCGATCCCCGGCCCAGAAGGGGGCCAAGAACAACAAAAAGTCTCAGCCACGTCCGAAGATCCGAACACTGGTTTCCACGTGATGGCGACTGAAGTCACCGTCTGGCCCGGTTTCTTCAACACCCTCGGCATCCACTTGTTGAGCGGTCGCAACTTTCAACTGACAGACGATGAGAAGCATCCTCACCTCGCCGTCGTCAGCAAAAGCCTCGCGGAGCGCCTTTTCCCCAATGGCGACGCTATCGGCCAGCACGTCCGCTATGGCTTTTGGCCGGACTTCCAGAACCTCGAAATCGTTGGTGTTGCCCAGGACGCCCGGATTTTGCAGCCGCGGGACGCCGCGCCACCAGTGATTTACCTTTCTTATCTGCAGGGTCCCCCGTGGGACCAATTCGGCACTCTTTACGTGCGCACGAAAGAAAATCCGGAGGCCCTGGCAACGACGATCGGTCATGAGATCGATTCTCTCGGCCACGAATATGCGCTCCGCACCGCAACGGTCGAACAAATGATGAGTCGCGTCCTGGTCAACGAGCGCGTCATCGCCATGCTTTCCGGTTTCTTCGCCGCTCTGGCCCTCCTGCTTGTCTCGATTGGCCTTTATGGGCTGATGTCGTACGGAGCGACGCGTCGCACGCGCGAAATCGGCGTGCGCGTCGCACTGGGTGCGCAGCAAGGAAGTGTTCGTTGGATGATTTTGCGCGAGACGCTCGCGCTAACGCTGTTCGGGATCACTATTGGCATTCCTTCCGGCCTTGCCGCCAGCCGCCTCATCGCCAGCATGCTCTTCGGTCTCTCGCCGGGCGATTTGTCCACCATCGCAACGGCCTGTCTTTTACTTCTCGCCGTGGCTTTTGTTGCTGGCTACTTGCCGGCGCGCAGGGCCTCCTCCATCGACCCCATCCTCGCCCTCCGCACCGAATAAAATGTGGCCCAACTCCCAAGAGGTGCGACATGAATCGTCCTAGCAATTCTCCACCACCGATTCCTGGTTGGCCGAAAGCGATGCGGCCTCCGCTCGCAAGGACTTAGCGGACGCGGAGAGTCGTGTTTCCCGGTTCCTCTGGCCGTGACGTGGTTCAACTGGAAAGATGGCGACCCCGCCGAGACTTGAACTCGGAACCTAATGGTTCGAAGCCATTCGCTCTATCCAATTGAGCTACGGGGTCTCCGGGATCATTCTACCGCGGAAAATCTTGGCGGCTCACCAGGTCAAGTTGAAGATTTGGCTGGACTGACGGATCGCGTCCGCTTGCCTATCCGCTGTGCAAGCATCACCGATTGGAGCCCGCCCGGTCCCGCCACTTTTACGAAATAGAAAGAGTGCTATGCTCAAGCATGGCGACAACAGTTCCCACCACCGCCGGCGAATTGCTGTTCCAAAACTACTTGGACGCGATGGACTATCCCTACGAATTTGAGAAGGAGTTTCCCGGCAAAAGCAAGCGGCCAGACTACACTGTTACGAAGAACGGCGTGTTTCTGTTCGACGTAAAAGACTTTGACCCCTACATGCCGCTGGGAGGCGGCGCTTACGACCCATATCCACAAATTCGAGAGAAAATACGCGCTGGCAAGAAAAAGTTCAGAGAGTTTAAGGAATACCCGTGCTCGCTGGTTCTGAAAAACAACGGCCACGCATTCGTCCATCTTGATTCTGTTGACATCATGCTGGGCTCGATGTACGGAAATGCGGGTTTCACATTCCCGGTGGACACGAAGTCGCGCAGGGCCGCTGGGCCGATGAAGCGTGCATTCCTCGGCGGTGGGAAAATGATTCCCCAACTCATCACGAGAACACGACAATCAGCGCCCTTGTCACGCTGCGTCACGTTGATGTCGGTATGCGGCAATACCACACAATGGTCAAGAGATATCCCCATCTGGACGTGGAGGAAACTCTTGCGGCGGCAGCTAAGGAGTTTCCGAATTTCGACATCGGAGAAAAGCAGTTGGGTGTAATCGTGTGGGAGAACGCGGTCGCCCGGATGCCGCTTTCACGCGAACTGTTCACCGGCCCGTACCACGAAAGGTGGGGCTACGAGGATGGTCAGCAGTCAATTGCGTTCCGTGGCGAAAAACTAGCTGGGCTGAGTGGAGACGACGAAAATAAAGTAGCCTGAACTGCCTTCCTCACCAGATTTTTGGGGTCCGGCGCGTCTGCCTGTTCCGCCACTCGCGCAGTTCTTGGTGATTATGATTTAGGTCTAAGGCTGCGCCGTAAGTGCGGCCTTAACTCCGAGTTTCTCCACTTTTCGGAAAAACCGAAGCGCGTATTCGATTCCGATATTGCAAGTCAGCCTAGCATCTTCCCTCTCTGCATAAAGCTTCTGAATTCACCCAACATCCGGCCGCAGACCGTTACCGGTTCGGGTACAGTCTGGAGACGGTTGAGAAAGGTGAGCCACCCAGCCCGTTGTGCTATGAAGTATTCCCGCGACCGCTTGGCAGGCGAGCTTTCCGGTGAAGGCCAGTTGTGACTTGACCATCGGCTTGCCGCTTTTTTGATCTCCGGAAGGCTGATTGTGTCGTTGGGATGATCGGCTAATCTCAGATACTCTGCGATTGACACCAAAAGGCGAGCTTTCACCTCCAGGGTGCACTTGGACATTCCTTGCGCCGCACATAAAGCTAGATATTGGCGGCGTTCGTCAACGAGCGGGGCCGCAAGCTGGCGAGTTAACGCGTCGGAACGGAAGAACAATTGATTGAACATTGAGTCGGACTCCTTTTTGAAAGTGAAAAAGCAATCCGACTCTACGTCGCCAATGTCTGACAAACCACACTGACCGTAAAGAGTACTACGACCAGCTAATCGTCAAAGCGGTCGGAAAGTCCTTGCAACATTCTCCGTCGTCCTAGTAAAGACCCGTATTGTTGCCGGTACGAAAGTGTCCGGTTTGGTGACTTCCCAGGAGGTTGGCCGGAATGAAATCTGCATCAACGTGGATTAGCGAAATGGACAGCTAATCCGCCTGTCAAACATTGCCGTTCTGAACACCTAAACCCGAGACTAACTAGACGCACGAGGAGAGCCTGCCATAGGGTTGATTCATATGACGCGAATCAGGACTCCGTACGCATTCTTTGCACTGATGCTGGTTTCTAGCTGGGCGATGCTGCCTGCCTTTAGTAATGATGGGGCGGCTTCCGTAGCGGTGGGCGGGATTCAGCTTAAGCGGGAAGCTCGCATTTCGATGGAGAAGGAGCGTCTCACGATCAGTAGAGAAAAGGTCGCCGTCGAATATGAGTTCCTGAACGCAACCGACGAAGATGTAAGCACAGAGATCGCGTTCCCGGTGCCGCCGTACCACGATTATTACCTGGATGCGAGTTTTCCGAAAAGGCTGGACGATTTCCGCGTGTGGGTCGACGGGCGCGAGACAAAGTATCAGACCGAGGTCAAAGCGATGCTGGATGGAGTCGACTACAGTGCGCGCCTGCAGAAGTTGGGAGTAGATGTGGCTTCCCTAGGGCACTTCGATTTCGAGGCTGACAACCCATACTCGCCCGATGTCGAGAGGCTGCCCAAGTCACAGCGCGACGAGCTAAAGCGGCTCGGTTTGATTCGGGATAACGGTTTCATGGGATGGACCGTCGCAAAAACGTATCATTGGCCACAAACATTTCCTACGCACCAAGTGCTGCACGTGCGTCACGAATATGCTCCAGTCCTTGGGTTTGAGCAACTTCAACCTGAAGTTGTCGTTCCTGCTCCAGGGCAGGAAAGGACAGCGGAGTTCGCAGCAGCCGTCCGTGATTCCTGTATGGATCCGGCGCTTCAGCAAACATTGATTGGCGCGGCACGAAGAGAGAAGAAGGAAGAGAGCGGCTACATCCCCAGCGAGTGGGTGGACTATGTTCTGACCACGGCGAACACTTGGAAGACACCGATTAAGGATTTCGAGCTGATCGTGGAGCGGCCGAGACCGAAGCCGGGATCGCCGGAGCGAGGGCAATGGTTCGTGAGCTTCTGCTGGGATGGAGCGGTCACGCGGCTGGACGCGGATCACTTTTCTGGGCGCTTGATCAACTTCGTGCCGAAGCGAGAATTACACGTCGTCTTTTTCGGAGTCAATTAGGATTGTTCCTGGCGGGATGGGGGTTACTCAGTCGACTTCCGAGATTTTACCGGCCGGTTGTGCTTGAGAAACGAGGAAACGCGTAACGTTGGGTCCGCGAAAAGATAACTTATGGACCGCAAATGCAATGAAGACCAACGCCTATACAATGATCAGACTAGAGGCCACGTGTCAGATTATGTGGTGCTTTCTGCGAAATTGCACGTGGCTGGCTCGCCTATCAAAATCAGCGCCACATAACGTCGAACGCCACAGAAGAAATCAAACTCGATGGCTCAGAAGATTCGCAGAGATTCCTTCATCGGTCGAGGCAGGGTATGCGGAAACTCAAGGTGACTGAGAAACTGGTTGGCTTGCCTCCGGAGACCTTGAACCTCCACGTGCGAACTGTTTCCACCGCAGGCTTGTCGAGGAGTTCGTCGAGTGGTTTCACAATTCGGACATCCGTCACACTGCCATCTGGATTTACGATGACGGAGAGGTAAAGCTGCCCCCGACGCCGCTCAGCCCTCGCTTCCTCTGGGTACGGAGGCTGTGGCTGGCTCAATTTGCCCACAATCTTCAACTCGCCACCTTTTTCGTCGTTCGTGGGCACCATCGTCACGACTACATCGCCTGCGTCCCACCCTTTGCCTTCAGGACACGGTTTCGTCAGACTGTAACGCATTTCAATCTTTATCGCTGCCGGAGCTTTCGAAGGCGGCTCAAACTGCCATTGTCTTGCGGCATCAATTGATGGCTGGAAAAGCTCCGTTGGGCCGCTGAGAGCGTTCACGTCGGTGACCCTTCCATTCCGGTCGACTGTCAAGCATAGAGCAACTGTTCCTTCGACGTTCTTCTTTGCCGCTTCTTCCGTATAATCCCCGTTAACCATCTTGGTCGCCTTTAGGTTATCGCTGGTCCTGCATGTGTTTTGCTGGGGAGCGGCGTTTTGCGGGTAAGCTGTCGCTGGTTCAATGACAGTGAGAGTCGAAACGACAGAGGCCACACAAAGCAATGCCCGGATAGATGGCGACGGCAGGCCAAGCGTCATACAGCCTCCACCATGGAAACTCTACACCAACACACTGCTCATCGTCGGCGATCATCGCGGCAGGGATTTGACGTAGGTCACGCAACGGCTTTGTCTCCGCACCCGGCGTGCCGTGTTCGAGAAAATCCGTCACCTGGTTTCCCCCACGATGCCTTTCGTCAATCTCCCTGATACGCACAAATCGCGTTGGGGCGACGAATTGACCGTCGAGAAAATGAAGGAATGTGTCTGGCTTCGCCCGGAGGCCGTTGCACAGATTGAATTCTTGGAGTGGACGGAGGCAAATCGGCTTCGGCACGCAAAATTCGCCGGGTTGCGCGAGGACAAAAGCGCCCGACTTGTGGTTAAGGAGCACGTCGGAGAAGCCTGATCGGGTACTGGCCCCACTTTACCGGTAACCGCGTTTTATCAGGACTTAGTTGCAAGAAGAGTGACGTATAATAGTGTAAGGTCATCGACATGCCGAGTTGTATGATGCTCTTGAAGAGATACCGCACCGCTGGTTGCCTGCTGATCACGTTAGCAGTCACATTGTTGTTACCCGTGGTATCGGACCCTCAACAACCAGCCGGTCACAAAGAGGTGAACGTTCGTTTCACCAGCCCGGACGGCACGTTCGCTTTTGAATATCCCAACTGGCTGATAAAGTGCGAGAGAGATCCGAAGCAATCGGACTGGTGGATACCGGCACGTTCCTGTGAAGCGTACACACCGGTTTGCACAGATGCCGCTTCCACGAAGGACGCAACTGTCGTCTGCATTGCCTATCCTGCTGAAACCATCATCGGCACCAACTTTGAGGCCGCAGCCTTCTCCGTGAACCGGCTCGACGCAATCACTGCGGAAGAATGTCTACGTGTTACCGAACCGCACCCGGCAACTTCCCTTAAGAAGAAAGTCAACGACGTGACATTCGATGTGTTTGATGTTGGTGGCGTGGCAGCGGGCAATTTGCTTGATGCTGATGCTTATAGGAATTTTCATCAAAACAGATGTTATGAACTGGATCTGAGAATCGCTTTTGTCAGTATCGGGGCTTTCGATCCTGGAACTGTGAAGGAGTTCGACGGTGAGGCGGTACACCGCAGTCTAAAATCAGTACTAAACACGTTCCAATTCCTGAAATAGAGTCAAGAGCGGAGCCGAACCGCTTTCGTGCGATTCAAGGCGACTGGTTTGCAGCCTGTGGCAAACACATCGTCAACTGGTAAGTCGCCTAATCGGAAAGGTTCGTCCCAGGACTTGTCGGCGAATCCAAGGTGCTCTCATTCGAGAATCATTTCTAGATACGACAGGAACGCAATCACAATCACGACAGAAAGGCCTGCGAATAGTGCTAGTAGCCTCCCTTTTCCTCTCGAAAAAATTACGGTAGCAAAGGTGGCAATAACCGAACACTCCCACAAGACCACAAGACCCTAAAGCGGACCCACGGACCTGGGCTTGGCATCAATCCGTGCGGACTTCCACCACTTGCATTCCAAGAGAACCAAAACGCAGCGGCTGCAATGGTCGAAATAGTCGCAAACAACAGAGCCAGCCAAGTACGACGTGAACGCCAATCGGCAGAACGTCGATTGTCTCTTTCCGCAGAAACCACTCTCCACCACCCAATCGCAAGCAATGTTGCAGGCAGCGAAAATGGAATGATGATTGTCGTCTCGCCCATGGTTGTCCCAAATCCTGCATGAAAACGCCCTTCAACTCCTGATTTGTCGATTATTACCGGTAAAGTCCTTTGGCCGATTCAACTTTACCGGCAACCGCGTTAATCAAGACCTGAGCGCCAGGTTCGTCCATTACTTGGGACGCGACTCACTAAACTTCGCTTGAGCGACAAGGTACTTGCCCTGGTCCAGGTCTACTTGGCTGATGGCAAACTGGTCGTAAGACACTGCGCCAACCACATGAGCAACGAAGTAGTAGGTCTCGCCTGCCTTTGCCTTTAACTCGTGCGACGAGAGGTGGTTCCATAAGCCAATGTGGGCCCTCGCGCAGAGGTGGTGCTCACCCGGGTCAACGGAGGCGGAGAAATAGGTTCCACGCTTCAAGGCACCGAGCCACTTCCCGTCTGCGCCGACTCGTGTGCTACCGGGAGCCTCCTGCACAACATAAATCAGCAGCTTTTCCACTGTCGGGTATTGGCGTGGGGTGGCGGGATTCGTCAGCCGTCACCGAAAAATCGAGGTCGCGAGGCCCGCATGCAGCTTCGGCGGCAGATACTGCTGCCTTGTCCTGACCGAAGGCACAGCACGATGCTAATGACAGAAAGAACGTCGCAGCTATAAACTTCATCGGCCCTCCAATCTCACTGAGGTCTGGTCCGTTCAGGATTATGAGCCCAATAGCTTAGACGTAAAGCCACTCGCGCAGCGTTACGAGTAAGTCATGGCTCTCGGAGAGCCACAACGAAGGATGAAAATGGGCCTGAGATGTCGTAGTGTTTGTGCAGCCGCGTTGGCGATAGAGGCCGAGCTACTCTGGCGCTCGCAGAGCCCGCGTACGAGTATGGCTG
>WNGI01002120.1_pt1 | contig 16947 bp, 19 predicted proteins | sample 5400621 | NCBI WGS metagenome assembly WNGI01 (sample SAMN13153374, study PRJNA577476) | soil metagenome | isolation source: 20 cm soil or saprolite under Garry oak tree replicate 1 | place: USA:California | collected 2016-06-15 | reverse complement strand
TACGGCTGGTATTTCCCGAAGGGCGACTTCATCAACGTCGGTATCGGGTGCACCCGTGGCGCCGACGGCAGCCTTCCGCGGCGGCGCGAGGCGCTCCTCGCCGCGCTCCACGCGTCGGGTCGGCTTCCGGCCGATCTGCCGCTCGAGCCCTTCCGCGGCCACGCCTACGCGGTGCGGCGCCAAGCGCCGCGCCGGCTCAGCGGCGCGCGCTTCTGCCTGGTCGGCGACGCGGCCGGCCTCGCGCGTGACCTGAGCGGCGAGGGCATCGGGCCCGCCATCCGGAGCGGGAGGCTGGCGGCGGAGGCGGCGAGCGCGCTGCTGCGCCGTCGCGTTCCCCTGGAGGGCTACGCGCGGCGGATCCGGGACCTCTACGGGGACGGCGAGGCCGGCTGGCTCCGCCGCCGCGTCGCGGGCCTGCCGGACGCCGTGGCGAGGGCGTCGGTGCGGCTGGTTCTCGGCTCGGCCGCGGCGCGGCGCCGGGTCGTGTTCGGCTCGATCTTCGGTATGCGGGAGGAGGAAGAGACATGAGCGCGCGGGCGACAGGACGCGACGCGGAGGCGATCGCCCACCACTACGACGTCGGGAACGATTTCTACGCGCTGTTCCTCGACCCGCTCATGGTCTACACCTGCGCCTACTATCGCGATCCCGACGGCAAGCTCGAGCAAGCCCAGGCCGACAAGCTCGACCTCGTCTGCCGGAAGCTCCGTCTCGCCCCCGGCGAGACGCTGCTCGACATCGGCTGCGGCTGGGGCGGCCTCTCCCTGTGGGCCGCCCGACACTACGGCGTGCGCGCCCACGGCGTGACCCTCTCGCGGGCCCAGGCCGAGTGGGCGGCCGCGCGCATCGCCGAGGACGGCCTCGGGGACCGCTGCCGGGTGGAGCACGGCGACTTCCGCGACCTCGCCCCCGGGGCCCGCTACGACAAGATCGCCGCCGTCGGCGTCATCGAGCACGTGGGCATCGGCAATTACCCGGCCTTCTTCGGCCGGGTCAGCCAGATGCTGAATGACGGCGGCCTCTACCTGAACCACGGAATCACCCACGAGTTCCACTGGCGGCGGACCAGCCAGACCGAGTTCCTCTACCGCCACGTCTTCCCCAACGGCGACCTCGCCGGGCTGACGGAGACCCTGACGGAGATGGAGCGGGCCCGCTGGGAAATCCTCGACGTGGAGGGCCTGCGCCTGCACTACGCGCGGACGTGCCGGCAGTGGGTCGAGCGGCTGCGGGCCCGCGCCGACGAGGCCCGCGCGCTGGTCGGCGAGCGGATCTACCGCACGTGGCTCCTCTACCTGACGTGTTCCGCCGTCTCGTTCGAGAGCGGCGCCATCGGCCTCTATCAGGTCCTGCTGCGCAAGCAGGGCGACACCACGGGCGGTGCTGTGCCCGGCACGCGCGAGGATCTCTACGCTCGCTGAGCCGGCGGCGCCTCCCGCCTGAGGCTTGGGCCCGTTCAGGCGATTTTGATGATGCCCGGCTCGACGGCCTTGAACCGGTCGGCGACCAGGGGGTCGTGGCCGGCGACGATGAGCTTCTGGGCGCCGGCGAGCGCGTCGATCGTCTCGAAGGCCTGGAGCATCTCGGGCAGGCTCGTGATGATCTGGACGGGCTGGCGCTTCTCCACGTTGCGGTAGAAGTGCGACGCATCGGACGTGAGGATCACCGGACCCCGCGCGGTCTCCACGCTGACGATCTGGAGCCCCGCGGTGTGGCCGCCGACGCGGTGGACGCGGAGCCCGGGGAGCACCTCGCGGTCGCCGTCGACGATGCGGACACGGTTCGCATAGTTCAGCGTCACCAGCCGCGCCAGCGACTCGACGTTGGCCGACTGCCGGAACGCGGGCGAGCGCCCGAAGGGTCCCGTCCAGAACGCGACCTCGTCCCCCTGGATCCAGTACTCGGCGCCGGGGAACAGGCTGTGGCCGGCCCAGTGGTCGTAGTGCAGGTGGGTGATGAGGGCCACCGGAACGTCGCCCGGCTTCACGCCCGCGCGCTCGACCATCGCCGCCGGGCTCACGTAGTTCCTGATCCCGCGCGCCCGCGCGTCGTCGTCGAGGAACCCGGTGTCCACGAGGATCGGGTGGGGGCCGCCAAGAATCAGCCAGACGTAGTAGTGGAGGGTGATTGGCTCGTGCGACGGCTCGCGATAGAAGAACTGACAGGCCGTCGTGTCCCGTTCCCCGTACTTGAGCGCGTAGACCTCGTGCATGCACACCTCGCTGGCGCCGCAGTGTACTCCATGATCAGATATGCGGGACGAGCAAACGACACAGCGCTCTCGTCATCTCGAACAGCGCCTGGCGAAAGGAGCCGTCGTGAGCACACCTCGATCCGCAGTGTCCGCCCGTAGCGAAGTCCGACAGGTCGCGCCAAAGCTCATCGAGCTGAGCGAGTCGGTCCTGTACGGCGACGTCTGGGAGCGACCCGGCCTCAGCAAGCGCGACCGGAGCCTGATCACCGTCGCCGCGCTGACCGCGATGTACCGGGGCGACCAGCTTCCCGTGCACCTCGAGCGCGCGCTGGCCAACGGCGTCACGCGCGAGGAGATCGGCGAGCTCATCACCCACCTGGCCTTCTACGCGGGCTGGCCGGCCGCGATGACCGCCGGCCGCGTCGCGCGCAAGGTCTTCGACGAGGTCAGGCCATGAAGATCGGGTTCATCGGGCTCGGCACCATGGGGCGCCACATGGCGTTCAACCTGATCAAGGTGGGCCACGAGCTGGTGGTCCACGATGTACGGCGGGAGGCGGCGACGCCTCACCGGGAGGCGGGCGCGCGCTGGGCCGAGACGCCGCGAGCGGTCGCCGAGGGGACGGAGGTGGTGTTCACCTCGCTGCCGGGCCCTCCGGAGGTCGAGGCGGTCGCGCTCGGTGAGCAGGGGCTCCTGCCGGGGCTCGCCGCGGGCAAAGTCTACTTTGATCTCACGACCAACGCCCCCGCGCTCGTGCGCCGCATCCACGGGGTGTTCGAGGCGCGCGGGATCCACGTGCTGGACGCGCCGGTGAGCGGCGGTCCGCGCGGCGCCGAGACGCGGAGGCTCGCCCTCTGGGTCGGGGGCGACGAGGCGGTCTTCAAGCGCTACAAGGCGGTGCTCGATGCCATCGGCGACCAGCCGTACTACGTGGGCCCGATCGGCGCGGGCTCGATCGCGAAGCTCGTCCACAACTGCGCCGGCTACGTCGTCCAGACGGCGCTCGCCGAGGTGTTCACGCTGGGCGTCAAGGCGGGCGTCGAGCCGCTCGCCCTGTGGAAGGCGGTGCGGCAGGGCGCGGGCGGGCGCCGGCGCACGTTCGACGGCCTGGCCGAGCAGTTCCTGCCCGGCAAGTTCGAGCCGGCGTCGTTCGCCCTGCGCTTGGCGCACAAGGACGTGACGCTGGCGACCGCCCTCGGCCGCGAGCACCGGGTGCCCATGCGTCTCGCGAACATCACGCTCGAGGAGCTGACCGAGGCGCTCAACCGGGGCTGGGGCGAGCGCGACTCGCGCGTCGCGATGCTCCTGCAGGAGGAGCGCGCGGGCGTCGAGATCCGCGTGCCGGAGCCGGCGATCCGCCAGGCCCTCGAGCTCTAGGCGCCCGGGCCGCGCTCCATGGAGTAGGGCTGCCAGCGCGTGAGCCCCGACTTCTCGAGGACCGACGGGTTCACGCAGCTCCGCGGCCAGCGGCCGCTGAGCACGAGCGCGATCTCGCGGCCCACGCGACGCCTGCGCTCGGGGTCGAAGCGGGCGGAGGCCGACGCCACGTGCGGCGTGAGGATGACGTTGTCCATGCGCAGCAGGGGGTTCGTCGGCGCCACCGGCTCCTCCTCGAGCACGTCGAGGCCCGCGCCGGCGATCCAGCCCTCCTGCAGGGCCTTGACGAGCGCGCGCTCGTCCACCGTCGGGCCGCGTCCCGTGTTGATGAAGAGCGCCTCGGCCTTCATCAGGCGGAAGTGCTCCTCGGTCAGCATGTGGTGGGCGTCGGCGGTCGAGGGCGCGTGCATGGACACGATGTCCGCGCGCTTCAGCAGCTCGCTCAGGCCTACGGGCTCCACGCCGTGCTGGGTCAGGACCAGCTCCTCGACGTAAGGGTCGTAGGCGATGATGTGGAGTCCGAAGGCCCGCGCCCGGACTGCGACGGCCCGGGCCACGTGGCCGAACGCGATCAGGCCCAGCGTCTGGCCCATCAGCCGCGGAAACCGGTGCAGCAGCGGCCGGCCGTCCTTCCAGCGCCCTTCTCTGACCCACTTGTCCATGGTGGTCAGCCGGCGAAAGGTGGCGAGGATCAGCATCAGGGCGTGGTCGGCGACTTCCTCGATGAACGTATCCGGGACGTTGGTCACCGGGATGCCGCGCGCCGTGGCCGCGGCGACGTCCACCGAGTCCACGCCGACGCTGCCGAGCGCGATCACCTTGCACTGGAGGAGACCGTCGATGATGCGCTTGGTGATGGGCCGCCCCTTGGCGTAGAGGGCATCGGCGTCCCGCCCGGCGCCGATGAACTCATCGTCGCTCTTGGCGGAGACCTCGACGATCTCCGCGCCGAGCGGGGCCAGGGCCTCGAGCTCCGGCTCGTAACCGGCACCCGGCGCCGTGTAACTCACTCCGGCTGGCGTGACGACCTTGAACTTTGCCACCTCGCTCCTCCTTCAGGCGTTCGGGGCCTTGAGTGCTTTCGGGATCGGGACTCCCAGAATATACTCTCGCCCAGCATGGACAGCGCGGGTCGTATGTGGGGGGTCCTCGCCGGCTGCCTCGGCGTCGTCGCCGCGATGGCGGGCCCGACGGCGGCCGCGGAGCTCAAGGTGCTGAGCGCCGGCGCCGTGAAGGCGGTCGTCCCTGACCTGGCGGAGCAGTTCCGGCGGGAGACCGGGCACACGGTGCACCTCACGTTCGACACCGCGGGGGCGCTGCGACAGCGCGCGATGTCAGAACCGGCCGATGTCCTCATCATCACCGACGCGGCGATCGACGACCTGGCGCGGCAGGGCGTCGTCGTGCCGGGAACGCGGACGGACGTCGCGCGCGTCGGCATCGGCGTCGGCGTGAGGCAGGGCGCTCCGGTCCCCGACATCTCGACGCCCGACACCCTCAAGCAGACGCTCCTGGCCGTGAGATCGCTCACCTACATGGACCCGGGGAAGGGCGCTACGAGCGGCATCCACTTCGCGGGCGTGCTCGAGCGCCTGGGCATCGCCGCCGCGGTGAAGGACAAGACGCTCCTCTGGCCCGCTGGCGCGTCCGCCGAGGCAGTCGCCCAGGGCCGGGCCGAGCTCTGCGTGCAGCAGATGAGCGAGATCCTGTCGGTGCCTGGCGTCACGCTCGTCGGCCCGCTGCCGCCGGCGCTGCAGAAGGTGACGACGTACTCCGCCGGCCTTGCGGCGCGGAGCGCGGCGCCGGAGGCGTCCCGGGCCTGGCTCTCTTTCCTCGCCCGCCCGGCCTTCAAGGCGAAGTTCGCCGCCGCCGGCCTCGACTACAAGGAATAGCGGCGACCGGCCCGCGGCAGTAAACGAGGCCGCGCGTCGCGCCGTCCCACGGGGAGACGATTCCGAAAGGAGAGATCCCTATGAGACGCGCACGACTCACGATCGGCACCGTGGTGGCGATCCTGGTGGCCGTCGGGCTGGTCGCTGCCCAGGCGGAACCCCAGTTCGCCGGCACCTGGGTGCTCGACCCCGCCCAGAGCCAGCTCCCGGCGCACGCATACAAGCATTCCGACGCCCAGGCCGAGCGGCCCGACATCAAGCTGGTCGTGGAGCAGCAGGGCAATGTCTTGAAGACAACGCGAACGGTGGCCAGGGGCAGCCGCGAGCGTTCGCTGACCGAGACCTTCGTTGCCGACGGGACCGACCAGACGCAGGCGGTGCGCCACGGGACCGCGGTGACCCGCGCGGTCTTCGACGGCGACCGGCTCGTGGTGACCGGGACGTACGCGATGAAGGGCGAGCACGGTGACAAGACGATGTCCCGCCAGTCCGTCTGGTCGCTCTCGCCGAACGGCACGGTCCTGACGATCGAGACCACGCTGCAGACGCCCCGCGGCGCGCACAACATCAAGTCCGTCTACACCCGCAGCTGATCCCGCGCGACGGGGCGTCGGACTCGGGCGCCCCGTCGTCGCCGTGGCCACGATCCAGACGGGGGATATAATGCCCGCCGGCAGCTCTGGACGGGCATCCCCGCATCCTCGTGCCGAGGGAGGTCGGTGTGGCCACGGGAGCACCCGCGCCGTCGTCGACGGTCTCCGCGCGTGGGCTGAAGCAGGTCGCGTATTTCGACTGCCCCGGCGGCGGCCAGGTGGTCGTGGACGGGCGCGTCGCGTTCATCGCCCACATGAAGGCGCCCCATGGCACGACGCTCGTCGACGTGGGCGACCCGGCGGCGCCGCGGCGTCTCGCGACCCTCGAGGTGCCGCCCGGTACCCACTCCCACAAGGTGCGCGCGGCCCGCGGGCTCATGCTCGTGAACCGCGAGGCCCAGCCGGCGCACCCGGTGGCGGAGGGCGTCGCCGGCGGGCTCCTGATCTACGACGTCTCGAGCCCGGACCGGCCGCGCGAGATCACCTTCTGGCGCTGCGGCGGCGCGGGCGTGCACCGCTTCACCTTCGACGGCCGCTACGCCTACATCTCGCCGGAACTGGACGGCTACGTCGGCAACATCGTGATGATCCTCGATCTGGCCGAGCCGAGCCAGCCACGCGAGGTGGGGCGCTGGTGGATGCCGGGGCAGTGGGTGGGTGGCGGCGAGACGCCGTCGTGGCCGGGGCGGCACCACCGCTGCCACCATCCGATCCGTCTGGGAGACCGCCTCTACGTGAGCTACTGGCACGGCGGCTTCGTGATCCTCGACATCGAGGACATGGCGAGGCCCCGGCTCGTCTCGGGGCTCGACTGGAGCCCGCCGTTCATCACGCCGACGCACACGGCGCTCCCGGTGCCGTTCCCGCTCCACGGCCGGCGCGTGCTGCTCGTGGCGGACGAGGACGTGGCGAAGCTCGCGCCCGGACCGCCCTCGTTTCTCTGGCTCGTGGACATCAGCGACGAGCGGCGGCCGGTGCCGTTCGCGAGCTTTCAGGTGGCGGGGGTGGACGGGCGCCCGCAGCCCGAGTTCACGGGCTGCCATCAGCCGTGCGAGCGGATCACCGGGACGGAGATTCCGGTGGCCTGGTTCGCGCACGGTCTGCGCGTCGTGGACATCGCCGACCCGCACGCGCCGCGCGAGGTCGCGCACTTCCTGCCGGCCGTTCCGGAGGGGTCCTCGCGCGTCTGCAGCAACGACGTGTGGGTGGACGAGCGCGGGCTGATCTATCTCATCGACCGCGGGCGCGGACTCCACATCCTCGAGCGCGTCTGACGCCCACGGCGACCATCGTACCCAACCCTCACCAAGGAGGCCTAGCCATGGCCACGAGCGAGACGTTCCAGAAGGGCCGCGAGCTGCGGCGCCAGCTCATGGGCGACGCCTACGTCGAGCGCATGAGCCAGACCGTCTACGGCGATCCCATCATGAAGAAGTTCATGGACGTGGCGACCGAGACCGTCTTCGGCGCGCTGTGGACGCGGCCGGGCCTGGACTTAAAAACCCGGACGCTCATCTGCGTCGTCTCCGACGCCGCCACCGCCCGCACGCCGGAGCTGGCCATCCACCTGCGCATGGCGCGCCGCCAGGGCTGGAGCGAGGACGAGCTGGTCGAGGTGCTCCTGCACCTCTCCGGCTACGTCGGCGTGCCCCTGATCCGCGAGGCCCTGCTGACGACGAAGGAGGTCTTCGCCGAGCTGCGCAGGGAGCAGCACTGACCCGAGACCCCGTGGAGGGCGTGGCGCAGTCGCGCCACGCCCTCGACCGGCGACGCGCTACTTCTTCGCGGTGAGCCCGAGCCGCTGCTCGAGCACGAGGCGGACTTCCTGGGCCGCCGCCCGCCAGAGCGGGAAACCCGGCACGGCGTACTCCGCGGTGACCTGCTTGCGGAACTCGGCCATCGCCGCGTCCTGCTGATCCTTCGGCGCGACGTCGAGCGTCTTGGCGCGGATCAGCGCGCTCTTGGCCGTCGCCGCGTGCGCGCGCTCGATCCAGCGACCGACCTCGTTCCAGTCCTTGTCGAAGAAGACGACGACCGGGATGGACTGGTAGCCGTTGTTCAGGAAGGCGTCCCGCAGGTCGGGGTTCTGATCGCGCAGGAACACGCGCAGCTCGCAGCCCTGCATCGCCTCGCAGACGTGCGCGATGAGCGGCGAATTGCGGTGGACGTCGCCGCACCAGTTCTCGGCGAGCATCAGGGCGTACCGGACCTGGCTGATCCCGCTGAAGAACTTCTGCTCCTCGTCGGTCAGCACCGATTTCGCGTAGTTGTCCTCGGTGCGGGCGCGGGTGTCGCCCATCTGGGCCATGTAGTCCTTCCAGGTCAGGCCCTTGGTGAAGCGTTGCGTGTCCACTGGAATCTTCAGCTGAGCCATGTCGTGTCTCCTCCGTTGGCGTGTTCCGCCGTCGCCCTTTATACACCAAACGCGGCCAGGATGCGCGAGGTGTGATAGGACTCTGAGGGTGCGTCCGCCCGCCCGCCGCTGGCTGATCGTGGCCGCGCTGTTCGCGGTCACCTACGGCATCTCGACGCCACTCGCCGCCTACGGCGTCTTCCTGCCCGTCATCGCCGACGCGTTCGGCTGGAGCCGTGGCGCGATCTCCACGGCGCTCTCGCTGAATCTGATCACCGGCGGCCTGGCCGGTCTCTGGATCGGCACGCTCGCGGACCGCCACAGCCCGCGGCTCCTGCTGGTCCCGACGGTCGCCTTGGCCGGCGCGGCGTTCGCCCTCGTCTCCACGGTCGAGGCGCTCTGGCACCTCTACCTCTTCGTCGGGGTGCTGGGCGGGCTCGGCATGTCGAGCTTCTACTTGCTCAGCGCGTTCACCGTCACGCAATGGTTCTTCGAGCGCCGCGGTCTCGGGATCGCCCTGGTCCTCGTGGGCTTCAACCTCGGCTACATCTCGGGCGGCCCCCTGGCCGCGTGGCTCATCGCCGTGGTCGGCTGGCGCGAGGCCTACGCGATCCTCGGGAGCGGGTGCGGGCTCGTCGCGACGCTCGGCGCGCTGAGCGTCCGCCTGCCGCGTGTCGCTGAGCGGACGGCGCTTCACCGGCCGGCGGTGCGCGGCCCCAGCACCGGAGGCGCAGCGTCGGCGGACACCCTGCCCGGCCTCACGCTCCGCGAGGCGCTCGCCGATCCGCGTCAGTGGTCGCTGAACTTCGCCTGGCTCCTCCTCGGCGGCCTCGCGCTGATGCTCTCCGTCCACGTCGTGCCGTTCGCGCGCGACCAGGGCATCAACCTGGCCGGCGCGTCGCTGACGCTCACGGCCTATGGCCTCGGCTCCGCCGCCGGGCGTCTCGCGGGGGGCGCGGCGGCCGACTGGCTCGGCGCGCTCGCGACCACGCGTGCGGCGTACGTGATCCAGGCGCTCGCGCTCGTCGTCCTGCTGTGGGCGCCCTCGCGCGAGCTGCTGCTCGCCTCGCTAGTGGTGTTCGGGGTGGGCTTCGCGGCCGGCGACACGATCATCGCCAAGGTGATCCCCGACGTGTTCGGCATGCGCGCGATCGGCGCCATCATGGGCGTGCTCACCCTCGGCTGGCGCTGCGGGGCCGCGCTGGGCCCGGCCGCCGCGGGGTTCCTGTACGACGCGGCGGGCTCGTACACGATCCCGTTCGGCGCGGCGCCGGTCGCCGTGCTGGTGAGCTGGGGCCTCTTCGCGCTGGGCACCAGGCGCCGGAGGCATTGAGCGAAGCGAGCGTCACGCGAAAGGAGGTTCGGCGATGGACTGTTGCGGGCACGAGGGATCGGGGAGCGGAGACGCGCGGTTCGACATCAAGCGGGTGGCGGACGGCGTCCACGTGGCGGTGGCCGCCCCCGCCTACAAGGTGAACTCCAACACCGCCATCATCGAGAGCGACGACGGCGTCCTCATCGTCGACACGCACTCCAAGCCGTCGGCGGCCCGGGTGATCGTCGAGCGGCTGCGCGACATCACGCCGAAGCCGGTCCGTTACGTCGTCAACACGCACTTCCACTGGGACCACTGGCACGGCAACGAGGTGTACCCGACCGCCTATCCTCACGCGGAGATCGTCACGAACCAGCTCACGCGCGAGGCCATGCTGAGGAAGGGGCTCAAGCGCATCCAGGACCACGTCCGCCAGGTGCCCGGGGAGATCGCGAAGCTGGAGGCGGACCTCGCCGCGGCGCGCTCGGCGGCGGAGCGCGAGCGGCTCGAGGCGAATCTGCGGCTGGCCCGGTCGTACCTGGCGGAGGTCAAGGCGCTCCAGCCCGCGCTCCCGACGATCGCCTTCGAGCGGACGCTGAAGCTCTACCGGCGTGACCGCGAGATCCAGCTCCTCCATCTGGGGCGCGCCCACACAGAGGGCGACGTGTTCGTCTACCTGCCGAAGGAGAAGGTGGTGATCACCGGCGACGCCGTGATCGGCTGGACACCCTTCATGGGCGACGGCTACCCCGAGGACTGGGCGACGACCCTCGACCGCCTCGCCGAGCTCGACTTCACCCACATCATCATGGGCCACGGGGACGTCGCCGGCCGGGACTGGCTCAGGACCTTCCGCGCCTATGTCTACGACATGGTCGAGGCCGTCCGCCGGGAGGTGGCGGCCGGCGCCACGCTCGAGGAGGTCAAGCAACGCGTGCCCGCCAAGCTCGCGCCGACCTACGAGAAGGCCTTCTCGGCGTACGGCGACTACCGGCCGTGGCGAACGGGCGTGCTCGGCAACATCGAGCGGACGTACGCGATGGTGAGCTAGCTTCAGGCGGGACGGCGGGCTTCGAGGGCGGCGAGGCGCTCGCGTATGTCGATCGCGGTCCGCACCTCGCGATCCAGGCCGTCGATCCTGCTGTCGAACCGACGCATCTCGGAGACCATCTCGGCCCGGAGGCCGTCGATCTTCTGAGCGAGCCTCTGATCGACGCCGTCGATCTTCTGGTCGAGGCGCCGGATCTCGCCGCGGAGCGTTGCCGCGCCTGCGGCGCCGCCTTCCATCGGGCTCAGCACCATGACCTCGGCGCCCTCGCGCAGCGGCGTGTCTCGCGCGGCCAGCTCGCCGTTCACGGCCACGGTCACGTCGACGCCGGCCTCGACTCCGATCGCCGCGAGCAGCTCGGACACCGTGGCGCCCTCGCGCACCGTGTAGCGCTGTGGTCCGTGGGTGCCACGCGGCAGGAGGCGCCGGAGGTCGGCGAAGAGCGTGACGGTCACGGCGATGGCCACGCCCGAGTATACCGCGCCGTCTTGCACGGATCGGCGGCGTGGGTTACGTTCGGTTCCACATCGCCGAAAGGAGCCCAGCATGATCTACGAGATCCGGAGCTACCGCATCGCCCCTGGCAGCCTGGCCGAGGTCGAGAAGCGTTACGGCGAGGCCTACGAGTACCGGAAGAAGTATTCCGAGCTGACCGCTTTCTGGCACACGGAGATCGGGCCGCTCAACGAGATCGTCCACGTCTGGGGGTACAAGGACCTCGCCGAGCGGGCGCGCCTCCGGGGCGAGGCGGCGAAGGACCCGAACTGGCCGCCCAAGATCCGCGAGTTCGTCCAGGCGATGCGCTCGGAGATCATCGTGCCATTCTCGTTCGTGCCCGAGGTCCGGCCGGGCAAGCTCGGGCCGATCTTCGAGCTGCGCTACTACACGCTGAAGCCCGGCACGCTGCCCGACACCGCGAAGGGCTGGGAGGCGAAGCTCCCGGAGCGCATGAAGCTCTCGCCGGTGGTGCTGGCCGGCGGCGTCGAGTTCGGCAGGGCCAACGGCTTCGTCCACGTCTGGGCCTACGCGAGCCTCGACCAGCGCGCTCAGGTGCGCGACGAGGCGAGGAAGAAGGGCGTCTGGCCGCCGCCGGGCGGGGCCGACCGGCTGCTGACGCAGGAGAACAAGATCCTGCTGCCGGCCACATTCTCGCCGCTCCAGTAGCGCTGCGAGCCTCGAAAGGAGACGACGATGGGGCAGGGCTTCGCACTGTTTGCCGGCGCGGCGCCGGAGATCATCCGCGCGGCCGCGCGGGAGGCCGGAGGGCTCGGGTACAGCTCCTTCTGGGTGAACCATCCCGGTTCGACCGACGGCCTGGCGGCGCTCGCCCTGGCGGCGAAGGAGACCGGGCAGATCGAGCTCGGTATCGGCGTCATTCCGCTCCACACCCGCGGGCCCGAGAGCATCGTCCAGGGCGTGCGGGGCCACGCGCTGCCTCTCGAGCGGCTCCTCCTCGGCGTGGGCAGCCCGAATCCGAACTCGCTCACACGAGTGCGTGAGGGCATCGCCGCGCTGCGGTCGCAGCTCTCGACGCGCTTCATCGTGGCGGCGCTCGGGCCAAGGATGTGTCACCTGGCCGGGGAGATCGCCGACGGCGTGCTGTTCAACTGGCTGACGCCCGAGCACGCGCGTGTCTCGGCCGAATGGGTGCGCGCCGGCGCGGCGGCGGCGCGGCGGTCGCCGCCCAGGCTCTGTGCGTACGTGCGTGTCGCCCTCGGGTCCGCGGCGTGCGAGAAGCTTGACGAAGAGGGTGAGCGTTACGCGCGGATCCCGGCCTACGCGGCCCACTTCGAGCGCATGGGGGTGAAGCCGGTGGAGACGGCGATCGCCGCGCAGAGCCCCGACGCCATTCAACGGGCGCTCGGCCGCTGGCGCGCGGCCGTGGACGAGGTCGTCCTGCGCGCGATCACCGGCAAGGACACCGTGGAGGAGAACATGGCGCTGCTCCGGGCGGCGCGGCCCGCCTCGGGCGGAGGTGGGGCGTGAGCGCCACGCCGTACGTGCTCGAGTTCGGCATGGGCGTGGACGTCCACGGGCAGGACTGCACGAAGGCGGCCTGCCGCGCGGTGTCGGACGCCATCCGGCATTCGAGCCTGCCGTTCTTCCAAGACGTGCGCGAGCACGGCGGCACGATGCTCGTGGACGTGACGGTCGGCGTCCCCGACCCCGCGTCGGTCAAGGTCGACGTGGTGCGTCGCGAGCTGCCGCACGGCGAGGTGACCGTGCGGCCCGTCAGCGGCGGCCTGCGCGTGCCTGGCAGCGACACGCTCATCGCGTGCGCGGCCATCACCGTCAGTGTGCAATACCCACAGGAGCCTCGACGATGACGACCGCCACGACCGGTCTCGGCCTCAAGCGGCTCCAGCACCTGGTCCTCTGGGTCTCCGACGTCGAGCGCAGCGTGCGCTTCTACCGCGACGTGCTGGGCTTCGAGGTGAAGACGCTCTACCCGAACGCCGCCTTCCTGAAGCTGCCCGGCAGTCTCGACGATCATCACCTCGGTCTGTTCGAGCAGACGGGCGTGACGCAACCAGACGAGCGCGTCGCGCGCATGTACCACTCCGCCTGGGAGGTCGGTGACCTCACCGACCTCGCGCGCGCGCGGCAGCGGCTCGCCGAGGCGGGCGCGCTGGTGGGCTCGTCGAATCACGGCGTCAGCCTGTCGCTCTACGCCAAGGATCCGGACGGGCTCGAGTTCGAGATCTTCTGGGCGGTGCCCGGCGGCACCTCGCTCGGGACCAGGCCGCTGGACCTCGAGGGTGAGCTGGCCCGGCGCGGCCTCGCGGCGCCCTGAAGCCCGGCTAGAGCGCGCGCAGGAAGTTCAGCAGATCCTGCTTCTCGGCTTCTCCGAGGGCCCTGTACCTGTCGATCACCGCGTTGGCCTCCGACGGGCCGAACTTGAGGGTGCCCCCGCTGCGGTGGGCCTGAATCGCGTCCACGAGGTCGGTGGTCCGCCCGTCGTGGAGGAAGAAGATCCGCTGACCGAGGCCCCAGAGCGGTGCGGTTCGGAACTCGTCCGGCCCGGCCCCGCCCTGCACGACGTTGTCGGCGAGCCCCGGCCCCATCTGATGCACCAGCAGGTCGGAATACAGGTTGACGTTCTGGTAGCGCAGGGCGGCGACGGTCGCGTTGCCAGTCCGGAGCGTCGGCGTGTGGCAGAGCCCGCAGCCGACGAACGCGAAGACCTGGCGCCCGCGGCCAATCGAGAGGGCTCCGCCCGGGGCGGTGACCGACGGGACGGGTGGGGCCAGGAAGCGCATGAAGAAGCTGAACTTCTCGATGGCGCTGAGCGTCTCGGCGCCGGCCCCGCCGTTCCCTGCCGTCACGTTGTTGGGTACCGTGGCGAACTGGCAGCCGGGCGTCTCGTCACGCTCGGTCGGGAAGAGCTCGTTCGTGATCCCCATCTCGACGTTGTAAGCCTCCCCCGAGAAGAGCAGCAGGGACTTGTTCTGCGCCTTCCAGCCGAAGCGCGCGATCGTGCCGTCGTTCCCGTTCCGATTGGCGCGACCGGTGATGCCGAGGGCCCGCTTGAGGAGGAACGCCGCGGCCTGATTGGAGGTGATGACACGATCCGGAATCTGCTCGATGAGCCCGACCCCGAACGTCGGCGTCGGGATCCGGAAGATCACGTTGTTGCGGGCGAGCTGGGCGTCGAAGTTCTCCTGCTCGATGCCGCAGCCGGCCGCGCTGCCGGACTCGTCGACGCGGCCGCTGATCACGAAGAGCGCGTGGACACCGCCGTCACGCGTGCCGTCCGCCTTGTACTGGAACCGCGCCTCGCGGACGGGACCGTCCGGCGTGATGAACCGCGGCACGACGTTGCGCGCGCCGAACGCGGTCGCGACGGCGACCTGCGGGTTGACGGCCGGAGAGGTGCCGCCCGTCGCCGGCTGGGCGTGACAGCCGAGGCAGCTGTCGAGGTTGAAGCGGGGACCGAGCCCTTCGCCGACGCCGTCGACCTCCTCGAAGTCCTCGAGGCCGGCGGCGAAGAGTCCCTGCTCCTCGGCGGTCAGGCCCTCGATGGCTCCGCCGGCGCCGGCGGAACCGCCGCGGACGCCGGGGTCGCGCGCCCGGAACTGCGCCTGAATGGTCTCGGACATCCCGAGCAGCGACAGGGCGATCACGGCGATCAGCAGCTTGATGTTCGTCCCACGCATCTCTGGCTCCCTGGGCAAGCGCACGGCGCGAAGCATCGCGCACTCGAGTACGGGGCAAGCGGAATGCCAGACGGAGAGTCCCCGCGAAAGGCCTGGCGCCGTGCGGACGTAGCCGGAACCTGGCGTGGCGGCGACCCTCACGCGTTCTCAACCGTGGGAGCGACAGTGGGGAGATTTCTCAGATCTGAGAACCGGGCCGGGCGGGTGCGCCGTCACCTCCCTCTTGTGTCGTGTCGCGAAGGACGCTATCGTGAAGAGAGTTCACCTCCGCGTTCATCCGACCAGGTGTTCCGGCAGCGCGAGGGCTGCGTCAAGGCCAAGAGCGAAGAGGGCCGGGCCCCGGCGCGTGCCGTCATCGACCCCGCCGGGAGCGAGCCCGCCCGCCGCGAGGCGAGCGATGACCGCATCGATTCTCGTCGTGGACGACCAGCCGTCGATGCAAGACGCGCTGAACACGTCGCTTCAGTCCGAGGGCTACCGCGTGGCCACGGCCTGCAGTGGAGAAGAGGCCCTGACCCGTATCGAGGCGCAGGAGTTCGACATCGTCCTGACGGACCTCGTCATGCCGGGCCTCAGCGGCCTCGACCTGCTGGAGCGATCGCGCGTGCTCGACCCGGGCGCGGCGGTCATCGTGATGACCGGGTACGCGACCCTCGAGACGGCCGTCGCCGCCCTTCGCCGGGGCGCGTGCGACTACCTCGAAAAGCCCTTCTCGCTGGACGAGCTCACACGCTGCGTGCGACGCCTGCTCCAGTACCATGAGGTCCTCGGAAAGGAACGGCTCCTCCGGCGCGCCCTGCACCCGCCGCGGGTCGCGCATACCCTCGTCGGCGAGAGCATCGCGATTCAGGCGGTGCGCGAGAAGATCGCGCGCTGCGCCCGCACGCCCAGCGGCGTGCTCATCTCCGGCGAGAGCGGCGTGGGCAAGGAGCTCGCCGCGCGCGCGATCCACGCCGCGAGCTGGCGGGCCGACCGCGAGTTCATCGCGCTCAACTGCGGGGCGATTCCGGAGACGCTGCTCGAGAGCCAGCTCTTCGGGCACGTGCGGGGCGCCTTCACGACGGCGGTGCAGACCAACCCCGGGCTCTTTGTGGCGGCCAGCCGGGGCACGCTGTTCCTGGACGAGATCGGCGAGCTACCCCTCCCGCTCCAGGTCAAGCTCCTCCGGGTCATCGAGGAGAAGCACGTCTGGCCGGTGGGCGGCACCAAGCCTTCGCCGGTGGATGTCCGGATCATCGCCAGCACCAACCGCGACCTGGCGGCCGAGGTCGCGGGTGGCCGGTTCCGCGAGGACCTCTTCTACCGGCTCAACGTCGTGCACCTCACGCTGCCTCCGTTGCGCGAGCGTCGCAGTGACATCCCGCTGCTGGTCGACCATCTCGTCGAGCGCCTCAACGCGCGGCTCGGCACGCGGTTCCTCGGTGTCGAGCGGGAGGCGCTCGGGGCGCTCACGAGCCAGCCGTGGAAGGGCAACGTCCGGGAACTGCAGAACGTCCTCGAGCGGGCGATGGTCCTCGGCGGTGGCGATTTGATCTCGCTGCGGCACCTGGCCGCCGACCTTCTGCCTCCCGACCAGACGCGTCCCCACGACCTTCGCGAGGCCGTCAGGCGGTTCGAGCGCCAGCACCTCATGGACGTCCTGGCCGAGACGTGCTCGGACAAGCGCAAGGCGGCCCGCCTGCTCGGCATCAGCCTGGCGTCCCTCTACCGCAAGCTCGGCGTCGAGTGATCGGATGCTTTACAATACGCACGAGCTCAGGGAGGGGTGCCATGCCGAACGTTCCGCCGACCCACGCAGAGCCGCCGCGCGGCGTCAATCATGTGGTCCTCAACGTCCGGAACCTCGAGGCCTCGCACGCGTTCTGGACCGACATCATGGGGTTCCGGTGCGTCGCCGAGGTCAAGCCCGTTCCCGGGCGGCGGCGGCCCAAGATGCGCTTCTACAGCGGCCTCGATGCGGCGGGCCAGGTGACCCACCACGATATCGCGCTGGCGGAGATCCCCCAGGTCGAGGGCAC
>WNGI01003507.1_pt1 | contig 16951 bp, 15 predicted proteins | sample 5400621 | NCBI WGS metagenome assembly WNGI01 (sample SAMN13153374, study PRJNA577476) | soil metagenome | isolation source: 20 cm soil or saprolite under Garry oak tree replicate 1 | place: USA:California | collected 2016-06-15 | reverse complement strand
GAAGAGTGAGCCGCCCAGCTTGAGCAGCCCCCACAGCCAGCTGAGCACCACGACCACGAACCGGACCAGGCCCGCCCAATAGAACACCATCATCCGCAACGCGTCCCACCACGACATCACCATCGCGATGAGGAAGCCGCCGCGCCCCGATCGGAACGGCAGCGTGTACGCCGAGAGCACCGTGCACCACAGCGCGGCGACGAGCAGCGCCGTGGGGAGCAGGATGAACAGCGCTTTCAAGAGGATTTCCCATCCCGTGTTCCCCGTGACGGCGAAGCCCAGCAGGAACTTCTGCGAATCGAGGATCCACGTGAAGGGGGACGAGAGGAACCGCAGTGCCTCCTGCCACGTGGACGGAATCGCTTGCGGCATGGACGCGAGCATGTGAGTGCCTTTCGTCGGCCGGGATGGAGACGGCCTGTGATATAGGGGACCCCCGCCCGAGGCGGCGTGAGACAGGTCACCGAATCGCTGTAGCTGACACTCTGACAGGGCGTAACTTGCACGGGACGGCACCCGCCGCGCCACTCCCGCCTATATTGCGGCATGCACGACTCGCTCTACTTCTCCGATCACCACGTGCAAGTGCGGGACATGGTGCGCGATTTCGCGCAAACGGTCGTAAAACCCAGCGCGCGTGCCTACGATCTCGACAGCCGCTTCCCCTGGGACAACGTGAAGCGCATGGCCGAGCTGGGCCTGTTCGGCATCCCGTGGCCGGAAGAGCTGGGCGGGGCGGGGATGGATTACCTCTCCTACATCACGGTGATCCACGAGCTCGCCAAAGTCGACGCCAGCCACGCCATCACCGTGAGCGCCCATACGACCCTCGGCACCTCGCCGATCGTGGACTTCGGCACCCCGGACCAGAGGCGCCGTTTCGTCCCGCTGCTCGCCCAGGGCCGGGTGCTCGGCGGCTTCGGCCTCACCGAGCCGGAGGCGGGCTCCGACGCCGGCGGCACCAAGACGGCCGCGGTGGACAAGGGCGACCACTACGTCGTCAACGGCTCCAAGATCTTCATCACCCACGCCGGGGTGGGCGAGATCTTCGTCGTGACCGCCCGCACGGATCCCAAAGCCCAGAAGACGCGCGGCATCACGGCCTTCATCGTCACTAAGGACACCACCGACCTCGCCGAGGCCGCGCGCGTCGGCGTGGGACACGCGGCCGACCTCGAGAAGCTGCGGGGCATCCAGGCGGGCAAGAAGGAAGACAAGCTCGGCTGGCGGGCGTCGGATACCCGGGAGCTGATCTTCGCCGACGCCGTCGTGCCCAAGGAGAACGTGCTGGGCGAAGTCGGCAACGGGTTCCGACAGATGCTGCACACGCTGGACGGCGGGCGCATCGGGATCGGGGCGCTGGCCCTGGGGATTGCCGAGGGCGCGCTGGCGGAGTGCCTCGCCTATACCAGCCAGCGCAAACAGTTCGGGCGGGTGATCGCGACCTTCCAGGGCGTGCACTTCGCCCTCGCCGACATGGCCACGGAGATCGAGGCCGCCAAGCACCTCGTGTATCACGCCGCCTGGCTCAAGCAGCACGGCCACCCGTTCAAGCGGGAGGCGGCGATGGCGAAGCTCTACGCGTCGGAGCTGGCGATGCGCGCCACGATCAAGGCCGTGCAGCTGCACGGCGGCTACGGCTACACCACCGAGTACCCGGTCGAGCGCATGATGCGCGACGCCAAGATCTGCGAGATCGGCGAAGGCACGAGCGAGATCCAGCGCATCGTGATCGCGCGCGAGCTCCTGGGCGATCTGATCGACTAAAGCTCCGGGGGCGTGTAAGGCGCGGGCTCGAGCGTCTTCTCCTCGGGGTGCGCCAGCTCCTTGTGCAGGTGCTCGAGCAGCTCGAGTTGCCGCTGCTGCATGTGCCAGAGCTCGTGCCATTGCTTGTACCGAAGTCCATCCATCTTGTCGTGCAGGTCCCGGATCTCGACCTCCGCCATCAAGTTGATCTGGTAGTCCTGCGTCGCCTGCAGCCGGTCCTTCTCGGCCTGGCGGTTCTGGCTCATCATGATCACCGGCGCCTGCAGGGCGGCCAGGGTCGAGAGCACGAGGTTGAGCAGAATGAAGGGGTAGGGGTCGAACGGGTGCCGGGCCAAGACGATCGCGTTGATCGCCATCCAGGTAAAGAGGATGCCACCGAAGATGCCGATGAACGTCCAGCTGCCGCCGAACTTGGCCACCTTGTCGGCGACGCGCTCGCCCATGGTCATCGCCGCCTCGTATTCCTGCTGCACCATGCGGCTGACGCGCCCGCGCCGGGCGATCTGCGTCACCACCGACCTCTCCATCTCCGAGATCTTCTCGTACTCCTTCTCGAGATAGCCCAGGAACTTCTTGGCCCGGAACTGTTCGTGGCAGTGGGGGCAGATGCCGCGTTTCGCATCCCACTCCGGTCGGTCACGTTTGATGATGTCGAGAATCAGATTTTCGAGCTTCTGCGGAGAGATGAGCTTGCGGCCGTCCACCGGGGACCCGCACAGGGAGCAGTTGAACTTGGGCATGGGATCGCTTTCACGCGGAGCTGGAGTGGCCCCTATGATACGCGTGGGCGCGGGCGCACTCAAGCGCCCCCGCGTGCTCGGCCCCTCCTAGAGCAACGTGCCCCGCAGCATCAAGGCCGCGATCGTGAAATAGATCACGATGCCGGTGACGTCCACGAGCGTGGCGACGAACGGCGCCGAGGCGCTCGCCGGGTCGAACCCGAGGCGGCGCAGGAGGAACGGCAGCATCGAGCCGGTGAGGGAGCCGAAGGTCACGACGCCCACGAGCGCGCTGCCCACCGTGACCGCGATGAGGGCGTGGTGCACGCCGTAGTCGTACCACCCCAGGGCCTGCCAGGAGAGAATGCGCGCTACGCCGATCGCGCCGAGAATGACGCCGAGGGCGAGGCCGGAGGGGAGCTCCCGCATGGCGACCCGCCACCAGTCGCGCAACGTCACCTCGCGCAGGGCCATCGCCCGGATGATGAGCGACGTGGCCTGGGAGCCGGAGTTGCCGCCCGAGCTGATGATCAGGGGGATGAACAGGGCGAGCACGACCGCGCGGGCGATTTCGTGCTCGAAGTGGCTCATGGCGCTGGCGGTGAACATCTCCGAGACGAACAGCGCGCACAGCCACCCCGCGCGCTTCTTGATCATGGTGCCCAGGCCGATCTCCGTGTACGGCGCGTCGAGGGCCTCCATGCCGCCGAATTTCTGCACGTCCTCAGTGAGCTCGCTGGTCAAGGCGTCGATCACGTCGTCCACCGTGACGATGCCGATCACCTGCCCGGTCGCGTCCACGACCGGGACGGCGAGGAGGTCGTACTTGGCGATGATCCGCGCCACCTCCTCGCGGTCGGTGCGCGGCCCGACGGTGATCGGCGGGCGCGGCTCGCCGACCTCGCCCACATGCGTCTGTTTGTCCGCCACCACCAGCTCGCGCAGCGACACGACGTGCACCAGGCGCCGATCGTGCGGATCGTATACGTACACCGCGTACACGGTCTCCTTCGCCTCGCCCACGTTGTGGATGTGGTGCAGGGCCTGCTCCACGGTCCAGTTGTCCGGGACGGCGACGAACTCCGTCGTCATCAGACCGCCGGCGGTGTCGGCCGGATAGCGGAGCAGCAGCTTCAGGCGGTCCCGGGTCGGCTGGTCGACCTGCTTCAGGTACCGCGCGCGCTCCGCTTCCGGGATGCGGCGGAACAGATCCGCCTGCTGGTCGGGCGACATCGCGTCGATGAGCTGCGCGGCCGTGGCGTCGTCGATGTGGCTGAGAATCGCGTGGCGGTTCTCGAGCTCGGGCTCGTTGAAGACCGCGAGCGCCACGTCGAACGGCAGCGCGCACAGCACGACGGCCGCGGCCTCGGGCCGGACGTCGCGGAGCAGCTCCGCCAGATCGACGCTGCGCAGCCCGGCGATGGCTTCGGCGAACTCGATCGGGTCGCCGGCCAGCAGGTAGAGGAGCTCGGGGGTGAGTTCAGCTTCGGTCGCGAGTTCCGGCATCGCGGTACCCTGTGACGGAGGTGAGCGGTGAATCGCAGGGGCGTCCCTCAAGCTACGGGGGCCGGTGCATTGACGTAACTCCCAAGCGTTCCTACATTTATCGATGTTATGATGCGGACTATGGCCCTGCCCGTCATCCGTGCCGGTCAGCCGGCGGCTCTGCCGGGCCAGCGGGTCCCCCGTCTCTCATCCGTTTTCCACACCGGAACCAGTCTTTGCTGGACCGTACTAGGCGCCCCGCGCGGCTGTTGGCCGACCGGGGCCAGAGGTGATTGCTTTGAAGCGCGAGATACTCATCAGCGGCAGCGCGCGGGAGACGCGCGTGGCGATTCTGGAGGACGACCGCCTTGTTGAGCTGCTGGTCGATCGTCCCGACGCCCGCCGCACCGTGGGCGACATCTACCTCGGCAAGGTCGAAGCCGTCCTGCCGGGCATCCAGGCCGCGTTCGTCGACATCGGGGCGGAAAAGAGCGCCTTCCTCCACGCCTCGGACCTGATCGCCTCGGACGAGGACGAAGACCCCTCCGAGCGGGCGGGCGATGACGACAACGGCGACGACAACGGCACGCGCCACGAGCGCGGCCGGGGGGGGGGCCGCCGCGCGCTCCCCGACATCGCCGACGAGCTGAAACGCGGGCAGACCAAGCTCGTGCAGGTCATCAAGGAGCCGATCAGCACCAAGGGCTCCCGCGTCACCGCGCAGATCTCCCTCGCCGGCCGCTTCCTGGTCTACATGCCGTTCGCCGACAAGGTCGGCGTCTCCCGCAAGATCGAGAGCCGCGACCAGCGCGCCCGGCTGCGCGAGATGGTCGGCGGCCTCGTGCCGAAGAATGAAGGCGGCTGGATCATCCGCACCGTCGCCGACGACCTCACCGAAGAGGTCTGCAAGCGCGAGATCGACCACCTCGTCGGGTTGTGGAAGAAGGTGAAACGGCGCTCGGGCTCGGTGCGTGCCCCGGCGCTGCTGCAGCGCGAGACGAGCCTGACGCGCGGCATCGTGCGCGACCTGTTCAGCGACAAGGTGGACTCGCTGCTCGTCGACTCGAAGGTCCTGTTCAACGAAATCGCCTCCTACCTGAAACAGATCGACCCGTCGCTGCAGGGACGCGTCAAGCTGTACGAGGCGGAGAACCCGCTGTTCGACGAGTACGACATCGAGGGGGAGATTCGCGGCCTGTTCGCCCAACGGGTGGAGCTCCCCACGGGCGGGTACATCATCGTTCAACCGACCGAGGCGCTGACGTCGATCGACGTCAACACCGGCCGCTACACGGGGAAGAAGGATCCCGAAGGCACGATCCTCAAGACCAACCTGGAGGCGGCGCGCGAGGTGGCGCGGCAGCTGCGGCTGCGCGACATCGGCGGCATCATCGTCGTGGACTTCATCGACATGGAGTCGCGCGGTAACCGCGACAAGGTGCTCCAGGAGCTGCGCACGCACCTGGGGCGGGACCGGGCCCGGACTCGGGCGTTCGCCGTGTCGGAGCTGGGACTGATCGAGATGACGCGGCAGCGGGTGCGGCCGTCGCTGTGGCAGTCGATGACGGCGGAGTGCCCGACGTGCACCGGCACGGGGCGGGTGTTCCGGCCCGAAGTCGTGGTGCGCCGCATGGAGCGTTCCCTCAAGCGGGCCAGCGCCGACCACAAGGAGCGCCAGCTCGCCGTGCGGCTGCACCCCGAGGTCGCCCTCTACCTCCTGGAGCAGGAGCCGAACTTCCTGCGGCAGCTGGAGAAGCAGACCGGCCTGGAGCTCGAGGTCCGCGACGACCCGATGATGCGGCTGGACGAGTTCCGGATGATGGCGAAGCCGGCGGGGCGCGACGTCACCGAGCAGTATGCGGTGGCGTAAGCCGAGCACGGAGCAGTAAGCACGGAGCAGACTGCTCCGTGCTCCCTGCTCCCTTGACGGAACCGCAAGCCGTCATTAGAGTTCCGCTCCCCATGACCTACGCCGTCTTCACCACCGGGGGCCTCCAGTTCAGGGCCGAGCCCGGACGTACCGTGCAGGTGCCGCTGCTCGCGGCGGAGCCCGGCAAGACGATCACCTTCGATCACGTCCTGCTGGTCAGCGACGGCAAGAAGGTGCAGGCCGGCCAGCCGCTGGTGCGCGGTGCCAAGGTGACGGCCGAGGTGGTGCGGCACGGCAAGGGCGACAAGATCCGCATCTTCCGGTTCGCTCGGCGCGCCGGGTACCGGCGCCACGCCGGGCACCGGCAGCAGTTCACCGAAATCAAGATCCAGGACGTGAAGGTCGGGTGACCCATGGCCCATAAGAAGGGTGTCGGCTCCTCCCGCAACGGCCGCGACTCGGGCCCGAAATACCTCGGCGTCAAGCGTTTCGGGGGCGAGGCCGTGCGCGCCGGTCACATCCTCGTACGGCAGCGCGGCACCAAATTCCACCCGGGGCGGAACGTGGGCCGCGGCAGCGACGACACCCTGTTCGCGTTGATCGACGGGGTCGTCAAGTTCGAGCACAAGGATAAGAAGCGGTATCGGGTGAGCGTGTACGCGGCGGTGAACTAGGGCGGCACGGGCGGCAAAGTCGGAAGGGGCGGCAAGGTTCCAACCTCGCCGCCTTTTTTTGCGCCCATGAATCTGCTTTTGGGTGACACTTCCACCACGCGACGAGCGCACACTTGGCCATGGCCCCCTACGAGCGGTTCCAGGCCTGGCAACTATCCTACAAGCTTGTTCTCAAGGTATACGCGGCAACAGACGCGTTTCCGAAGTATGAGCTATATGGCCTGACCTCCCAAACCAGGCGCGCCGCGTTCTCTGTAACCCTGAACATCGCGGAGGGATCAGCAAAGCGGGGGGACGGGGAGTTCCGGCGCTATCTCGACATCGCGATTGGCTCGATTACCGAGTTGCAGGTGGCGCTGCGTCTGGCCCGCGATCGCGGGTACCTCTCCGGTCAGGACTGGGAAGTGTTGGAGCGTTTGCGCAACCATGCTGGGGCCTTGACGTGGTTGTTGTACAAAGCAGTCAGCAAGCGACGGCGGCAGGAGCGCTGAATTGTCCCTGCCGCCTATACCGCCCTTGCCGTCCCTGCCGCCCTAGTATTTCGGTGGCAGCGTCCGGTACCGCTCGAACAACTCCGTCTGACGGCTGCGCAACGGCACCTCGCGCCCCCGAATGATCACGTGCTCGACACCGGTCGAGAACTCGAAGGGGTCGCCGGACCAGACCACCACGTTCGCCACCTTGCCGACGTCGAGCGCGCCGTAGCGGTCGCCCACCCCGAACACTTCGGCGGGCGACAGCGTCACCGCGCGCAGTGCCTGGTCCCACGTCATGCCGTAGGACACGGCGTTGCCGGCCTGCTGGCGCAGGTTGCGCGCGTTGTGGGTATCGGTCTCGAGCAGGGCCACCTTCACCCCGGCTCGAACGAGCGCCGCCGCGTTCTCATAGCGCACGCCGAGGGCGTCGTACGTCGGGATGTTGTCGAGGGGCTCGACGAGCACCGGCACCCCGGCGCGGGCGATCGCGTCCGCGATCTCCCAGGCCTCCTGGCCGCCGGCGAGGATCACCCTCAGCCGGAACTCCCGCCCGATACGCAGCGCCGTCTCGATGTCGCTGCGGCGGTTCGCCACCGCGATGAGCGGCAGCTGCCCGCGCAGCACCGGGAGCAACGCCTCGAGGTCCGCCGCCGACGCCGACAGCGGCTGGATTGCGCCACGGTTGTACTCCGCCCGGCGGCGGGCGTACTCCAGCGCGTCGTTGAACACGTGGCGGATCCGCTCGGCCACCCCGGCTCGCGAGCCGCCACCTTCACCCTTGGCGTTCTCGTCGAAGTTGGCGACGATGCCGACGGGCGACTTCACGAGCATCTGCTCGATGGTGGCGCCGTCCAGGTCGATGAGCACCGCCTGGCCGCTGACGAGGTGCCCCTGCGGCGCGGCGAGGACCGTGGTGATCCCTTCCATCCGCGTCACCGGAATGAGGGTCGAGGCGGGATTCATGCCCTCCGCCACGTTGAACGAGGCCGCGATCGTGTCGTTCTGCACGTACGCCTCGCGTGTCCCCGGGACGGCGCCGATCTCGACGAGCCCCATCTGCGTGCCGCCGTCGACGAAGCCGGGGGTGACCCACTTCCCGGCCGCATCGATGCGGGTGGCGTCGGCCGGAATCGTCACGTTGGTGCCGACCGCCGCGATGCGGCCGTTCTGAATCAGCACCGTGGCGTGCTCCACTTTGGGGCCGGAGACGGGGTAGACCGTTCCGCCCGTGATCGCGATGGTTTGGGCGAGCAGGTAGGCGATCATCGGTCGCTCCCGGGCACGGGCACCTGGCCCAGTTCGAAATCGGTGCGCGGCTGGTGCTTGGGATCGTTGCGGTCGTAGACCAGCCAGCCGTCGTTGTAGACCTGGAGCGCCTTGCTGTAGACCGAGAACGGATCGCCGGACCACACGACGACGTCCGCCATTTTGCCGGGCTCGAGGGTCCCGACGATCGAGTCGAGACCGAGGGCCCACGCCGGGTTCACCGTGACCCAGCGGATCGCCTGGTCGCGGGTGATGGCAATCCCCGCGCGGATGCCCGCGTACATCGCCTTGCCGGCTTCCTGGTTCAGGCGCTGGATGCCGCTGGGGCTGTCGGAATGGATGATGGGCCGCCCGCCCGCCTGCTGATTGAGCGCGGCGTTCTGCTGCACGCCGTCCATTGCTTCTTCCTTGAATCCCCACCAGTCCGCCCAGACCGAGACCGACACGCTGTCGCGCGCCAGGAGGTCGGCGATCTTGTACGACTCGACCGCGTGATGGAATGAGCGGATGTGGAAGCCGAACTCGCGGGCAAGGTCCATCATCTGCGCCATTTCGTCGGCGCGGTAGCAGTGGTTCTGGACGTAGATGTTCCCCCGCAACACCTCGGCGAGCGACTCGAGACGCAGGTCACGCGCGGGCTGGTCGCCCTGGTGGTCCTTGTTCCACTTGTCCCACCGGCGGCGGTACTGCTCAGCCTGAATGAAGGCGGCGCGATAGCCGGCCATGTTCCCCATGCGGGTCGAGGGACCACGGCCGCGGTACACGTTCTTGGGGTTCTCGCCGCACGCCATCTTCAGGCCATAACGCGCGCCCGGAAACTTCATCTCCTGCACAGTGCGCGCGGGGACGAGCTTCAAGATGGCGCTGCGGCCGCCGATCAAGTTGGCCGAGCCCGGCAGCGCCTGAATCGTCGTGATGCCACCGGCGATCGCCAGGGGGATCTGCGGGTCCTGCGGCCAGAACGAATGCTCCGCCCACACCTCGGCCGTCACGGGGTTCGTGGCCTCGTTGCCGTCCGACTCCGCCTGGGTTCCCGGCGCCGCATACACGCCGAGATGCGAATGGTCGTCGATCAACCCCGGCGTGACGTACTTGCCGGTGCCGTCCACCACCACGGCGTCTGCCGGCGCCTGCACGGTCGCCCCCACCGCCACGATGCGCCCGTCCTTGAACAGAATCGAGCCGTTGGCGATCTCCTGCCCGGCGGCGGTGAGGATCGTCGCGTTGCGGATCAGCACCGGCGGGTTGGGGTGACGCTGATAGGTGGACGGATACTGGGCCCGGTCGACGGAAGACGATTCCGCGGCCGCGTGCGTCTGCGCTGTCGCGGGAGCCCTCGGGGCGGGCGCAGCTGCTGCCGGCGCCGGAGCCTGCGCGGGCCTCGCGCGGCCCGAGGCGCATCCCAGTCCCGCGAGCAGCGCTATGCCGAAGAGGTACGTTCTCATAATTGAGGTCGTCTCCTGATTGACTCCGTCCGACAGTCCGACTGTCCGACAGTCCGACTATTTCACCAGTTCGAACACCAACGGTGCGCCGACCGGCTCGATGCGCAGCAGCCGGCGCGGGAGGTCCCGCGTCACGTGCATCACGACGGGGAGCTGCAGGCCCGACAGCTCGAGCCGGTAGGCCGGAAATGTTCCCGCGGGGACCGTGACGTTCTCGACCCCCGCGACTTTGACGGTCAGCAGTTTTGTCACTCCCTCGCCGGACGAAAACACATTGATCGTGAAACTCTTGCCCTCCCCGAGGGGCAGGGCGGGGAGGATCGCGTGCAGCTGGTTGTCGTCAACCGTTCCCGGGGCGACCGTCGTATCCACCTGGACCGTCTTGGGCGTCCCTTCGCGCTGCGGGGTCACGGCCCGGCCCTTGACCCGGCCGTTCGCGTACGTGAGGTGCACCTCCGCCGGCTGCGTGCCGGCGGTGCCGGTCTGATCGACCTGTCGCGGAGCGAATGTCGTGGGATCGAGCACCACCGTCGTCTGCTGCTGCAGGAACGGGCCCAGGACGGTTCGCTCGACCAGCACCACGGAATCCGCCGTGCGCCGCAGCGACGTGACCTGTGACCCCAGCACGTTGCCCTGCACCAGGGCCTGGAAGCTGTCGGTCCGGGTGACGAACTGCGAGGCGTCGAGCGTCAGCGGCCCTGCCTGGGGATGGAGATCGTCCACGGTGAGCGGTTTGCCGTCGATGTCCACGAGCCGCACCGGCGCGATCGCCTTGAGCTTGTCGTAAAGCTTCGCGGCGTCGCCCACCACCACGATGGTCAGCGCGGTGCGGCGGTAGTTCCGCTGCGCCGCCGCGCGCGCGCTAAGCGGCGTGACCGCCGCGAGCCGCTCCCGGTACAGCTGCAGGTAGTCGGGGCCCAGCCCCAGGAGTTTCGCCTGCGTCACCACCTGGGCGATCTGCTGCGGGGTCTCGATCGTGAGCGGGAACGAGCCCACGAGGAAGCTCTGGGCGTTGTGCAGCTCCGAGTCCGGGATCGCCTCGGTGCGGATGCGGTCGATCTGGTGCAACATCTCGGTCAGGGCGCTGTCGGTCACTTCGGTGCGACCCTCGAAGGTCGCCTGCCAGAAGCCGAGCCCGCGATTGCGTTGCAGCCCCGCGAAGGCTCCGTAGGTCCAGCTCTTCTGCTCCCGCAGGATCAGGAACAGCCGGGAATCCGGCCCTCCGCCCAGGACCTGGGTCGCCACGCGGGCGGCGTAGTAGCCCGCGTCCGTCGGCGCGAAGGTGGTGTTGCCGATGACGATGTTGGCCTGGACGGATCCCGGCCGGTTGACGAGCAGGATGTCGGTGCCGGTCTTGGCCGGCGGTGCGGGCGGCGGGGGCGTCGCGGCGAGCGAGCCCACCCAGCCGCCGAACGCGGCGCGCGCAAGCGACTGCGCCGTGGCCAGGGTGATGTCGCCCGCCACGACCAGCAGCGCCCCCGCGGGCCGCAGGCGCCGGCCCGCGAACGCGACGACGTCATCCCGCGTGAGCCCGCGCAGCGATTCCGACGTGGGACGACGGCCGTACGGGTTGCGGCCGTAGATCTCTCGGGCGAAGAATCGGCTCGCGACGCTGCCGGGTTGCGACAGCTCGAGCTGCAGCGCCGACAGCGCCCGGGTGCGGGCGAGGTCCACCTCCTCGGCGGGGAAGGTCGGGTGCCGCGTCACGTCGCCGAGCAGCTCGAAGGCCAGGTCGGCGCGGTCGCTGAGCACGTCCGTCGTGACGGTCAGCACGTCGGCGTCGGAGAAAGCGCCAAGACTGCCTCCCGCGCCTTCGATTTGGGCGGCGATCTGATCCGCGGTGCGCGTCGGCGTTCCCTTGGTGATCACCTCGGCCGTGAGCCCTGCCAGACCCTCCTTGCCGGCCGGATCGTAGATGTCGCCGGCGCGGAAACTCAGCGTCACCGACAGCACCGGTTGCTCGTGGTTCTCGATCACGACCATTCGCATGCCGCTCGGCAGCAGCATTTCCTGGAACGCCGGGAAGCGCGCGGGCCGCAGCGGGGTGGCTCGCGGGGCCCGCGAGGGGAACGAATCCTGGGCGGACAGTCGGACGGTCGGACTGACGGACAGGAAGGCGACCGCCACGACGACAGTCCGACGGTTCATTGCCCACCTCCCGTGCCCGCGCCGGCGCCGGGTTTCACGATGATGACGACCGCGTTGGCCGGATCCAGGTACTTCTGCGCCACGCGGCGGATGTCGTCGGCGGTCACGGCGAGGTAGCGGTCCAGCTCCGTGTTGATCTCACCGAGACTGCGGTGGAACATCTCGTAGTGATGAATCTCCTCGGCGAGATTCAGGGTGGTCTCCCGGTTGCGGATGAAGTCCGCGCGGAACGAGTTCTTGGCTTTGGTGAGCTCCTCCGCGGTCACGCCGCCCGCGCGGATCGAGTCCACCTGCGAGGCCAGCAGGCTGTCGAGCCGGTTCACCTCCACGCCCTGGTTGGCGATGCCCAGCACGGCGGTGACGCCCGGCCCGCGCCGCGTGCCGACCGTGACGGCTTGGGCGACGAGGGCGGCCTTGTCGCGGCGCACGATCGCCACGTTGAGCCGCGAGCTCTCGCCCTGGCCGAGAATGACGTTCAAGAGCTCCAGGGCCGGCGTGTCGGCGTCGGCGTGGTCGGGGATGCGATACAGGCGCAGCGCCGCGGGGAGGTTCGCGTGCTCGTCGGTGATCTCGCGGCGCACGAGCCCCCCGCCCGGCTTCCACTGGCAGGCGACGGGCGGCGGGGCAGGGTGACTGGGAATGCCGGCGAAGTACTGATTGACGAGCCGCCGCAGCTGGGCGGGCGTGAAGTCCCCGACGACCACGACGGTCGCGTTGTTGGGCGCGTAGTACGTGTCGAAGAACGCCTGCACGTCGGCGAGCTGGGCGGCGTCGAGGTCGGCCATCGAGCCGATCACCGTGTGCGCGTAGGCGAAACAGGTGGTCGAATCGAACGGCATCGTGAGGCCGTCGAGAAAGGCGCGCGAGTACGGCTCGTTGTCCACCCGGAGCCGCCGCTCCTCTTTCACCGCTTCGCGCTGGTTGTGGAAGTTGTCGTCGTTGATGGCGAGCGAGCGCATGCGGTCGGCCTCGAGCCACAAGGCGAGGTTCAACCGGTTGGAGGGCAGCGTCTCCCAGTAGTTGGTCCGGTCCTCCGTCGTGCTGCCGTTCAGCACGCCGCCGGCGCGGTTCACGTACTGGAAGTGCTCGGCCTTTTTCACGTGCGCCGACCCCTGGAACATCATGTGCTCGAAGAGGTGGGCGAACCCGGAGCGACGCGCCCGCTCGTTGCGCGAACCGGTGTTGTACCAGACGTCCACGGACACGATCGGCGTCGAGTGGTCTTCCGAGTAAATCACCCGCAGGCCGTTCGGCAGAGTGAAGGTCTCATAGCGGATCTGGCCCGCCTGCGCGGCGAGCGAGAGCGGGAGAGCGGCACAGAGACAGATCAGACTTCGTGTACGCATCCTGGTGTGACCTCGTTCAGAATGGATCAACGTGTCGGGGGTCCGCTGCCGGCGAGCTCGAAGTTGAACACCCCATCCAGGGTTTCGCCCTTGACCACGCGTCTCGGCGCGGCGCGCGTGACGTAGAGCCGGAAGCCATTGGCCTTGAGCGGCAGCACGTCGTAGCGGCCGGCCGGCACGGTGACGGTGGTGGGCGCCTCGGCGACGACCACGAGCGGACCCAGCGAGTCCGCGAACTCCCGGTACGACCGCCCTACCAGGGAATCACCCGGGCTCGCCTGCGCGACGGCCGCGGCGAAGAACGCATAGTTGTTCCACACGGCGCCTGCGGGCAGGCCCGTGTGGACCGGCGTCAGGCGGATCTCGCCCTCGCGGGTGCGGGCCCGGCGCCGCCCCGTCACCTCACCGCCGTGCACGGAGAGGTCGTGCTCGAGCTGCACGGTTGACGACGATCCGCAGACTCTCGGATTCCACGGGGCGGAGCTCGGAGCGGGCGGTGTACAGCACCTCCTGGCCCGCTTCGTCCGAGCGCAGCTCGTACTGCCACACCGCCCACCCGCGCTCCTCCCCCCGCACCTGAAACACGAAGGAGTCTCGGCTCTCGGCCATCAGGGCGAAGTCGAACCGCAGCGGCTTCGCCGCGCGCCCAGGTGTGGTTTGCCCCGCGGCGGTGTTACCGGCGAAGAGGAGGAAGGAAAGCCAGCGCATTCGTCTCGAGGATCGCCCGCTGCTGGTCCTCGGCGAGCGGCAGGCCGAGGAACTGATCGATGTTCTGGCGGAGGTCCTTGACGCCGGGGCTCGGCCAGTCCGTCCCCCACAGCGTCCGGCCCACGACTTCCGTGAGCCGGGGAAAGTACTCCAAGAGCCTCCCGGGCGGAATGCCGGAGACGTCGAGCCACACGTTGGCGTGCCGGCGCAGAATGAAGAACGCCTCCTCCATGTAGAGCGGCCGTCCCCCATGCGCCATCACGATGCGCAAATCGGGAAAGTCGATGGCGACGTCGTCGAGCTCCATCGGGTTGCCGTACTTGGAGCGCGCGCCCGGAAAGATCGACGTCCCCGTATGCACCATGACCGGCAGGCCCCGCGCTTCGCAGCGGCGGTAGATCTGTGCCAGGGCGTCGAGGCCGTCCGTGTATGCGTTGGCCGCGTAGCGTTGATGCGGCGGGTGGATCTTGCACACGCGGATTCCCAGGTCGACGAGCCGGTCCACGTCGCCGGCCGGGTCCTTGGTGTGCCGGGCATCGACCCCGCCGTAGGGGAGCAGGCGCTCGGGGCTCGCCTGGGCGTACTTCGCGGCGAACGTGTTTGTGGTGTTCGTGAAGCCCATCACGTCGGGACTGGGATAGTTCACCATGCCGACGCGCCACACCCCCGACCGATCGAGGATCTCCAGGAGCGCCTTGGGATCGTCCATGACGGAGATCAGGAGCTCCCAATGCGCCTCTTTCCCACGGCGCATCGCTTCCTGCACCTTGGGCTTCAGGTCCCGCCACGGCTGGATGTGGACGTGGACATCGGTGATGCGGGTCAGTCGCTCCAGGTGTAAAACCCCTTCCCCGTCTTCTTCCCCAGTTCACCCTTCGCCACTTTGTCCCGCAGGATCTTCGGCGGCTCGAATTGCGGCTCCTCCAGCGACCGGTGCAGGTATTCGGCGATCGCGAGCCGCACGTCGAGCCCCACGAGATCGGTGAGCTTCAGCGGGCCCATCGGGTGGTTGTAGCCCAGCTCCATCGCCTTGTCGATGTCCTCGGCGCTGGCCACGCCCTGCTCGAGCATTCGCATCGCCTCGAGGCCAAGCACGACGCCGAGGCGCGACGACGCGAAGCCCGGCACGTCCTGGACGACGATCGGCTCCTTGCCGAACGCGCGCGCCAATTCGACGGCCCGGTCGACCGCCGCGCGATTCACGCCGGTGTGGACCACGACCTCGACGAGCTTCATCGCGTGGACCGGGTTGAAGAAGTGCATGCCGACGAGCCGGCCGGGCCGACGCATCCCGGACGCGATCGCCGCGACCGACAGGGAAGAGGTGTTCGTCGCCAACAGTGCCTCCGCGGGCGCCGCGCGCTCCAGCTCCGCGAACAGACGCTGCTTGACGCCGAGATCCTCGACCACGGCTTCGATCACGACGTCGGCCTCAGCCACAGCCGACGCGAGGTCGCGATCCGCCCGCAGCCGCGCGGCCGCGGCGGCGACGTCCGCCTCCCCGAGCTTGCCGCGCTTCACCCCGCCCGTGAACAGGTCTCCGATGCGCCGGATGGCCGCGGGGATGGCCTCAGGACGACTGTCGGTGAGCGCGACGCTGCAACCCGCGAGCGTCGCGACGTAGGCGATCCCCCCGCCCATCGTGCCCGCGCCGATGACCGCGACTTTCATGCGGCGACGGCCCCCACCACGCGACGGGCGACGTCCGCGTAGTTCGTGCAGACGGCGTCGACGCCCAATCCTACGAGGCGCCGTAGGTCCTCCTCTTCGTTCGCCGTCCAGGCGAACACCTGGTACCCCGCGCTCTGGACGGTGTCGACGAGCGCCGCGTCGATCATGTGATGATCCTCCCACAAGGTCGTCGCGCCCGTGTCCTCCAGCACCTCGAGGGGGCGGATGGGATAGGAGGAGAGCAGCACACCGCGCGGCAGGGCGGGGCGGCCCAGTCCCAGCCGGCTGACGATGCGGTGGTCGAAGCCGTGCACCGCGCAGCGGCCCTGGTTCGGGCCGCGCTCCAGGGCGGCATACAGCACGCCGTCGAACTGCGGAGGGAGCGATTTCACTTCGACGAACACTTTGAGCGGCAGGGCGATCGCGTCCAGCGCTTCATCGAGGGTGGGGACCGGCTCGCCGTTGGCCAAGCGCAGCGCCCGGATTTCCGCGGCCGTGGATCGCGTGATGTGCCGGCCGCCCACGGTTTCGTCATGGTGGACGATCAGGGTGCCGTCCTTCGTGGCGTGGACGTCGAGCTCCACGCCGTCGGCGCCCCGCGGCGCCGCGGCGCGGAAGGCGGCGAGCGAGTTCTCCAGCTCGTACGCCGACGCCCCGCGGTGCGCGATGACCAGCGGCCGGGTCACTGCTGGTTGAGCAGCGTGTCCGCCTTTTTGGGCTCGATCCAGTCCGGCTCCTTCTCGATGTCGTGCACCAGGGCGATGTCCTCGGGTTGGGGCAGAACGCCCTGGAGGTATGCGGCATACTGCTCGGCGCCGATGGCCTCGCCGTCGACGTTCCAGTGCTGCCGGGCGTACTGGCCGATGCGCCGGTTGAACTTGAGATCGGGCACCTTGAGCCAGCGGTCCCTGTCCGTGATGAACATGTTGAGGCGCTCGATCAGCTTCACGATCTCCTGGCGATACAGGCCGCGAGAGGCCTCGTTCAGTTTCTGCTTGTCGGCCTCGGCCTGGTTCTCGCGCTCGTCGTAGCGGCCCTTGAGGCCCCAGACGTAGGCCCAGTGCGCGGACGAAGAGGCGTCGGTGCCGAACAGGTCGAAGGCCGTGGGGATCCACTTATAGAAGAAGCGCTGGATCACCTCCGGCGGCATCTTCCCCGCCTTCACGATCCGCAGCAGCCCGTTGTTGCCGGTGCCGAGGTGGAAGGACTCCTCTCTCAGCATCGGGCCCATCGACCGCGACAGCGGGTCGAACGCCGACACCGACAGCATCTTGAGCTGGAACTTCCCATCGCGGTCGATGAACTGCGTGTAGGTGAAGAAGTCGAGCCAGTTGTCCACGATTTCGTTGAAGGAGCCGAGCAGGCGCTCGCCCTCA
>WNGI01007179.1_pt1 | contig 16954 bp, 16 predicted proteins | sample 5400621 | NCBI WGS metagenome assembly WNGI01 (sample SAMN13153374, study PRJNA577476) | soil metagenome | isolation source: 20 cm soil or saprolite under Garry oak tree replicate 1 | place: USA:California | collected 2016-06-15 | reverse complement strand
GGTTGGCTAGGGTCTACGGATTGTGGTTCACACGGGAGAGGTCCAAGGTTCGATCCCTTGTGCGTCCACCATTGCCGTCGATAAAATCACGCGCTCTTTCGACAACACCAAACGGCGCGCAAATCCGTGCAGCCTGTTTGCCTGACGCCGCTCACAATGCAGCGGAAAACGTTCGGCTCAAATCCCAAAAATCCAAACCGCGACAATGGCACCGAGCACCGCCAGGCCGGAAACCGTCCAGCCCGTCACGTAAACCGCGCCATCCGTTTCAGGTTGATCGACCATCGAATCGTGCCAGTGGGTCATAACACCCTCCGAGAGGTTGCCCCTGGTGGTTAAGTCGCCGCCAGCGGCTTAAGGTTCAAACACACTCTGATAATCGCGGCGGTAGCCGGCGGGTTCCGTTATGCTCTCAATAGGGAAATGCCAAATCAAGCAGCGATGGCCCAAGACGCGCTTTGCGCGCAGGCTAGCGTGGCCGCCGGCCCGGCCGTCATAACGAGTGCGGTCGCGAAGATGGATAGCGCGAGCCGGTTTTTATCAGCCCTGTCCGGCGGATTGACCTGCGCCTAAGCCCACGTCTCTCAACCGTCCAACCAGCCAGCCGGATAGATGCGGGTCGAGAACTCCGCCGACATACACCTCCGGCGAGGTGACGGCTTTTTTCGCCAGCGTCACGAACAGCCCGATCCGGTAAGCGAACCACAAATGCGGATCGGTCAGCGCGCGCAGCTTGTGCTGTTCGTGTTCCCGCGGCTGATGATTGCTCGCCTTCCTGACTTCGATCGCGAGCAGGTTATTGGGAATTTCGTGCTGGTGCACGACGATATCGGGATAGACGGATTTCCCGATCTCATCGTCGGTCGAGATGATGGTGCCCTTTGGCAGCCGCAGCGTTCGTTCCCCCAGCCGGTTGTAATCGCAGTCGACCTCCCATCCCGGAAACTGCTTTTCGACATGCACGGCGAGCCGGTGCGTCAGCGTGCGTTCGCCGAGATCCTTCTCCAGCAGATGGGTCTCGCGGGCATAGAATTCCTTGAGCGCATCCACCACCTTGTTCAACTCGGTTTGCATGTCGGCTCCGTCAAAAACATATCAGGCCGCCGCGTTGGCGGCGGTTTGACGGTCGTCTTTGCCCCTCACATCCGCACTTCGATCAATCGCGGTCCCGGTTCGGCCACGCCTTCCGCCAGCGCCTTGTTGAAATCGTCGACATTGGTGACGACGCGCCCGGCAACGCCCATGCCCTTGGCGAGCGCCACCCAGTCGAGCGTTGGGCGGTCGATCTTCAGCATGTCCATTGCACGCTGTCCCGGCTCGCCGGCGCCGACGCCATCGAATTCGCCGCGCAGGATCTGATAGATGCGGTTGGCAAACACGATGGTCAGGACGTTGAGGCCTTCGCGGGCCTGGGTCCACAGCGATTGCAGGGTGTACATCGCGCTGCCGTCGCCGACCATGCAGATCACCTTGCGGTCCGGGCACGCCACCGCGGCCCCGGTCGCGACCGGGGTGGAAAACCCGATCGACCCGCCCATGTTCTGCAGCCAGTCGTGCGGGACGGCCGCCGCGGTCGGGGGGAAGAAACCACGGCCGGTGGTGATGGATTCATCGACCATGATGGCATTTTCCGGGATCGCCATCGCAATCGCTTGCGCGATCGAGGCGTGGGTCAGCGCACCCGTCGGTTTTGCGATTTCGACCAGGGCCTGCGGCTTGGCGTCGGCCGGCTTCGCACCCAAGGCGGATGCCAGCGCCTCCAGCGCCGCCACCGAGTTCTCGCCGCCCGAGGTCATGCGATGGACCTCGCAGCCGTCGGGCTTCAGCATGCTCGGCTTGTTCGGATAGGCGAAGAACGCCACGGGATCGTTGGCCTCGACCAGAACGATGTGCTTGAAATCCTTCAGGATCGGCAGCGCCTGTTCGATCACGTAAGGAATCCGGTCGATCGAGAACCGCCCCTTCCCTCGCGCCATCCGCGGATTGTAGGTCTGGCCCATCACCTTGCAGCCGGTCTTGCCGGCAATCTGGGCGGCCAATGCCAGCCCCTGCTCGGTCAACGCGCTGCCGGTGAGCAGCAGCAGCGTCTGCGCACCGCCGCGCAGCACCTTGGCCGCGTTGTCGACGGCTTGCGACGAATAGCTGACACGCTGGGAATCCGAAGGCACCTGCGCGATGCCGTCGGCCTCGTTCCAGGCGGTGTCGGCGGGCAGGATCAGGGTGGCGATTTGAGGGGGCGAACTTTTGGCCGCGGCGATGGCGGCGGCGCCGTCGGCGGCAACCGATTTCGCGTCCGGCGAGGTCCGCACCCAGGCCGACATCGGCCGGGCCAGGCCCTCGATGTCGGAGGTCAGCGGCGCGTTATATCCGATGTGATAGACGGCATGCTGGCCGACGATGTTGACGATGCCGGAATTCGCCTTCTTGGCGTTGTGCAGATTGGCCAGGCCGTTGGCGAGGCCAGGCCCGAGATGCAGCAGCGTCGAGGCCGGCGTACCCTTCATGCGGAAATAGCCGTCCGCCGCACCGGTCACCACGCCCTCGAACAGGCCGAGCACGCAGCGCATGCCCTCGACCCGGTCCAGAGCCGCGACAAAATGCATCTCGGAGGTGCCGGGATTGGCGAAGCAGACGTCGACCCCGCCCGCGACCAAGGTCCGCACCAGACTTTCCGCACCGTTCATCATTTCACTCCCGTTCGAGACGCTTCCTGAGGTTCTCGAAACAGATCAATCATTCCTGATGCCTTTCGTCAAAGGGGTCGCGGACATTGCTGCCATCGCGGTTGGCGCGGTGTTTTTTGGCCGCAGCGTCCGAAAATCGCCGCGCTCACGGGCTCGTTGCTTGCGAAACCGCGCCAATTATGGCCTGTCTCGCAGTGAACCGATTTCGAGCGAGGACGATATGACCCGGGCTTCTGCTTTGCTGTTTGCGGCGGTGACCGTACTGGCCAGCGCCGGCCAGGCCGGAGCCCAAGGATACCGACAAGGATACCAAACAGGCTACCAACAAGGGTACCAAGGAGGAGCGCAGGATTTCGACATGCGCGACATCATGGGAGGCGGCCCTAACTTCTTCCAGCGCGGCGGCTCAAGCCCGATCCCGCGCGAGACCGTGATCTTCACGGGCCAATATGCCCCGGGCACCATCTTGATCAGCACGGCCGAGCGGCGGCTTTATCTTGTCCTCGGCAACGGTCAGGCGCTGCGTTACGGCATCGGCGTCGGCCGCGACGGTTTTCGCTGGGGCGGCGTCCACCGCATTTCAGCGAAGAGGGAATGGCCGGGCTGGACGCCGCCGTCACAAATGCTGGCGCGGCGGCCCGATCTGCCGCGGCACATGGCAGGCGGCATCGACAATCCGCTCGGCGCCCGCGCCATGTATCTCGGCTCGACGCTCTACCGCATCCACGGTTCGAACGAGCCGGAGACGATCGGTCAGGCGGTATCCTCCGGCTGTTTTCGCATGACCAACGAGGACGTGACCGATCTTTATAGCCGCGTGTCCGTCGGAACCACGGTCGTCATCAAGAACTAGCCGGCGCCCCGGCAGGGAAGCCGAGCCGCATGACGGCGGCGCGATGGAACCCGATATGCGGTCAGGTATTCATTGCGCCGGCGCAGTGATTGCGGCAGCGTCGTTGCGATGAATCTGATTTGCCGATCTTTGCAGTTGCGGAGATGCGCGGTCGTCTTGGCCGGTCTCGCGTTCGGCGACGCCGTGTGGCTGCCGGCCGCATCGGCCGAAATTCCCGCGATCGCATCGCGTCAGCGCGCTGAAAAGAAGACGTTCACCGACAACGAAATCCTCGACGGATTTTTCAAGACCGCGTTCGGCGCCGAATATCATCTTGCCGGCCGGGTCGACCGCATCCGAAAATACGATGCGCCGGTGCGGGTCTTCGCCGACGGCAACCGTCCGGATCGAAAGGCGCAACTTTCCAAAATCGTGGCCGACATCGCAAGACGCGTCCAGCACCTCGACATCGCGATGGCGGACAGCAGCGAAGGCGCCAATGTGCAGGTCAAGCTGGTGCGCGACCGCGACCTTTTCCAGACCATCTCGACCTTCTACGGCAACGAACGGGCCCGCGAGATCAGGACCTCGCTCGATCCGCAATGCCTTTCGGGGTTTCGCAAGAACGAAAAATTCGAAATCGAGCATTCCGATATCATTCTGACCGTCGACAATGGCGACTTCATCTTCTTTGACTGCGCCTATGAGGAACTGCTGCAATCGCTGGGACCGATCAACGATACCTCTTCGGTGCCGTGGACCATGTTCAACGACAATGTCTCGATGGGATTCTTCGACGTCTACGACCAGTACATCTTGAATGTTCTGTACGACCCACGCATCAAGGCCGGAATGACCCTGCAGGAGGTCAAGGCCGTGCTGCCCGAAGTACTCGTCGACGTCCGCCTCTGGGTGCGGAAGGTCAACAACCTGTCTGACTAGGCTCAGGACCTATTAATCTGGCATCAGCATTTGGCAGCAACAGCCATGAGGCATCGCTCGACAAACGGACCACCACCGGCAACGTTGCGCCGGAAGCGGGCTTCCAATAGGAGTTGTCAGGCGCTGCTTCATCTGCCGTGGGGCGGCTCATTCGGGTGCGGCGACGCGAATGGGACGCGTTCCGACCGGAGCGCCGGTCTCGCGGTCGATGGTGACGGGATCGATCTCCGTTCCGGTCTCTGCGTCGAAGAACCGGGTCACGTTGCCCCCGCCGCGATGCTTGCGTCCCCACGCGCCGATCGCAAACAGCACCGGCAAAAAGTCGCGGCCGGCTTCCGTCAGCACATATTCGTCCCGTGGCGGACGGTCGGAATAGCGGCGTTTCTCCAGCAGCCCGTCGTCAGTCAGAGCTGAAAGCCGCCCCGTCAGCATCGTCGGCGCGATACCGAGGCTCTTGCGGAAATCATCGAAGCGGGTCAGCCCCGCATGGGCGTCGCGCATGATCAGCATGCTCCATGCGTCCCCCACAAGCGCCAGGCTCCGGGCGATCAGGCATGGTTGGCTCGAAAGATTCTTCATGTCCATATCTTTTTAGTAGTGACTTACTATTGATTTGATAGTAACTGATTGTTCATCGATGTTCCATGACAAAATGAAGGCAGAAGCCGATGGGCAAGACAGAACGCGGCATTGCCCTGGTCACGGGTGCTTCCTCCGGCATCGGGCTGGTGACGGCACAAGCGCTGCGGCGCGATGGCTACCGTGTCTTCGGCACCAGCCGAAAGCCGATGCCCGACACCGCGGATGGGATCACGATGCTGATCTGCGACGTGATCAACGATGCATCCGTGCAGAGCGTCGTCGACGAGGTTCTAAGCCGCGCAGGGCGGATTGATCTTCTCGTCAACAATGCCGGGATCGGACTGCTTGGCGGCGCTGAGGAATCCACGACGGCACAGGCGAAAGCCGTATTCGACGTGAACGTGTTCGGCATCATACGAATGACAAATGCGGTCCTGCCAGTGATGAGACGGCAGCGTAGAGGCCGGATCGTCAACCTCAGTTCCATACTCGGGCTGATCCCCGCTCCCTATAACGCACTCTACGCATCGACCAAGCACGCCATCGAAGGCTATTCGGAATCTCTCGACCACGAAGTGCGAACGCAGGGCATCCGCATCGTGCTTGTCGAGCCCGGCGTGACCCGCACGTCCTTCGAAGAGAACATCACGCGACCGGACCGGCCGCTTGCCGTCTACGATACGGTTCGCGCCGACGCGGAGAAGCTCATGCGCGAGATCGTCGCGAAGGGCGATGCACCCGAGGTGGTCGCCGAAGCCGTCGTAAGCGCCGCCAATGCGGCATCGCCCAAGAGACGCTACACTGCCGGAAAAGCTGCAGGACAGGTCCGCTTCATGCGCCGCTTCCTGCCCGAGTCCTTCGTCGACAAGAACCTTCGGAAATTCAGCAGACTTCCCGATTGAGCTTTCATCGCAGCATTGCTGGCGCTGCCGGCTCACCACAGAAACGAAAGTCAGTCTGATGAAATCATTCCTGATCGATCGCTATACGAAAGGCGGCGCTCTGCGGCTCGGCGAAAGTCCAGAGCCGGAGTTGCGGGACAATGACGTCATGGTTGAGATTCATGGCGCCGGCGTAAACCTCCTGGACAGCAAGATCAGGGACGGAGAGTTCAAGCTCATCCTGCCCTACCGCCTCCCACTGGTGCTGGGTAACGATGCAGCGGGCGTCGTGGTCCGGATCGGGGCCAATGTCCGGCAATTCAAGCCCGGTGACGAGGTCTATGCACGTCCGGCCCAGGATCGCATCGGGACATTTGCAGAGTATATCGCCATGGACGAGGCCGATGTAGCGATGAAGCCGAACAATCTGACCATGGAAGAGGCCGCATCCATTCCGCTTGTCGCCCTGACAGCATGGCAGGTGCTTGTCGAGCGGGCCAACTTGCAGAAGGGGCAGAAGGTCCTGATTCATGCCGGCTCGGGCGGCGTGGGCACGATCGCGATCCAGCTTGCCAAGCATCTCGGGGCATATGTGGCCACGACCACGAGCACAGCAAATATCGCTCTTGTGAAAAGTCTCGGCGCAGACGTCGTGGTCGACTACAAGAAGGATGACTTCGAGAAAGTGCTGCAGGGCTATGACGTCGTGCTGAACAGCCTCGGGAAGGACACGCTGGAGAAATCCCTTGCTGTGCTGAAGCCGGGCGGGAAGCTGATCTCGATTTCCGGTCCGCCCGATCCGGACTTCGCGAGGGAGAACGGCTCCGGCTGGCTGCTTCAACAGGTCACATGACAGCGAACGGCGGGCAGCTCGGAAAGATCACCTCCCTGATCGAGGCGGGTGACATACGCCCGGTGATGGACCGGGTCTTCCCGTTCGAGAAGACCAACGAGGCACTGGACTATGTCAAAACGGGTCGCGCGAAGGGCAAAGTCGTCGTCACTGTGAAGTGACGGCCTGGGGCCAATAGGGGCCAGCGGCATTTGCCACTTGCAGCCTTATCGTGGGATCGATTCAAGTTTACGCAGATTGCGTCGACTTATCTGCGTTAGAATACGCGCGGCAAAATGTTGCTCAGATTTTTGCATCGGAACTGCAGATCGCCTTGAGCGAAGCCCATTCGCTCGCCGTCAACAGCGGCGCACCGCTCGGCGGCCGATCCTCCTTGCTCATGCGCGCCAGGCGGTCCTCCGTCAACGGATGGCTCGCCAGAATAGACAGGCTGCTGTCGCCTTCCTTTCCGGTCACGCGAAACATCAGTTCGCCCATCGGCTTGGGCGAGCGGCCAAGCCGGTGCATGGTCTCGATCGCGAACGTATCGGCATTCTGTTCGGCTTCGCGCGAATAGGACGCCGTCACCAGCGAGCGCGACGCGAAGATCAAGGCACCGGAGCCGGTGATGTCGCCGAACAACAATCCGATCAAGAACGACGTGCCGCCATTATAGATCAGGTTGCGCGTGCCATCGCGGTGTTTCAGATGACCAAACTCGTGAGCCAGGATGCCGGCGACCTCGTCGGCGTTGCCGGCCTTGGCCAGTAGTCCGCTGAACACATAGACCTTGCCGCCGGGCAGTGCGAACGCATTGGGAATGGAGCTCGACAAGACCGCGGACTGAATCGACGGATCGAGACCAGCGGATTCGCGAATGGCATTCACAAGCTTGGTAAAGGCGGCCTGGCCGGCCGCATTCGCGCAGACCTTGCCGCCAAACAGCGTCTTGACCTGACTTTCCGCGACATCGCCCAGCCGCCGCTCGAACGCCTGCGGCACCAATGGCGTCAGCCGATCCGCCGCAAGCGGGACCCCGAACAGAACCACGGCAACGATCGAAACCGTCGCCGCCACCGACCAGCCGACGATTCTCGCGACGCCCCGCCGGCCGGGAATGTTTTCATCGAGTTTGGTGCAGCGAGCGACCAGTTCCGCGGCAACCGCTGAGTCTCGGATCTCCAGCCGCGCCAATCCCGGCGCGGTCAGACAGGTCGCGCGGAGCGTCCCGGACGGACTGTCGGCGCGGCGGATATCGGCATAGGACCACACAGCAAGCGTGTGTTCATACTCGATGATTTCAAGCCGGTCGTTGAACTCCAGCGTCACCAGACGCCGGCGGCTCGAAGTCCCGTCGAAATAAACCGCAAAGCCGCCGGCTCCTGACGATGCCGATGTATTTTGCGGTCCGCTATCCATTGAAAAGATGCTCATGTGCTAAAAGCCGGCGACATCGAGCCCGTCGGCGAAACCCTCACCCAACGCATTGGCCATCTCGCCTCTCGCGGAAACATTCGCCGCCGCCTCGATGTTGAACACCGTGGTCGAAGCCAGCACCCGCATCCAGAGATCTCGCATCAGATAGACCCGCATCACCACGTTGATCGACAGCGCGAACATCAGATAGCCCAGCCCCGCCAGGATCAGCAACGGAATGCTCTTGGAGAACACTTGGGGCGTGAAGAACTGATTGAACGGCGCTCCGCTCATGCTTGCTACCAGAACCGCGCAAAGCGCCAGATAGGCCGCGAACGCTACAGCCAGCAAGAGAACCCAGCCGATCATTTTCCAATAAAGGCCGATCAGCGCGCCGCGCCGCATCGTCGATTCCAGGCGCACACCGCCGAACCGGATGCCCGACAGCCACCAGCGCCATTCCACCGCCTTGAACCCGGCGTAGACGAACGGTGCGAGCGGCGTCACATAAAGGGCAATGGGCACCAGCAGCCACAGCCACCAGCCGCGCTTGAAGAATTCCCAGCCTCGTCCTTCGAAACTGCCCTGAAGATCGCCGTAATAGGAATGCCGCATCTTGTAGCGCTCGAGTGCGGCTTCACGCCAGGGCAGGATCAGGCCGAGGGTGAGGATCATCGAGAGGCCCCAGAGCGCTGCCTGCCCCGCATAGGCCCAGCCCGAGCCGCTCATCCAGAACCGCACCCCGCGCCATACCGTGCGGGTCAGGCGATAGCGCCGCGCCCGGTAGATCGCGAATTGTCCAAACAGGTAGAAGAAGGCCAGCAAGGGAATGCTGGCGAACGCCTGGTAACGCTCGGCTTCAAGGCCGGCGATAAAATAGGCCAGATAGACCGGCACGATGATCGCAAGCGCGATCAGAAACCCGATCAATAGCTCCTTGCCGCGCCCGGTGTATTCCGCCGCATCACCATCGATATGGGTGTTCGACCACAGATGGCGGCGGATGTCGGTGGCGAGCCAAAATCGATAGAAGCCGACGGTAATCAGTTCGAGCCCGGCGCCACGCCTCACCAACCGGAAGAATTCACCGCGGTTGCCGGAAAACGACACCGGCAGCGGCGGCGGATGCCGCGGCACGAGACTTAGCTGATCCACGCATCAACTCCCAAAGCCCAAGCCGCCGGCCAAGCAGGCCGCCAGGAACGCAACCATAGATTAGAGCTTTGTCGTCCGAAACGCGATCCGGTTCGAACAGGTTTACGCAGATTTTTCGAACAGTTCCCGTCCGATCAGCATGCGCCGGATTTCGCTGGTGCCGGCGCCGATTTCGTAAAGCTTGGCGTCGCGCAACAGCCGGCCCGTCGGATAATCGTTGATATAGCCGTTGCCGCCGAGCAGCTGGATCGCGTCGAGCGCGCATTGCGTCGCCTTTTCCGAGGCATAGAGAATGGCGCCGGCAGCATCCTCGCGGGTTGTCTCGCCGCGGTCGCAGGCTTTTGCCACTGCGTAGACGTAGGCGCGCGAGGCGTTCATCGTGGTGTACATGTCGGCGATCTTGCCCTGCACCAGCTGGAAGGTGCCGATCGGCTGGCCGAACTGCTTGCGCTCGTGCACATAGGGCATCACCACATCCATGCACGCCTGCATGATGCCGAGCGGCCCCGCCGCCAGCACCGAGCGCTCGTAATCCAGGCCCGACATCAGCACGTTGACGCCATGGCCGACCTCGCTCAGGACGTTCTCTTCCGGCACTTCGCAATTGTCGAATACCAGTTCGCAGGTGTCGGAGCCGCGCATGCCGAGCTTGTCGAGCTTTTGCGCGGTGGAAAATCCCTTCGTGCCCTTTTCGATGATGAAGGCGGTGATGCCGCGCGGCCCCGCCGCGGCGTCGGTCTTGGCATAGACCACCAGCGTATCGGCGACTGGGCCGTTGGTGATCCACATCTTGGACCCGTTGATGACGAAGCGGTCGCCCTTCTTTTCGGCGCGGGTCGCCATCGACACCACGTCGGAGCCGGCGTTCGGCTCCGACATCGCCAGCGAGCCGACATGCTCGCCCGACATCAGCTTCGGCAGATATTTCCGCTTCTGCGCTTCATTGCCATTGCGGCGGATCTGATTGACGCAGAGGTTCGAATGCGCGCCGTAGGACAGGCCCACCGCCGCCGACGCCCGCGATATCTCTTCCACCGCGATGCAATGCTCGAGATAGCCGAGCCCGGTGCCGCCATATTCCTCCTCGACGGTGATGCCGTGCAATCCGAGCGCGCCGATTTTCGGCCAGAGGTCCCGGGGGAATTGATTGCTCCTGTCGATCTCGGCGGCGCGCGGCGCGATCTCGTTGCTTGAGAAGGCGCGTACGGTTTCGCGAATCGCGTCCGCGGTTTCGCCGAGATCGAAATTGAACATCCGATGTGCGTTGGGGATCATGGTCGGGATGCCTCCGGGCGACTAGAGCGGGATGACTTTTCTTCGAATCGTCATTCCGCTCTATCTTTTTGTTTGAGCATGATCTTTTCGGAAAACCGGTACCCACTTTTCCGGATCATGCTCTAGTGCTGCTTGCTGTGCACAGCCTTATTCTCTGGAAATAAGCTTGTCACGGGCAGAACTTGCTGAGAAGGGGGCATCGGCGGGATTGGCGTTGCAGTGCGGCGGAATGCACCAAACTCTCGCTTGCCCTGGCGCGTGCAACGGGATGTAATTCCTCCCAAGATCACGCTTCCGGGAGTACCATAAGGAAGCGGACAATCAGGGAGCCGCCCGATGCACGGGACGATCGATACCGCTCAAAACGTCAATCAAAAGGCCGCGGCGGAGCAGGCCCATTCCACCCCGCTCGAGGAGCTGGATCCCGGCAATCCCGAATTGTTTCGCTCCGATACGTTCTGGCCCTATTTCGACCGGCTGCGCAGGGAAGCCCCCGTGCATTACTGCAAGGACAGCATATTCGGGCCGTACTGGTCGGTGACCAAATACAACGACATCATGGACATCGAGACCAATCATTCGGTGTTCTCATCGGCGGCATCGCTCGGCGGCATCACCATCCGCGACATCGCCCCCGACCTGCGCCGCGAGAGCTTCATCGCCATGGATCAGCCGCGCCACAGCGCGCAGCGCAAGACCGTCGCGCCGATGTTCACCCCAACCCATCTCGACCAGCTCGCGATCAACATCCGCCAGCGGTCGGCCGAATGCCTCGACAATCTGCCAAAGAACGATGTGTTCGACTGGGTCGACAGGGTCTCGATCGAACTGACCACGCAGATGCTCGCCGTGCTGTTCGACTTCCCCTGGGAGGATCGCCGCAAACTGACGCGCTGGTCCGATATCGCGACAACGATTCCCGGTCCGGAAGGCATTGTCGCAACGGAAGAAGCGCGGCAGGCCGAACTGCTGGAATGCGCGACCTATTTCGGCAAGCTCTGGAAAGAGCGCATCAATCAGCCGCCGAAGAGCGACCTGTTGTCGATGATGGCGCACAGCGAAGCCACCCGCGACATGGACCCGAAGAATTTCCTCGGAAACCTGATTCTGTTGATCGTCGGCGGCAACGATACCACCCGCAACACGTTGTCCGGCAGCATTTATGCGTTGAACAAAAACCCGGACCAATACACCAAGCTGCGCGAAAATCCGCACTTGATCGATAGTTTCGTGCCCGAGGTGATCCGCTGGCAGACGCCTTTGGCGCATATGCGCCGGACCGCGCTCGAGGATATCGAATTCCGCGGCAAGCGGTTCAAAAAAGGTGACAAGGTCGTGATGTGGTACGTCTCGGGAAACCGCGACGACGAGGTCATCGATCGTCCCTACGAGTTCATCATCGATCGGGCCCGGCCGCGTACCCACCTTTCCTTCGGCTTTGGTATTCATCGTTGCGTGGGGATCCGGCTGGCCGAACTGCAATTGAAGATTATTTGGGAAGAAATCATGAAGCGGTTCGACCACATCGAGGTGATGAGCGAGCCCAAGCGGGTGTATTCGAGCTTTGTGAAGGGTTACGAAACCCTGCCGGTCCGCATCGCCGGCTGACGCGCGGATTTCGCAAAAAGCGCGTTCTCGGGGATGATCCGGGGGTGCGAATACAACCTGCGCAAGCTATATGATTCCCCACGACCAACCGTTCGGGACCGCACATCGATGAACATCCAGACCACAGTCCGCCCCGACAAGGCCGAGCTTCAGCGCCTGGCGCGGGAAGAGGCCTATTCCACGCCGCTAAAGGATTTTCATCCCGGCGCGCCCAGGCTGTTCCAGAACGATACGCTGTGGCCGTGGTTCGAGCGGCTGCGCAAGGAAGAGCCGGTGCACTATTGCACCAACGCGCCGATCGAGCCCTATTGGTCGGTCACCAAATATAACGACATCATGCATGTCGATACCAATCACGGCATGTTCTCCTCGGATGTCACGCTCGGCGGCATCTCGATCCGCGACGTGCCTCCGGGCTACGACTGGCCGAGTTTCATCGCAATGGATCAGCCGCGGCACTCGGCCCAGCGCAAGACCGTGTCGCCGATGTTCACGCCGACGCATCTGGACCAACTCGCCGTCCTGATCCGGGAACGCGCCGGCAAGGTGCTCGACGCGTTGCCGCGCAACGAGACCTTCAATTTCGTCGATCGGGTGTCGATCGAACTGACCACGCAGATGCTGGCGACCCTGTTCGACTTTCCCTGGGAAGAGCGCCGCAGGCTGACGCGCTGGTCCGACGTCTCGACCGCGCTGCCAAAAAGCGGGATCGTTGAATCGGCGGAGCAGCGACGAGCCGAGATGGACGAGTGCGCGGCCTATTTTGCCGAGCTGTGGAATGAACGCGTCAATTCCGAACCGAGAAACGACCTGATCTCGATGATGGCGCATAGCGACGCCACCCGGCACATGGATCCTGACAACCTGATGGGCAACATCATCCTGCTGATCGTCGGCGGCAACGACACCACCCGCAATACCATGAGCGGCTCGGTGCTGGCGTTGAACGAGAACCCCGACCAGTACCGGAAGCTGCGCGAAAATCCGGCGCTGATCGACAGCATGGTGCCGGAAGTCATTCGTTGGCAGACGCCGCTGGCGCATATGCGCCGCACCGCGCTGGTCGACACCGAAATCGGCGGCAAGATCATCAAGAAAGGCGATCGCGTGGTGATGTGGTACGTCTCCGGCAACCGCGACGAAGACGGCATCGAGCACCCCAACGAGTTCATCATCGACCGCGCCCGACCCCGCACCCATCTGTCGTTCGGCTTCGGCATCCATCGCTGTGTCGGCATGCGGCTCGCCGAACTGCAATTGAAGATCGTGTGGCAGGAAATGCTGAAACGTTTCGATCGGATCGAGGTGGTTGGCGAACCGAAGCGGGTGTATTCCAGTTTCGTGCGCGGCATCGAATCCTTGCCGGTACGTATTCCAGCGTGAACAGGCCACGACCTTGAGCGCCGCCCTCAACCCGCCGAGCCTCGCCGAGACCATCAACGCCAGGGGTTTTAGCCAAGCCGCCGGTTTCCGCATCGTCGCCGTCGAGCCGGGCCGCGCCGAGGTCGCCCTGGCGCGCCGCGACGATCTGGTGCAGTTCTTCGGTCATTTCCACGGCGGGGTCATCACCGCGCTGGCCGATCAGGCGGCCGGTATCGCGGTCACGTCGGGGTTGCCCGCCGGGCGGATCGGCGTCACCGTCGAACTCAAGGTCAATTTCCTCGCGCCCGCTGACGGCCGCGAACTGGTAGCGCGCGCCAAAACCCTGAAAATGTCAGGATCGATCGGGGTTGCCACAGTCGAAGTCTTCAGCAATGACGGTAGTTCCGAAACCCTCTGCGCATTCGCCACCGCGACCATGCGCGCCCTCGATCTGCCAGCCGAGTTCCGATGACCACAACCGAACCAGACGAATATGCCGACATCCGCGACGCCGTCGCCAAGCTTTGCGCCCAGTTCCCCGGCGAATACTGGCGCAAGCTCGATCGCGAGATGGCCTATCCCAGCGCCTTCGTCGATGCGCTGACGCAGGCCGGCTATCTCTCGGTCCTGATCCCTGAGGAATATGGCGGCGCAGGTTTGAAATTGTCCGCCGCCGCCGCGATCCTCGAGGAGATCCAGCGCGCCGGCTGCAATGGCGGCGGCTGCCATGCCCAGATGTACACCATGGGCACGCTGCTGCGGCACGGCAGCGACGTGCAAAAGGCAAAATGGCTGCCGAAAGTCGCTACCGGCGAATTGCGGCTGCAGGCCTTTGGCGTCACCGAGCCGACCAGCGGCACCGACACCTCGTCGCTGAAAACCTTCGCCAGGCGCGACGGCAATAATGGCTATATCGTCAATGGCCAGAAGATCTGGACCAGCCGCGCCGAATATTCCGACCTGATGATCCTGTTGGCGCGCACCACGCCAAAGGAGCAATCCCAGAAGCGCACCGACGGCTTGTCGGTATTCATCGTCGACATGAAGGCGGCGAAGGGCAATGGGCTAACGATCAGCCCGATCCGCACCATGATGAATCATTCAACGACGGAGGTCTTCTTCACCGACATGCGGGTTCCGGCGGAAAACCTGATCGGCGAGGAAGGCAAGGGCTTTCGCTATATCCTCTCCGGCATGAATGCCGAGCGTATCCTGATCGCATCCGAATGCATCGGTGATGCCAAATGGTTTATCGCCAAGGCTTCCGCCTATGCCAAGGAGCGCGCGGTGTTCGGCCGCCCGATCGGCCAAAATCAAGGCATCCAGTTTCCAATTGCAAAAGCCTATGCGGCGATGCGCGCCGCCGAACTGATGGTGAAGGAAGCCACCCGCAAATACGAGGCCGGGCTCGATTGCGGCGCCGAGGCCAATATGGCCAAGATGCTGGCGGCCGACGCTTCCTGGGACGCCGCCAATGCCTGCGTGCAGACCCATGGCGGTTTCGGCTTCGCGGAAGAATACGACGTCGAACGCAAATTCCGCGAGACCCGGCTCTATCAGGTGGCGCCGATCTCGACCAACCTCATTCTGTCATACATCGCCGAGCACGTGCTGGGCATGCCCCGCTCCTACTGAGAAGAACAGATGTTGCCGCTTGAGGGATTGATCGTCATCGCCGTCGAACAGGCGGTCGCAGCACCTTTCTGCAGCTCGCGGCTGGCCGATGCCGGCGCCCATGTCATCAAGGTGGAGCGGCCCGAGGGCGATTTTGCCCGCGGCTACGATGCGGCCGCGAAGGGACAGAGCAGCTATTTCGTCTGGCTCAACCGCGGCAAGGATTCCGTAGTGATCGATCTTGCCACTGGGGAAGGCCGCGCCAGCCTCGAGCAGCTGATCGCCGGCGCGGACGTGCTGATCCAGAACCTCAAGCCGGGCTCGATGGACAAGCTCGGCTTCTCACTGGAGCGCCTGCGCAAGGATTACCCGAAGCTGATCTGCTGCACCATCTCGGGCTATGGCGACGACGGCCCGTACGCGAACCGCAAGGCCTACGATCTTCTGATCCAGGCCGAGAGCGGGCTTGCCTCGATCACCGGCGGACCGGAGGGGCCTTCGCGGGTCGGCATTTCGGTGGTCGATATCGCTACTGGCGCCACGGCGCATGCTTCCATCCTCGAGGCGCTGATCGCGCGTTCACGCACCGGCAACGGCGCCGACATCCGGATATCGATGTTCGACGTGATGGCCGACTGGCTGGCGGTGCCGCTGCTCAATTCGGAAGCCGGCAACCCGCCAAAGCGGATGGCCCTCGCCCATCCCTCGATCGCGCCTTACGGCGTTTTCCGCTCCAGGGACGGCAAGGAAATCCTGATCTCGATCCAGAGCGAGCGCGAATGGAAAAAGCTCTGCGCGGATGTGCTTGATAAGCCCGACCTGCCCCAGGATCCCCGCTTCGCCAGCATGGTGGAGCGCGTCCGCAACCGCCAGCTCACCGACAAGACGGTCGGCGACAGTTTTGCCACGATGACGCGTGACGATCTCTTGAAGCGCCTCGCGGATGCCGACATTGCGTTTGCCGAGGTCAACACCATGGCCGACCTCGCCGTGCATCCGCATCTGCGCCGTATCGAGGTCGATACGCCGAATGGCACGGTGACCTATGCCGCGCCCGCCACGATCTTCGTCGGTGCGCCGCGGCACTACGGCGCCGTGCCCGGGATCGGCCAGCACAGCGAACTTCCCAAAACTCCTCGCGCCGCGGCTAAATCATCATGACCGAAGCACTCGCCGAAAAACCCGATCTCGATCATTTGCGCCAGTGGATCGGCCGCACCGCCGAGGCTTCCGATATCGTCACGGCGCAGCTGGTAAAGGGCTTGCGCGCCACGCTGTTCCAGGAGATCGGCGAGCCGAAGCGGGGCGATCCGGCGCCGTGGACCGTGCATTGGTGCCTGGCGCAGCCGGTCTTTCCAATGTCGGAACTGGGCCCGGACGGTCACCCGACGCGCGGCGGCTTTCTGCCGCCGGTGCCGCTGCCGCGCCGGATGTGGGCCGGCGGTGAGCTCGAGTTCTTCGAGCCGCTGCGGGTCGGCGACGAGGCGACGCGAACCTCGCGCATATCGGATGTGACGATGAAGACCGGCAGCACCGGCGTTTTATGTTTCGTCTCCGTCGAACACCTGGTGACGACGTCGCGTGGCACCGCCGTCCGCGAGCGCCAGGACATCGTCTACCGCGACATGTCGGCTTCCCAGCCTGCGCCGGCTAAGCCGGCACCGACGCCGCCGGTGGCGCAACATCGCGAAAGTCACATCGCCGATCCGGTGCTGCTGTTTCGCTATTCGGCGCTGACCTTCAACGGCCACCGTATCCACTACGACCGCGA
>WNGI01010021.1_pt1 | contig 16955 bp, 21 predicted proteins | sample 5400621 | NCBI WGS metagenome assembly WNGI01 (sample SAMN13153374, study PRJNA577476) | soil metagenome | isolation source: 20 cm soil or saprolite under Garry oak tree replicate 1 | place: USA:California | collected 2016-06-15 | reverse complement strand
GCAGCACCTCTCGCAGATGGACTTCTTCCTAGACGCGACCACCCTTCTTCCCGCCGCTATCGCCTTCAACATCCACCCGGACAACAACGCTGGCATCGACCTCCCAGTCGAAGTCCAATTCAGCGACTATCATGCAGTTAGCGGTGCTCAGGTTCCCTTCCACATCGAGAAATTCCTAAACAACTCCCTCCTCCTCGATCTTCAATTCACCAGCGCCCAACTCAACAGCGGCTTGTCCGCCAGCCTCTTCAACGTTCAGTAGGAAGGAGGAGACCACCATGAACTGCATAACTCACTCAACCACAAAGCCGCCATTCTGGGCGCAGCGAGGAATCTCTCTTGTCTTCTCCTTACTCCTCTCACTTCTCTTACTCCTTGCGTCCTTGCTTTCTCCCTCCGCTTCCGCCCAAGTTGCGGTCGGGACCCCTCCCTTCGGCTCCTTCTCCGGCGGGCCGGACGTCATCAATCTCGGCAATAACAACAGCCACTGGACGATTCCCGTCCTCCATAAGCCTGGCCGCGGTCCGGATTTCAGATTCGATCTTGGTTACGACACTTCGGTTTGGTACCCAGTGGGGTCGAGCGGCAACCAAACCTGGCAGCAGATTGGAAACTGGGGCTGGGTCTACGAGACCCCAGTTCAGAACGGGGCAATTAGCTATCAGCTCGTAGCGACATTTCAGATTCCCTGTAATCCCCCTACTAACACGAACCCGCAGACGGTGTATTCCTACGCTAACTGGGCGTTCACCGATATGTTTGGAACGCGGCATCCGTTCACCATCGCTACCGACTATTATCCGTCGGGTTGCCCTTATCAACCCTACGCCACCAGCGGTAGCCAGCTGGCACCTGACGGCTCCGGTTACACTCTCAACGTGACCCTCAGCACTAACGGGTCCGTCACAGACTCACGAGGATCGCTGATCAGCTCTTCCTTCACTGACCGCAACGGAAACCAGATCACCGCAGACACCAATGGCCACTTCTACGATACTCTCAGCAGTTCTACGCCCGTGCTCACCGCCTCTGGCGCAGCTCCTAGCAATACGACTTTTGCTTACACAGCCCCTTCCGGAGCGTCAGCCTCATTCACGATGTCCTACGTGTATTACACAGTCGCGACGAATTTTGCTGTTAGCGGAATTGGCGAATATGGCGCCCACGCAGTTTATCTGGTGGACAAAGTCACTTTGCCGGATAACACCTTCTATCAGTTCACTTACGAAGCGACACCTTCTACACCATCCAATGGCGCTTGCTCTCCTCTCCCCGGAACGAGCCAAACAAACTGTGTTACCGCTAGGCTTGCCAAGGTCACGCTGCCCACGGGCGGCTACATTGCCTATTCTTATTCCGGTGGTGCGGGCACAAATGGCAGCGGCATTTTTGCTGACGGCTCCGCCGCTACAGTTCAGCGAACAGTCAACGACGGGACTACCTCAAACACCTGGACCTATGTCCGGTCGCAGGTCTCTGGCAATGAATGGCAAACGAAGATAACCACGCCGCCCGATCCGGGAAATTCGCCTCCAACTCTCGGCAACGACACTGTGATCTACTTCCAGAAGGACTCGGGCACCAGCAACGGAACCAACAACAGCAATAATTTCTACGAAACACAGCGGGTCGTCTATCAAGGTGCGTCGTCATCGAACAACGTGCTGAGGACGCTCACCACCTGCTATAACGGAAACACCACGAACTGCACGACCACCGCTGTTAGCTCGCCGATCACGCAGCGAAATGTTACGGACCAATACGGCTCCAGCGGTCTACAGTGCCGGCATAAATATTTCTATAACGGTGTTGGTGGTCTTACGGAGCAGGACGACTATGACTACGGCTCTGGCGGGCCCGGAGGCCTTCTAAGACAAACTTTGGTCACCTACGCATCCCTCCCACCCCATATCACCGCCTTTCGCCAAACCGTCACCGTGAAAAACGGTTCCGGAACAGTTGTTTCGCAGACCAATTACAACTACGACGAGAACACGCCCGGCTCGACCTCTTCGTGGGGCATTACTCAGCACACGTCCGTTTCCGGCTCCCGCGGTAATCTCACTAGCATCAATTATCCCGTGAGCGGTATCACCTCGCACTCTACCTACTACGATACAGGCGTGCCGAATACGTCGCAGGACGTCAACGGCGCCACCACGACCTACAATTACGGCACTTCGACCGCGGCGAACTGCAATGGGGCATTCCCTACCAGCATCAGCGAACCTCTAAGTATGTCCCGCTCAATGGCCTGGAACTGCACCGGCGGCGTCATGACATCCCTCACTGACGAAAACAGTCAGGTCACCTCCACCACCTATAGCGACGCTTATTTCTGGCGGCCTGCCAACGTCAATTTCCCGGATGGCGGTCAAACAAGCTGGACGTACAACAGTCCGACCAGCCTCACCACGACCACCAAGATGAACTCCTCGCAAAACATCACCAGCACCGTCTTGCTCGACGGCCTCAGCCGTTCTTCCCAAACGAAGCTCAACTCCGACACTCAAGGGGTCGACTATGGTGCGATGACTTACGATGCCCTCGGCAGGCCCTATCAGGCTTACAATCCCACACGCTGCAGCCCGCCCACCACCAACTGCGGGGAGGCCACCTGGGGTTACACGACGACCAGATATGACGCCCTCAATCGCGTTACCCAGGTCACTTTGCAGGACGGGTCTGTCGCTACCGCCTCCTACACCAACAACACCGTCACTGCCACCGACCCGGCTGGCAAAACGCGCCAAAGCACACTCGACGCCCTCGGCCGCGTCACCCAAGTCGTCGAAGACCCCGGCACAAGCCCACATCTTAACTACGTCACGAGCTACACTTTTGATGCCCTCAGCAATCTCACCAACGTGACGCAGAACGGCGGGCGCACGCGCAATTACATTTTCGACGCCATGTCCCGGCTCACCAGCGAAACCAATCCCGAATCGGGCACCGTCACCTACGGGTACGACGCCAACGGCTACGCAGGCGATCTCACGTCCCGAGTTGCCCCTGCTCCGAACCAAACCGGCTCCGCCACCGTCACCACCACCTACACCTACGACCTTCTGCATCGCCTCAAGACGAAAAGTTACTCCGATGGGACCACGCCCTCGGTTCAATATACTTACGATGTCGTTAATCAGCCCTCGCCTATCCCGCAGGGCTACGACGTCGGTCGGCTAACCGCGACTTGGACCAGCGGCAAGGGTACAAAATACAGCCATGACAAAATGGGACGCATCGCATATCTCCTGGATTGTGTTGAGCCTACGGCGTGCAATAACAGTCTTGTCGGCTCCTACCAATTCGATTTAGCTGGAAACATTACGCAAGCCTCTTACCAAATGTGGAACTGGAACGGCACGAGCTATACGGCAACCACCTCCCCACTCACCTTCAATCAAATCTTTGATACCGCCGCGCGTCCTACGCAACTGACGAGCAATTTAGTTGATTCCCAACACCCTGGAACTCTAGCAACCGTGGACTCAGGCGTGGGATACTATCCTTACGGAGCTATCCGCAAGATGACCTTTGGGAACAATCTGACGCAGGCAATGTCGATTGAGGCCCGGCTCCAGCCCTGCCGCATCAATTTGAACTCCTCGAACTCTTACGTCACTGACGGGTGCAACGATGGCTCCATCAATGGCACCGTTCAGGACTTCTTCTACGCTTTCGGTAGTTGGGGATCAACGAATAATGACAGTGTCACGACGATGAATGCCGCTGGCGCTCAGGCTTTTAACCGTGCCTTCACCTATGACTCACTCAATCGTATCGCCACCATGCAAGAGACAAGCGGAATTGCCGAGAGCTGCAAGCCCAGTTCTTCCCCGACCAATCCTTATACGATTTCCTGGACCATCGATCCCTGGGGCAATCGCACTGCCCAGAGCCCCAACGCCGGAACCTGTAGTTTCAGTCAGGGCGTCAATACACTGAACCAACTCTCGGGCTCGCCTTATCAATACGATGCTGCTGGCAACATGACCCATGACGCGTCGCACGGCTATGCTTATGACGCCGAAAACAGACTCATCCAGGTTGACGGCGGCAGCACTGCCACCTACGCTTACGATCCTAGCGGGCGGCGGGTCGCCAAGACCATCGGCAGCACAACAACTAATTACGCCTACGATCTGGGGCAGAATGTTCTGTTCGAGACGCAAGGAACCAATTGGTCGACGGCCTACACCTATTTCGCGGGGGCACTTACGGCGGAGTACACCAATAACACCACGTACTTCCTCCACGGCGACCATCTCGGCTCCACTCGCTTGCTAACCGGCGTGAACCAATCCGTCGCCCAAAACCTCGACTACCTTCCTTTCGGCGAAATCCTTTCCAGCGATTCCGGCATCACCACGCACAAATTCACTGGCGACGAGCGCAACTCCGAAACCAGTCTTGACCAAGCCTGGTTCCGCCAATACTCTTCTGAACTCGGCCGCTGGATGCACCCCGACCCCGCAGGACTCGCCGCCGTCGACCCCTCCAACCCCCAATCCTGGAACCGCTACGCCTACGTCCTCAACAACCCCCTCGCCCTGATCGACCCTCTGGGCCTCTATTGCGTCTTAAACGGCCAGACTGTCGATGATGATTTCGAGGAGTGCGAATCCGATGGTGGCACTTGGGTAGTTGGCGGCATGGGCCCGAGCAGCGGGTTGGGCGGCTCAGACCCAGGACTCGGTTTGGGCGGCTCAGACCCAGGACTCGGTTTGGGCTTTCTAGGTCTTGGCGGCGACACGGGAAGCTCGCTCGACCTTCCTCTTTTCTTCATGATGATCGAAGTTTGGGGCACGAACGTCTTCGATACCGCCGGGATTAATGGCGGCAATAGCAGCTGGTGGGGAGCTTTCTTCAGTGACTTATTTTCTTGGCAAAGCGCCAAGCAGGCCCAGGTCGACGCCTGGAACAAGGGGTACTACAAGTGCCTGGGCAAAAAGACCGCAGGCGGGGCGACGGCACCGCTCGTAACGCACGCTGTGGGTGTGGCCGCGACGAATGCTGCTGAGAGCGGAGCATCGACGATCGCTGGTGCTTACTTTCATTTCACGGACGGCCGATTTACTGCTTGGGGGAAGTATTCCCAAGTATTGGTACGAAACCTAGCGCCAAAGATCGCCACTGCCGCCAAAGTTCTTGATGTCGCAGGTTGGGCATACTTCGATTACGAACTTGCGAATGCAATAAACGAGTGTTCGGAGGTGCTCCACTGAGACGCCCAGCCTCTGGAAATCGACTCGCCATCGGCCTGCTGCTCTGCGGCACGATCTGGATAATGCTAAGAATCTCTGGTTTGTTTCGAGTCAGCCCGGTTCAGTTTCCCCCTTGGGTTGGTTTTTTCGTGGCGTTAGGCATCCTCGCGGGGCCGGCAATTTTCACATTTGCGCAATCACTCCACTGGGTCATTCGCCTTATCGTGGCTGTCGTATTTCTAGGGTGTGCCTTCGTTTTCCCTTGGTTCTATGACCAGCTTCCGATCTTTTTTTGGTTTACGATGCTGCTCGTTTACGTGGAGGTATTCGGGGTTGTCCCATTATTGCTAAAAAGACGCAGATCTCCAGCTGAAGAACCGCAACCCGGAAGCGGGCGAAACACGTGAGGGGAAAAAAGATAGGTGTAGCGGCAATAGCAGCGTTAATCCCAGTGATTTTGGTGCTCTCCAATACCAGCAATATCAGGGAATGCGGCTGCTGAAAGGACTAACGCCAACCGTGTGCGGCGGCGGCGTGTTCGGTTACGCGGGCGCTGCTGGCAGTTACAAGGGCGCTGAGGGCTTCGCAGGGTACTTAGGGGAATACGACACAAAAACTGGCTGGAGCAACAACGCGCTTTTTGAAGGCGGTACCTCGCAACTAAGTGGCGGCGTGGCGGTCAACAAACAGCATTTCGAGCCGTTGGTATTTGTCCCGCTTTTTGAGTACGCTGGCTTGGTGTTTGGTCCCGGTGGTGCTGGCTTTTATGCTGGAACGTCACGCGTTGGTGGCGGGCTCTACGCGAACGTCACCTCGATGCTGAGCTGCGAAGGAAAGTGATGGGTCCGCTGTTGATCATTGGACAGGGCTTGAAGACATCCAGCGTTTTGCTGGTTGTATTCGGCATCGCAGTAACCGTCTTCGGATTGTTGCCAGGCGTGAACTTCTTCACAGAGCTCCCCACCCTGCGCGCCATTGTCAGGAAACCTCTTCCGACCTGGTTTGGTCGACTCTGGTTCGTCGCTGCTGGGGCGTTATTGGTCTACTGGGGGCTGACGCACGGGCGACCGTGAGTGTCCGCTCAGGAGCAGCGGCAATAGCAGTTGGACCTGGACGTTCATAAAGTCGTTCTTCACTTTTGCTGGCGGACCGGGCAATGTGCCCACCTGTGCGGGGCAGGCACTTGCTCACATAGGAGAAGACCTCCTCCCCTTCACACCCAGTACCTCGACAGTTATTCAGGCCACGGCCCCAGCAACGCAGGCGATGGCGTTCAACAGCGCTGTAGCGCAGACAGAGGCTGGGATAGACGCTTACATCGCAGCCAGGGGATTAACCGTGCCGCTTCGATTCGGCTGTCGTCCGAACCATGGCTGCACAAGGAGCCGAGGGAGCGGTTGCAACTGGGGTAAGAGCAAACCTTGCCGTCCAAACATTTGCGGTGGACGCGGCGGCTCTTCACAGCATGTACACAACTTCAGGACAGGCTCGGAATGGGCAATGTGCGGCTGCGTTCCCCATATTCTAGAAGATGAGACAGAAAACCAAAGATAACCTTATCTACCTCGGCGTGGGTCTAATCATCGTCGCGGGATTCACAACTTACATGTTCTATACCGAAAGGACTACAGGAAGGATACAGGAGATACCGGGACCAATTCTCTGGGGCATTCTCTCCACTCCCGGTATCGTTGCCCTGATCCTAGAACGATTTTGGGAGTACCGTCGTCGCCGTTCGCTCTGGGTTCTATTGATCGTTGCTGCCTCAATTAATGTGTCAGCGGTGTTTGTCGCACATTATTTCCGTTGGAACCCGCCAGTGATTGTGTGGAGCACGATGACGGGACTCTGGATAATGGCCATATTCATCGTTGCTCAGAAGTTTGTAGCCCGCAACCACAGCGGATAGGTCGAAAGAGTTTCCTTTTGGTGTGCGGCAACAGCAGCGGCGGATTCTTCAGCGGCCTGAAAGATAAGTTTCTCGACTTTTTGTCTGCTCACGCGAATTATCTGCCAGGCGTATGTACTGCCGGTGTGTTTGGGTTTGGTACCGGCGGTGTTGGCAACGATAAGGGCGGCCTTCAAGGTGGAGTCTTGATTGATAAGCAGATTGGCCAACCGGCTACGACGCAGCCAATCGGCGAAGTTGGTTACGGGCCGGTGGGGGTCGGGCAAACCCCATCTGAAACGCTCGTCTTCGTAGAGCCAGCACCAAAGGTGCCAGTTGGCGTCGTTTATGCTGCAAAATCCACAAAACGCCTTCATAAACAACAGTGGAATTTCTATTGGCTTTTTCGCGGGAAAGGCTGGTAGCGGAAAAGGACTCGCAGGGGGATTTGGTGGCGGTGCTTACCTAACTTTCAGCAGCGCTGCGAATTGTTTGAAGAATTTTTGAGGACTGGTGATGGATTTCGAAACCATTTTGTTGGGGCTAGCGCTTCTTGTTTCCCTCGTGGTAACAGTCGCTGCTTTCGTTTCGAAGACTATGGTCTGGCATCCTCCCTTTCACAGTGAACCCCAGAAGATTACATGGTTCGGGCGTATGTTCATGTTCTTGGCTGGCTCGATAGGTGTGCTCCAGTTTGGGCTCGCCATTCTCAAGACGAAACAAGTCACGATTAATCCGGCCTGGTACGACAGATGGCTGCCTGTTAGCAAGTTCTTCTTGGAAATCTTGTTTCTGCTTCTAGCACTTCCATTTCTAACTGCGTCCATAAGAGCGTTGATTCGTCGGGAGGAGCCAAACAAGATCAACCGACTAATTACAGCCGCTTTGGCTATAGTCTGGGCGTATCTGCTTTGGACTGTACTGCCCGGCATGGCGAAGGAATTTTCGGCTGTTTTCCATCGTTAACGGGCAGCCCCTGGAGGAGCGGCGCATTCGCGCCGGGTGACGGTATGACACGTCACCCCAAGTTGGGCGCTGTAGAGCGCCGGAAGTTGCCGTAGAGGAACCATCGAGAAATCAGAGACTGCGGCAATGGCAGCGGCCCCGGTCCCAACAACGAAACCGCACACTGGGTGCCTTTGACCAGCCCTTAGCTCCGCGCATAAGATCATTCGACACTCGAACGCTTGACTGCATAGGTCAAACTCCTCCCAGTCCCGCTTGTTCTGTTCTGTGAACTTGCACTTGTCCTCGCCCGATTCGCGCCGTTCTTTTCGGTTCCAGAAAAACCGTCGCGCCCGTCCACGGTCGAACAGTTTTTCTGACCGCGTTTCACCAAGTCGGGTTTCAAACGTTCCTAGAGATTTCCCGCCGGGGTCGGTTGTCCATCTCATTGCGACACCTACGCGGTTTTCTTCGCCGCATGAATTTTCGCCCATCTTTTTCGCTGCGCCTTGGCGATACGTGCTTTTGCGGAAGCAGACATATGCCGCTTTCTCTTCTTTCGGCCATTAGCAGAATCAGCAGCTAGAGTACTACCAAAAGCTTTCACAGCCGCACTGATTGCATTCAACTGCCCTTCGAGGCTAGCTTTCGCCTTTGTGAGTTTTTGTGCTTCTTTTTGCAATGCTGCTAGTAGTTTCATTCGGACCCTCCCGGCGACACCCTACGCTAAGTAGCCCAAAAAGAAAAGCCGAAGGTTTCTTCCTTCGGGTGTTGTCCACTGGTTTGGTTCAGTTTTCGACATCTTCATCCAGCTTTCGTGCCGCAATGATGAGCGGTCGGTATTTCTCGCGGATTTCGGCAATTACGGCTGATATACAGGTGCGCATAAATAAAGGGACATTACGGTCACAAAAAAGGAAGTATCGACGGACGAATGAGTTCCGGATATGTCTGCATTTCTCCGAAAACTCGTGTCAGAGTATTCGACAGCTGGCCTTCATCTTCAAAGTATCGATCATGGGTTCCGTTCTTCCGAGTGTATTGCCAGAGTCGTTCCGTAGGATTCAGTTCCGGAGAATACTTGGGCAAGTGCTGTACTTCGAGCCAGTGTCCATTGGCCTCCACCCAGCTCTGCACGAGCGGCTTCTTATGATAGGAGGCGTTATCGTGAACGAGAATTGCACCCTGCCGCCGATAGCATCGGGCCAATCTCTGCAGAAAGGCCAAGTAGGTTTCTGCATTGAATACGCAGTCCCGCTGATAATGAAACCGCGCTTTCCACAGCTCGATGGCACCGAGGATCTTGATGCTCTTGCGTGCCCCGGTTACGGGAATCTCCGGAGGATGTCCGACTCGGCTCCAGGTGGCGTGCAAGGTAGAATCCTGACGGAAGCTGGCTTCATCGGTAAAGATTAACGCCCAGTTTTTTTCTTGGGCTTTTTTTTTAATCGGGGATAGATGTAGCGATGCCAGCGGTCCTGCTCGGTGGGATTGGCCCGAATCAGGACTCGATGGGGGCGTTGCACAGAAAAATGCAACTCATGCAGCAGCTTGCGCACATGTCCGGGATGATAATCCACCCCGAACTCCTCCTCGATGATCCAAGCGATCATGGGCGAAGTCCAGATTCCGGTGTCCAACCCATAAGCCACCGGGCCGCTATCCAGAATATCGCTCAACCGTTCACGTTGTTGCCCACTTAAGCTTCTGGGACGGCCGGATCGATAGCCTTCGAGCAGACCCTGAACTCCGTGGACTTCAAAGCGAGCGAGCCACTCGGAAACTTTTGATCGCGGAGCTTGAAGAATGTCAGCTAGTTCACCGCTGGTGCGTCCCTGTGAGTTTAAGACGACCGCTCTCAGTCGTTTGGCAACGCGGTAAGCACCGTCCCTTTCGGCCTTCTTACTCAATCGGATCAAACGACGAGAAGTACTCGGATGCAAGTGCAGGAATCGCGGCAGCATGGCATTCCTCCGATAGAAGTATGACACACCGCGATAGGATATGTCCCTTTATTTATGCGCACCTGTATAGTTCCTCAAAAGTCGGCATCTTCCCTTCACGAATTAGGCGTTGTGCCTCTGCTTCCAACTCTGACGGTTTGATTTTCTTCATAAGTATCCTCTGTAGATTGAATATGGTCAGTTCACCACGGGTTTCGATTCTCGTTCAGATTTCGGAACAACGAGTGGTTTGTCCCAAAACGCATCCGCGCCAAACAGTTCTTCGAGCACGATACATTGATGTGAAAACATGCCGATATAATTCCGATGGCCGATGAGAAGCTGAAGAAGGTTCAAAAGCTGGAATACGGATTTATCCCTCAGCATCTCGTCGGTAAAGTTGAAATTCTTCAAGCGTTCGTACATCGCTTTTCGCACCTCTTGAAGAGCAAGCTGCTGATCTTTGGTCAGTTCCATTACGACACCTCCAGTCCATCTGCGATCATTCCTACAGCCAAATCTCGGGCATAGCGGGTCTCTACGATCAGGGCATCACCAAAGAACTGTGCGTCCCGCTGAACGTTTTCAGCGACCCACTGGACGGCTGCCGGGCTGTTCATTCGGAACAAGAAAATACTTCCGTGATTTTCGATGGAAAAATCAGCTTGGTTTGATTTCATTTAGGTTTCCTTTTTAGGGCGTATCAGCCTTTCGGCTTTCGCACCGTTTTCCTCGTTGCGAGGCTACGGTTGCGGCGTCCTTTCGGACGGCTCTTGATACTGGTGATTAGTATAACAGAAAACCTTGCTTTAGCCTTTGTCGTTGTTTCAGAGGCAGACGTTGCGAGGCTCGGTTATGGACTGATAAGACAGCAGGCGTGGGGCGTCGATTCCACCTTAGCGCGGAGATTCAACGTGCCCTGGAATGCAGGATTCGTCGGTGTGCATCTTGCTATCGCAGGATACCCGAATTCGCCCCTCCGTGTCCTTGCTGGTCCAGGCACAGGAAAAACATACGCATTGATGAGGCAGAGGAAGCGAACCAAGAAACAACCGGAGAAGTCGTTTGCCGGGACACGGTGTTTTAAGGGTCTGGATTTCGGAGACGGTACCGCCTACGTCGATGCCCTGAGACGACTCCTGGCGGAGAAGCGGCTGGAGAGGCAGCAGAAGGCTGCGGGGAAGCCCAACTGACCGGGGCGGGTATATAAGGATGTCGGTGGGCGGATCGGCCCGCACGGTCTGTCGCGCCTCTCGGTCGAGTCACGCCTGCAACCTTACTTAGGCCCGGGGTATCCTAACCTAAAGAACATGAGTCTAGCTGCCCATTCCGGTGTTGTATTGCAACATGCATTGCAACACCTCCAGACAGACGACCTGGACTTCCAGGTTCGCTCCAGCTTGGAGGCACTCAGCCTTCTTGGGCGAAAAGCGTCTTCAATGGGCACCCGTTCCGCCGGTTTTCAGAATCACATATATTTGCAGTCGCATGGCGGGATAACATTTTTCTTGACACGGTTTCAAGTTTGTGCTTGACAAACGCTGCCGACTAAGGTTATAGTAGTCCTAGACCGCCGAAGCACGACCACATCGGCGGTAAATTTTTGGAAACCGACACCGTCAACAACTCTGTTGGCGTGGGGTAGGGCGTAGTTCAAAGCCCCGTACCTTTGTGCCGGAATTTAAAATCCGTAGGATTCGTGAGTTTGGAGTTGTACACCGACTGGCGCAGTCAGGCCAGCGGAGGTCGGGGTGCGCCTCGACAGAAAAGAGGTGTAGCTATGGCTAGTAGGAAGAAGATGTCTAGTAGGAAGAAGAACATCCAGTTCATCGGAGAGGCTGATGGTGTAGGCGGGTTAATCATCCCTGATGAAGCGGTAGAACAATTAAAGAAAAAAGACGGCGTCTTCGAAGGTGTTCTGGTCGATGGCATTCCGTATCCTTTCGTTGTGTATAAACGTAAGAAATATCCAATCGTCCCAACTCCACAAGGATGGACGATTGGTGGCGAAGTTGCAGAAAAACAACATGCCAAGAACGTAGCAGAAGCAAGACAGACAGCGTAACTTCAGCCGCTCGCCGTCTGCGACCTATGGGATATGACGGCACCAAAATTACGCAGCACCGGCTGGACGTGAATCCGTAACGGCGGCATAACAACGGACTAAACATTAACCTCAGCCGCTCCAGCCGTGAGCGGGAACCTGCGAAAGCAGAAGACGGCAACCAAATTCCTTATCAGAGGGCATCGTGGGACAGGCTAAAGTACGGAAGAAAAACGGAACGTATCCGACCAAACAGCAGATAGCTGCGATGGAGGAAGAACAACGCCGATGGGATACCAAAGTGTGGTATCCGACAGCGAATGATCTGCCACTTCTGCATGTTCCAGAAGATGTTCGCCCAATCCTTCGCAAACGATTGGAGCCGTGGCTGCAGAACCTGACACATGCCGATGCACTACAGCCAGAGTATTGCGAGCCTCGACGCATCGGTGTTCAGGGTGGAAAGTGCTGGGAAGTGGCACAAGCGTTAGTTACCACTGCCAAAGACCCAAATGTCACGTTGGTGGAAGGGGTATGGATTCGTCCATACGAACTCAATGAAGGTGAACAGCCTGCACCTCACACCTGGGCAATGGTCGATGGCTATCGTATCGACCTGGTTGGTGAGTTCTACTGCTGGCGTGGCGACTGCGAATGGTTGTACGAACCGTTGGCGGAATACAGTTATGCCGATGTTCGCAAGATATTCGGAAATGGCCCGAATGATGATGGCCTCTTCCCGGAAGGATTCGATATAAGCGAAATTTTCTGGTGGAAACAGCACGGAGATGATGAGTCGTTCTTCCCTGAACATTTGCGCAGCGAACGCGGACCGAGTCCAAAAGATTACGGGCAGCCGACAGGTAATTACGACACTAACCAAAAAGAATTCGACCGCTGGCTAGAATCCGAAGACTACGACCGCTGGCACGATGTGTCTCGCAAGTGGACGAAGGAACGCAATAATGTTATCAACAGCATCGTGTTCAAGCCTGCCATAGATCGTATGATTGCGCAGTCACGGATAGCGGCATGAACCTACGCGAACGAGTCCTGATGCTCCACCGGATGTATACCCCGCATCTGCCGGAGCCACGGTTTACCTGCTCGTGGAGCTACACCGGTAGAAGTGCGGATGGCAAGCATGAAGTTTTTAAATGTACGGCATGCGGGGATGTGCAGGTGGTGAATGATTTGTTAGGGCAGATGGAAACCAGGACTTGCAAAGGTTCGCAATGAGACTATCAGCGCAACAAGCTCTCATTTTAAAAATCCTGAGACTTGAAAAGAAACCTGTGTCGGTCGCTCGACTTGTCAAGAGCCGGTTGAAGAAACTGCGTATGGGTCCGAGTAAATACAGTAGAGACCCGTACCTTCGCAAAATTGTACGACACCGTGAACAGATGGCTTATTGACGCTACTAGTGAAGCCCCTGGGAAGAAAATTGTCAGTCCTTTGGTGCTACTAATGGAAGCCCGGGAACGACCTGGGATCGAGATTCCCCATGTATACATGGGGCTAGCCTTCGGGTGATTTACTAGAGCATCTAAGAAGGCGTTGGAAGCTCAAAGTTCCGCCAAGAACAAGTTTCTTGCTTCCTTTGCTGAATGCGAAGAGGCCATCCTTCACGGGGTGGTTAGATTCGTGAACACCACCGAGTCCATTCAGCTTAAATTTTAAATGCAGTGATTCAGCCTTTAGGCGACTGGGGTTATGGCGTCACTAAGGCGGGAAACATAGAACCTTTAGGCTGCTTGAGTGATGGCGTCAATAAGGTTTCGGACGGTAGCTTTAATCTTCGGATCGAAGCTGCCGTCATTTTTCCGCGTTGAACACAAAATCGAAGAACTTTTTTCTATTCTTGTAGGAGTTAGGATGCTCGCAACACTATCAGCAGAAGCTCAGGTTAACAGAATCTTGAATGATATCGGCTGCGCTCCAAGTAACTTTAGCGACATTGCTGCTCGTCATGCGAACTCAAGAGTACTCCAAGCGCTTAGAGGCACAAATGATTTCGATCCGAATGACGCCGAGTATTATTTGAGTGTTGCGCGGCAGATGGAATCGCTAGCTAAAGACTTCCCGGTTCCGATCAGTTGGAAAGAGACGCAAAAGATTAAAGAACTTCTTACCAGACGTAGTCAGGGTCCTCCGACTCCGTTTGCGGTAGTGGTGGTTGACAACGAACTATTCAGACGAGTCACAGCAGGCGTGGTCGAAACTACAAATAATCTCGGAGAATGCGCGGCATTCAAGAAACAAGAGATAGCATTCACAGTTGCCGAAGTTCTACGGAACCTAGGTCAGGGTGGAATTCGAGTCACAACAATTACAAATCAACGTCGTGCTCCGGAAACGTTCACCAACGCGCTGGTAGAAATTGGATTTACACAAACTGGAATTCCTCACTGACTTTAGTTGGAATCAATTAACGAACGGAGAAACTAAAATGGAAATACCATCAAGCAAGAAGTATCGTGGGGTGTTGTCGCTGTACAATGATGCAAAACAGTTTGGAATGATTGCGTGCCTGGAAAAGTTACCATTCGACGCGAAGACTATATTCGCCCATCGAACAAACTTCGTGGTGGGAACCAGGACCGATCAGCTTGTACCAGGCGTGATTTGCGAATTCGAAATTGGGGTTCCGTACAAGATCGGTCGTAACCCACAGGCTGTCCGGGTAAGAGTTTTAAACATTCAGGATGTTGGGGCTGCTGAGTTGCGGCAGGCTGCTGATGTCGTCCGGTTGCTTGGCGGTGCGGCATGAAACCGCGCAATCTAACAACTGACGCAGAACCTAACACCGAAACAACCAAGAAGATCGGTATGAAAATTTTCAGTCTAGGTGGTCTCCATGGGGCTAACCGCCGAGAGTTATTTAAAGTCATCCGAAGACTGCCGGATCGAGACGCCTCTTACGCCTGGATGATACAGCGCAACCTGATAAGCGAACACCCCCTGGACCCGAATAAGGGGTATAACACTCCGTTTGTTGTCGAGCTAACAGACGCCGGTCGGGTGTTTATTGAGCGAAATCCTGGAGCTAACCTCAGGCTTCCTCCGGTTGCCTACCAGGTTGACCGGGAGTTGTACGCGAAGATCGCGGTAATGGCTGTCATGAGGGACCAGGAACCAGAAGAACTGCTCACCCAGGTGCTGACCGAGGCAACAAAGGACCTGAACACCATTTTATTCGACGCGGCGAAGAAGAACCGCCCGGAACTTTTCTAGTTTTGGCGAAGAAGAAGCGAATGTTTTTTCTTCGATTTCAGGACGCCGACATTTGTCGGCATCTAGATGGGTACAAGACGCCGACAGGACGCCGACATTTGTCGGCATCCCAGGACGCCGACATTTGTCGGCATCCGGTATTCCTCATGTCGGCATCTGTTGGCATCCGGGAAATCGACCTTATCTCTAGTTTTATGTATGAGATACAGATTTCACCAAAAATTGTGTCGCCAGAATTGTGTCGCCACGGAGAGAGAGACACAAACACACACACAAATTGGTCGAAATGCACACATTGAAAGTGAAAGTGGAAAGTGGAAAGTGGGAACCCAAACACCCGTAACTTGTTGAGACGATAGCGGTCTAACCATTGGTTTTTTAAAAAAAAATGGGTCTTCGTAATAGAGAAAAGACTGACGACTCTTCTCTCTCTCTCCGTGGTGACGGAATCCTGGCGACACAATCGTAAAACTTATCCGTGATTCACCTCATGGGCGAATACATGGTGAAACTATTTTCGAGCGATTTTAAGGTTTGGCGGTGAGCAGGAAATTCTGTCTGTCACCAAATGGGATCGGATCGGGTTCCGACCGGGGATTACCGCAGGGTAACCGGTGCCGTGCTCGACGCAATGGGTGCCGACCTGGTGAGGGTATCTGATCGGTACTTTGGGAGCATGGATCGACGGTGTACCTGGGCGCGTTGTGTTCCAATCCGAATTTAAGATGGGTTTTATTTCTGTCTCGACAGAACACACTGAAATCTCATGGAGTTCAAGTTGTCGAGGTGGCAGAAAAACCATCGATTAAACCCATCGCCATGAAGTACATGGACATTATGGGCCGACTTCACCCGGACAAGCCAGTTCGCTACATCGGCACCTGGTTCAATTCTTCGGCGCTAATGCGATCCCGGGAAAGTGCCAGCGCAAGAACTAGCCCTTCTGATGACTGTGTTTAGAATCATTAAGTTAGCTTTGCGCAGGGTTGGATTGTTGCCAGTTTGATGCCGTGGACGAAAATAGGCAATCTCGCAACCGGCTGATCCTGCAACAATTTGCAACGTTTTTGCAACCGGACCGACTCGATCCACAACCGCAGGAAATCTTGACTCCGTCCCCGGCGGAATTAAGTTCGTAGTCTGATGATTCTAAACGGGTTAGATCGTCCTGGTTCCCGGGCGACGGTGGTCAAGTCTCAAATTGAGCCAGGGCGGGAACGCCCCACCGGAGGGTCGAGGTCGCCGTCGAGCGTCGATGGTAAATCACTGATTACATTGAGTTTACTAGCGACACGACACAACGACAAAAAAAAGGGGTGGTAGGTCAGAAAACACCACCCCGGCATCGGCAAATCAGGAACCGGAGAAAAGGGTGGTACCACCTTTCGGAACCCACCGGGGACATCCGCAACCCGGATGGTACCAAACAAAGACCGGTAGCAAGGAGTAAACAGCATGGACGATCAGGAAATGAATCAGGACCCGCAGGACATCCCCCAGGACGCACCACCGACCGATATCCGGGGCGTAGCGCAGCCGGAGGTAAGTCAGGGTGCGAAGCCGAAGAAATCGACCTACACCAGGAAGCCATGGGTAAAGCCTGAAGTGAGTGCGCAGAAGAGCGCGGCAAACAAGAAAAGCCGAGAAGCAGCGGAGTACAACAAAAGGGAAAGACCGAAGATGCTACAGGCTCG
>WNGI01002933.1_pt1 | contig 16956 bp, 16 predicted proteins | sample 5400621 | NCBI WGS metagenome assembly WNGI01 (sample SAMN13153374, study PRJNA577476) | soil metagenome | isolation source: 20 cm soil or saprolite under Garry oak tree replicate 1 | place: USA:California | collected 2016-06-15 | reverse complement strand
GCATCGCCCCGGTCGTGCGCGCGTGCTCCTGCCACCAGCTCAGTCCTCGCCCGGTGAGCAGCGCAACTTCGACGGCCCGACCCGCCCGCTGCCGCCCACCGCCCCCGAACCGTCGGTCGAGGCGCGCGGCCCAATGGGCGAGCCGCGCCGGCGTGAGGTCCGCCGTCCAGGCACGCAACCGCTCGCGCCGCGCGGGGTCGAGCGACGGCTCGTGGAACAGGCCCTCCGCCAAGGCGCGTACGTACAACCCGGTCCCGCCGACGACCACCGGCTGGCGGCCGCCGCCGCGGATCTGCCCGAGCCAGTGCGCGGCGTCGCGCGCGAAGCGGCCTGCACTGTAGCGCTCCCCCGGCTGGACGACATCGAGACCCAGGTGCGGCACGCGGGCCAGCAGCGCGCCGGACGGCTTCGCGGTGCCGATGTCCAGTCCCCGGTACACCTGACGGGCATCGGCGGAAACGACGGTGATGGGTTCGCGCTCGGCCCATGCGGCCGCGACCGCAGTCTTGCCGGCCGCGGTGGGGCCGACGAGGACCGGGGTTAGTGGAGGCGACGTCACCGCAGGAGTGCGGAGTGCGGAATGTGGAATGCGGAGTGGAATGCGAAATAGAAAGGGAAGGTCGTTCGCTGGACGACACCTCCATTGACACTCCGCATTCCGCACTCCGCATTCCGCATTCAGGTTCTCCCGAATCTGCGTTCCAGCTCCTCCTTGGGGAGCTGGACGACCGTCGGTCGTCCGTGCACGTCGTGCGCCGGGAGCGTCGCCGTGAGGAGCCGGGCCACCAGCTCGCGCATCTCGTCGGGCTCGAGGCGCTGGCCGGCCTTGATGGCGGCGCGGCAGGCGTACGTCGCCGCGAAGCGCTCCAACCGGTTGGCCAGCCCCCCGAACCGCCCGCCCGCGAGATCGGCAACGAGCTCGCCGAAGCAGCGCGCGGCGTCGAAGCGCGGGTGGGGGTTGGGCGCCGTGTGCACCACCACCGCCCGCCCGGAGAACGGCTCCACCTCGTATCCCACGCGCCGCAGCAGCTCGCGGTGGGCGTCAATCGCCTCGAGCTCGGGCGTCGTGAACTCGAGCGTCAGCGGTAAGAGCAGCCGCTGCGCGGGCGCCCCGTCCCCCGTGAGCTGACGCATCGCCCGCTCGTACAGCACGCGTTCGTGCGCGGAGTGCTGGTCGACGATCGCGACGCCGGAATCGGTCTGGAAGACGATGTAGGTATCGAAGACCTGAAGCAGAGGCGGGGCTCGGGGCTCGGGGTTCGGGGCTCGGGAATCCACTGGAAACAAATCGGGGGACACCGCAGCGCCGTCCCAGGACACCCCAGCCCCGAACCCCGAGGCCCCAGTCCCCAGCGGCGCCGCCGCCGCGAGGGGCCCCAGCGCCGCCCGCACCGCCTGCTCCACGACTTTCTCGACGAAAAACTTGTCGCGGAAGCGGACCTCCAGCTTCGAGGGGTGGACGTTCACGTCCACCGCGTCGCCGGGAAGCTCGAGAAACAGGATGAGCGACGGGCGGTCGCCGGGCGCGATGGTCGAGCGGTAGCCAGCCTCCCCGGCGCGCAAAATGAACGGATCGCGGATCGGGCGGCCCCGCACGAAGACATACCCCTTCCGGCCCGCAGGCTTCGCCTGCGCCGGGCGCTGTGCGAAGCCCCGTACCTCGAGCGGGCCTTCGCGGTGCGCGATCGGCAGCAGCGTGCCGGCAAGCTCGGGACCCCACAACGCGTGGACCCGGTCGATCGGACGCGTGCTGGGACGGACGTCGATCAGGGGGCGATCGTCGCTCGTGAGGGTGAAGGCCACGTCGGGACGGGTGAGCGCGAGCAGCGTCACGACTTCGGCGGCCGCGCGGGTCTCCGTGGCCTGGGCCCGCAGGAACTTGCGGCGGGCGGGTGTATTGAAGAAGAGCCCACGCACCGTGACCGTCGTCCCCCGCTGCCGCACGGCATCCTCTACGCCCTCGCGCTTGCCGCCGGTGACGCGCAGGCGGGTGGCCGCATTGCCGTCCGACGAGGTCTCGAGCTCGAACCGCGACACGGACGCGATGGCGGGCAACGCTTCGCCGCGGAACCCGAACGTCGCCACGCCGATCAGGTCCGCGGCCTCTCGAATCTTGCTCGTGGCGTGGCGCGATAGCGCGAGCTCGGCATCGGCGCGACTCATGCCCGCGCCGTCGTCGCTCACGCGGATCAGGCTCTTCCCCCCGTCCTCGATTTCGATGCGGATCGCGCTGGCGCCGGCGTCGAGTGCGTTCTCGATCAGTTCCTTGAGGACCGATGCGGGCCGCTCGACCACCTCACCGGCGGCGATCTGGTCGGCGACCTGGGGCGCCAGAACGGCGATCGTGGCCCTCACAGCCGCGATACTTCGGCGGCGAGCACCCAGCCGCGGACGCCGTCCGCGCGGCGCACCTCGAGCCAGGCGCCGTAACGCCGCTCGACCAGCAGCGCGGCACCGGCCTCGACCATCGATGCGGGGCTCGCACCTCCGTACGGCGCCACCCGAACCGGCGTGGCGGCGTTGAGGACGATCGCGAGCGGCCGGGCCCGGCTCGCCCCCTCGCGGGCCGCGAGCCCCGCCGCCGCAACGCCGAGGACGGAGAACCCGAGAGCGACCGCGCGGCGGCGCCGCGCACCCACCGCAGTCCACACGGCGACCCAGCAGAGTCCCGCGGCGAGCGCCCATTCCCCGGGCGTGGCGAGTCCCGTGGTCAACAGCGCTTCGCTCGCGGCGTCGGGAGCCGGGAGGAGCTCGCGCGCCCGTCGCACGAGTGGGTCGCGCGGGGCGAGCCGAACGGCCCGTACCCAAGCCGCCGTCGCCTTGCCGTCCGCGCCGGCCCGGTACAGGGTGGCCCCGAGGTTGTACCAATGCGCCGGCACGCGCGGGGCCGCGGCCGCGCGTGCCGCGAACGAGTCGGCCGCGGCTCGGAGCGCCCCCGCATCGTACAGCGCTTCCGCACTCGGTGTCTGGGCCGGGGCGGACCGACCGAGCCCCGCGACGGCCACGAGCAGCATCACGGCCACCACGCGGCGCCCCTTCCCACCCGGCTCGCCGCTCAGCACGCGCAACACCTGCTCGAGCTCCGCCGCGAGCTCGACCGCATCCCCGAGACCGCGGGGCCCGTAGCGGGAGGCGCGGAGGCGGTCGCGCAGGCGCTTCACGTGGTCGGCGACCGCGCTGTCGACCCCGGTCGCGCGGAGCGCGCGGGCGAGCCCATCGCCGTCCCGGGCCGGCGCGTCGGACACGTGGCTCGCGAGGAGCGCCTGAAACTCGCGCTCCAGCTGTCCCAGCCGCGTGAGCGGCGCCGGCGCCGCGGGCGGCGCCGTCCCGCCGACGCGCGCGCCAGCCGCGCGGCGACGCCCGAGCCATACGAGGAGAGGCGGGCCGACGAAGAGGACGAGCCAACCCCAGGGCACGAAATCGCGCGCCAGCTCGTCCGCCCACGCGGGGACGCGCCCGCGCGCCAGGGGCGGCAGGGCACGCGCCGCGTGCGGCTCGATCCCGGGTGCCACGGCGAGCGCGCGCGGCGCAGCGGTCGCCGTGCGGTATTCGCCCGCCGCGAGATCGTAGTAGGGATAGCGCACCTCGGGCAGGAGGAACGAGCCGGCGGAGTCGGGCATCACCAGGTAGTGAAACACCTTCGTGCCGGCGATCCGTCCGTCGCGCGGCGCGATCCGCATCCCGGTTTCTCCGCCGTAGGGCCGGAACCCCCGCGGCCAGTGGATCGCCGGTTCCGGCCAGAGCGCCACGTTGCCCGACCCGGACACCGTCGCCGTCATCGCGATCGGCTCTCCGACGCGACCGTTCGGCGGCTCGAGCCCCACGTCCAACGCGAGTCCCCGGGCGGCGACGCGTTGGTCGTCCGCCGGCCGGTGCGCGGCGGGCAAGGGCAGCACGGTGACCGGCACCGTGTCGCTGCGCAACGAGTACCGCTCTTCACGCTTGAAGACCGAGAAGGTCATCGGCACCGCGTAGGCGACCGAGGCAGGCGGGATCACGATCCGGCCGGGCGCGAGCGGGAACAGCGCCTGGTGGGCGACGAACAGGTCCATCCACTCCCCTCGCACCTGCCGCGACGCGGCGACCTCGGTCGGAACGGCCCCCGGGTACGACCACGCGCCTTCGGGCGTCTGGAGCGAGAGGATCGGTGGGTAGACCAACCGGGTGCGCAACTCGCGCGGAAACCACGCCGCGGCGATCACGTCGAGCTGCTGGCCGACCAGCACCGAATCTCCCGGCAGAAGGAGACTGAGCGCGACCCGGTCGTTGTGCGCGGGCGGCGGGGCGGCCTCGATCAGCCGGCGCGCAATCGGCGACACCGCCGTCGCGAGCCCGGTCGCCGCGCTGTCCACCATCACGGTGAGCGGCGGGGTCGCGATCTCCCGTGTGCCCTGCCGCACGCGCACCGGCCCGATCACGAGCGTGCCGGGACGCTGGGGCTTGAGCCGCAGCTCGCGCGTCATGGTGCGGATCGGCCCGCCCACCCCTTCGAGGGCGACCTCCATCACCTCGCGGGAGCCGACGATCGTGAAGCCCGTGAGCCCGGGCAGGGCCAGCGCCACCGGCTCGGCCGAACGGGACCGCGCGCGGATGGTGAGTGTCAGCTCTTCGCCTGCCGGCACGCGCGCGCGATCCACCCGAGCCGTCACGTCGGGCGCCGGTGCGCTCTGCAAGGCCAGCAGCAGCCACAGCGCGGGGGTCACCAGTCCTTCACGCCCGGCTCGGCCGGGTGCCGCATCAGGCCTGCCCGATCCCGGCGTGTCTTCAACTCCTCGTGCCCGATCGAGCGCAGCAGCTGTTCGGCCTGGGCCGGGTTGAGGCCGCCCTGGACCCCGCCACTGCTCCGGGCCCCGCCGCCCGACGGTCCGCTCCCTCCACCACCGCTGGGCGGGGCCTTGTTCTGGCTGCTGCCGCCGTGCTGTCGGACGGCGAGCTCGAGATTCCACTTCGCTGCCCGGTCGTGCGGTCGCAACAGCAGGGCTTCGCGGTACGCGCGCTCGGCGTCGGCCAGGTGCCCGTCGCGGCCGGCGCTATCCTCCTCGGCCTGGTGCAGCGCGAGGAGCCCGAGATTGTAGAGGGCGCGGAACCGCAGGTCGGGATCGAGCGACGCAGCAGCGTGGGCGAGGCTCGACTGGGCTGTCTCCGCGTCCGAGTCCGCCAGTGCCGCCGTGCCCGCGTTGTACCAGGCGGCGTCCTCCTTGCGACGCCCGGCGAGCTCCGCCAGGTAGGCGGCGCGTGCGCGCCGGAGGTCATGGCGGTCCCAGGCTTTCTCCGCGAGGCTCCGTGGCAGCTGAGGCTGCTGCGCCGCGCCGCCCGACGGGGCGGCGAGACACGCGAAGGCGAGCCCGACGAGCGCGGCGGTGCGTCGCGAGGCGGCCTGCGCCACCAGCAGCACCACGGCGAGCATCAGCGGCAGCCAGGCGCGTGGTCGGCTCTGCTCCGTGCGGGTTTCGCTCGCCTGCGCCCGACGATACGAGGCGACGAGGTCGCGCACCGCGCCGGCTTGGTCGGGGAGGTCCGCCGCGACGAGGGTCCCTTGCGCCGCGTCAGCCGCTGCGCCGAGCATGTCGTCCCGTCGCACGGTCTCGATGACGCGCCCGTCTTCATCCTTCTGATAGCCGAGCAGGCCGCCGTGGTCGTCCCGCGTGGGAATGCGCGTCGGGCTGCGCCCGCCCTCGGCCACCAGGATCAGGCGGATCCCATCGGCTTTGAGGCGCTGAGCCTGCGTGGTGATCGGCGGCAGCGAGTCGTGCGCCTCTCCGTCGGTGAACACGACGAGCACGCGGTCGGCGAGCTCGGGGCTGGCCTGCAGCAGCTCGCCCCCCTGGCGCAACGCGGGCGCGAGCCCGGTGCCTCCCTGGGAGGCCATGTCGGGGTCGAGCGCGTCGAGGTACAGCATCAACGCCGACCCGTCGATCGAGAGTGGCGACAGGATGTAGCTCGAGCCGGCAAAGGCGATGAGGCCGACGCGGTCGCCGTCCAGATCCTGGACCAGCCTTCGCGCCTCTCGGACGGCACGCCGCAGCCGGCTGGGCGTCGCATCCTCCGCGAGCATCGAACGCGAGATGTCCACCGCGATCACGACCGAGAGGCCGCGCGTTTCGGCGACGACCCGCTCCTCTCCCCACCGGGGCCCCGCGAGCGCCACCACGCCGAGGAAGGCGGCGACGGCGAGCGCGGTGGGCCCGAGGCGCCCGGCGGCGACCGCCTGCCGCACGGTTTCCTGCGACCAGAGTGCGGCCCGTCGGAGGCGGACGCGCCGCGCCCAGGCGGCGGCGAACCAGACGGCGCCGCCGATGAGCGGCGCGAGCGCGAGCACGACGGGGGCGTCGAACGTCATCACGGAACCCGCACGGCGAACGTTCCCGCGAGCACGATCTCGAGTGCCAGCGCCACCAGCCCGAGAGCGAGTGGGACGCGATAGGCTTCATCGAAGCGTCGGTACACGACCTGCTCGACTGGGGTCTTCTCGAGGCGATTGATCTCCTCGAAGATATGGCGCAGCGATTGCGTGTCGGTGGCGCGGTAGTAGCGCCCCCCCGTCGTGGACGCAATCTCCGTCAAGAGCGGCTCGTCGATTTCGACCGGCCGCATCTCGTAGCGCAACTGGCCGTCGGCCCCGTATTCGGTCGGCATGGGCGCCTGCCCTCGTGTGCCGACGCCGATGGTGTAGATCTTGATGCCGAACGCCGCCGCCGCCTGCCCGGCCGTTCGGGGATCCACAGTGCCCTTGTTGTTCACCCCGTCGGTGAGCAGGACGAGCACCTTGCTCTTGCCCGGCGCGCGCCGCAGCCGGTTGGCCGCCGTTCCGATCGCCGTTCCGATCGCCGTCCCGTCCTCGAGCATTCCCGGGTGCAGCTCGCGCAGGGCCTGCTCCAGTACCGCATAGTCGGTCGTAATCGGGACCTGGGTGAGCGCCTGCCCGGCGAATGCGACGAGGCCGATGCGATCCGAGGTGCGTGCCCGCACGAACTCGATCGCGGTCTGCTTCGCGACGTCGATGCGGTTCGCCGGCGCGAAGTCTTCCGCCTGCATGCTGCCCGAGATGTCCACGGCCAGCACGATGGAGATCCCCTCGCTGCGCGTTTCGCTGCGCGCAGCGCCGATGCGGGGTCCCGCGGCGGCGATGATCCAGGCGGCGAGGCAGGCGCTGCGCAGGGTGACGGGCAGGCGCGCGACCCAGAGACGCTCCGTGGCTCCCGCCGCCGGCCGGACATCGCTCATGCGCGTGCCGGAGAGGCGGGCCAGCCGTTTAGCCCGCAGCCACCACCACACGGGCAAGAGGCCGAGCGCGAGGAGCAGCAGAGGCCGGGCGAAGCTCACGGAGCCACGTCGCGCGCGAGCCGGCGCGCCACGGCGGAGAGCGCCGCGACATCGGTCCCATGGGCGGAGGCGAAGGCGACGCGGTCGAGCTGCTCGAGCAGCTCGCGCAGCTCCCGCAGCGGCGCGTCGGAACGGGCGCGTTCGACGACCGCCAGGCACTCGCCGGTGTCGAGCGCCGGGTGCGCCTCGGGGAGCGCGCGCGCCAGCGCGGCTCGCAGCCGCCAGATCGCCCGCGCGGCGACGGCCTTCGGCTCCCCGGCGGCGAGCCACCGTGTGTCGGGGACCTCACGTTCCAGTGGAACCGGAGGTGCCGGCTCGAGGGCCCGGGGCCGTCGCCTGCGTCGGGCCACGCCGGCGGCGAGGAGCCCGGCGGCCAGCGCCACGGCGGCGAGCGGCGGCAGCGGATCCTGGTGCGCGGCACGCAGCGGCGCCAGTAATCCTTCCGGACTCGGGCTCCGCAGCGAGTCCGGGATCACGCTCGCGACCCTGAAGGTCGTCGTGCCCCCGGCCGTCGAGTCCGCCCTCCCGTCGGGCCCGAGCAGCCACAGCGGAGGCAGTGCCAGCTTGTGAGCGCCGGGCTTCCAGGCGACGACGGCGTAGCGAACCACCCAGCCGTCCGCGCTTCGCAGCACCGCCGCATCTGCGAGCGGCTCCACGGCGTCCGTCGCGTCGAGCTTGCCGGCCCGGACCTGCCAGCCGTCGCGTAGCGGAAATGCCCGCTCGAGCCGGATCGTGTCGCCGACGGTGGGAGCGGCCGGAGTGACCGACCATCCTCCCCCCTGCCCCGTTGCCAGACGCCACGACGCCATGATGCCAAGACAAACCAGGCGGACCGTCATCTTTTCAGCCGGCGGGCACGCTCGGCGAAGGCGCGGCGCAGCAGCACGCCGTACGGCACGTTGGTCTGGAGCGCGACGCGGTCCACACCCGCTTGGGCAAGCTTCCGGGTGCGCTCCTGGAGCTGGCGCTCGGCGGCAACGCTCACACGCGTCCGCGTCGGCCCGTGGCTGGTATCGAGCAGCACCCGCTGGCCGGTCTCGGCGTCCTCCATATCCACCCAGCCCGCGTCGGGGAGCTGGCGTTCGCGCGGGTCGTCGATGGTGATGGCGACGACATCGTGGCGCGCCGCCAGCTGCGCCAGCGGAACCTCCCAGCCCTCGGCCCGGAAGTCCGATAGCACGGCCACGATCGCATGGTGCTTCGGCAGCTTCGCCGCGTAGCTCAGCGCCTCCCCCAGGTTGGTACCCCGGCCGCGCGGTGTGAACGCCACGAGATCGCGGATCACGCGCAGGGCGTGCGGCCGGCCCTTGGCGGGTCGCACGATCAACTCGACCTGGTCCGCGAACATCAGGGCGCCCACGCGGTCGTTGTGGCGCGCCGCCGCCAGTGCCAGCACGGCCGCGACCTCCACCGCGAGGCCCGCCTTCGTGTACGGGCGCCCGAACTGGCACGAGCCGGACTGGTCCACCACGAGGAGCAGCGTGTTCTCGCGCTCCTCGTGGTACGTCTTCACGAACGGGTGGCCCATGCGCGCCGACACGTTCCAGTCGATCGCGCGGAAGTCGTCTCCCTGCTGGTACTCGCGTACCTCTGCGAATTCGATGCCCTGGCCACGGAACATCGAGCGGTATTCGCCCGTGAACAGCGAGCTGACCAGGGAACGCGTGCGGAGCTCGATGCCCTTGACCTGCCGGAGCACTTCGGGAGTGACGAGACGCCGGCGGGCGCGGAGCGGGGAGCTCTCGCGACGTCGACGATCCCTGCCTTCGTACTTCACGGCACGCCCACGGCCTCGAGGATCTTCCCGATGACGCGGTCCGAGTCCATGTCTTCGGCCTCGGCCTCGAACGTGAGGAGTACGCGGTGGCGCAGCACGTCGAAGGCCATGGCCTTCACGTCCTCCGGCACGACGTAGGAGCGGCCGCGCAGGTACGCGTGGGCCCGCGCCGCCTGCGCGAGGTAGATCGACGCGCGCGGGCTCGCCCCGAAGGCGATGAGCGGCTTCAGCTCCGGCAGGCCGATCGCCTGCGGCTCGCGTGTCCCCCGGACCACATCCACGATGTAATCCACGACTTTCTGGTCCATGAAGAGCTCCGCGATCGCGCTGCGCGCCGCGAGGATGTCGTCGGCCTCCGCCACGCGCTGGACTTCGATCGGCCGCCCCGACGCCATGCGCGCGACGATCTCCTTCTCGGCGTCGCGCGTCGGGTAGCCGACGCGCACCTTCAGCATGAAGCGATCGAGCTGGGCCTCGGGGAGCGGGTAGGTCCCCTCCTGCTCGATGGGATTCTGAGTCGCGAGCACGAGAAACGGCTCGCCCAGGAAGAACGTCTCCCCGCCGAGCGTCACCTGCTTCTCCTGCATCGCCTCGAGCAGCGCCGCCTGCACTTTGGCGGGAGCGCGGTTGATCTCGTCGGCGAGCACCAGGTTCGCGAACAACGGCCCCTTCTTCGGATAAAACTCCTGGGTCTTCTGGTCGAACACCATGGTCCCGATCACGTCGGCGGGCAGCAGATCCGGCGTAAACTGGATTCGTGAGAATGCGATGCGCAGGCATTCGGCCACCGTGCGCACCGCCAAGGTCTTGGCGAGCCCCGGCACGCCTTCGAGCAGCACGTGTCCGCCCGTGAGCAATCCAATGAGCAGGCGCTCCACCATCAACTCCTGCGCCACGACCCGCTTCGCGACCTCGTGCGTGATGGTCTTGCTCAGCGCCGCGTCGCCGGTCTTCGCCGTCCGAGTGGTCATTTCAGCCCCGCCTCCGCCGCTTTGCGCACCGCCGGCTCCTTGTCCTTGCTGTAGAGTTCTAATAGCCCCCGGGCTTCGGGGCGCGCGATGTGTCGCAAGCCGTCCACCGCCGCCGCCCGCACGGTCGCACTCCGCCGGTGCATCACGCCCCCGGGCTCGGCGTACCGGGCGAGCACGTCCAGGGCCTCCCGCGCCCCCAGCCGGCCGATAGCCCGCAGCAACTCCGCCTGTACCCCTTCGTCGGGCTCCTGCTCCACCCGGCGAATCAACACGGTGGAGGAGGTGGGGTCGCCCCCGGCCGCAACCGCCCGGGCGGCCGCCGCGCGGACGGCGACGCTTTCATCCTTGAGCGCCGGCATCGCCGGCCGCGCGATCTCCCGCCCACCCGCCTCGGCGAGCCCGAGCAGGGCCGCCTCTCGCACGAACTCGGACGGATGGCGCAGCAACGGAATCAACAAGGTCACCGCCTGCGGGCTCCCCGTCAGACCCACGAACTCCGCCGCCGCCGCGACCACCTGGGGATCCTGGTCGGCAAGCTTGCCTTGCAGCGGCTCGAGCGCCCGATCCGCCGCCTTGCGCACCGCTCCCCGGTACGGCGCCCGCAGGTCCACGGGCACCGAGAGGAACGCGTCCAGGACGAGCCCCATGGAAAGCGACGCCAGCGCGGCCACGGCCGCCACCACCGCCTCGCGCTCCTCAGGCGGCACCCGCGGCTCGCCGAGCCGATGCACCAGGCGTTCCAGCAAGGCGCGCTCCGACAGCGCGAGCGCGGCCCGGTCGATCGTCTCGAGCAGCCGCGGATCCTTCGCCGTCGGCAGCAGGCGGTCGAGGGCCGCGATCGCGTCCGCCGCAATGGCGACGTCCCGCAACCCCAGGAGCTGGGGAGCGAGCCCGGCGAGTTTCTCCACCGCGGCAGACTGCTCCTCGGGCGAGCTGGCGGTCCCCAACGCCGCCACGGCCCGCTTCACCTCCACGTCCACCGGCAGGACATCGGGCCGAAACGCGGCGCTGGCGCGTTTTCCGGCCAGCACGGCCTCCGCCGCCGCAGCGGTGGACTGCTCCGCCGTGACCGCCGTCGGGGGAGCCGACGCGGCCGGTGGGTCCGGCGTCGCCGATGTACCCGACGCCGGCGTCGGCGTGCGCAGTCGCTCGAGGCGAGCCGCAGTACGGCGTCCCAGCGCGAGGGCGATGCGGCCGAGCGCCCGATCGTCGGGCGGCACCGTACCGGTGGCCACTTGGAACAGCGCCAGCACGTGATCGGGCGTCATGCCGGGATTGAGGGTCACCGTCCGCACGCCGCGCGCATACAGCAGGCCGGCAAGCTCGGCAATTTGCGCGTTGCGGGGCAACAGGTGCTGCCCGTGCCAGTGCAGTCCGGTGACGCCCACTTTCCACTCGACGGTGCCTAGCGCGGCGAGGGCCGGAATCGCCTCGCCGATCTGTCGCAGCGACTCGATCACCGCCGGGTGTGACGGTGGGTACAGCCGCGTCAGGCGGAAGGTCGTTCCGATGGCGCCGAGGGCGCGGTCGACTCCTGCGGTATCCGCTGACATGGCCTAGCGCTTGATCCGCTCTCCCCCATTCAGTTGCTCGATGGCCTCGACTTCTTGCCCGGCGAGCCGCCGGTACTTGCCCTCGGCCAACCTCCCGAGCCGCACCGGCCCGTAGGCGACCCGGTGCAGCCACTCCACCTTGAGACCCAGCGCCTCCGCGAGCCGCCGGACGATGCGCTGGCGACCTTCCGCCAGGGTGACCTCGATCTCGATGCTGCGCTCCACGGGGCGCACGCGGAAGTCGACGACCCGGACCGGCCGGCCGTCGATTGCCGGGGGTCGTTCGAGGGCTGCACGGACCTCGGTTGCGCTGTGGCCGTGAACCCGCAGCCAATAGGTGCGGGGCACGGCATAGCGCGGGTGCATCAGCCGGTGCGCCGCGGCGCCGTCCGTGGTGAGGAGCAGCAGCCCCGACGTCATGACGTCCAGACGTCCAACGTACGTGAGCCCCGGGACGTTGGGGAGGAGGCTATAGACGGTCCGTCGCCCCTCCGGGTCACCCCGGCTCACCACGTAGCCGACCGGCTTGTTGAGTGCGAGCCAGGTGACGGGGCCCGGCCGCACCGCGCGGCCGTCCACGGTCACGCGCTGGCGCAGCGGATCCACGCTCATGCCGATCGTGGCGACGGCGCCGTCCACGCGCACGCGACCCGCGCGAATCAGATCCTCGGCCTTGCGGCGGGACGTCACGCCCGCACGCGCCAAGGCGCGTTGCAGGCGCATCAGCGTCATTCGGGTTCGGCGGGCGCAGGGGGCCGGAGCGCCACCGACAGTTCTTCCAGCCGCGGCAGCTCGTCCAGGTCCTTGAGGCCGAGGATCTCGAGGAACTGCGGCGTGGTGCCGTACAGCAACGGCCGCCCGAGCCCTTCCCCCCGGGTGACGATCTCCACCAGCCCGCGCTCGCTCAGCTTTTCGATGACGGCGCCCGAATCCACGCCGCGGATCTCGTCCACCTCGAGCCGTCCCACGGGCTGCCGGTAGGCGATGATGGCCAGCGTCTCGAGCGCGGCCGGGCTGAGTCGCCGCGGGCGCAGCGCGAACTGCGCGCGATCGATCGCCTCCGCGTACTCCCGCCGGGAGAGGAACTGCCACCCCTGTGCGATCTCGATCAGCTCGACCCCGTGGTCGCCCGTCGCGAACGCGTCCCGGAGCTCGGCCAGGGCGGCTCGCACCGCCGCCGTGCCCGCCGGCGGATCGAGTGTCAGCAGGTCTTCGACCGTGAGCGGCCGCGCCGAGGCGAACAGCGCCGCCTCAATGAGCTTCGCGAGGGGACTCACGGCGGATCTGAATCAGGGCGAACGGCCCCTCTTGGTGAACGTGCAACGCACCGCGCTTCGCGAGCTCGAGCAGGGCGATGAACGCGGACAGGACGTCCACGATCGTGGGACGCTCCCCCACGACGTCGCCCCACCCGAACGTCGCGCGCTCGGCGAGCAGCGCCTGAATGCGCTCCGTCGCCCCTTCCACGTCGAGCGGCCGCGGAACCACACGGTGCAGCACCGGCTCGGGGATGAGCGCGATCACCCGCTCCGCGGCGGCCAGCAGATCGTTCAGGTCGATCACGAGCGGCGGCGGCGGCGCGACGGGCAGCTCGGGAGAGAAGCCGCGCCCGAACTGCTCGGCCCGGCGCGCCGCCGCCGCCCCCAGCCACTCCACCAGCTCGCGGATCTGCTGGTACTCGAGCAAGCGGCGCACCAGCTCGGCGCGCGGATCCTCCCATTCATCGTCGCCCAAGTGCCGCGGCAAGAGCATCTGCGCCTTGATCCGCAGCAGCCGGGCGGCCATCTCGAGGTAGTCCGCCGCCTGGTTCAACCCCAGCTCGTTGATGACGGCGAGAAACTGATCGGCGATCTTCGCGATCGGCAGGTCGGTGATGTCGACTTCGTCTTCGTGGATCAGGTGCAACAGCAGATCCAGGGGGCCCGAGAATTGCTCGAGCTCGACGACGAAGCCGGCCTGGTCCTGAGCCGTGGGCGGAAGCGCCGTCATGAGGCCGCCCCGATCCGGAGGCCCCCGACCACGGCGAGACCCAGGTTCATCAGCTGCTGGGCCGGCCACAGGAAGACGTCGATCACGCCAGGCGCGAGCCAGAGAATCAAGAGGAGCGGCAGCATGCCGAGCGCATAGAACTGACGGTACTTGAGCCCCCAGCCGGGAGGTAGCAAATGGTAAAAGACGTGGCTGCCGTCGAGCGGCGGGATCGGGATCAGGTTGAAGAACGCGAGCACCAGGTTGAGACGCATGCCCTGGTAGGCCATCTCCTGCAAGATCGCGAGGCTCCCACCCAGCGACGGCACGCCCCGACCGGCCAGGCCGGCAGCCCCGAACAGGCCGGTGAACACCACGAACAAAGCCAGGTTCACGACGATACCGGCGAGCGACACGATCACGTCCCCGCGCACGAACCTGCGGTATTTCCTGGGATTGACCGGCACCGGCTTCGCGGCCCCGAACAGAAACCCGGCATGAGAGATCCACAGAACGACCGGCACGAGCACGGTCATGATGGGATCGATGTGCTTCAGGGGGTTGAGCGTCAGCCGCCCCAGCATATAGGCGGTGTCATCGCCCTGCCGATAAGCGGCTTCGGCGTGGGCGTATTCGTGGGCCACCATGGAGAAGAGCAGCACCGGGGCCCAAATGAGGATGTCGAACGAAATAGCTCGGGCTCGGGGTCGGTGACCGTCTAACATAACGAGCCGGCGGGGGCTCGGTCAACGGCGTAGCGCCTTGACCGACCTACACTTACCGTCTATCTTCCGCGCCTCACGAGGAGGCGAAGTGCCGAGAATCAAGTCCGCGAAGAAGGCGATGCGGCAGGGGCGAGCCCGCCACCTGCGCAACCGCGCCCAGAGCTCCGCGCTCCGGACCGCACTCAAGCGCGTGCGGACCGCAACGACAGGCGAGCAGGCGGGCGAGGCGTATCGCGTGGCCGCGCGGTTGCTCGATCGCGCCGCCCGAAAGAATCTGATCCGACTGGCGGCCGTTGTTCGAAAACTCTCGAAATAAATAACGACGTCGAGCAAAAACGTCGCGCAAAGACGTCGCGCAGAGGCGTACGGTTTTGCGTGACGACTTTGCTTGACGTTTTCGCGTGACGCCTTTTTTCTTCTAGACTGCAGCCAATTCCGCCCCACACTGCCCGCAGTACCACTCCGTCGGCAGGTTCATCGTACCGCACTCCTTGCACCGCAACGTCCGCGCGGCTTCCTCGTCGCCCGCGGCTGCGGACGTCTCGGGGAGCACCGGTGCCGGGACGGGGTTGGCAGCTCGCTGCGACGGCGGTGCGGCGGCGCGGGGCGGATCGCCTGGGATCGAGGGCTGGAACTGAGCGCCACTGGCGCGCCGCGGGGAAGGCGCCGACCCCGTGTCGTCCTCGGTGACGGACTTGATGAACTCGAGCTCGTCTACCTGGACCGCTTTTTCGGGCGGCTCCGGCGGCAGGAGAGGGGGCGCCGTGGGGCGCGCTTGCGGTGCCGCGGCAGGCGCTGCTCGCGGGGTTGGCCGGTTGCGGACCAGCGCGTCAAGCTCCTCGAGCTTTTGGATGTCCGCCTCGACCGCCTGCAGGTCTTCGCGCACCGACACCAGCTCCGCCAGGACGTCTTGGTGCACCTGTTCCCATTGCGCTTCGTCGAACTCGCCGACCGAATGGCGGAGCTCGGTCTCGGTCAGCTTCTCCGCCGCGAGGGCCTCTTTCTTCTGGAGCTCCCCGCGCATGTGACGCTTTTCCTGGATCGCCAGGCGGGCGCTCTCGGCATGTGCTTTGAGCTCCTCCATCACAGCCACGAGCCGCGCCTCGTAGTCCTCACGCACGCGCGCCCGCACGTTCCCCGGCGTCGCGTCCGCCGAGCTGTTCAGGCGCGCGATCCAGGCTTCGTATTGGCGCCGCTCCTCCAGCAAGCGCTGGATGATGGCTGTGCTCTTAGACATGCCCTTAGGCATCTTGCTCCCGGCGGAGACGCAGCAGCGCCTCAGGACTCAGTTCGTTCACTCGCCCCAGCATGCGCGCTGTCCAGATGATGCGCGCGCCGTGCTCGAGACTCTCCATTCGGATCCACGCGGCGTCGAGCGTCGCCCCGACGGTCACGGCCCCATGGTTCGCCAACAGCCATGCCTGGTGCCCCGCCAGGTGCGGCTCGAGCCGGTCCCCCAGCTCCGGCGTCCCTGGCGTCCCATAGGGGACCAGGGGTACGTCCCCGCACTGAACGATAAGCTCAGGCAGGACCAATATATGCAAGTCCTGCCCCGCGACCGCCAAACCGGTCGCCACGGGGGGGTGGGCGTGCACGACGGCGCCGACGTCGGGCCGGCGGTTCAGGATTCGGAGGTGCAAGTCCAATTCACTCGTAGGGTTGCGGCGCCCACCCCGCTTGCGGCCGCGCAGATCGACTTCCACCATGTCCGCCGGCCGCACCAGCGCCTTGATCACACCGGACGGGGTCACGAGCACCCGATCAGGCCCCAGGCGCACCGCCAAGTTGCCATCCTGTCCGGCGATGAGCCCCCGCTCCGCGAGCTGGCGGCAGCATTGCGCCATGCGGCGGGCGACCGCTTGTGCCGTCACGACCCGGCAGGCGCCTCCACCTGGTGGACGACCGTGCCGCCCACGATGGTGACCGCGGCGCGCCCGGTCAGCGCCCGGCCCGCGAACGGCGTGTTGCGGCTCTTCGAGCAGAACGCTGCCGGATCGACCGTCCAGCGCGCGGTGACGTCCAGCACGACGACGTCGGCGGGCGCCCCGGGCTTGAGCGTGCCGCCTGGCAGTCGGAAAGCGGCGGCGGGCGCGGTGCTCATCCGGTGGACCAGCTCGGGAAGCGCGAGCAATCCTCCCGCTACGAGCTCCGTGTACGCCACGGCGAACGCGGTTTCCAACCCGACGATCCCGAAGGGTGCGTCGTCGAAGGCGGCTTCCTTGGCATCGTAGGCATGGGGGGCGTGGTCCGAGGCGATGCAGTCGATCACACCCTCCTTGAGCGCCTGGCGTAGCGCCGCGACATCGGCCGGCTCGCGCAGCGGCGGGTTCATTTTGGCATGCGTATCGTAGCGCTCGCAGGCGCGCTCGGTGAGCGTGAGGTGGTGCGGTGTGACCTCGGCGGTGACGCGGACCCCCTGCTCTTTGGCGCTGCGAATGAGCGCGACCGAGCCACGCGTGGACACGTGGCACAGATGCACGTGCCCGCCGGTGAGGCCGGCGAGCAGGACGACGCGCCCCACCATGATTTCTTCCGCCGCCGCGGGGATGCCTTTGAGACCTAACCGGGCGGCGACCAGCCCCTCGTGCATCACACCGCCGGCGGCGAGGGTCGGGTCTTCGCAGTGATCGGCAACCGGG
>WNGI01004249.1_pt1 | contig 16957 bp, 15 predicted proteins | sample 5400621 | NCBI WGS metagenome assembly WNGI01 (sample SAMN13153374, study PRJNA577476) | soil metagenome | isolation source: 20 cm soil or saprolite under Garry oak tree replicate 1 | place: USA:California | collected 2016-06-15 | reverse complement strand
AGCAGGCTGGTATGCAGTATTGACGAGCTGTTCGGCACCGATGTTCTGGCCGTTCAGCTGGAACTGAACGCCCACCACGCCGACGTCGTCAACGGCAGTCGCGACGAGGGTCACGGCACCGGTAAGAATGGTGTCGCCGGCAACGCCCGGGGAAAACAGCGATACGATCGGCGCAGCGATATCTTGTTGCGTGAACGGATGCCTTGCCGTCCAATTAGCCACGGCGGCATTCCAATAGGCCAATCCCACCTGACCGGTCAGGATCGTAAAGCAGGTCTTCCCATTGAACGTGGCCGGGTAGCTGTACGGGAAGGCGCCCGGTCCGAGCCAAATCATGACGTTGTTCGAGCAGTCGACCAGATTCGGGGGGACCATCGTCTCCCGGATGCCGAGATCCTCCCGAGCTCGGGCGTCGGCCCGGAACACGTTGTTGTAGAGCGCGAGTTTGGGACCGAGGTCGTCCCATTTCCAGAATGGGTTGCCGTTCGGCACAGCGCCAGAATAGGCAGCATCCATTGTCTGCATGCGCATGAGCGAGTTCTTCATGGTCACCAGGTTGTCATGGCCGTCCTGGTCCATGGACGCAGCGTACCGCTGCGCGCTCACCCCGGAATAGCAGCCGTCAAAGAACGAATCGTCGATCGTACCGCCGTTCAGGAAGTCGTTTTCGACACAGTCATCGCGGTTGTACTTGACGTAGATCCCCCGCACGCTCCAGTCGGTGTCTTCCGCGCCGTCGTAGCTGACCCCCTTGCCCTGGTTGAACGCCCGGTAATTCTCGAGCTGAAACGAGGGCTGGTGGGCGATCATCCCGTAGCTGTCATGCATCGTGTCCCAAGCGGTGGAAGGCGGGTACCGTCCGATGACCTGCCCACCGCTCCAGCAGATATTCGCTCCGCCGGCCAGGTAGATCGTTTCCAGCGCCGCCGTCGTGAACTGAGCGGTCGCAGCATCCAGCTTGGTGCTGGGGGCCAGGTTTCTATTGTCGAATGCCGACGTCTGCAGCCCGCTCAAGGTGAGGGAGGGGCCGGTCTGGTCGAGACACGAGCCACTCGAGGGAGGCGGGGGCGCGGTCACCGTGACCGTCGCCGTGCCGCGCACGCCCTCGCTCGTTGCCGTGATCGTGGCCGACCCCGCCGTCACCCCGGTCACTCGACCGGCGCCGTCCACCGTCGCGACTGCCGCGTCGCTCGTCGCCCAGGTCACCGGGCGGCCGCTCAACGAATTCCCGTTCCGGTCGCGTGGCGTCGCCGCCAACTGCGCCGACTGCCCTACGTCAATGTGGAGGGTGGCCGGGCTCACCGTGACTGACGCCACCGATCCCGGCTCGGTGATGGGGCTCGAGCGCTGGCAGCCCGCGACCGCGGCGACCGCTAGGGTCGTCACCAATGCGAGGGCATCCCGCAGTGGAGCCAGCCGCTGGGTCATCGCTACGCCGTGATGGTGAGCTTGTGCCCCTTCGCCTTGAGCGAGGCCTGTAACCCCGCCTTCTCCACCGACTTCACGTAAGCCTCGTCGGCGCTGATCTCCTTCTTCTCGACCAGGTCGAGCAGCGCGTCGTTCAGCGTCACCATGCCGAGCTGCTTCGAGGTCTGCATGATGGAGGGAATCTGAAAGGTCTTGCCTTCGCGGATCAGGTTGGACACCGCCGGCGTCGTGAGCAGGATCTCGCGCGCCGCCACGCGACCCCCACCGATCTTCTTGCACAGCGTCTGCGAGATCACACCCTTGAGCGACTCGGAGAGCATCACCCGGATCTGCGACTGCCGGTCCGCGGGGAACTGGTCGATGATCCGGTCCACGGTGGACGACGCGGTCGTGGTGTGCAGCGTCCCGAACACCAGGTGCCCGGTCTCGGCGGTCTCGATCGCGATCGCAATGGTCTCGAGGTCGCGCATCTCCCCCACCAGCACGATATCGGGGTCCTCGCGCAGCGCCGCGCGCAGCGCCGACTTGAAGCTGTCCGTGTGCACGCCCACTTGGCGCTGCGTGATGAGGCACTTCTTGTTCTCGTGCACGAACTCGATCGGGTCCTCGATCGTGATGATGTGGTCCGTGCGCATCCGGTTCACCAGGTCGACCAGCCCGCACAGGGTCGTGGACTTCCCGGAGCCCGTGGGACCCGTGACCAGCACGAGCCCCTTCGTCAGGAAGCAGAGCTGCTGCACCTCCTTAGTCATGCCGAGCTGCTCCACCGAGACGACCTGCGCCGGGATCACGCGGAACACGGCCAGCGGCCCCTTGCGGTCGCGGGCCGCGTTCACGCGGAAGCGGGCGAGCCCGGCGATCTCGTAGGCGAAGTCCGAGTCGCCCGTCTCCTTCCACTCGGTGCGATTCCGCTCCGGCATGATGGCGAGCAACATCAGCTCGAGCTGGTTGATCGTGAGCGGCCCACCCGACTGGCGCGTCATCTCGCCGTGGGTGCGGAACAGGGGCGGCTCAGCGACCCGGAGATGCAGGTCGGACGACTTGGATTGTACCAGCGCGCGCAGCAGGTCGCCCAGGGTGCGCTCGGCCGCCTGGTATTGCCCGGCGGCGAAGTCCGCCGGTAGGCCGGCGGGGGCGGCGGGGGCGGCGGGGGCGGCCGCGGGCCGGGGGGCCAGCGCCTCGACCGGCGGGGCCGGGACGGCGACAGCTCGGGGCGGCTTGGAGGAGGCTGGAGCAGCGGCGCCCCCCGCGACAGCGGGCGCCCGCTGGGCTGCTGGAGCGGGGGGCGCCGCTGCGACGGCCTCAGCGGGAGCAGAACGCTCCTTCGGGGACACTACCGCGGTCAGCCGCCCCATCTCGGGGACGATGCGCACCCGGACCATGCCGCGGTCCGCGACGTACTCGAACTCGGTCTCGGTGCCGGTGTCGATATGGTTCGCCGATTCCGAGGGCGCCACCTCGACCAGCAGGGCGTAGATGTGCTGGTCGGTGAGCGGCTGCTTCGAGACCTTACGCGGCTTGCCGTCCTTCACCAGCGTCACCGGCTCGTCCGGGAGCAGGTAGAGCTGGTCGCCGTGTTCCCGCAGCAGGACGTCGACGAACGGATCGAGCTTCGCGGCCATAGGTCAGTCCAGCGGCCGTGCGTACAGCACGTGCGCGCGGTTCACGTAGTGGGTGGCCGCGTGGGTCCACACGGCGAAGAACGGCTGGGGTGACGCGTTGAGATAATCGAGCAGCCGCGCGTGGGGCATGGGCAGCTCCACGCTGGCCCACCCGCCCAGGGTCGCGCCGCCCACCAGGATGAGCTCGGTGCCGAGCAGCCGCGCCGCGGACAGCCGCGCCGGGTCGGCGATGGGGGCTTGGCGGTCCTGGGAGAGCCACATCGTGTGGGCCTTCGACACGAGCAGGATGTCGTCTGCATCGGCGGGCCGGAAGGCGAAGAATCCCTCGGGCCGGTTGAGCATCTCCAACACGGTCTCTGGCCCGTCGTGGTCCGCCACGCGCTCCATCACGTACACGACGCCGGACCGGGACACCCCTTGCGTCTGCAGGAGATGCGCCGGGAGGGGGGTACGAGGCAGGGAGAAGTCGGACACGGCACCAAGCTAAGGACGTCAAGCGAATACGTCTAGCGAAGACGTCGCGCGACGACTTACCGGCGTGCTTGGCATTGCACGGAGGCGGGCGGTGAGCGGCCGCATCCGATCTGCTCGTCCATGCCGCTCGCGATGGGGCCGCACGCGGTCGACTGCGCGCCTTCGCGGGCCGCCTGCTCCGTCGGGCCGACGGCCGTGGCGCAGTTGGTGCGCCCGCGGAATTCCATGCACACGCGACACTGCACCTTGGCGCGGGCCGTGGTCATGAAGAAAAACAACGCGGCGACGGCCAGCACCGCGGCGAGGCCGTACAGTGTGGAACGCTTCACGCAACCGCTTTTCGGGGCACCCGCTCGCTAAGGTAGGTCGGTCGGCGGGGCTGTCAACGACGGCCTCGCAGGGAAGCGTTGCGCGCGAACATCACCGTTGCGCCCACGCCATATTAGGGGTGTGGGAAAGCGCCGCTGCGGCGGCCTTGAGGCCGCAAGCATGTGGGTTGCAACCGCCGGAGGCATCTCTTCGATGGCGGGAACACCTATGTGTCGCACCCTCGGTCTCGTGCTCGTGGCGGTCGCCTCGGTCGGCTGCCGCGACCCGATCCTGGCGTCACCTGCGGCTACGCCGGTCGCGCCGCCGGACTCGGTCCCGTACGAAATCGTCGACCTCGGCACGCTGGGTGGGCTGTACGCGGACGGCAGAGATATCAACGACCGGGGACAGGTGATGGGGATGAGTTACGTCGCGGACGGCGCTCCGCGTGCCTTCTTGTGGGACGGGGGTGTGATGCACGGCTACGGTCCCCTGGACGAGCGTTTCCCCGCTATTCCCTACGCGTTCAACGCGATCGGCGAGCTCGCCGGGCTGAGTTGGGTCACGTCGCAATACTACCACGCGGTGCTGTGGCGGGACAGCACGGCCCAGGACCTGGGGACGCTAGGCGGTCCGAGATCCTACGCCAACGCCCTCAACAGCCGCGGTCAGGTGGTCGGGTCGAGCGGAGTGGGAGGCACGGCCGATTCCCTGCATGCCTTCCTGTGGGACAGCGGTGGGATGCGCGATCTCGGCACGCTGGGCGGCAGCGGGAGTGAGGCCTTTGATATCAATGAGGCTGGTCAGGTCGTGGGGTGGAGCAACGTGACGTCGGGTGCGGTTCACGCCTTTCTGTGGCAGGCGGGGGCGGGGGCGGCGGGGGCGATGCAGGACCTCGGCACCCTTGGGGGCGCCACCAGCTCGGCGTTCCGGATCAACGAGCGTGGGCAGGTCGCGGGCACGAGTGAGACCGCTGCCGGCCAGACGCACGCGTTCTTATGGTCGGCTGGAGTGATGCAGGACATGGGGACGCTGGGTTTCTTTGGGAGCGAGGCAGTCGCACTCAACCAGCGTGGCCAGGTCGCCGGCAACCTGACCCGCCCCTACGAGTCGCACGCGTTCTTGTGGGACAGCGGCGTGAGCACCATGCTGGACGACGGGCTCTCGAGCCACGAGACCGTCGTCCACGACATGAACGACCAAGGGCAGGTCGTCGGACGAATGAAGGTGGAACCGCAAAACGGCGAGGACCGCTTCCACGCTTTCCTGTGGGAGAACGGCCGCCTCTACGACCTCGGCGCACTCGGATCTGAGAGTCAGTACGCCAACAGCTCCGCCACCGCCATCAACGCGCGGGGCGATATCGTCGGCACGTCGGGTATCCACCCCGTGCTGTGGCGGAGGGTAACCACGCCCCCCACGCGACAGGTGGCGATGACGAGCCGCTAGCAGCGCCCGCGCTACCGTCCGGCCGGCGTCGTCCGGCGCTCGTCCTCGCGGAACTGCTCCTGCTCCGTCGACCCTTCCATCGCGGTCACCGACGACTGTCCCCCGGTCGCGATCTGGGTGATCTCGTCGAAATAGCCGACGCCCACGAACTCCTGGTGCCGCACGGCGGCGTAGCCGTCGCGCTCCGCGGCGAACTCGCGACCCTGCAGCTCCGCGTACGCCGCCATCCCCTTGTCGCGATACGCCCGCGCCAGTTCGAACATGGCGTGGTTCAGCACGTGGAAGGCGGAGAGGGTGACGAACTGGAACTTATAGCCCAGGGCGCCCAGGTCTTTCTGGAACGAGGCGATCTGGGCTTCGCTCAGATGCTTGCGCCAGTTGAACGAGGGCGAGCAGTTGTACGCCAGCTGCTTGCCGGGGAACTTCTCGTGAATCGCGTCGGCGAAGCGCGTCGCCTCCTTGAGATCCGGCTTCGACGTCTCGAACCACAACAGGTCGGCGTACGGCGCGTAGGCGAGCGCGCGGGCGATGGCGGCCTCGACACCATCCCGCACGCGGAAAAAGCCCTCCGCAGTGCGCTCCCCGGTGACGAAGCGGCGGTCGTATTCGTCGCAATCGCTCGTGAGCAGCGTCGCGCTGTTGGCGTCGGTGCGCGCGATCAGGATGGTGTCCACGCCGCACACGTCCGCCGCCAGCCGCGCCGCCACCAGCTTGGTGACGAACTCGCTGGTCGGCACCAGGACCTTACCGCCCAAGTGGCCGCACTTCTTCACCGACGCCAGCTGGTCCTCGAAGTGCACGCCCGCCGCGCCCGCGTCGATCATGTTCTTCATGATCTCGAAGGCGTGGAGCGGCCCGCCGAACCCCGCTTCGGCGTCGGCAACGAGCGGCGCGAACCAGTAGAGCGAGTCGTCCCCCTTCATATGGGCGATCTCGTCGGCGCGCTTGAGGGCGTTGTTGATGCGGCGCAGCAGGGTGGGGACGGAGTCGGAGGGGTAGAGGCTCTGATCGGGGTACATCTCGTTCGCGTTGTTCGCATCGGCGGCCACCTGCCAGCCGCTGACGTAGATCGCCTGCAACCCCGCCTGTACCTCCTGGATCGCCTGATTCCCGGTGATTGCCGAGAGCACGGCGACGTAATCCTCCTCCTGCAGCAGCCGCCACAGCCGGGCCGCGCCGTAGCGCGCCAGCGAGTACTCGATGTCGATCGACCCACGCAGGCGATGGACATCAGCGGCCGTGTACGGTCGGGTGACGCCATCCCAGCGACTGTCGGTCTTCCAGGCGCGCTGGAGCGCGCTGGTGAACTCGTGCTTGTCCATGGCCGTCCTGTCCGTGTTGAGGCGAGCCGTGCGTCAGTCGAGATACTCGTACGCAACCGTCGTCAGGAACTCCGCAAACTCCGGGCCGGTCGCGAGGTCGGACAGAATTCGTCCCGCAAGCGAAAAGTGAGTAGTGCCAGGGCCTTCCGCACCTACCCGTTCAGGTAGGGACTCCACCAATTCGGACAGGGTTTGTTGCACCGCTGCGGCGGTCACTGGTCGACCGCTGTCCAGCCGCGCGCCGTGCCGCAGCCACTGCCACACCTGCGCGCGGGAGATCTCGGCGGTGGCGGCGTCCTCCATGAGGTCGTAGATCGGCACGCACCCCGTGCCGGCGAGCCAGGCGGCGAGGTAGCGCAACGCCACGTCGATGTTCTTGCGCAGCCCCGCTTCGGTGATCGCTCCCGCGGGCGCCGTCAGCAGGTCGCGCGCCGTCACGCGCACATCGTCGCGCTTCAGGTGAATCTGATGAGGCCCGCGCATGTGGGCGTCGAACACCTCGCGGGCTACCGGAACCAGCGCCGGGTGCGCGACCCAGGTGCCGTCGTGCCCCTGCCGGACTTCGCGCAGCTTGTCTTCGCGCACCTTCTCGAGCGCCTGCGCGTTCAGCGCCGGGTCGCGCTTGATGGGGATCTGGGCCGCCATGCCGCCCAGCGCGTGGATGCCGCGCCGGTGGCACGTGCGGATCACCCACTCGGCGTAGGACTTGAGGAACGGCCGGTCCATCGTGACGAGGCCGCGGTCGGGGAGCAGGCACTCGGGACGGAGCCGGAATTTCTTGATGTAGCTGAAGATGTAGTCCCAGCGCCCGCAGTTCAGTCCCGCCGAATGATTGCGCAGCTCCCACAGGATCTCGTCGGTCTCGAACGCCGCCAGGATGGTTTCGATCAGGACCGTCGCACGGATGGTGCCGCGGCCGATGCCGAGCGCGTCTTGCGCCGCGTTGAACACGTCGTTCCAGAGGCGCGCCTCGAGGTGGCTCTCGAGCTTGGGCAGATAAAAGTAGGGGCCGCTGCCCTTCGCGATGAGCGCGGCCGCAGTGTGAAAGAAGGCGAGACCGAAATCGAACAGCGCGGCCGAGATCGGCCGGCCGTCCACCACGACGTGCTTCTCCACCAGGTGCCAGCCGCGCGGCCGCACGATCAGGGTCGCCGTGCGCGGGTTGAGCGCGTAGCGCTTGCCCTCCGGGCTCACGTACCCGATCGTGCCCGCCACGGCGTCGCGCAGATTCTGCTGGCCGACCACGTTGTTCTCCCACGTGGGCGCGTTCGAGTCTTCGAAGTCGGCCATGAACACGTTCGCCCCGGAATTGAAGGCGTTGATCATCATCTTCCGGTCTACGGGACCGGTGATCTCGACGCGCCGCTCGAGCAGGTCGGGACGGATCGCGGCGACGGTCCAGTCGCGCTCGCGAATGTCGCGCGTCTCGGGGAGGAAATCGGGGAGCTTGCCGGCGTCGATCTCCAGCTGGCGCTGGTGGCGCCGCTCGAGCAGCTCCTGGCGCGTGTGCTCGAAGCGCCGCGCCAGCATGGTGAGAAAGGCGATCGCGTCGCCGCTCAGCACGCCCTCGCACCCCGGCGGGGGCGGCTTGAGGACGTGTACTGCGGGCTCGATCGCGGCCATGTTTAAGACTAACCAAACTGCATACCTTAGACGACCGATGCCAACGCCCTTGGTCATTGTCGCGCTCGGCTGCCTCGCGCTGGGAGTGTGGTGTGTGGCGGCCGCCCTACGGGCCCTGCGCCAGCGCCGCGTGGTGGGCGGCGCGGGGCGGGGCCTCGTGGGGGCGCTGCTGCTGTGCCTCGCCGCCCTGGGGGCGACGATCGCCGCGGGAATCCGGGGCTACCGGGCGCTCACGTATGAGGAGGTCGCGGCGACCGTGAAGACCCAACCCGTCGGGCCGCAGCACTTCCGGGCCACGATCGTCCTCCCCGACCAGCGGCTCGCGATGTACGACCTGGCGGGGGACGCGTTCTACGTCGACGCGCACATCCTCAAATGGCACCCCTGGGCGAACTTCATCGGCCTGCACACCGCCTATGAGCTCGATCGGGTGACCGGCCGCTACAACTCGGTGGCGGACGAGCGGACCAAGCTGCATACCGTGTATTCGGTCGCGCGCACCCGGCCGGTGGACCTGTTCTTCTGGGCGCGGCGGCTCAAGTTGCTGCCGCTGGTGGACGCCGAGTACGGCTCCGCCGCCTTCGTGGCCGGGACGAGGCCGGCGGAGTACGAAGTGCGCGTGTCCACGACGGGGCTGTTGATGCGGCCGGTGATTCACTAGCAATTGGCAGTCCCGTCGTGTGTGATCAGGGGCTGAGAGTCCCTGCTCGGCCCGAGGGCGTCCTAAAAGGACGCTGGTCGCGGGCGTGGGTTTGCGTCCTTCAGGACGCGCTGCCGCCGAGTAGGGACTTCAGTCCCTCATACCCGACGGACGGCGGGTCGTCATGCCCGAAAGACGTCGGAGGGACCATCTGTTCGGAGGACCATCTGTTCGGAGGACCATCTGATCATGCCCGACCCCATCACCCGTCGCGCGTTCGCCGAGCGGCTCGCCCTGGCGGCCGCCGCGCCGTTCGTGACCGAGGGGCTCGGGGTTCGGGGCTCGGGGCTCGAGACGGCACGCCCCAGTCCCGAGCCCCAAGTCCCGAGCCCCGATCCATCGGCCCTCGCGAAGACCCTGGCCGAGGGGATTCGGCTGCGTTACGGCGACCGGCTCTCGGCCGATGACCTGAAGGCGATCACCCAGGGCATCGAAGCCCGCCTGCAGGGTGTCGAGCGGCTGTACCGCGTCGCGCTCACGAACGGCGATGAGCCAGACTTCGTGTTCTCCGTCTACCGCGGAGCGGATTGATGGCAGGCGATCTCGCGTTCGCATCGATTGCGGAGCTGGCGCGGCTGCTCCGGTCGCGTCGGACCTCCGCGACCGAGCTGGCGGAGTTGTTCCTCGAGCGGCTGGAGCGATTCGGGCCGCGCTACAACTGTCTCGTGACCGTGACGCCCGAGCGCGCGCTCGCCGAAGCCGCGCGGGCGGACCACGAGCTCGCGGCGGGCAAGATCCGCGGGCCGCTGCACGGCATCCCCTACGGTGTGAAGGACCTGCTCGCGGTCCGCGGGTACCCGACGACTTGGGGCGCCGAGCCGTATCGCGCGCAGACGTTCGAGGAGGACGCGACGGTGGTGACGCGACTCGGCGCTGCGGGCGCCGTGCTCGTGGGCAAGCTCGCTATGGTGGAGCTGGCGGGCGGGATGGGGTACAGCCAGGCCAACGCATCGTTCACCGGACCCGGGAAGACGCCCTGGAACACCGACTACTGGAGCGGCGGGTCGTCGTCCGGTCCGGGCGCGGCGGTGGCTGCGGGGCTCGTGCCCTTCGCCATCGGGTCGGAGACGTCGGGATCGATCCTCACACCCGCGGCGTACTGCGGGATCACCGGCTTGCGCCCGACCTATGGGCTCGTGAGCCGGCACGGGGCGATGGCGCTGTCGTGGACGATGGACAAGCTCGGTCCCATGGCGCGGAGCGCCGAGGACTGCGCGCTGGTGCTGGCCGCGATCGCCGGCAGAGACGCGCTCGATCCCTCGTCGGTCGCGCGGGGGTTTCGGGCGCCGGGCCCCGAGCCGAAGCGGCACGGCCGGTTCCGGATCGGGGTGCCCAGAGGCGTGATCGACGCGGTGCAGGGAGAAGTGGCGGAGAATTTCACCGTCGCGCTGGACGTGGTGCGCGCCATCGCCGACATCGTGCCGGACGTCGAGCTGCCGGACCTGCCGTTCGGCGTGGTGGGAGGCACGATCATCGCGGCCGAAGGCCTGAGCGCGTTCGACGACCTGATCGACGGTAACCGTCTGAAGGATCTCACCGCGCCCGAGGACCGCACCGGCGGCTACGGGGCGCTCGCCCTCTCCGCGCGGGACTACCTCCGGGCGCTGCGCGTGCGGCGCCTCATGGGACGGGCGTACGACGAGCTGCTCAAGCCGTTCGACGCCATCGCCACGCCGACGCGCACCACCGTCGCGAGCCCGATCGACAAGCCGTTCCGCGACGCGTATCCCGACGTGCGGGGGGGCGTGTCGCTGATCGGCTCGAGCAACGTGGTGGGCGTCCCGGCGATCTCGCTCCCGAATGGCTTCGGCCTCGCCGGGCTGCCCACGGGCCTGAGCCTCGTGGCACGGGCGTTCGACGAGGCGCGGCTGGTGCGCATCGCGCGTGCCTATCAGGCGCGGACCGACTGGCACACGCGGCGGCCGGAGGTCGCGTAGGCCCAGCGGCGACGCAGCGCTCAACCAATCCTCCCCCGGCGGCATCGTATCCACGTGTGACCGACCTCGTCCGGCAGGCGCAGCAGGGCGACCACGCCGCGTTCCAGTCGCTCTACCGCGAACACGTGGGGCGCGTGTACGCGCTGTGCCTGCGGCTCACCGCGGATGCGCGCGAGGCCGAGGAGCTCACGCAGGATGCCTTCGTGCGCGCGTGGGAGCGGCTCGGGAGCTTTCGCGGCGAGAGCGCGTTCGGCTCGTGGTTGTACCGTCTGACGGTGAACGTCGTGTTCATGAGCCGTCGCACCACGCGCCGCCGTGCACAGCGGGTGTTCGCGACCGAGGACCCGGGCGCGCTGGAGCGCCCTGAGGCGGGGCGAGAATCCCACCCCGGACTCGCGCTCGATCTCGAGCGGGCGGTCGCGGCGCTGCCGCCCGGGGCGCGTGAAGTCTTCGTGTTGTACGATGTCGAGGGATATGGGCACGCCGAAATCGCCGAGCTGACGGGGATCGCCGTGGGGACCTCGAAGGCCCAGCTGTTTCGGGCGCGCCGCCTGCTACGGGAGATGCTGGAGTCATGACGGACCGCGACACGCCCCTGGAGTTTCGCGAGCTGCTCGAGCGAGCGGCGCGGCTCCCTAAGAACATCGAGCCGGGGCGCGATCTCTGGCCTGGGATAGAAACCCGAATTGCCGGGAAAAGGCCGGGGAAGGGGGAAGCGGGAAGGGGGAGCTGGTTGCCCTGGTTGCTCATCCCGCTCGCGGCGGCGGCGGTGCTCGCTGCACTGCTGCTCGGCCGGCGTGGCACGGACGAGCGGCGCGGCGCCTGGGAAGTCACCCGACTGGCCGGCCTGCCCGTCGTCGGGAGCTCGCCGCTGGCTGCCAGCGGGGCGATCCGGGTCGGCCAGTGGCTCGAGACCGACGATTCGTCGCGCGCCGTGATCCTGGTGGGCGACATCGGGCACGTGGAGGTAAAGCCCGACACGCGCATCCGCCTGGTGCGAGCGCTGCGCAACGATCACCGCCTGGCGCTCGAGCGCGGCGAGATCTACGCCAAGGTGGACGCGCCACCGCGCCTGTTCTTCGTCGACACTCCCGCCGGCACGGTGGTGGACCTGGGGTGCGCCTATACCCTCGCAGTCGACTCGAGCGGCAACGGGACGATCCACGTGACCGGCGGGTACGTGGAGTTCGCTTGGGGAGGCCGCCGCTCGATCGTGCCCCTCGGGTTCCGGGCGGAGACGCGACGTGCCTTCGGGCCCGGCACGCCGTACGCGGAGGACGCGCCCCGGGCCCTGCGGCAGGCGCTCGCGGCCTTGGACTTTTCGAGCGACGGCTCGGGCCCCGGCGCCGTGCGCCGGGCGCTCGCCGCCGCACGGTCGGAGGACGCCGTCTCGCTGTGGCACTTGCTCGCGCGGGTGGATCCGTCGTTGCGCCGGGCAGTGTACGACCGGCTGGCGTCGCTGGTGCCCCCGCCCGCAGGCGTCACCCCTGAAGGGGCGTTGCGGCTCGACCGCGCGACGCTCCAGAGATACTGGAACACGATTCGGCGGATCGCGTGGCGTAAGACGATCCTCCAGGGAATTCGCGACATCGATCCGCGGACGGGAACGGCGCGGTGATGCGCGTCGCGGCCGTGCTCGGCTGCGTCGCGTGGAGCACGGCGCCCGCCCAGGACGTGCCCGAGCGCAGCGCCGATCTCCGCCTCGAGATCGTCGCGCGGGGACTGAGCGACCCGCTGTACCTCACCGCGCCGGCGGGGGACGCCCGACTCTTCATCGTCGAGCAGGCGGGCCGGATCCGGATCGTCAAGGACGGCCGCCTGCTGCCGACGCCGTTGCTCGACTTGCGAGACTCGGTCGGCGCGGGTGGGGAACGCGGGTTGCTCGGGCTTGCGTAGCATGGTGACACGCGCGTCAAGCGCTTCGCCGTGAGCACCGATCCCGACCGGGCGGATCCCGCGTCGGGCACACAGTTGCTCTTCATCGCCCAGCCGTACGCCAACCATAACGGCGGGCTGGTGATGTTCGGTCCGGACGGCATGCTGTACGTGGGGATGGGGGACGGCGGCTCGGGCGGGGATCCGCACGGCAACGGCCAGAAGCGGAGCACGCTGCTCGGCAAGCTGCTGCGCCTCGACGTCGACGGCGGCGACCCGTACGCGATCCCGGCCGACAACCCCTTCCTCGGCGCCGCGGGCGCGCGCCCCGAGATCTGGGCCACCGGACTGCGCAACCCGTGGCGCTTCGCATTCGACCGGGTGACGGGACTCGTCTACGTGGCCGACGTGGGGCAGAACCTCTGGGAGGAGCTGGACATCGTTCCCGCGGCGCGAGCCGGATTGAACTACGGCTGGAACGTGATGGAGGGAGCGCATTGCTACGCGGGAACCGGATGCGATACGACCGGGCTCGTCGTGCCGGCGCTCGAGTACGACCACTCTTACGGCTGCTCGATCATCGGCGGCTTCGTCTACCGGGGGCGGGCGTCCCCTGCGCTGGCCGGCCAGTATTTCTTTTCCGACTATTGTCAGGGGTGGCTGCGCAGCATCACCTACCAGAACGGCCGCATCACCGCGCGCACCCTGTGGAACGTGCCGCGGCTCGGCCAGGTGTTGTCGTTCGGGGAGGATGGCGCGGGGGAACTGTACGTGTTGTCGGACAATGGGAACGTGTATCGGATTGCGGAGGCACGCTGAGGGGGTCGGCGTTGCCGCGATGACGACGCGTGTGTGGCGTCGATGACGACGTGGGTGTGGCGTCGATGACGAGATGATTATGAGGGACTGAAGTCCCAACTCGGCGGCGGCCAAACCTTCTCCCTCTGCCCGGCATCCCATCAGCAACCATTTCGAGGAGTCTCTCATGCTCTCCCGCATCCGTTCCCTCGGCCTCGCCGCCCTAGTCTCAGCGCTCGTTGCCACGCCCGCGCTCGCCGGGCCTCCGTGGATCTCGATCGAGCTCCCGGCCAACCCGTATGACCAGGCGACGCGCGGCGCCTTCCTGCTCGTCCACGCGTTCCATCACGGCACGCCGATCGGCTACCTCGTCACGGGCACGGCCGAGGGGATCGTGGGCGGCGAGCGTCGCTCGATCAAACTCGAGTTCAACGAGACATCACGCGATGGTGTGTACGCGCTCAAGCGGATGTGGCCCACCGAAGGGGTGTGGACGCTCGTCATCAAGGCGAATCAGGGGCCGGACGATGCGGCCACGGCGGTCATCGAGCTCGGGCCGGAGGGCGAGGTGGCTTCGGTTCGTGTCCCGACGATGCAGCGAGGCGGCTGGACGGTGCCGGCGCCGGTCTCGCTCGCGGACATCGACACGGCGCTCAAGGCTCGGGCCGAGCAGCTCGCGCGGCGCTGAGGACCGCCTTTCTATTGCTAATGGCGGCTTGACAAGCGCCGTTCGGCGGGTGTGCGTAAGAGCGACAGTGGTGCAGTCCTTCTTCCACCTCTAGGGGTACGGAGGCGCTCATGCGCAGACACGTCGTGTTGGGTGGATTGACCCTCGCCGCGGTGGCGGTCTTTGGGAACTGCAGTGACAACGACGCGGGGCCTGAGATTACAAACTTCACCGCGACCCTTGCGAAGGCGCCGATCGGGACCCCGGATACCAACTCGACCACTGCCACCGGCTCGGCGACGCTCTCCGTCGTGGGTGGCACCATCGTGTACAGGATCGACGTCACGGGTATCAGCAACGTGACCCTCGCACATATTCACGGGCCAATGTTAACACCGGGTGGCAGCGCAGGAGTGATCGTAAACTTCTGCGGCACCACGCAGGGGGGCACCCCGACTACGCCTCCTTGCGCGTCCGGCACGGTCACGGGAGTCCTGGTGTCGGGCGTTTCGTCGCTGACACCGGGCGCCGGGATGACGTTCGATAGACTGGTGACTCTGCTCAAGACCGACAGCGCCTATGTCAACGTTCACACCACGGCACATCCTGGAGGCGAGATCCGGGGTACCATCACTGCGCAGTAGCAGACAAGTAGCGCGGGGAGCAGGGAGCAGTACGTGACGGCGCGAACTGGAATAACGGCTCGCACACGAGCGTACGCTGCCTCGCTCCCCGCGCGAATTGTTTACCCGATCGAATGAATCTCTAAGGAGGCTACCGATGCGGCTCGCGTGTCTGAATCGCCTGGCGGCGTTGGGAGTGGTATCAGGGGCTCTCGCCTGCGGAGGGAACGGCGGCGGCACCACGCCCCCCGGCCCGCCGGTCGATCTCTTGAAGACTCCGGCGGGAGACAATCAGAGCTGGTACTTCAACAACCCGCTGCCGACGGCGTTGAGCGTGACCGCGGTGGACGTGGACGGCCGGGCCGTGCCGGGCGTGGTCATCACGTGGGCGGTGACGACCGGAGACGGCGCCGTGACTCCGACACAGAGCACGACCAAGAACACCGGCGTCGCAAGCACGACCGATTCAGTCGGGTCCGCAACGCTGCAGAGGGTCAGCGCGACCTTCAGCGGTCTCGCTGGCCCGGCGACCTTCACCGAGGCCGCCACGACGCCGCACACGACGGCGACCGTGAGCGTGGAGGACAACCATTTCACCCCGCAGAACAGCGTTGTCCAGACCGGCGGGACGGTGACGTGGAATTGGGCCGGCATGAACAGTCACACCCTGACGTTCACCTTCGGTCCGACGCCGCTGCCGGCAGACCAGGCCAGCCAGATCAGCGGGACGGTGCAGCGGACCATCACGGCGGTCGGGACGTACAATTATACCTGCACCAACCACGCGGGGATGAACGGCACGGTGACGGTGGTGCACTGAGATGGTCAGGAAAAAGGTAGGGGCGCAGCATGCTGCGCCCCTACATCGCAGTTGATCGCCCGTCGTGGGGTTGCCGGGCTACGCCAGCTTCCCGACCGGCAGTCTCCGCACCCGCTTCCCCGTCGCCGCGAAGATGGCGTTGCACACGGCGGGCGCGATCGGCCCCACGGAGGGCTCGCCGATCCCGCCCTGCTTGTCGTCGCTCGGCACGACGTGCACCTCGACCACGGGCATTTCATTGATGTGCATCATCGGGTAGTCGGTAAAGTTGCTCTGCTTCACCCGCCCGCGCTCGATGGTGATCTCGCCGTACAACGCCGCCGTCAGCCCGTACACGATGCCGCCCTGCAGCTGCGCCTCGATCTGGCCCACGTTCACGGTCGGCCCGCAGTCCACGGCGCAGACCACGCGGTGCACGCGGACCGAGCCGTCGGCTGACACGGAGACTTCCGCCACCTGCGCGCACACCGTGGGCGCCCATTCGGCGATGGCGATGCCGCGCCCGCGGCCAGCGGCGAGTGGCGAGCCCCACCCGGCTTTTTGGGCCGCGAGCTCGAGCGTCCGCAGGTGCCGCGGCTTGTCCTTCAGCAGCTGGCGGCGCAGCTCGAAGGGATCCTGCTTCGCCGCGACGGCCACTTCGTCGAAGAAGCACTCGGTGACGAACGCGTTCTGCGATATCCCCACCGAGCGCCAGAAGCCCCGCGGCACGGGCAGTAAGTCCATTGCCACCTGGTCTACCAGGACGTTGGGAATCCCGTACGGCAGGTTCGCCGCGCCGTCGATCAAGGTGCGGTCGATCCCCTTGTCGAGCGGCCCGAACTTGAGCAGGATCGGCGGCGCCACGATCCGATGCGACCAGGCCACCGGCGCGCCCGCGGCGTCGAGACCGGCCGTGAACTTGTTGTACGTCGCCGGGCGATAAAAGCCGTGCTGCACGTCGTCTTCCCGTGACCAGATGACCTTCACCGGCGCCCCCACCGCCTGCGAGACGCGCACCGCCTCGGCGACGAAGTCGGGTTCGAGCCGGCGCCCGAACCCGCCGCCCAGGAACGTCGTATGGACGCGGACCCGATCCTTGGAGAGTCCCGTGAGCTCGGCCGCCACCTCCTGCGCCCGGGTCTGGTTCTGCGTGGGGGCCCATACGTCGCAGCCGTTCGGGCGCACGTGCGCTGTGCAGTTCATCGGCTCCATGGTGGCGTGGTGCAGGAACGGCACCTCGTACACCGCCTCCACTCGCTGCGTCGCGCTGGCGAGCGCAGCCTCCGCGTCGCCGGTCTTGCGTGCCTCCACCCCCGCCTGCTCGGCGAGCC